>FWPV01000975.1_pt1 | contig 84185 bp, 71 predicted proteins | sample 2228371 | NCBI WGS metagenome assembly FWPV01 (sample SAMEA103939776, study PRJEB20133) | metagenome
AGCACTCGATGCTCGTGAGGTAGCGGTCGTTGCCAAAGACGCGGAACGCACCGTCGGGGAGGTCATCGACCTCGGAGGAGAGCGTGAGCGAGCGCAGCTCGGGGGTGGTCACCCCGGCCGAGGCCAGGCGCACCTCGAGGTCGATGTAGCGCTTGGCCGAGATGTGCGACAGGTCCCCGTACCAGGTGTGGTCCCCGCATGCGCTGCCGAGGTAGGTGCCGATGCCGTTCGTCAAGTCCACCGGCTGGCCGTCGCGTCCGAGCGGTTCGGACCAGTTGACACCGTCATCGGAGACCCGCACCGCGATCTTGACCGACTCGCCGAAGGTGAGTCGCGCTTGATCGGCCGTAAGCGAGGTCCACCGGCACAGCCGGTGGACGGGTACGACCACACGAAGGCCGCACGCACCTTGTCCGCCGATCACACCAGAGCGCGGCACCGTGTTGTGCGCTGACCTCCAGCGGCTGACGTCGCACTGGCCGTGGTCGCTGTAGCCCACAGCGATCACGGCGCACTGGGACGTGAGTGCTACCGCGTGCATGTACCCCGCGGACACGGTCGTGATCCTGCTCGACTCCAGCCGCACCGACCCCGGCCGCTCGGTGGTCGTGATGCCGCTGCGCATCATCGGCTCCCCAGTGGTCGACGCGTTGTGCTCGAAGTCGGCCTGCGCGTCCCACGTGGAGCTCGCCTCCACCGGAGCCGCGCTCGCTGCAGGGGCAGGCCCCACCACGAGCGCCGAGACCATCATGATCACGAGCAGCCCGCGAAGTGCCGTGTGGGATGCACGCGCGGGCGCGCGTCTGTCCCGTCCGTTCATCGGCGTACCTCCCCTCCGTCCTTGAGCGCGCGGTACACAGCTCGCGCCCGCACTTCGCGCACGGGCATGCGTACGGAAGGGAGGGTTCTGCGGTCTGGCCGTCCGGAGCGGACCGGGGCAGCGTCAACCGGGCACCGCCTCGGGTGCCGGACTCCGGCTGACCGGTCTCGCACCATCGATGCACCGCCCCTCGGCTGCGCCGACCGCGGACCGCTTCAGCCGTCTGCGCGCCCCCTACGGGTTCCCCTGGGGCCGATTCCATGGCGGCACCGGACGGTTCGCAGGCCGTGACGTGCGGACCTGCTCGTGTCGATGCAGCTGCGCTCGCACCCCTCACGCCGCTTGCGCGAGGGGCTCCTCCTCGGGGAAGAGACGGTCCGTCGCCTTCACGTACCAGGCGGCCGCCTGCACCTGCACGACGTACGCGAGCGCGAGCACGAGCGCCGCCTCGGGCCCGAACGAAGCCATGGCGACCCCGAGCGCGATCGAGAGGTTGCGCATCACTGTGCCGTACACGACCGCGATGGCATCGCCGCGGGGCAGCGTGAGGCGGCCTGCGATCGTCGAGAGCGCGAAGTTCAACCCATAGAAGAGCACGAGCGGAGCGAGGACCGCGAGCACGAGCGCCGGCTTGCTCACGATCGTCTGGGCCTTGAGGCCCACCGCCAGGAAGACGATCGCGATCACGCCGACGGTCGAGACACCAGCGAGCACCGGTTTCACGTCCCTCCTGAACGTCGCCTCGCTCATGCGTGCGATCAGGGCGCGCCGCGTGAGCGAGCCTGCCACGAGGGGGATGCCCACGACGAGCACGACCGTTCGCAGCACCTCGAGGACGTCAACCGGCACGACCGCGCCAGCGAGGACCTTGAGATACACCGGCGCCAGCAGAGAGGCCACGACGAGGCCGATGACCGTCATCTTCACGGCCGCACCCACGTTCCCCTTCGCAAGACCGGTCCACGATATCGTCATACCGCTCGTCGGGAAGAGGCCCGCGAGCACCATACCGACGAACAGGTGCGGCTCGCCAGAGAAGAAGGTCGCGCCGACGAGCCACGCGAGCCCCGGGATCACGAGGAAGTCGAGGAACATGGCGAGCCCCACGGCACGCGCATCCTTGAGGGAGACAGCCTCGCGCAAACGGAAGTCCACGAGCATCGGGAAGACCATGAGCATCGTGAGCGGCAGGACAGCGACCTTCGCTGGGCCCAGGTCGAACGCGAAGCCGGCGAGAAGACCGGCGAGCATCGATGCCGGGATGAGCACGACGAGGTGCGCGCTCAGGCGCGACAGCCATGAACTCACACGTGATATGAGCGACAGCATGTGAAGCACGCTCCTTACTCGCGGACGGCCGAGGTCGGGCATATACCCCAGGGGGTATATGCTACACTCATCATCGCCTCCTCGCAAGCGCTTCCGCCGTCGTCCTGCTCAACAGCGCCCGAGCGAGCTCAGGTCTCCACGATCGTGACGTGCACCTGCCGATGCCGCGGCCCGTCGAACTCGCAGAAGAAGATGCCCTGCCACCGTCCGAGGGCCAGGCGCCCACCGCTCACCGGCACGACGACACTCGAACCTATGAGGCTCGCTTTGATGTGTGCGTCGCTGTTGCCCTCGACGTGCCGGTAGGCACCGCGCCGCGGCACGAGCGCGGCGAGCGCGGTGATGAGGTCAGCGGCCACGTCCGGGTCCGCGTGCTCGTTGAGCGTGAGTGCGGCCGTCGTGTGCGGGCATGTCACGTACGCGACGCCCTCGGCGACCCCCGCGCTGTCCGCGAACGCCGCGACTCCGCGTGTGATGTCGATGAGCTCCTCGCGGGCGTTCGTGCGTATCTCGAGAGTGTACATGGGTACCTCCTTCACAGAGGCCCTCGTCCGAACGTGTCGTGCGGGCGTGGTACGGTAGTATGGCTACCACGATAGCGGAGGGCGCCATGATTCGTGTGCGCATCGCGAGCCTCAATGCGGATGCCGTCTCCGGTCAGCCGATCATCCTGCTCCAGCCCGCCGACGAGGAGCTCCTCGGTGCGACGGGTAAGCTCCTACCCATCTGGATCGGCCACCCGGAGGCGACGGCGATCCTGCTCGCGCTCGAGGGCGAGGAGTTCCCGCGGCCCCTCACGCACGATCTCCTGCACAACATCATCGGTGAGCTCGGCTACGACGTCCTGCGCGTCGAGGTGACGCGCCTCGAGGAAGGCACGTACTACGCCTCGATCGTGCTCGCGCGCGGGGACGAGACACGCGAGATCGACGCTCGTCCGTCGGACGCCATCGCGCTCGCCGTTCGAGCGGCGTGCCCTATCTACGTCGATGACGAGGTCTTCCGGGTGGCCGCGGTCAACGTGCGAGCGGTCGATCAGACCGACGAGGAGGAAGAGGTCGAGCGCTTCCGCGAGTTCCTCGATCAGGTCGACCCCTCGGACTTCATGGGTTGAGCCGTCCCGCGCCCTGTGTCCTCACTCGTACCGCAGCGCCTCGATCGGGTCGAGCTGACTCGCCTTGTACGCCGGGTACACCCCGAAGAAGACGCCGACCGCCGCGGCGAAGAGGAACGCCATCGCCACCGCCCACGCCGTCACGTTCGTGGGCACGGGCGTGAAGGCTGCCATGGCCTGCGCGCCGCCCCACCCGATTGCGATACCGACGAGCCCACCGAGCACCGAGAGCGTGACCGCCTCGATGACGAACTGCGAGAGGATGTCGTGCGTGCGGGCGCCGACCGCCTTGCGGATGCCGATCTCACGCGTGCGCTCGGTCACGCTCACGAGCATGATGTTCATGATGCCGATGCCGCCCACGAGCAGCGAGATGCCCGCGATGCCCGCGAGCATGTACGTGAGCGTGCCGAGCAGCGTCGAGAGCAAGCCGAGCGTCTGCTCCTGGGTGAACACCGTGAACTCCTCGCCGTAGCGCGGCTTGAGCACACGACCGATGTCGGTCTTGACCCGCTCGATCTCCGCCGCGTCGCGCGCCTTGACCACGATCGAGTTGATGTAGTTGAGGTTGAACAGGCGCTGTGCCGTCGTCACGGGGATGTACACCTGGCTGTCCTGGTCACCGGCCAGGCCACCACCGAGCGGCTCGTAGTGTCCGATCACCGTGAAGCGCTGTCCGTCGAGGATGACCTGCTGGCCTTCAGGCGTCCGGTTCGGGAAGAGCGTCTCGGCCACCCGCGAGCCGAGTCCGACCACGCGCGCCGCCGCCTGGACCTCGCTTCGGCGGTAGTGCCGCCCTGCGACGAGCGTGTTCGTGAAGACCTGCGCCCCCTGCTCGTCCGCGGCTGCGATGACGACGCGCATGGAGCGGTTCCCCGCCTTGACCGTCGCTCCGCCTTGCAGGATGGGCACGACCGCATCGACACCCTCGACGCGGCGCTCGATGGCCTCGGCGTCCTCCAGCGTGAACCGTCGGGACGGCGGCGCCTGGTCACCACCCATGCCGGCACCGTACTGCCCGGGCACCACGAACAACAGGTTGGAACCCAAGCCCTCGATCTGCCCGGTGATCTCATCCTGCACGCCTGTACCGATGGCGACCAGCAGGATGACCGCGGCCACGCCGATGATGACGCCGAGCATGGTGAGAGCGCTGCGCACCTTGTTCGCAGCGAGCGCTCGCATCGCGATGCGGAAGCTCTCTGCGAACCTCACCCCGCCACCTCCTCCGGTGGCAGCGCCGCGAGCTCCGCACCCGCGAGGATCCGCTCCACGACGATCTCCTCGGAACGGACACGCCCATCGAGGATCCTGATCACCCGCTCCGCGTGACGTGCGATGCGGTCATCGTGCGTGACGAGGACCACGGTGATGCCCTGGGCGTTGAGGTCCTGGAGGATCCCCATGACCTCGATGCCCGAACGCGAGTCGAGGTTCCCGGTCGGCTCGTCCGCGAGCACGATGCTCGGCTCGTTCACGAGCGCTCGCGCGATGGCCACGCGCTGCTGCTGGCCTCCCGACAGCTGGCTCGGGAAGTGCGAGAGCCGGTTGCCGAGCCCCACGCGCTCGAGCGCGCTCACCGCACGGCGCGCCCGCTCGGCCCCGCCGATGCCCGCGTACACGAGCGGGAGCTCGACGTTGGCCTGGGCCGTCGTGCGCGGCAGCAGGTTGAACGACTGGAAGACGAACCCGATGTGCTTGTTCCGCAGTCTCGCGAGGTCGTTCGGCTCGAGCCGCGAGACATCCTCGCCGCGGAGGATGACCGAGCCCGTCGTCGGGCGGTCGAGCAGCCCGATGATGTGCATGAGCGTCGACTTCCCGGACCCCGACGGTCCCATGATCGAGACCATCTCGCCATCCCGGACGGTCACGCTCACGCCACGGAGCGCGTTCACCTCGACACCCTCGAGGCGATAGCACTTCGTGATGTCGCGCGTCTCGAGTACGATCGCGCGCTCGGTCATCGCTGTCGACACCGCTACTTCACCTTCACGGCGATGCCGTCCTTGAGGTTGGCGAGCCCCGTGACCGCGACCGTGTCGCCTTCCGCGACACCGGATAGGATCTCGGCGCGGGTGTCCGTGAGCCGTCCGAGTGTGACCTTCAGGCGACGGGCGACGCCGTCCCGGATCACGAACACGTAGCTCGCATCACCCTCCTCGAGGACGGACTCGATGGGCACGCTCACCGCCTCGGGGACGGACTCGACCTCGATGTCCACGTTGCCGTTCATACCTAGCAGCACGCGGTCGTCCGCACCCTCGAGCCGAAGCACGGCCGTGAACGCGGTCCCTCCGGTGGGTGTCGTCACCGAGCGCTTCCTGATGCGCTCGACCGTGGTCTCGAAGGTCTGGCCGGGGAGCGCGTCGAGCGTCACCGTCGCTTTCATCCCCACCTCGATGCGCGCGATGTCGGCCTCATCGACCTGCGCGATGAAGACGTAGCGGTCCTCGCGGATGATGCTGAAGGGGGCGGCCGCCGGCGAGACGCTCGATCCGACACCGATCCCGCTCGACGACGCACCCGCGCCAGCACCGCCGAGCCCCGAGCCCGTGAGCGCTGATGCCGGCAGCGACGCGGCGCCCTCGTTGAACACGACCGTGCCATCCACGGGGGCTGTGAGCGTCGCACCCTCGAGCGCGCGCACGGCCAGGTCGAGCGCGGCACGCGCAGCCTCGACACCCGCATCCGCGGAGCGCTTCGCGGCGCCAAGGTCGGTCTTCGCGAGTTTCGTCTGCTGCGCGAGCGCCGCCTGGTAGGCTGCCCACGCCTGCTCCTTGGCCGCCTTCGCGCTCGACAGAGCGACCGGATTGCTACCCGTCGATGCCACGACAGCGAGGTTCTGCTGCGCCGCCATGAGAGCCGACTGCGCCTGATCCCGTGCGATGGACAGTGCCGCGAGGGCCATCTCAAGCGCGGGGTCTCGCGGCAGCGGCGCTGGATCGTACACCGACGCCTTGAATGACGTGTACGCGGTATCGGCTGTCTCATACGAGGCCTGCGCCGCGGCGACGGCTGCCTGCGCCTGCGCGAGCGCGGTCGGGTCGGGACCTGCGCCCTGGACGAACTCGTATTGCTGAGCGGCGGCCTCGTACGCCGCGTAAGCCGCACTCACCGCGGCTGCGGCTGCCTGCTCGTCGATCGCCCCCGGTGTACTGGCGGTGAGGTTGGCACGCTGTGCCAGCGCCGCCTCGTAGGCGGCCTGGGCCTGCGCGACCTGCGCTTCCAAGGGTTTCGCATCCATGACGGCGATGACGTCCCCCGCCTTGACCCGCTGGCCGTCAGTGACCTCGACGCTCGCGAGCGTCCCTGCGGCCGGTGGGAAGATGTCTGCCTTCTCGTCGACATCCACGCGACCCGATGCGCTCACCGTGACCGCGAGCGGGCCCCGCTTGGCGGTCTCGACCGTGACCTCAGCGCGCGCAGCCTGCCTCCCGAGCACGATGCCGCCGACGATACCCACACCGATGATGAGAGCCACGATACCGAGAGCGGCCCTGCCTCGTCTCACTGGTCCTCCTCTACACATGCATCTACACATGCATCATGGGGCCGTCCGCTGTCACTGTACCCCTCTCCCGGAGCGATGAGCAGCGGCACGAGCTCCCTGAGATCGTCGATCACCACGTCCGGTTCCACTGCGAGCAGCCGCTCACGCGAAGCAACGCCCCACGTCGCAGCGATGGCGACGGCGCCTGCCGACCGAGCCGCCTGCACGTCAGCTGGGCTGTCGCCGACGTAGGCCGTGCGCTCAGAGGGGATGCGCAGCGCTTCGGCTGCGCGTAGCACGGGCAGTGGGTCCGGCTTGTGACGCTCCACGTCGTCGGCTGTGATGATGACGTCGAAGAGGTCGCCGAGTCCGAGCAGCTCGATGCCGCGTCGCGCGATCGGCGCACTCTTGGAGGTGACGAGCCCGGTCGCCAGGCCGTGCCCCCGAAGAGTGGCGAGCACGTCGTGGGCACCCTCGAAGGCGCGCACCATCTCATCGTGTGTCGCGTGGTTGAAGCGCCGGTACGCTTGCAGGAGACGCGCGGCTACCTCCTCATCATCGGTGAGGTGTCGCATCTGCTCCGCGAGCGGGATGCCGACGTTTCGCAGCAACACGTCGTCTAAGAGCGCTTCCCCGAGCACGACCTGCGTCGCGTGCCTGAATGAAGCGAGGATATGGGGGATGCTGTCCGCGATCGTCCCGTCGAAGTCGAAGAGCACCGCCTCGATGTGCCCGGCGAGTGCCCAGCCGACGAGGCCGCGGTCGCCATCCGGTCTAAGCGCTCCCTCGCCACGCGGGGCATCCTCACGCATCCTCGTCGAACTCCTCGCTCGCGAGTGCCTCGGCTTCGGCGTCGCGCTCGGACATCCCGGGCATGCGGGTGGCCGCGAGCGTCTCGTCCTCGACGAGCACCTGCTGCCCCTCGGGCGCTGCTCGCTTCTTCTTCTTGGCTGCCACACGAGCGATCGCCGAGACGCGGTCGTTCTCGCCCACGTTCATGACCTTGACGCCCTGCGTGGAGCGCCCGAGCTTCGAGATGTCCTCCGCGCGCACGCGGATGACCACGCCCTCCTCCGAGATGAGCATGAGCTCATGACCGGGCATGACCACCTTCATGCCGGCGAGGCGACCCTTCTTGGGGGTGACCTGGATGGTCTTCACGCCCATCCCGCCGCGCTTCTGCACGGGGTACTCCGCAAGCGGGGTGCGCTTGCCGTAGCCGCGCTCGGTCACGACGAACAGCTCGGAGCCAGGCGGTGCGATCTCCATCCCGAGGACGCAGTCGTCGCCCCTGACCATCATGCCGCGCACGCCGGTCGTGTCGCGTCCGGTAGGACGCACGTCGCCCTCATCGAAGACGATGGCTTTGCCCTCAGCCGAGACCATCACGACGTGCTCGCCTGGCTGCACCCGACGCACAGCGATGAGCTCGTCGGACTCGCGGAGGTTGATCGCGATGATACCGTCGCGGCGCGACCGATCGTAGGCGACCATCGCCGTCTTCTTGACGAGCCCCTCGCGCGTCGCGAAGAGCAGGTACTCATCGGGGCTGAACTCCCGCGTGGTGATCACCGCCGCGATACGCTCGTCCTGCTCGAAGGGCAGCAGGTTGACGATCGCCGTGCCGCGCGCGTGACGCGACCCGACCGGCAGCTCGTGGACCTTCATGCGGTAGACCTTGCCCTTGTTCGAGAAGAACAGCACGTAGTCGTGCGTGGACGAGATGAACAGGTGCTCGACGAAGTCGTTCTCTTTGAGGTTCACTCCCGCGATACCCTTGCCGCCCCGGCGCTGCTGTCGGTAGGTGGCCACGGGGAGACGCTTGACATAGCCCGCCTTCGTGATGGTGACGACCATGTCCTCCTCGGCGATGAGGTCCTCGACATCGAGATCCTTCGCTGCGTTCGTGATCTCCGTGAGGCGCGGGCTCGCGAACTTCTCGCGGATCTCAGTGAGCTCCTCCTTGATGATCCGCAGGACGAGTGAGATGTCGCCGAGGACCTTCCTGTACCAGGCGATCCGCTCGCGCAGCTCTGCTAGCTCCTCCTCGATCCTGTGTCGCTCGAGACCGGTGAGTCTCCGCAAGCGCATCTCGAGGATCGCCTCGGTCTGGGCCTCCGAGAGACCGAAGCGCTCGATGAGGCGAGTCTTGGCCTGAGCGTCGTCCTCGCTCGACTTGATGATCGCGATGACCTCGTCGATGTTGTCGAGCGCGATGATGTAGCCCTCGAGGATGTGGGCGCGTTCCTCGGCCTTCCTGAGCTCGTAGCGTGTCCGCCGCGTGATGACTTCCTTCTGGTGCTCGATGTAGTGGTGGAGCATCTCCTTCAAGGTGAGCAGCCGAGGCACGCCGTCGACGAGTGCGATCTGGATGACGCCGAATCCGGTCTCCAGTGGCGTGTGCTTGTAGAGCTTATTGAGCACGACCTGGGGTATCGCGGACTGCTTGAGCTCGACGACGATGCGCATACCCTTACGGTCGGACTCGTCACGCAGGTCCGATACCTCGGTGAGCTTCTTCTCGCGCACGAGCTCGGCGATCTTCGTCACGAGCTTGCTCTTGTTCACGCCGTAGGGGATCTCGGTGATGATGATGCGCATCTTGCCGGTCGAGGTCTGCTCGATGTGCGCCTTGCCGCGCACCTTGAGTGAGCCACGGCCTGTCTCGTACGCCTCGCGGATCCCGTCGCGCCCCATGACGATGCCGCCCGTGGGGAAATCCGGCCCCGGCATCACCGTGAGGAGGTCGTCAACTGTCGCATCGGGGTTCTCGATGAGCATGATCGTTGCGTCGATCGTCTCCGCGAGATTGTGAGGCGGGATGTTCGTCGCCATGCCGACCGCGATGCCGGCGCTGCCGTTCACGAGCAGGTGCGGGAAGCGGCTCGGCAGCACGAGGGGCTCTTGCAGTGACTCGTCGTAGTTCGGGCCGAAGTCGACCGTCTCCTTGTCGATGTCCCGCAGCAGCTCCATCGCAGCGCGGTGCAGCCGTGCCTCGGTGTACCGCATGGCCGCCGCGTTGTCGCCATCGATCGAGCCGAAGTTCCCGTGGCCGTCGATGAGCGGGACCCGCATGGCGAAGTCCTGCGCCATGCGGACCATGGTGTCGTAGACCGCGGCATCGCCGTGCGGGTGGTACTTGCCGATGACCTCGCCGACCGTCCACGCCGACTTCTTGTACGGTCTCGTCGGCGTGAGACCCGATTCGCTCATCGCATACAGGATGCGGCGATGCACGGGCTTCAGTCCGTCGCGTACATCCGGTAAGGCCCGCGCGACGATGACGCTCATCGAGTACTCGAGGAAGGACTTCTTGAGCTCCTCCTCGATGTCGACAGGCAGGATCGTGCCGCCGGGGGCGATCGCGTCAGTCACGTCGTTCTCGTCTCCTCGTCCGTCACTTCAGGTTGTACTTGCGCCACAGCAGGATGGCTCCAGCCATGAGCATGAGGCCCCACAGCACCATGAGACCCGACGCCACGGCAGCGAGCGCTGGAGGGGCGAGCGGCACCCCGGTATCGGTCGCCTGCGACCGAGCGAAGGCGGTGGCCGCCCACACGATGAAGCCCACGCCGCCGAGGGCGAGCGCAGCGCTCACGATGTTCGCGAACCACACGAACTCCCGCGGGTTGCTCGCCTCCTGGAGCCGCAGGTCGATGAGCATCCGCTCGGTCAACCGCTCGACAGCGGCTTGTTCGTGATCCGGGCCGACCGTCGTCTGTTCGGGGGCGATGCTGGACGGCGCATCGAGGACCGGGTTCTCGCTCGCCACCGGTGCGTCCTCGCGTTGGCGCACGGCCCGCAGCGCCGCCTCCAGCTCCGCCTCCTGGTGTTGGGCGGCTCGTTCCCGCTCGAGCCGCTCGAACTGCTCGCGCTCCCAGGGTGGAGGCTCGAACCTCCGTGGCTCCCGCCGTTCTCCGTCGCCCATGGCACGTCTCCACCGGCATCGACCGGATCGTCTCACACATCAAGGAACCGTACGTCCTTGGCGTGGCGCTGGATGAACTGCTTCCGCGGCTCGACCTGGTCTCCCATGAGATCGACGAACGCCTCCTCTGCAGCAAGTGCATCGTCGAGGGTGACCTGGAGCAGCGTGCGCCGATCCGGGTCCATCGTCGTCTCCCACAGCTGCTCGGGGTTCATCTCTCCGAGACCTTTGTACCGCTGGACAGCGTACTTCGTCCCCTCCGGCAACCGCGCGATCAGCTCCTGGAGCTGCTTGTCGGTGTATGCGTATTCGTGTTTCTTGCCCACGGTGAGCTTGTACAGCGGCGGCTGCGCGATGTAGACATAGCCACGCTCGATCATCTCGCGCATGTAGCGGTAGAAGAAGGTGAGGATCAGGCATCGGATGTGGCTCCCGTCCACGTCGGCGTCTGTCATGATGATCGCCTTGTGGTAGCGCGCCTGCTCGATGTCGAAGTCGTCGGCGACCCCCGTCCCGATCGCGGTGATGAGCGCCTGGATCTCCTCGGAGGAGAGTGCGCGGTTGATGCCCGCCTTCTCGACATTGAGGATCTTGCCCCGCAGCGGCAGGATGGCCTGGAAAGAGCGGTCGCGCGCCTGCTTGGCCGAGCCGCCCGCGCTATCACCCTCGACGATGAAGATCTCCGTGAGCGCCGCCTCGCGCACCGAGCAGTCGGCGAGCTTGCCCGGCAGCGTCGAGCTCTCGAGCAGTCCCTTGCGCCGGGTGAGCTCGCGCGCTTTGCGCGCAGCCGCGCGCGCTTTGGCGGCCTGGGCGGCCTTCGTGACGATCGCACGAGCCGGCTTCGGGTGCTCCTCCAGGTACTCCGAGAGCGCCTGCGTGACAGCGGTCTGTACGAACGAGCGCATCTCGGTGTTGCCGAGCTTCGTCTTGGTCTGCCCTTCGAACTGTGGCTCGCGCAGCTTCACAGAGATGACGGCCGTCAGCCCCTCGCGGATGTCCTCACCGGCGAGATTCTCGTCCTTCTCCTTCAGGATGCCCTGCCGGCGTGCGTAGTCGTTGATGGTGCGCGTGAGTGCGTTCTTGAATCCTTCGAGGTGCGTGCCGCCTTCGTGCGTATTGATGTTGTTCGCGAACGCGAGGACCGTCTCGGTGTACCCGGTGTTCCACTGCATCGCCACCTCGACGACGCCCTCCTCGCCCGCCGTCTCGAAGTAGAACGGCCTGGCATGCAGGGGTTCCTTCTTCTCGTTGAGGTACTTGACGAAGTCGAGGATGCCACCCGCGTAGCGGAACTCCTCACGCCGCGGCTCGAGCTCGCGCTCGTCGGTGAGGGTGATCCTGAGGTTCTTATTGAGGAACGCCGTCTCTCGCAGGCGGGACACCAGCACTTCCCACGAGAACTCGGTCGTCTCGAAGATCTCCTCGTCCGGCCAGAACCGGATCGTCGTACCTGTCGCCTTCGTCTTGCCGACCGCCTCGAGCGGCATCGCCGGCTTGCCGCGCTCGAAGGCTTGTCGCCAGACCCTGCCGTCACGCTTGACCTCAGCCTCGAGGCGCTTCGAGAGCGCGTTGACGACCGACACGCCGACGCCGTGCAGGCCGCCGGAGACCTTGTATCCCTCGCCGCCGAACTTGCCGCCTGCGTGCAGCACCGTGAGCACGACCTCCAGGGCCGGCTTGCGGTACTTCGGAACGGGATCGACCGGGATGCCACGGCCGTTATCCACGACCGACACGGACCCATCCGCGTGGATCGTCACCTCGATCGCGGTACAGAATCCCGCGAGCGCCTCATCGACGGAGTTATCGACGACCTCGTAGACGAGGTGGTGCAGCCCTTTGGGCCCCGTCGACCCGATATACATGCCGGGTCGCTTGCGAACCGCTTCGAGTCCTTCGAGTACCTGGATGTCCTTGGCTGAATACGAGCCCTTGCTGCTTGCCACCACGGCTCCTTCATCGCGCAGGATCGAGCAGGATCCACCCGTGCCTGATGGGGTGAGGCACGAGATGTTGTCTCGGTCGTCCTATTCTACCGCAAGACCTGGTGTCAGCGCTGCCCCGCGCCGCCCCGCTCGTCGTGACCCCCGGGGGTGCCCTCCTCGGCCACCCGTGCGCCCTTCTTGTACTCGAGGTCCTTGGCCATCGTCCGTATCGCGACCGCCCGCAACCCCTCGTCCTCGATCACCGCGGCCGCGTAGCGGATCTGCTCGAGCTCGCGTTCCGTGAGCGGCACGCGGCTTCGCTTGCCGGTGTAGTACGCGTCCGTTCGCTGCTGCATCACCCGCTCCCGCCGCCTGTGCGTCTCACGACGCGACACCGTGAAGCGGATACGTTGCACGATCGGCGATCCGAGTCTCTCGTTGACCGCCGCGACGAACGCGTCGTGCATGAGCGTGAGCTCGGCCGCCCACGCTGGCGCGTCGACGGTCACGATGAGCTCGCCATCCTTCAGGGCGGCAGCGCTCGCGTGAGCACTCACCGAGGGGCCCGTGCTCGCCGCCCAAGCGTCGAGCGCGTTCGCTTCGAAGCGACGCCCCTTCGCATCGAGCCGCTCGATGTACGAGGCCAGGATGTCGGACATCCGCTCACTGCGTCGTCGTCTCGGCATCAGTCCTCCCCCACGCGCACGACGACGGCGCGCGCCAGTGCGTCCTCATCGAAGTACGCGCTCGTCGTACTCGTGATGATCGTCTGCACACCCCGCTCGATGACCTCGATGAGGCATCGGCGTCGCATAGCGTCCAGCTCCGACATCACGTCGTCGAGGAGCAGGGCCGGTCTCGTCTCAGCGATCTGCTCGATGGTCGCGACCTCCGCCAGCTTCCAGGCGAGCGCGAGGCTGCGCTGCTGTCCCTGCGAGCCGTAGCTTCGTGCCTCGCGACCACCCAGGAGGAGCACGAGATCGTCGCGGTGAGGGCCGACGAGGGTCACCTTGCGGATCCGCTCGTCGCGGGCGCGTGCCGTGTAGGCCCTGCGCAAGGCCTCGGCTGCTTCTGACGCTGAGATCTCAACCCCCAGGTCCGTGATACCCACTCCACACCGGTCGTGATACTCGATCGTGAGATCCTCCCCTTCAGCGATGGCTGCATGGATGGCTCGCATCTCTTGCGCGAGCCGCTGGGCGAGGCGTCGACGGTGTGTGAGGAGTCGAGAGCCGAGCGAGATGAGTTGCTCCGTCCACGGCTCGAGCTCCACGTCGGTCGGCTCCCACTCGCGCAGGAGCGTGTTCCGGTGGCGTAACACACGGTTGTACGATTGGCGGAGGCCGCGATACGTCCGTGAGAGCTGCTCCCCCAGTGCATCGATCGCGGACCTGCGGTGCTCCCCGGCCCCCTTGACGAGCTCGAGATCCGCTGGCACGAACGATACGATCGGAGCGATCCCGGCTATCTGTGCGAGACCTCGCCGCCGTATCCCGTTCACGGTATACGTCCTCGAACCGTCCGAGTTGAACTCGAGTCCGATCGAGAGGTCCCGATCGTCCCTTCGTACCTCGAGCGAGACGGACCCTCTGTCCGCTCCCCACCGCAAGAGCTGGTCGACACCGGCATTCCGGAATGAGCGCCCCGTCGCGGTCAACTGTATCGCTTCCAAGACATTCGTCTTCCCTGCTGCGTTCGGTCCGATGAGCACCGTCACCGTCGGCGACGGTGCGCACTCCCACACGTCATGATTCCGGAACGACCGAAGTCTGACCGCTGTGATGTGCACGCCTCGGGTCGCCCTAGCTCAAGCGTACCGGCATCAAGAGGTACGTGAAGCCCTCCTCGTCGGCTGCCTTGATGACGCCCGGTTTGAGAGGGCTCACGATCTCCATCGAGATCCTCTCACAGTCCGCCACGGTGATGCCGTCGAGCACGTACGCGTGATTGAAGGCTATCTCGACCGGCTGGCCGTCTGCGTCGACCTCGAGCGACTCCTTCGCCTCCCCGAGGTCCTGCGTCTGCGCAGAGAGCGTGAGTACGCGGTCCTCGACGTCGACGCTCACGCGCAACGGTGCGTTGTGCTGCGCCATGAGTGATACGCGCTTCACAGCATCGGTGAGCTCCTGGCGATCCACCACGATGCGCGTCTCACATTCACTCGGTATGAGCTGCCGGTAGTTCGGGAACGTCCCCTCGATGCGACGGGAGACGAACGTCGTATCTTTGAACGAGAACAGGATCTGGTTCTCTGAGACCCCGACCTCGATCGTGTCCGATCCGACAGCGAGGCGGGCTGCGTCCTCCATCGCTCGCGCTGGCACGACCACCTCCATGGATCCTGCAGGCACTTCCAGGTGGATCTCCCTGACACAGAGGCGATAGGAATCCGTGGCCACCATCCGGAACACATCACCTTCGACGGTCATGAGGATGCCGGTGAGGATGGGTCTCGTGTCGTCGCGACTCGCAGAACGCGCCACCTGGTGCACGAGCTCGCTGAAGGCCTCTGTTGGGAGCGTCACGGTCTGCGATGGATGCACAGCCGGGAATCGAGGGAAGTCTTCAGCGGACATCGTCCTGATGGTGAACGATGACTGCCCACAAGTGATCCGTATACCACCGGCACCACTATCGATGGTGATCGCAGCCTCAGGGAGACTCCTGATGATGTCCGTCATGAGCTTCCCAGGGACGACCGTGGTCCCTGGTTCCTCGACATTAGCGAGCTTGGACGACTTGATGGAAACCTCGAGGTCGGTGGCCTGGCAGGTGAGAGTATCACCGTCAGCTGACATGAGGATGCCCGAGAGGATGGGAAGCGTCGTCCGCGACGACAAGGCCTTGCCTGCTGTCGAGAGGACATCGAGCAGTTCGGTGCGTGCGATGGTGAACCTCATGTTCTTGATCCTTTCGAGAGATCCATCGAACAGTCGTCATCATAGTAAGGACTGTGCATCGTGTGGATGAACCTCATCCGTACTGCTCAGCGCCGGTGTGTCCACTGTGGATGGTGGTGTTGATGACGTGGCGTGGTCTTCCACAGAGTCCACAGACGGTCGTACCCATCCACCTCCTCGTCCTTTCGTCCACAAGGTATCCACAACCCGTGCACACGGTCATCAACTGCGTTGTTTGATGAGGTTCGTGAGCGTCTGTATCTGATTGTAGACCTCACGCTGCTCGTTCATGAGCTTCTGGATCTTCGCGGTAGCATGCATGACGGTCGTGTGATCCCTGCCACCGAACTCGCTCCCGATGCGAGGCAGTGAGAGATCCGTGAGCTCACGAGCGAGGTACATCGCGACCTGGCGTGGATAGACGATCTGCTGTGAGCGCTTGTTACCGATGAGGTCGCTCCGAGAGATACCGTAGAACTTACAGACCTCCTGTTGGATGGTGCTGATCGATATGGGCCGTATCGATCGCTCCGGGAAGATGTCCTGTAGGACGCTGCGTGCCAGATCGAGGTCTATAGCCTGTCTGGTCAACGAGCTGAACGCAGCGATACGGATGAGTGCGCCCTCGAGCTCTCGGATGTTCGAGGAGATCCGCTCAGCGATGAAGCTGAGGACATCGGAGGGTACGACGACCCCCTCCATCTCCACCTTCCGCTTCAAGATGGCGATGCGTGTCTCAAGCTCGGGCGGTTGGATGTCGGTGATGAGACCCATCTCGAACCGGCTCCGTAGACGGTCCTCGATGTTACCGATGTCCTTCGGTGGTTTGTCCGAGGATAGGACGATCTGCTTACCCGCATGCTGCAGGGTGTTGAACGTATGGAAGAACTCCTCCTGGGTCTGCTCCTTCCCAGCGAGGAACTGGATGTCATCGACGAGAAGGACGTCGATGTTCCGGTACCGGCGTCTGAAACCGTCGATCCTGCTCTTGTCCCGGTCGCCGATCGAGTTGATGAAGTCGTTCGTGAACTGCTCACTCGAACAGTACTTCACACGCATGTGTGGGAAGTTCGACTGCACGTAGTGGCCTATCGCCTGGAGGAGATGGGTCTTGCCCAACCCGACGCCACCGTAGATGTAAAGCGGGTTGTACGCGTTACCTGGGGTCTCGGCGACCGCCAGAGCAGCGTGATACGCGAACTCATTCGAAGAACCCATGACGAACGAGTCGAAGGTGTACTTGGGGTTGAACTCGCCTTCAGAGGCCTCACGAACGCGACGGGACTCGACCTCATCGAGGTCGGGGATGAGTTCCTTGACGGACGTGCTCGATGCATCCGGAGTGACAGAAGAGGTGCTGACGACCTGAAAGCGCACCTTGAGCGGCTCGCCTGTGACCTGTGTGAGTGCGGAGGTGAGCAAGCCTGCGTACCGGGACTCGAGCCAATCACGGGCGAAATCGTTCGGGACGGACACGACGAGCGTGTCCTCTATGAGACCCACGGGTTCTGTATGCTCGAACCAGGTCTTGAAGGTCGGCGTGTTGAGTTCGGAGCGGACGACCTCGAGAGTCTCGTTCCACACCTGCTGGACATCGGTAGCGGTCACAGTCCACTCCTAACCGTACAAGAGCTGGTCGAGGTTCGTTTGGCCGAAGCGCGTAAGGGTGCGCTTCCCTGTGTCGTCAGCGGTGATCACGCCAGCGGACTCGAGAGCCGCGAGGTCACGGTGGGCCGTGGACAAGCCGACGTGCAACTCACGAGCGACGAGTGAGGGACCGGCACTGCCGTACTCCATGATGAGCGAGAGCACCTGCTTCTGCCGAACCGTCAGCCGGGGGAGCCTGACAGCAGATGCATCGCTCCCGACCACCCCAACGACCGTGTCGGCGCCGCGGCCCCCATCCATATGGAGCGTCACGACGGTACCCTTACCGAGATTGTCCTCTATCGTCACGACACCGGACGAGCAGGACAGGCATTCACGGACGAGCGGCAAGCCGGAGCCCACACCTCGGATGAACCGCTTCATCTCATGGGTCGCCGTCGTGAAACCTGGCATGAACGCGCGCGCCTTGTCAGGGATACCGGGCCCCTGGTCGGCGAAACGGATGGTGGAGCCGCGGTCCATGATCGTGACGACGACCTCCCGGAAGGATGCGTGTATGAGGTTCTCGACGACCTCTCGGATGACGGTGAACGGTATCGACCCTCCTGCCTCGCGCGCGAGGTGGTACGTTCGCGCAGCGAGCGACTCGATGAAGGCACGAGGGTCGCCCGCGGAGACCTCCTCGACGCGTGGCGGTGCGACGAGGGAGTCGTATACGGCGAGGCGGGCCATGAGTGGTTCGATCATGCCACTCGGGGTCGACACATCGTGCACTGCGTCATCACTGGCGAGGGGTGTGTGCATCACGCCGAGCGCTTGAGTCGCTCGGGGGTAGAACGTCTTCAACACACCCTCCCTCGTCCGATCGGTGTTCACAAGGTTATCAACAGCCTTCTCGTGCAGTACCGCTCAGTGATGTGCAGGTGGCGGGCGTCTCCATGTGGAGAGCGAAACCCTCAGGGGTGGAACCTGGAAGTATCCGACCAGCCCGTTCCCGGTTTTTCCACAGTCCTTTCCACAAATGTGGAAAACCGTGCCCGTCCGGCGCGTCCGGACCCAGGAAACACGCAGGTCGGTGTGGATACAGCGCCTCAGAGCCTTTCCGTGACTCATCGCACGTTCATGGAGCGACGCATCGCTGTGGATACCGTCCAGCTGGGCCGGACGGCGCTCCCGCGTGGCGATCGGGTAGCGAACACACGTGCGGAAGGCGTGACAGAGGCAAGACATTCACATGTCCTGAGCAGGCATTTTTCAACGATCGGCTGTTGATGGTCCCGGTTGCGGGAACGCCGCCGATTCTAGCAGAGGGGTCAGGTGCCAACAACGCGCTCACGAGCGTTTTCCACAGACTCCACACCGTGGAATCCTGCGTTTTCCACAGTTTCCACAATTTCACGACTTTTTTGCGAAACCGCTGGAAGCATGGCCGACGTCCTGGTGGGAGCGATGGAGGAGATGCGTCATCGAGTGCGTTCTCTCGTGGTTGGGTGGCGCGCCGGGTCCTGGTTTGACACCACGTGATACCACCAGTACAATCAGCAGGCTTGCCGCCGATGACGCATGCGTCGGCGTTCGTACGAAGGGAACCACCATGAAGCGGACCTATCAACCGAACAACCGCAAGCGCGCGAAGACCCACGGGTTCAGGGCCCGGATGGCGACGCGGGGCGGGCGCGCGGTGATCGCTGCACGTCGTCGCAAGGGGCGGAAGATCCTCACGCCGAGCGCTGCGAAATAGCGAGCGCGGGGCGAGCCGCCTCGCACGACCATGGAGACACTCAAGCGAACACGGGACATCGAGCGCGCATTCCGCGAAGGGGTGCGCGCTTCGAGTGCGCTCCTCACCGTGATCGCTGTACCCACACCCACTGACGCGCCTCGAGAGGGGCGCGTGATGTTCATCGCAGGCCGGCGCATCGGCTCTGCGGTCGTTCGCAACCGTTCGAAGCGGGTGCTCAGGGAGGCGTGTCGGCGAGCGGGCGGGCCGTGGCCTGGGTTCGACGTCGTCCTCATCGCGCGGGAGGGACTCGCGTCGGCGCCGTATGCGGAGGTCGACGCAGCCCTTGCGCGCACGCTTCGCCGGGCTGGGATAGAGCCATGAGGCTGATCGTGAAGCTCGTCGCCGGCCTCATCCGCGCGTACCAACGCGTCATCTCTCCCCTCTTCCCGCCCACGTGTCGCTTCACCCCGACGTGCTCCGAGTACGCGATCCAGGCCCTGGAGCGTCACGGCCTCCTGCGAGGAGGTTACCTGAGCATCAAGCGTGTGCTCCGGTGCCACCCATGGCACCCGGGTGGCGAGGACCCCGTCCCGTGAACGGCGCACATGGCACGCTCCCCTGGCGGCGAGGTCGCGCCTACGCGGAGCAGGCACCTTCCACGGCGCCGTGCGGTGTGGTAGATAGGGTGAGAGACGAACGAGACCCCCGGATGCGCCGGTGCGGTGCCCTGACCCATCTCGCAGTACCCGATCGCCTCTTGAGGAGGTAGCCCCGTGGCCATCATCGAGTCGTTCCTGTTCGACACGCTCCGCTTCTTCTACGGGATGGTGCAAGACTACGGCGTGGCCATCGTCCTACTGACGGTCGTCATCCGGATAGCGCTGCTTCCGCTGACACTCAAGCAGTCGAAAGCGATGTACGAGCTGCAGCGCATCCAGCCCAAGATCAAGGAGCTCCAGGAGCGGTACAAGAACGACAAGCAGAAGTTGCAGGAGGAGACGCTCAAGTTCTACCAGGAGCACAAGGTCAACCCCTTCGGTGGCTGCCTGCCGCTCCTCCTGCAGATGCCGATCCTCTTCGCGCTGTACCACGTGCTGGGTGGCACGGCAGAGAAACCAGGGCTGTTCCTCAAGCACATCGCCTCTCTGAGTGCGGAGCAAGCAGCTGCTGCGAAGCGCTTCTGGCTGATTCTTCCAGACTTGACCAAGACGCCGCAGGGGGTGTTCAGCACAGACGGTCTCGTAGCGGCTCTCCCCTACCTGATACTCGTCGTACTGTTCGGTCTGAGCGTCTATCTACCGCAGCTCATGCAGCCAGGAGAGAAGCAGCAGCGCCAGATCGGCCTGTACATGTCCGTCATGATGCTGTTCTTCGGATGGAGCGTGCCTGCTGGCGTCCTCGTGTACTGGGTGACGTCCAGCGCGCTCCAGATCATGCAGCAGTACGTGACCATGAGAGTGTATGCCCGCGCAGAGGGAGTGTCGTAGCCATGCCACGAGAGATCATCATGGAGGGGCCGAGTGTCCCAGAGGCCCTGGACGCTGCACTCGAGGAGCTCGGCGTGCAGCAGGATGCGGTCGAGTTCGAAGTGGTCGACGAGGGTTCTGATAACGGGTTCGGATCGGTGAGGAACGCGAAGGTCCGCGTGTGGCTCAAGCCTGGTATCGAGCTCGCGGTGACGGAAGATCCCACGGACGACGAGGACGCGGACGGAACCGGCGCGATCACCGAGGAAGAGCTCGATGCAGTCGCTGACGCTGCGGTCGAGGTGATCACGCGCATCACGCGCGCGTTCGGCATCGATCCGACGATCGATGAGTACGAGGGAGATGAGGGGGAGATCATCCTGGATATCGTCGACGGGGACCTCGGCGTGCTGATCGGTCGGCATGGTCGAACGCTCGATGCACTCCAGGTTCTCGTCGTCGCCATCACCAATCGGAACGTGGAGCGCCGACATCCGGTCGTGGTGGACGTCTCGGGGTACCGGTACAGGAGGCGCCTGAAGCTCGAGGAGATCGCCAAGCGTGCGGCGGATCGTGCCGTACGGCAAGGGCGCCCCGTCGAACTGCGTCCGATGACGAGCTTCGAGCGGAAGATGGTCCACATGGCGCTCCGCAACGACCGGCGCGTGACGACAGCGAGCGAGGGCGAGGAGCCGTTCCGCCAGGTGGTCGTGCATCCGCGGTGACAGGACAGGGACGCAGGGGTTCCTCCCCGCGGCGATGGTGAGAAGCGCCTGGGCTTGAAGGCCCGGGCGCTTCGCGCATGCTGGGGCCGTGTTCGATGACCCCGGCCGTACCTCGACATCTTGGTAGGCGCGCCAGGACTCAGCGAGTCACGAGAAGCTGGCGCGGCGCCCTTCTTCTGCGAAGGGGCGCGGACGCGGATGACGACTGTGCCGTCTTGTGTTGCGAGCCGGTCGGTCACGATCCCTCGGCCGAGCGACATGGGGCCTGTCGACTGCGGCGGGTCGACACGGACCACGGATCCAGGTTCGTCATAGCCGGCTTGCCCGGGGGCAAGCGGCGTCGGGCGCTCAGGGGACGCCACGCGATGTTTCACGTGAAACACAAGGCGGGTCGATACACCGCTCTGGCCACGCGGGTGAACGACGCAGTCGCGTGTGTCAGAATAGGAGAAGATCGGAGGGTGGAGGTTTCACGTGAAACATCGTCCGGAGCAGACCACCACAGAAGCGTACATAACCCGCCTCCTCGAAGCACACGGTATCCCATGTCAGGAGCACCAAGCTCGCGTTCTCGCTGCGCACGCACGAGCCGTGCTTGATGCACGAGCAACGCGCAACCTCACGGCCATCGACACGCTCGAACGAGCGCTCGTGCTTCACGTGGAGGACTCCGCGGTCGGGCTCCCGCTCCTCATCGACGCGCCCGAGGGCGCGATCGTGGACATGGGGTCTGGGGCGGGGTATCCGGGGATCCCGCTCGCCGTGCTGTCGAATCGCCCCGTCACACTGGTGGACGGGGTGCGCAAGAAGGTGGAGTTCCTGGAGCGAGTCGTCAGGAACCTGGGCGTGAATGCTGAAGCGATCTGGGCCCGGGTGGAGCGCCTGGCGGTCGAGCGCGCCGAGGCGTATGCCGTGGTCGTGGCACGTGCAGTCGCGGATCTCCCGACGCTCGTGGAATGGGCCGCACCGTTCTTGCGAGTAGGGGGCGTGTTCATCGCATACAAGGGACGGCTGGATGATGCTGAGGCCGCACGAGGGAGGGCGGCAGCCGCGGTCTGTGGACTCGAGGTGGATCTCGTGCGCGAGGAGAGGCTCAGCACGGGCGAGAGACGTGCACTCGTCCGCTACGTCCGCGTGGGACCACCAACCGTCCCTTTGCCAAGACGGGAGGGTCTGGCGAAGAAGCGGCCTCTCGCATGACGGAGCGGTCAGCTCGGGAGGATGCCCAGGACCGGCTTCCCGGGGGCAGGGGAGTGACCTATACTGGGGCAGGGCACGGGACGTCCACCGTGCTGACGTCTCACGCCAGGAGGAGTCGAGGAGGTTGCCTATGGCGGCGCGAGTGCTCGCGATCGTCAATCAGAAGGGCGGTGTGGGCAAGAGCACGACCGCCGTGAATCTCGCGGCGTGTCTCGGTGAGCTCGGGCGCCGGGTGCTCCTCGTCGACCTGGACCCGCAGGGGAACGCGACGTCAGGCTTCGGACTGGACAAGAACCAACGCTCCGAATGCGTGTACAACGCCCTGCTCTCAGATACGCCCATCAGTGCGCTCATAGAGCCGGTGGCCGTGGAGAACGTGTTCGTCGTGCCTGCGACGATCCAGCTCGCAGGCGCGGAGATCGAGCTGGTCTCGGCGTTCAGCCGAGAATCCAAGCTTCGTGGAGTCTTGGCGCCGGTAGGGGATGACTTCGATTTCATCATCATCGACTGCCCTCCATCGCTGGGACTCCTGACGGTGAATGCGCTCACGGCTGCGCACGGCATCATCATCCCTGTTCAATGTGAGTACTACGCGCTGGAGGGGCTCACGAAGCTTCTGGAGAGCTTCAAACTCGTCAAGACGCACCTCAACCCCGGTCTCGAGGTCTTCGGCGTAGTGATGACGATGTACGACGGGCGGACGCGGCTATCGCAAGCGGTCGTCGAGGAGGTCCGCGACTTCTTCGAGGACAAGGTCTTCGAGACGGTGATACCGCGGAGCGTCAGACTGTCGGAGGCACCGAGCTACGGCGTTCCTGTGACACTGTTCGACCCGGCCGGCAAGGGGTCGGACGCGTACAGGAGCCTCGCGAAGGAGGTTGTCGAACGTGGCTAAGAGAGGACTCGGTAAGGGTCTGTCGGCACTCATCCCAGGGGCTGGTCAGGAGGTCACCGGCGGCGAGCCACAGGAGCTCCCCGTCGACCTCATCGCGCCGAACCCTGCGCAGCCAAGGACGATCATCGATGAGGAGCAGATCGATGCACTGGCCGACTCCTTGCGGAAGGTCGGCGTCCTCCAACCCATCGTCGTGAGACCCCACGCCGAAGGCTACCAGATCATCGCCGGCGAGCGGCGCTGGAGGGCGGCGAAGGCAGCGGGATTGCAGACGGTGCCGGTGAAGATCATCGCGTGCAGTGAGACCGAGGCGCTCGCGCTCGCGCTCATCGAGAACCTACAGCGCGAGGACCTGAACCCGATCGAGGAGGCGCGCGGCTACCGCCGTCTCCTCGACGAGTACGGCATGACGCAGGCTGAGCTCGCGGACAAGGTCTCGAAATCGCGTTCCGCCATCACGAACACCTTGCGGCTCCTGGATCTGCCGGACGCCGTGCAGCAGCTCATGGAGGACGGGAAGTTGACCGCCGGTCACGCGCGCGCAGTCCTCGGCGTCCCGACGGAGGAGAGCCGCATCCGTCTGGCGGAGAGGATCGTCTCGGAGGGCCTGTCCGTTCGGGAAGCGGAGAGCATGGCGCGGCTGATCGCTGCCGGACAGCAGGAGCGCACGCCACGCCCACCCCAGCCGAAGGCGTTCAAGCTGATCGCACGGCGACTGCGCCGGTGGCTTGGTACACCCGTTCGCGTCAGGCAGACGTCGACGAAGGGCAAGATCGAGATCGATTTCCACGGTGAGGAGGAGCTCGAGCGCATCACACTGCTCCTCTTCGGTGAATCCGCCGAAGGGAGGGAAGCGCGGTGAGCGGACGCAAACTGACATATCTTGCCATCGGCATCGCGGTTGGCTTCGCGGGGGGTCTCGTGGCAGGGCTGCTGATGGCTCCGGACAGCGGGGCACGGACGCGCCGACGGATCGCCGACGAGGTCCTGAAGGTGGCCGACGTCGCGCGGAACGTCGCCGAACGCGCTGAGGCGGTCGCCGGCGTGATCGGCGAGCGCGTCGACCAGTACCTCGGTCGTGAGGAGGAGGCGGCCTGGCGTCGCGTAGCCCGTCTACGTGAAGGGGTCGAACGCTACTCTCGTACGGTCATGACACCGTGACGTGCGTGTCAGAGCGATGCGGTACGCTCTCGGAACACGAAGGGGGCGCGCATGGCGCTGACGCTCATCATCGGTCCGGCGAACGCCGGCAAGACCGGGGCGATCATCGACCGCCTGCGAGAGCGCACGGATGACGAGACCGCTACGCTCCTCGTGCCGAGCCGTCCGGAGGCTGAGCGCGCACTCGTGGAGCTCGCATCGAAGGGGCTGCTCGGCGTACGCGTCGTCACGATGGATGCGTACCTCGACGAACTGTGGGCGTCGTACGGCGACGGTCGCCTCATCGTGACGGAGGACGTTCGGAGCGCTCTCATCGCTCGCGCGATCGAGGAATCCCGCGTGCAGGCAGGCAATGCCTTCTGGGCGCGTCCTGGTGCGGCCCGCATCGTCGCCACCCTCCTCACGCGCGCCGGAGAGGCGGGAGCCCTCGATGGTCGTTGTCGGTCGCGCGTGCGCGGTGACGCCTTCGCTGAACAGTGCGCAGCCGTCGTGGACGCCTACGCGTCCCTGCTCGCAACCCACGGGCTCATCGAGCGTACCGACGCGCACAGGGCGGTGACGGCCGCCACGCCACGCGCTGCCCTCCCCGCGATCATCGCTGTCAATCGGTTCGAGACGCTTACGTCGAACCAGGAGCGTTTCGTGGTGTGGGCATCATCGGGGCGAAACGAGGTCCTCGTGAGCATGACGTACGATCCTGCTCAGCCCGCCACGCACGCGGTCAGGCCCCTTGTCGATCGCCTCTCCGCACTCGAGCAGACTCGGATCATGACCGCCCGTGGGAGCTCACCGGCCACCGAGGAGCTCGCAGCGCTCCAGGGCGCGTTCTGCTCATACGGCGCACAGCGCGTACAGCCGCACGGGGATGTCGTGCTCCTCGAAGCATCTGACGCGGCGTCCGAGGCAGCGATGATCGCTGCTCTCGTGAACGAGGAGCTGGTCCGAGGGACGCCGCCAGCACAGGTCGCGGTCGTCTACCGGCGAGCATATCGATACGCGGGCGGGCTCGTCCGGAAACTGGCAGATACTGGCATCGTGTGGCAAGTGGACATCCGAGAGCCGTTCGGGGCGAGCGGCTTGGGGGCGGCGCTGCTCGCACTCCTCGCGTTCGTGACACGGGGATATCACCGGACCGACCTCGTGGCATTCCTGAGGAGCGGCTACATCGAGATCGATCCTGATGCCGTCGATGCGCTCGACGCCCAGCTCCGCAAGCAGCGTACGGGCGAGGGTCGTGCGGTACTGAGCGCGCTCGGGTCCGTGAGCGGTGACGCGTGCACTCTCATCGAGGACGCGTGTGCCGTGGCTTCGAACGATGCCAGCCTGGATGCGTGGCGGGGCCTCATCGACGGCATGCTCAAGGCGAGGCGCGGTGAAGCCGCCGCCGGTGACATCGACGCCATGCGGGACGTCGCGGCTCGCGCGCGGGCGGCCTCGCTCCTCGTCGAGCTCGAAGCGCTCGGCCTCCCCATGGATGCTCGCAGCGTCCACGACGCGCTCGAACGGTCCATGCTCACGATCGTCGCCGGCGATCCCGAGGGCGTGTGTGTCACGAGTGCCGAGCGCGCCCGTTCGCGCCGGTTCGACGTGGTGGTGCTCGCCTCGCTCGTGGCAGGGGAGTTCCCGTTCGTACCGGGTGACGACGTGCTGAGACACGAAGGCGTCGCAGCGGCCTTCGCCCCACTCCGGGTGGACCTCGAGCCGCGCGCCGGCGTTTCGGAGGAGCGTCTGCTGTTCTACCAGCTCATGACGGGCGCCAGAAGGCGGCTCATGCTGAGTCGACACCTCCACGATGACGACGGCTCTGACGTGGCTCCCTCGCTCTTCATCGAAGAGGTCCTGGATGCCTACCGGGCGACGGCGGACGCGGAAGACGGATCCGGTCAGGCGCGAGCAGGACGGGGGGAAGGCTGGCCGGAGGGCGTGCCGGTCCTCACGCCGGACGATCTCCTGGAGACACCGGGGGGCTCCGTGGCGCTCGAAAGGCACGCATTGCGCAGGGGGGCAGCGCGTACCGACGCGAGCGACCCTCGCGTGTGGCACGCGATAGCTCGCGGGAGCGCGCGGCGCGGATACCTGAGAGACGACGCGCGGGAGGCGCTCGCTTCCCGAGAGGTCTTCTCGGCAGGGGAGCTCGAGGTGTACCGGTCGTGCCCATACCGGTGGTTCTTCGAGCGGTCTCTCGCGCCCTCCACGCTCGACCGGGAGATCGATGCCGTCGAGGGTGGCTCGATCGCCCACGAGATCCTGGCGCAGTTCTACGAGAGGTGGCACGCCGCGGGGCACAGCCGCGTCGAGCAACGCACACTCGATGAGGCGCTCGCCCTGCACGAGGAGGTCGCGCGGCGCGTGGTGGCCTCGCGAGGGGAACCGCTCTCGCTCGCGGAGGTGCAGCGCATCCGGCGAGCGGTGCGGGGGTCGCGGATGATCATCGAGACAGACGCGGCGTTCTTGCCAGGCTACGAGCCGATCGCGCACGAGTACCGGTTCGGATTCGGCGAGGACGGGGAGCCCACGGTGGACATGGGCGGGTTCAGCCTGCGGGGCGCCATCGATCGGGTCGACAGTGGACCGGAGGGCCTCGTCGTGATCGACTACAAGAGTTCGACGACCCCCGTGAAGAAGGAGATCGAGGAGGGCTCAGCACTACAGATCGCGCTGTATGCGAAGGTTGCGCAGAGTGCATTCGGGCGTGAGGTCGTGGCGGGCCTGTACCGATCCTTGAAGCCAGGCACGAAGCCTCGCGGTTTCCACCGCATGGGACTCCAAGGCGCATCCTTCGTGAAGACGGACGCGTGCCTGACGATGCACGACGTGAGCCAGCTCATCGATACGGCCGTCGAGCACGCGCGCGAGGCGGTCGAGGGGATCCGCAGCGCGAGCATCGAGCCGAACCCGAGGGACCCGAAGACGTGCAAGCACTGCAGAGCGCGGAGCGTCTGCGGCGAGGGGGGTGAGTGATGGAGCTCTCCGACGAGCAGCGCGACATCGTGTTCGACCCCACGCATACCATCTTCGTCGCCGCGGGTGCCGGGTCCGGCAAGACACGCGTGCTCACCGAGCGCTTCGTGGCGCTGCTCGCAGGTGAGGGTGAGCACGAGGCGTGCGACCTGGATGGCGTCATCGCCGTGACGTACACCGAGAAGGCTGCCGGAGAGCTGATCGAGCGGATCCGCGAACGGCTCGCGGCTCGAGGGCTCCTCGAGATGGCCAGGGACGTGCACGGTGCATGGATCTCCACCATCCACGGGATGTGCGCTCGGCTGCTGCGTCGACACGCGCCGCGCCTCGGGCTCGACCCGCGCTTCGAGATCCTCCCCGAAGAGGAGGCCGCGATTCTGCGGCACGAGGCCTTCGAGTTCGCTGCGAGCAGACTCCAAGAGGACCCGGTGATCGACCGGCTCCTCGACGCCTGGCACATCGAGGACCTCGAGGGCGATGTGATCCGGATTCACGAGGGGGTCCGCACACGCGGGTGCAGCTTGGATGCACTCGGGCCGGCATCGTCCATCAAGGCACGCGAGGCGCGACACATCGCATCGGAGCTGCGCGCGCTCGCGAAGGAGGCGCGTGCCTTCAATACGAGCGAGTCGAGCCTGCAGAATGCGTGCGAGATGGAACGCGTGGCCGCGGTGCTCAATCGGCCCGGCGTTCTGGGCGATCCCAACCTCGCCGAGGAAGCCCTCATCGAGGTGGCCAGCGCGACGGTCACGAAGAGCGTGGGCCAGGACGCCAAGGAAATCGCCGAGCGCGGCGAGGAATACGTGAAGCGAGCGCTGCAGGTTCTGACCGATGCCGTTGCGCGGCACTACGAGGCTGCGTTCGTGCGGCTCACCGAGGCGTATGCCGACGCGTACGGGAAGCTCAAGGACGAGCGAGCGTGCCTGGACTTCCACGACCTCGAGCTCAAGGCACTCGAGTTGCTCACGCGTGAGCCCGACATCGCCTCGCGGTACCGGGCGAACATCCGGGAGCTGATGATCGACGAGTTCCAGGATGCGAACCAGCTCCAGCTGAGGCTCGCGCGAGCGATCGCGGGCCCGGCGCTCATCACCGTGGGGGACGAACGGCAATCCATCTACCGGTTCCGGTTCGCCGATGTCGAGGTCTTCAGGGAGGAGGCGCGCAGAGCAGCGAACCGAAGGGCACTCAAGGACAACTACCGCTCGCACCCTGACGTCCTGCATGCCGTCAACGCGATCTTCTCGAGCAGCGAGCTCTTCGGGCCGGACTTCATGCGCCTCGAGCCACGTCGAGCGGGCGGCCCCACCTGGCCCGAGGGAGAGTGCCGCGTCTCGCTCCTTCTCGTCGAGACGCCGAGGTCCTCCAAGGTAGCGGATCGCCGCGAGCTCGAGGCAGCCGCGCTCGCCGAACGGTTCGCTGCACTCAGGGCCGGAGGTGTCGCGCAGGGCGACATGGTCGTGCTCCTGCGGAAGATGAAGGACGTGGCACCGGTCTTCGAATGGGCTCTACGCGCTCGAGGATTCGACGTCCGCGTAGCATCCGGCGAACCACTCTTCGCCACACCCGAGGTGCAGCACGTGCTGGACGTGCTGCGCGTCATCGACAACCCTCGTGATGACGAGGCGCTCCTGCGCACGCTCGCCTCGCCGATGGTCTGCCTGAGCGACACGTCGTTGTACGCCTTGCGCAGCGCCACGGGACGCCAGTGCACGCTGTGGGACACCATCCGCGAGGGCGTCGCTGCCGTCGACGACGATGACCGGGCCACCCTGGACGCCTTCCGGGACCTCATCGAGCGGGCTCGTCGGCGTCGTGGCACCCGGCGGATCGGGAGCCTCATCATACTGGCGTGCGAGGCGCTCGGCTACGACCTCGTCCTGTGGAGCAGGGGACCCGAAGGCGAGCGCGCCTGGGCGAACATCATGCGTCTGGTGAGCACCGCGGAGCGCTTCGAGCAGCGCCAGCCCATGCGGCTCGGGGCGTTCCTCAGGTACGTCGACGAGCGCGCGCGGCGTGGTGATGAGCGGGTCGCAGCCGAGGTGGGTGCCGTCGACGCCATCCGCATCATGAGCGTCCATGCAGCCAAGGGGCTCGAGTTCCCCGTCGTCGCGGTCGCTGACCTCGGACCGGCCGGGAAACCTCACGTACCGAGCGCCCTCGTGTCGCGGGGCGATCCTCCGACGCTCGCGGTCCGCATACCGGGCGTCGCGACGAAAAAAGGAAAGGCGCTCGGTTCGAGTGCGCACGTGACGCTCGCGGCTGATGATGCGCGGCAGGACGAAGAGGAGGAGCTGCGCCTTCTGTACGTCGCATGCACGCGCGCACGCGAGGCGCTCATCGTGAGTGGTTGTCTCGACGCGAGCGAGGACGAGACGACGTCCCGGATCGGACTCATCGCTCGCATCGTCGGCGGGGGAGCGTGGCCCGCGCCTGGCATCCACCGCCTCGGCGAGGCAGCGATCGCCGTGCACAGGATCACCCCGGATGAGATCGGCTCGCCGACTTGCGGGAGCGCGAGCCCCGTCGTGGCGGTCGGGGACCTGACGGTCGAGCGCGCGCAGCCCACACCCCCGCGCGTGCATCGGAGCGCAGCCACTCGCACCGACACGGGCGCGCCAGGACGACAGCCGCTCGTCTTGTCCTTCTCGTCGCTCGCCATGCACGAGGCGTGCACCCTGAAGTTCCACGCCATCCGTGAGCTTCGCATGGGTCCATGCATCGCATCGCGCCGCGCGTCGTCGACCGCGTTCGGTACCGCCGCACACCAGGCGCTGGCGCTCGTGGTCCGAGGCGAGCTGGATGCAGGCAGGTTGCACGCGATCGCGCAGCACGTGCGACTCGACGAGACCGACGAGCAGCGCCTCGAGCGCGTCGTCGAGGCATACCGCACGAGCCTCATCCCGGAGCGGCTCGCCGCTGCGGCACACGTCGAGCCCGAGCATGCATTCGCCGTCACGCTCGATGGCGCTGTGCTCATCGGGGCCATGGACGTCCTCGCTCGCCTCGAGGGAGAGGCGCTCATCGTCGACTTCAAGACCGGCAGGGGCGGGAAGGATGCTGCGCGGGATGCGCGCCATGAGAACCAGGCCCGATGCTACGCACTCGCGGCGCTGCGCGAGGGCGCAGCGCGCGTCGAGGCGCTCTTCGTCGAGCTCGAGCGTGGCGGCGACGTCGAGCGGTTCACGTTCGATGCGGCGGACGAGCGGGCGATCGAGGATGAGCTGAACGAACGCGTGCGGCGGATCCGGAACGAGCCACCGAAGCCCCTTGGTCGCTACGCACCGGACGTGTGCGGTGACTGCCCTGCGCTCGGCGGGCTGTGCCCGGTGGAACCTCCACGCCGCCGCTCTCGTTGAGGGTGGCGCTGCGCCAGCTGACCGCACGCAGCGTCGATGTCAGCCCCGCGTTCGACGCGGACCGACGCCTCCACGTCGGCCTCGCGGAGCATGGCGAGCGCGCGCCTGACCGCGGCGGGATCGGAGCGACGGATGCCGGGAGCGGCCACGGCGTTCGCCGGGATGAGGTTGACGTGCGCATGTAGTCCGCGCGTGAAGGCCACGAGCGCGGCGAGCTCCTCAGGGGTGTCGTTGACGCCCGCGATGAGGGCGTACTCGAGCGTCGGTCGGCGGTTCGTCCGCTCGACGTACGCGGCGAGCGCCCGGCGCAGTTCGGCAAGCGGATACCGCCTCACGCCGGGCATGAGACGGTCCCGCGTCTGCTGGCGAGCCGAGTGGAGCGAGACGGCGAGCGTGAACTGCTCAGGCTCGGTCGAGAAGCGCTCGATGCCTGGGATGATGCCGGCCGTCGAGACGGTGAGGTGCCGTGCGCCGATGCCGAGCGCCTCGGGGTCGTTGAGGATGCGCAGGGCGGAGAGCGTGGCATCGTAGTTGAGGAACGGCTCGCCCTGGCCCATGGCGACCGCATTCGAAACGCGCATACCGAAATCGGCGCCGACGGCGACGACCTGGCGGACCATCTCGCCAGCGGACAGGTCGCGCGCAAACCCGCTCGCGCCCGTTGCGCAGAACGCGCACGCCATCGGGCAACCAGCCTGCGTGGAGAAGCAGACCGTGAGGCGGTCCCCTTCAGGCAGGCCGACGCTCTCGACGCTCACGCCGTCGTCGAAACGCCACAGGTACTTGCGGGTTCCGTCGGATGAGACCTGCCGCTCGACGCGCTCGATCGACTTGAAGGAGAACCGCTTCGCGAGCGATGCCCGCATGGCGAGCGGCAGGTCGGTCATCTCGTCGAACGAACGGGCGTCGTGCCGCCAGATCCAGCGCAGGAGCTGGCGTGCACGGAAGCGCGGCTGCCCGAGGTCGGAAGCGAGCCGCTCCAGTGCCGCTCGGTCGAGCGAACCGATGTCGTTGGACGCACCCACGAGCCGGCCGCTCACGCCTCCTCGCCGAGGACCCTCTTGTACGCATCGCGGTGCTGGCGCTCGTAAGAGCCGACAGCCCGGAAGTACTGTGCGATCTCGGGGAAGCCCTCCTCCTCAGCGATCTGGGCGAACTGCGGGTACATCTCGACCGTCTCGTGGTCCTCGCCAGCGATCGCGGCCCGGAGGTTCTCGGCCGTCGAGCCGAACGCGCTCATGTAGGCGAGGTGCCCGAGCGCGTGCGCCGTCTCCTCGGCTGCGGCCGCCTCGAATGCCTGGGCTGCAGCCTCATCGCCCTCGAGGCGGGCGATGGTGGCGAAGAGCGTGTAGCGGCGATTGGCCTGCGACTCGCCGGCGAAGGCCGCCTTGAGGTTCTCGAGGGTCTTAGTGCCGGTGAGGTCACCGGGTCCCTCGTATGCCACGAAGAACGACTGAGGGGCGCCGCACACCGGGCAGCGCTCCGGTGCTGGGCCGACGTGGTAGTATCCACACCCCTTGCAGCGGTACCGCTCGACCATCGTGCCTCCTTCCGTGCGGACGTGATGACCGTTTCGTTGGGATTCTACCCGCACACGGGTGCGGACTCCGAGACGGTACGGGTATCTACTGCACGACAGGCGGACGGCGCACCGCCGCACCCGCGTTCCCGGACAGCGCGAGCGCGAAGGGGGACCATGGGGTTTCGACGAGGACATGTGATCATCGTGACAGCGGTCACGTTCGCGAGCATCGCCGGCGCAGCTCACGCCCTGCCGTCCGCGCCGAGCTCGGCGTTCTGGCCATCCGAGGGCTGCGGCTGTCATTCATCGCTCTTCGAGCAGTGGAGCCGCTCGATGCACGCAAAGGCCCTGACCGACCCTCTGTACCTCGTGAAGCTCGAGGAAGCGAACAGGGCCACCAACGGCGCAACCGGCCAGTACTGTGAGGGCTGCCACGGGCCGATCGCCATCATGGCGGGCGAGCTCGACAGGGAGGAGCGCTCACAGGTCGGGGGCGAGGGCGTGACGTGTGATCTGTGCCACCAGGTCACCGGCAGCGTCCCGGGACGGATCGGGAACACGTCGATCGCGGTGAAGGCGGACGGCACCAGGCGCGGGCAGTTCAAGGACTCGGTCTCGCCAGCGCACGCGACGGCGTACTCGGCCTTCCATGAGAAGGCCGAGTTCTGCGGCAACTGCCACGACGTGCTCCACCCGGTCAACGGGCTCCTCCTCGAGGCGACGTACACCGAATGGAAGAACGGCCCGTACGCCAAGGAGGGCATCGTCTGCCAGGACTGCCACATGACCCCTGGGCCGGGCGTCACGAAGCCGAATCCGGGCAAGGCCGCTGCCATGGGTCCTGAGCGCGAGCACATCTACACCATGACGTTCGCGGGCGGCAACGTGGCACTCGGAGATGCTGAGCTCGCAGAGGAGCGCCTCAAGGCAGCCGCGAAGGTCGAGATCGAGGCTCCCGAGGTCGTGGCGCCGGGGGAGGTGCTCGAGGTGAGAACGCGCGTCACGAACGTCGGCGCAGGGCACTACCTACCCACCGGTCTCACGGAGGTGCGCCGCATGACGCTACAGGTCACTGCGAGGGACGCGAGCGGCAGGACGCTCCTGGACGGGCAGCACGTCTACGGGACGGAACTGGCGGATGCGCAAGGCAACCACCCCGTCGAGCTCTGGGACGCAGTCGCGATCGCGTCGGATGACCGGATCCCACCTCGCAAGAGCTCGGAGGACACGTGGCGCATCACGATGCCGGAAGGAGTGGTCACGGTCGAGGCCGTGCTCACGTACCGCTCTGCGCCCGAGGAGCTCGCGAAGAAGGCTGGGGTGGAGATCCCGACGACCGAGATGGCGAGGGTCACGAGGACGATCCACACGTCGGCGGCCGAGAAGCAAGCAGCAGATGAGGCGTCGGGCGGCTCCGGGACGAGTGGTGCCGGAGTCGCCATCGCAGCCGCCATCGCGGTCGCGGTGCTCGCAGGGGGCGGGATGACCGCATACGCCCTCAAGCGCCGCTCGTGATCGGAGAGTGGTGTGTCCGAGGGGACGGCGACCGGTCGTCCCCTCGGGGCCTCACGGCTTGTCCGGCTTGACGCCCACCTTCATCGAGATCTCGATGCGCTCCCCGTCGCGCCACAAGGTGAGCCGCACCGTGTCGCCGACCGCCTTCCGGCGCACCGCGAGGAGCAGGTCGTCCATCGAGCGGATGGGCGTCTCATCGAGCTTGACGATGATGTCGTCGGGCTGGAGCCCCGCCTTCTCCGCCTCGCTGCCCTCCGTGACCTCGACGACGAGAGCACCCTCCTCTACCGGCAGCTTCTCACGTGCGGCGAGCTCCGCGGTCACCGTCTGACCGACGATGCCGAGGAACGGGTGCTTGGCCCGCCCGGTCTCGATGATCTCACGGGCGACTCGCAGCGCCGTCTTGACCGGCACGACGAAGCCGATGCCGGAGTCCGCGCCCGTGTTCGAGTAGATGGCGGTCGGGATGCCGATGAGGCGTCCCTCGCGGTCGACGAGCGCCCCGCCGGAGTTGCCCGGGTTGATGGCCGCATCCGTCTGGATCACGTCGATGAGCGGGTAGCGGCCCTCCGCCGTCGTCTCGTCGGGGATGGAGCGATGGATAGCCGAGATGACGCCAGCCGTGACCGAGTGCTGCAGGCCGAAGGGGGAGCCGATGGCGATGACGAGCTGGCCGACGACGACCTGCTCGGAATCACCGATGGCGATCGTCGGGACGTCCGCGTCGACCTCGAGGACCGCGATGTCCGTCTCCTCGTCCTGGCCGACCAGCTTCGCGCGGTGTCGCTCACCGGAGGCGTCCGTGACGACGATGGTCTTCGCGTCGGCGACGACGTGCTGGTTCGTGAGGATGAGGGTCCCACCACCCGAGGCCTCCTGGAACGCCACGCCCGAACCGTTGCCGACGACCGGCACGTCAGGGTGGTCCTGCGGCAGCATCGAGTCGTCGTCCGAGGAGGACGCGTCGCCCGTCACGTCGATGTTCACGACGCTCGGCAGCGCTGCGGCGGCGGCCGAAGCGACAGGCTCGTCACGGGGAGACGCCGTGGCCGAGGGCGCGCTCGCGTCCTCTCGTGTCGACGCGGGCGCGCCGAAGCGACCGGCGAGGAAACCCGCCGCAGCACCGGCGACGAGGGAGACGATGAGCGCGACCGAAGCGAGGGCGACCCACGGGACCGTCGATGGATGCGGTGGCGGTCCAGGGAGCGAGACACCCTCGGGCGCGAGCTCGGTCGTACGCTCCGCAGGGACGTGCGTCATCGCGGGATCGGTCGACTCCTCGGCGGGTGCCGACTGGGCAGCAGCGCCCTCGGGCGAGTCGACGCCTCGCGCCTGCTCGTCCGGCGTGGGCTCGGGGTCGATCACGGGGGCATCGTTCGTCGTGTCCATCGGTGCGCCACCCTTCACATCCATGCTCGCTTCCGGTGACCATTCTACGACGGCGCCTTGCGTCGGTGGGGGTGCGGGTGCATACATCACAGGAATCACACAACCGGCACGGTTGTCCTGTGTGCGCTCACTCCACTAGACTGGCAACGGCCGGAATGACGAGAGGTGGGGCGGTGCCAGACGACGCTGTCAGCGATGTAGAGCAGGTCGAAGGCGCGCTCGTGCAGGAAGAGGTGCTGAACGATGCGGTCGTCGAAGGCGCGCTCGTGCAGGAGCACGCGATAGAGGACACGGTAACGAGCGAGCTCGACGCGGCGGCGATCCCGTACGCGCAAGCGCTCACATCCCCGTGCGTCGCTCCGAGCGTCCCCTTCTCACTGTACCTGTTCGCATGGGTGCTCCTGGCTGTGGGGACGGTCGTGTACCTGAAGGAGGCCGCCCTCGCGGGCAAGGCCGCGTGGGACAGCGGGTACGCGTACATCGTCTATGCGGGTGCCGGGATGGCCGGGCTCGGCCCGGTGCTCTCGGTGCTCGTCTGGCTCGTGGCGCGAGCGGGGCGTTGCGCCGAGGAGCGAGAGGGCCTCCTCGCCACGACGCTCCTGCAGGGCGCGAAGGCGACCTTCCTCGGTACGGCGCTGTGGCTCGCTGCACTCTACGTGGTCGATGTCTTGCGGGCGGGCACCTTCGCCCGCTCATCGTGAGGGGGAGCGATGATCGCGATCCCCGACGTGCGCTCGTTGCGCATCGCCGTCCTGCTCGGTGGCATCTCCTCGGAGCGTGAGGTCTCGCTCGTCACGGGCGCGCAGGTCGCGCATGCGCTCACAGCCAGGGGTGCCCTCGTCGAGACGTTCGACACCGCCGATCTCGGGTTCATCGATGCCCTCCGGAGCGGGGGGTTCGACGTCGCATTCATCTGCTTGCACGGGCGCCTGGGCGAAGACGGGACGATGCAGGGGCTCCTCGAGGTGCTCGGCATCCCCTACGTGGGCTCCGGTGTCCTCGCGAGTGCGCTCGCCATGGACAAGGTCATGTCGAAGCGCGTCTTCGCGTCACACGGCATCCCCACGCCGCCGTTCATGGTCGTGCATCGAGGGGAGCCCGTCGAGGTCGAGTCGGTCGTGGCCACACTCGGCGAGCGCTCGGTCGTCAAGCCAGTGAGCGAGGGTTCCGCGATCGGCGTTTCCATCGTGCACGAGCCAGGCGAACTTCCGGCGGCCATCGAGGAGGCGTTCCGGTACGATGCGACAGCGCTCATCGAGGGCTTCATCGAGGGCGTCGAGGTGACCGTGGGTGTGCTGGGTAACGACGAGCCGATCGCGTTGCCGACGCTCGAGATCGTGCCCGAGCACGAGTTCTACGACTATGCCTCGAAGTACGAGCCGGGCATGAGTCGCCACATCATCCCCGCACGGATCCCGGAGGCCGCGCAGGAGGCGTGCGCGCGCAGGGCGGTCGACGCGCACAGGGCGCTCGGATGTCGTGGCGTCTCGCGCGCGGACGTGATCGTCGATGCCGACGGTGAGGCGTGGCTCCTCGAGGTCAATACCATTCCCGGGATGACTCCCACGAGCCTGCTCCCGGACGCCGCACGCGCGGTCGGCATCGAGTTCGAGGGTCTGTGCGCAGCGCTCGTGGGCTACGCGCTCGAGTCCGCGGACTGAGCCGGTCGGCGCTTGGCTCGCGTCCGCCGCGCCGTCGGGCTTGCGAGCGGGAGCTCGACCACGAAACGGGCACCTTTGCCACCCGGGCCGTCCTCGACGTACGCGCGCCCGCCGTGCGTCTCGGCGATGACCTTGACGATGTGGAGCCCGAGGCCGATGCCCTCCCGGCCGTGAGCGCTCGAGCGTCGGTAGAAGCGCTCGAAGATCGCCTCGCGCTCCTCGGCGGGTATACCCGGGCCGTCGTCCTCGACCGCGAGGATGGCCGCCGAGCCGCTCGTCGTGACGACGATGCTGATCTCTCCGTCCCCCGCGTGCTTGAGGGCATTGCCGACGAGGTTGTCGAGCGCCTGGCGCAACCGGTCCGGATCGCCCGAGACGAGGGCCTTGCGACGCTTGACCACCGCGACCTCGCGCCCATGCGAGACACGCGTAGCCTCAGCGACCGCATCGGCGAGGTCCCCGAGGGAGATGGGCTCCTTGCGGGCGGGCGCGAGCGCCCGCTCCGAGCGCGACGCATCGAGCAGGTCCTCGACCATCGCCCGCATGCGCTCGACCGCTTCCCGCATGGAGGCCAGCACGCGCTCGTGCTTCTCGGGCGTGAGCGGGCGTGCGAGGACGTCCAGGTAGCCGGTGATGACGGTGAGCGGCGTGCGGAGATCGTGCGAGACGAGCGAGATGATCTCCGAGCGGAGCTGCTCGAGGCGGTGCTGCTCGGTGATGTCATGCGCGGTCAGGAGGTACGAGCCAGGCGGGGAGGTCTCGACAACGGTGACCTGCATCCAGCGCTCCTCCCCGTCCTCATCGCACCGCACGGTGACCGGCTGCGTGAGCGCACGCGTGATGAGGTCGTGGATCATGAGCGGCGTCCCGTCCTCGTCCGACATCGAGCGATCGCGGAAGACCTCGTCGATGCGATGCTTGATGATCGAGCCGAGCGGCTGGGCCAAGCAGTGCTCCGCCGCCGGGTTGGCCACCTCGATCACGTCGTCGCGTACGAGCAGCTTGACCTCTCGCGAGTCGTTCACGATGCTGCGCAGGGCGCTCTCGGCGGCCAGGATCGCCTCGTTCGCGCGCTTGAGCTCCGCTTGACGGAGGGCGAGCTGGGTGAGCAGGTCACGGATCGTCGTGCCGAGCGATCTGAGCTCCTCGGGTAGGCGTTGGTCGATCTCGAGCTCGGCGTCGAACGGCAGCCCCTCGATCGCGCGGTAGCCCTGATCCTGTAGGTACGAGGAGAAGCGCTCGACCGGTTCGGCGATGAGGCGCGCGAGCGTGGACCCGAGTACGAGACCGAACAGCAGCGAGAACAGACCGAGCGCGAGGGGCAGCGTGGTGCCTCCCGATCCCGTCAGGAGTGGCATGGCCGGCGGCGCTGTGAACGTGATGAGTGCGGCCGGTCGACCATCCACGCCGTCGAGATGCGCGACCACGGTGAGGTTCCCGGATTCGAAGCGGCCGCGCACCTGCGAGAACCCGGTGACCGGCGCGAGCGGGCGAAGCCCAGCATCCGATGTGGCGGAGGGGGGCGAGACGGAGAGGTCAGGCGGCAGCAGCGGACCGCTCTGAGCGAGGGCGAGCGGCCGCGCGATGGCCAGGTAGCCCGCAGGGGGTCGTGAGGGGGCACCGACGACGGGGCGTGCGACGATGATGTGAGGACCAGAGGGGAGCGTGACCGGCCCCGCGAGTCTCGCGGAGGCACCTTCGAGGAGCTCTCGCACCGCATCGATGTCGATGTCGCTCCCGAAGGCGAAGATCGGCGTGGAGTCATCGTCCATCCACAGCACGACGTCAGCGTTCGTGCGCGTGCGGAGCCACGGGTCGAGCTCCTCCGCGATGAACGCGGCGTCGGGACGGAGCGTCTCGTCATAGAAGGTCTGCCACTCCGTGTAGTTCACGACGTAGGAGTCGAGCTCACGCGTCTCGAGCTCGAGCGTGCGCGCGATCGCCGCGAGGCGGCTGTGCGCATCCGACGTGGTCGCAGCGCGGGCCGCAGCGCTGATGAGGGTGTAGGTGACGCCGAAGACGACGAGGAAGAGTAGCAGGCTTGCAGCGACCACGGTCACCGTCAAGCGAGCCCGCAACCCTGCTGGGACGAACGGGATGCGAGAGGTGGGCGGATTCACCCGGTTCCTCCTCGACGAACGGAAGCTCGCGCGCGATACACGGACCGTCAGCTGGTACGGACGTCAACCGCATCCACTCATATCATGCCCAACGGTAACCCACAAGGCACCGCATCCCACCACGAACAAGGTGCGGGCTCAGCTGCGCGAGGCGCTGCGGCGTGCGCCGAGGCGCTTGCCGACGTCGATGAGGGCCGTCGGTACGAGGGCAGCAGCGACGACCGCGCCCCAATCCGACAGCGATAGAGCGTGCGTCGAGAAGACGCGCTGGAGCGGTGGGGCGTAGATGACGAGCAGCTGCAAGGCGAACGAACCAACGACGGCGGTATCGAGCCAGCGATTGCGGAGCGTGTACAGCGACAGGATCGAGCGCGTCTCGCTCCGGAAGGAGAATGCGTGCACGAGTTGCGCGAGCACCATCGCTGTGAAGAGCATCGTCCGGGCGCGCTCGAAGCTGTGTCCAGGCATGAACAGATCCGCCCAGGCGTACATGATGAGGCCGGCGAGGGTGATCATCGCGCCCTGCCACAGGACCTGCGCCTGGCGACGTGGTGCGAGCACCGACTCCTCCACAGAGCGAGGTGGCCGCTCCATGACCCGCGGAGACGGCGGGTCGACCCCTAGGGCCAAGGCGGGGAAGCCGTCGGTGACGAGGTTGATCCAGAGGATCTGCAGTGGGAGCAGCGCGGGCCGTTCTGCGAAGAACGTCGTGATGAAGATGATGAGCACCTCAGAGACGTTGCACGACAGCAGGTACAAGATGAACTTCTTGAGGTTGTCGTAGACGGTACGACCCTCGCGCACGGCCGTGACGATGGTGGCGAAGTTGTCGTCCGCGAGCACCATGTCGGCGGCCTCACGGCTGACATCGGTGCCCACCCGGCCCATCGCGACACCGATGTCGGCACGCTTGAGCGCGGGCGCGTCGTTCACGCCGTCCCCGGTCATCGCGACGACGTGCCCGTCACGCTTCAGCGCTTCGACGATGCGCAGCTTGTGTTCCGGGTCGACGCGCGCGTAGACGCGCGTGTGCACGACGGCCTCGGTCAGCTCCTCGTCGGTCATGCTCGAGAGCTCGGTGCCGGTGAGCACAGCGGCATCACCATCATCGAGGAGCCCGACCTCCGCGGCGATCGCCTTCGCGGTGAGCGCGTGGTCGCCCGTGACCATCGCCACGTGGATTCCGGCGCGGCGGCACGTGGCGATCGCCTCGGCGACCTCCGGACGTGGGGGGTCGACAAGACCGACGATGCCGACGTAGGTGAGGTCGCGCTCGAGCGCCTCGGCCGTCACGGCCGTCTCATCCGTGAGAGAGCGATAGGCGATGGCGAGCGTGCGGTATCCACGCTCGGCCAGGGAAGCGTTGTGCTCGAGGACCGCCCTTCGCAGCTCGTCGCTCATCGGCTCGACCACGCCACGGATGCGTGCTCGCGTACACAGTGCGAGCACGACGTCAGCCCCGCCCTTGACGTACGCCATGCGTTCGCCGTCGACGAGGTGGACGGTCGTCATGCGCTTGCGTTCGGAGTCGAAGGGTACCTCCCCGATCCGCCGGGGACGTCTCCTCGTCGTGGCGATCCTGTCGGCGGCCATGATGAGGGCGGTCTCGGTCGGATCGCCGACGAGTTCGCCGTTCGCGGTGAAGTGAGCGTCGTTGCACGAGGCGGCGATCTCGAGGAGCAGCTCCTGGTCAGCGGGATCCGGCGTGCGGTCGGCGGGCTGCACAGCGTAGTCTGACAGCACCTCGATGGGATCGAGGCCGACGAGCAGCTCCCGCACGGTCATCTCGTTGCGTGTGATCGTGCCCGTCTTGTCTGAGCAGATGAACGTGGTCGACCCGAGCGTCTCCACCGCATGGAGCTTCCGGATGATGGCGTTCTTCTCGGCCATGCGGCGCACACCCAGTGAGAGGGCGACGGTGACGATGGCCGGCAGCCCCTCGGGTATCGCGGCCACGGCGAGGGAGATGGCGACGAGGAGCACCACGGTGATGCGCGCCCGGAACGCCTCGTGCGAGAGCGCGGCGAAAAGGCTCGTCTCGCCGGCGGCGTGGTACGCCTGCCACGCACCCACCGCGAAGACGACCGCTGCGACGGCGAGCACGAGGACGGCGATCCGTCTGCCGACCCCCTTGAGCTCCTGCTGAAGGGGCGTGAGCTCATCTCCTTGGGCGGCGAGGAGCTCAGCGATGCGGCCGACCTGCGTGGCTTGGCCGGTCTCGGTCACGACGAAGCGACCGCGCCCGACGGCCACCGTCGTGGAGGCGAAGACGACGGTCGGGCGGTCGCCGAGCGCACAGCGTTCCTCGCAGTGCGCGTCGGCGCGCTTGGCGGCAGGGCGGCTCTCGCCGGTGAGTGAGGACTCGTCGACTTGCAGTGCGGCCGTCTCGATGAGTCGGCCGTCAGCCGGGATGCGGTCGCCGGCCTCCAGTACCACGATGTCGCCGGGGACGAGATCGCGCGCCGGCACCTCGCGTTCGGAGCCGTCGCGTATGACGGTCGCTGTCGGGGCGGCGAGCTCCTTGAGCGCTTCGAGCGAGCGCTCCGCTCGATACTCCTGGACGAAGCCGAGGACGCCGTTGAGCAGGAGGATCGCGGTGATCGCGATGGCCTCGAGCACCTGCTGCTCGAGCGCTGAGACGATGACAGCAGCCAGGAGCACCCAGATCATGAAGTCGTTGAACTGGGACAAGAGGAGCTTCCAGGGAGGAGTGGCGCGCTTCGGCTCCAGCTCGTTGGCGCCGTACCGTTCGAGACGTCGTGCCGCCTCCTCGGTCGCAAGACCCCTCTCGAGGTCGGTCGCCAGTCGCTCGGCCGCGTCCTGTGGGGACATGATGTGCCATGCGACATCCATCTCGCGTCCATCCATGGTCGTGCACCCTCCTGTCATGAAGAAGACCTTCGACGAACGTATGTCCTTCGAAGGTCTTGCGGTCACGCCACAGGTGACAGCAGGACCGGGGCTCACGCCCGGGATTGTCGGCCTGCCACTCCGCGTACGCGGAGCGCTACTCCCCTTCGCCGAACCCTCACGCTAACGCACCGTGCGCTCAGCGGCAAGGGCCATGCCCGTGTGGGTCGCAGCGAGCCCGCCACGTGCGGTCTCGCGCAGCGATGGGGGCAAGCTCCGCCCGACGTGACCCATCGCATCGATGACCTCGTCGAGTGGGATGGCGAAGCTCACGCCTGCGAGCGCCAGTTCGACCGCGGCGAGCGCGACCGCAGCGCCGGTCGCGTTCCGCATGACGCACGGGACCTCTACGAGGCCGCCGACGGGATCGCACACGAGGCCGAGGAGACCCTGGAGGGCCAACGAGGCGGCGTGCCCGGACTGCTCAGGCGAGCCGCCCGCCAGTTCGACCGATGCTGCGGCGGCCATCGCCGCCGCCGATCCCACCTCGGCCTGGCAGCCTCCGGCAGCACCGGAGAGCGTCGCGCGCGCGGCGATGATGGCTCCGATCGCTCCAGCGGTCGCGAGGGCACGCGCGAGCTCATCGTCGCCCGCGCCGATGTGTTCCGCGACCGTGAGGAGCACGCCCGGCAGCACACCCGAAGCACCACCGGTGGGGGCCGCGACGATGCGGCCCATCGCGGCGTTGACCTCGCCGATGGCGATCGCTCGAGCGATGGCATCGACGAGCGGCCCGCCCGCAAGACGCGGTGCGCTGGCGTGGGCGAGTGCGGCAACACCGCCAGTGAGACCGGAGCGGGAGCGCACGTGCCCGGCGAGTCCGGATGCGATCGAGGAGCGCATGACCTCGAGTGCCTCGCGCAGCCTGTCCACGACCGCGGCTTCCGAGGCGCCGGTGTCCTCGACCTCCCGTGCGATGGCCGCTGCAGCGAGTGACCCAGCTTCGTGCGCATCCGCCAGCAGCTCAGCGAACGATCCGTGTGCCATCGTGTGCCTCCTCGATCCGGTGACCACGATCGTATCACGGGTTGGTGCGAGCGATGCGGTTGCTTGACGATGCGTTGGCACGGCATTAGCATGCACGTTTGACGATGTTAGTATAGGCTAACAACCCCGGGAGACGGTGATCGGGATGCCCTTCGTGGATGGACAGGGACGAGGACGCTTCATGGGCGGACAGGGACAGCGGTTCGCACGGGGCCGCGGGCGCGGGTGGCGCGATGGACATCGTGCCCAGGGAGCGCGTGACGGCCTCCATGTGGCGTACCCGCAGGGGCGAACGCTGGCCGATCTTCGCCGCGGCGAGGAGGCGGTCATCGCTTCGATCGCGGACGATCGGGCGCGAGCCCGTGCGATGCGGTTCGGTATGGGCGAGGGCTCGGTCGTGTCGTGCATCACAGCACTGCCGGGTGGCCCGATCGTCGTGCGCTGTGGCCGGCAGGAGATCGCTGTCGGCCGCGGGCTCGCCCGTCGCATCGGCGTGGAGGACGCACCAGGTCATCGGACGGATGTCAGGGGAGCTGATCGCACAGAGCAGCCGGACACGACACGCGAGGAGAGCACGGCATGAGCGGACACTGCTCGGCGCCACAGGCCCGACAGGCATCGCCAACCGCAGCACGCAAGGTCGTGCTCGCGGGCAATCCGAACGTCGGCAAGTCCGTCGTCTTCGGGGCGCTCACGGGCACGTACGTGGATGTGAGCAACTTCCCGGGCACGACGGTGGAGATCTTCCGAGGACGCGCAGCGGATCTCGAGATCATCGACACGCCAGGGGTCTACGGCGTCGGATCGTTCAATGATGAGGAGGCTGTCGCGCGCGACGTCATCCTGTCAGCTGACGTGGTCGTCAACGTCGTGGACGCGGGCCATCTGCAGCGGGACCTCTTCCTCACGCTCCAGCTCATCGACATGGGGTTGCCGCTCGTCGTCGCCCTCAACATGGTCGACGAGGCGCGTGCGCAAGGCGTCGCGGTGGACCGGGACCTCCTCGAGGACCTCCTCGGCGTGCCGGTCATCGAGACGGTGGCGGTGACCGGGAGCGGGCTGTCCGAGCTGCGCGAGCGCATCGGGGAGGCCCGCCAGGGCCACGCAGACCCGGCACTCGTCGAGCAGGCGCTGCCGCTCGTCGCACGGACCGGCTCGCGCGCTGAGGTGGTGCTCATCCTCGAGGGGGACGACGTCATCGCTCAGCGGCACGGACTCGAGGCGGCATCCGTCGAGGAGCGCGACCGCTTGTACGCGCGGCGCCGCGCTCGCGTGAACGACATCGTCGGCCACGTCGTGCGCGAGAGCGGTGAGGGAGCCGGTCTCGGGTACCACCTGAGCTACCTGCTCATGCACCCCGTCACGGGGCTTCTCGCGCTCGCGGGGCTCCTCGCTGTCATGTACCAGGTGCTCGGGCGGTGGCTCGCAGGGGACCTCGTCGGATTCACCGAGGAGACGGTGATGCAGGGGTTCTACGAGCCGCTCGTGCGATCGGTGGTTGCGCGGGTCTTCGATGCCGGCTCGGTGGCGTACACGTTCCTTGCAGGCGAGTTCGGCGTGCTCACGATGACCGTGACGTATCTGCTCGGGGTCATCCTGCCCCTCGTGGCAGGGTTCTACGTGCTCATGGCGCTGCTTGAGGATTCGGGTTACCTGCCGCGCATCGCAGCGCTCGCTGACCGCGCGCTGACCTCCATGGGTCTCAACGGCCGTGCGGTCATCCCGCTCATCCTCGGGCTCGGCTGCGTGACGATGGGGACGCTGTCGACGCGCATCCTCGGCAGCAAGCGGGAGCGCGTGATCGCGACCGCCCTCATGGCGATCGCGGTCCCGTGTTCGGCACAGATCGCAGTGATCGCGACGCTCATGGCCCGGACGGGCAGCGTGTACGCGCTCGCGTACCTCGCCATCCTGCTCGCCATCTTCGTCGCGGTCGGGACGGCGCTCGGCAAGCTCGCCCCGGGCGAGTCGACGAGCCTGCTCATCGACATCCCGCCGCTGCGCATCCCGCGCCTGGCCAACGTCGCCCGCAAGAGCGCGACGAAGCTGTGGCACTTCATGAAGGAGGTCTCGCTGTTCTTCCTCGCTGGTGCCGCCCTCATCTCGACGCTCGATGTGACGGGGGCGCTCGCGTGGATCCAGGGCGTCGCTCGTCCGCTCACGGTGGGTTGGCTCCACCTCCCGAAGGAGGCCGCGACGGCGTTCGTCATGGGTTTCGTGCGGCGGGACTTCGGTGCGGCTGGATTCTTCACCATGGACCTCACGCCGGATCAGCTGCTCGTCGCGATGGTCACGATCACGCTGTTCGTGCCATGCATCGCGAGCGTCATGGTCATCTGGAAGGAGCGCGGCCCGCGGTACCTCACTGCGCTTCTGGCTGCGTCGATCGGAGGGGCGTTCCTGGTAGGCGGTTTGCTCGCTCGTGTGTTGGAGGTGCTCACGTGAGCACGCAGACCGGAGCGAGGAGACACGCGGTGAAAGGTGCGCTCGTACCCGCGCAGGTCCCGACGCCGTGCCCGAAGTGCGGGTACGTCTCGACGGACGTGCGCTGCCCTCGCTGTGACACCGTCAAGCTGGCAATGTGCTCCGGGGTCTGCAGTGCGTGCAAGGTGAAGTGCGGCTAGCGGCCCGTCGGCCATCACACTCGCGGGATGACGCGCACCTCGGTGACCCCGTCGAGGGTTGCGATCCCAGCGGCGACGTCGGCAGGTACCGGTTCATCGGTCTCGATGAGCATGAGCGCTCGGGCACCCCGCCTCTCACGTGAGACCTGCATGCTCGCGATGTTGATGACGCTCGCGGCCAGCCGGGCGGTGACCGCAGCGACGACGCCGGGCTGGTCGTGGTGCACGACGAGGAGTGCGGGGAGCTCGCCTGTGACCTCGACGGGGAAGTCGTCGACGAGCGTCACGACGACGTCACCACCACCGAGCGAGGATCCCTGGACGACGAAGGTGCGCCCGTCGGCGTCGACGAGCTCGAGGCGAGCGGTGTTCGGATGCACCTCACCGAGGTCGGCCTCCTCGAAGGTCAGGGCGAGCCCCGCCTCGTCGGCGAGGCGCAGCGCATCGGGGATGCGTTCATCATCCGGCGCCATGCCGAGCAGTCCGGCGACGAGCGCGAGGTCGGTGCCGTGCCCGCGTCCGGTGCGCGCGAACGACCCGTGCAAGATGATGCGTGCCTCACGTGGCGTCGCCCCCACGACCGCCCGAGCGAGCGCGCCGAGGCGTGCGGCGCCGGCCGTGTGGCTCGAAGAGGGGCCGATCATGATCGGTCCGATGATGTCGAACAGGCTCCGTTGGCGTGACATGTGCTGATTGTAGCCCGGCGGCCCTGGTTGTGGAGCACCGGGGTGCAAGCGTATGCTGTGCGAGCGCGCAAGCGCTGTTCAGGCAAGCGAGACGGAAGGAAGCACCATGTCGGAGAACGCAAGCGGTCAAGGCAAGGTCGTCATCGCCCTCGTCGTGGTGATCGTCGTCCTTCTCGGAGCGATCGTCGGGATCGTCGTGCTCGGTAAGAGCAAGACGCCGTCCACGACACCATCCGCGGAGACACCAGCCACCCCCACAGGTGGCATGCCGCCCGCCACGACGGGAGAGTTCGACCCGGCTACCGCGACGAAGGTCGCCTCGGGGGTCACTCCCGAGCAGCACGTGAAGGACTACTTCGAGGCGGTCCTCAAGGGCGACTACGCCAAGGCGTACGACCTGCTGCCAGCTGACAAGAAGGTCGCGCAGGACGAGGCGAGCTTCGCCGAGCAGCTCAAGGGCTATGGCATCACGGCATACACCATCGATGATGTCTCGCAGACGGACACCGAGGCGAAGGTCACCGCGACGGCGACCATGGCCGGCGGTTCGTTCCAGTACCTGTGGACGTTCGTCAAGGACGGCGGCACGTGGGTCGTCAAGTCGCGCACGCTGCCCGGCATGGCGCAGTAGCGGCTGGAAGCACCACCCGAGACCACCGGTGAGCGGCGTCTGCGCAGGCAGGCGCCGCTCACGTCGGGTGTCGGGGACCCGTGGTACCCTGGCGGCATGGCAGGTGTGACGCTCGACACGCTCGTGCAGCCCGGAACCGACGCCGACGTCGTCGAGCGGTACAGGGCGCTCGCGAAGCGCGCGAAAGAGACCATCTTCGGGTTCGAGGACGAGCTCGTCTTCGTCGATGTCGAGACCACCGGCTTCGATCCGGCCAGGGACGCCATCGTCGAGGTCGGGGCCGTGATCGCGCGAGGCGGCGAGATCCTCGAGACGTTCGGCACGCTCGTCGACCCCCGGCGGGCGCTTCCTATCGAGATCACCGAACTCACCGGCATCACGGACGAGATGCTCGCCGGTGCACCGACCATCGAAGTCGTCGCGCGCGACCTCATAGCGTTCGCGGCCGGGCGCCCACTCGTCGCCCACAATGCGCGCTTCGACCGTGACTTCCTCGCGCGGGTCGAGGCCGGCGCGGCGCTCTCGGCGTGCACGTGGTACGACAGCCTGGAGCTGGCTCGCATCGCCCTGCCGAGATTGCGCAGTCATCGGCTCACCGACCTTGCGGCCGCGTTCGGGTTCGCACAGGGGCGTCCCCATCGCGCACCCGATGATGCGCTGACGCTCGCGAGACTGTGGCGGGTCCTCCTCGTGGCGGCGAGCGACCTTGCGCCGAGCATCCTGCACGCGCTCGCCACCGAGGGCGAAGTGCTCGGCCCCGTGTTCGCGCACCTCGCGACACCTCTTCCCCCGGAACGGCTCGATCTCAAGGCGCTGCGTCAACGGCGGCTCCGTCGCGAGCGCGTCGATGAGCTCCCGGATGCCGCCGAGGTCGACATCGTGCCGGTCGACCCGGCTGTCGTGGAGGCTGCGTTCCTGCCAGAGGGCACGGTCGCTCGCATGTACGAGCGGTACGAACCGCGCACCGAACAGCAGGCGATGGCCGAAGCGGTCCGCGAGGCATTCGCGTGCGGGCGTCACCTCGCGGTCGAGGCGGGCACGGGCGTCGGGAAGTCGGTGGCCTACCTCGTGCCAGCCGTGCACCTCGCGCTAGCCAACGGCGTCTCGGTGGGCGTGGCCACGAAGACGAACACCCTCATGGATCAGCTACTGTACCGCGAGCTTCCCGCGCTCTCTCGGGAACTCTCGGGTGACGTACGGTACGTCGCCCTCAAGGGGTACGACCACTACGTGTGCCTTCGCAAGCTCGACCGAGCGCTGGCAGCGATCGGCGAGCTCGACCCAGAGCCTCGGCTCACGGTGCTCGCACTGCTCGCCTGGGTGGCGCAGTCCTCGTGGGGGGACCTCGATACCGTCAATCTGCACTGGACGGGCCGGCTGCGACGCCTCGTCGCGGCCTCGGCGCACGAGTGCACGAAGAAGCGCTGCCGCTTCTACCCACACCTGTGCTACCTGCACGGACAGCGACGGCGGGCGGGTCGTGCGCACGTCATCGTCACGAATCACGCGCTCTTGTTCGCCGACGTCGTGCGAGAGGGTGGGATCCTGCCCCCGGTGCGCTACTGGGTCGTGGACGAGGCGCACGCCGTGGAGGACGAGGCGCGTGAGCAGCTCTCGACGGGCGCCTCCCTTCCCTCCCTCAACGCCGCCCTGCAGGCGCTGCACGCTGACGGGCGCGGAGGCGTTCTCGATGCCGTGCGGGCCAAGGCGGTCCGCGAGCGAGGTTCGTGGCCGGAGCTCACGCAGCGTCTCGATGAGATGAGGGGGATCAGCACGACGGCGAGCACGGTCGTGCGGTCGCTGTTCGAGACGGTCCGCGAGATCGCGTCCGCCCAGTCGAGCGAATACGACCGCGTGCACGTGCGCATCACGGCCGCGGTGCGCCGATCGGCGGCCTGGGGAGAGGTGGAGCGCATCGCCCGCTCGCTCGCCACGAAGCTCGACCGGCTCCTCCGGCTGGCCGGCGAGTGCATCACGCTGCTCGAAGAGGGCGGCGAGGCGTTCGATGAGGTGCGTGCGGATCTCGCGGGTCAGGCGATGAGCGTAAGCGAGCAGCTCGCTGGTCTCCTCGCCGTCATCGAGGGCGAGGACGACCGGTTCGTGTACAGCGTCGAGGCGAACCGGCGACCAGAAGCAGGGGAGGTCGCGCTGAAGGCTGCCCGACTCGACGTGGGCGAGGACCTCGCAGATCGCTTCCTGGCACGCGCGCGCTCGGTCGTCTTCACGTCGGCCACGATCGCGACGGGGGACGACTTCTCGCACTTCGAGCGAGCCGTCGGCCTCGACCGGCTGCCCGATGACGCGCACGGCGCTCTGAGGCTCGCCTCGTCATACGACTTCGAGCGGCAGATGGCGGTCTACGTGCCCACCGACATCGCGCCGCCGAACGACTGGGGCTACCTGGCGGACCTCGAACGCCTCCTCATCGACGTGCACCTCGCCATGGGAGGAAGCGTGCTGACGCTCTTCACGAACGTGCGCGACATGGAGCGGCTGTACGGACCCGTCGCGATGGCCCTGCGCGACGCGGGGCTCCGGCTCATCATCCAAGCGAGGGGCGTATCACGCAAGCGGATCGTGGACGAGTTCCTGGCTGACGAGCGCGTCTCGCTCTTCGCCACGAAGTCGTTCTGGGAGGGCTTCGACGCGAAGGGGGACACGCTCAGGTGCGTCGTCATCCCGAGACTGCCGTTCGCCCCCGTGAACGACCCGGTTCTCGAGGAGCGCAGGGAGCGCGACCGCGCGTGGTGGGACCACTACTACCTTCCACGCGCGATCATCGAGCTGAAGCAGGCGGCAGGCCGACTCATCCGCTCCGCGACGGACGAGGGGTGCCTCGTGCTCGCTGATGCCCGCCTCGTGGGCAGCAAGCCGTACGCGCGGCGCTTCCTGGAGGCGCTGCCGGTGCGCGAGGTCACGTGCCTCCCGTCGGCGGGGGTCATCAGCGAGATCGCGCGCCGATTCGGGCGCTGAGTGGCTACGCCTCCTGCTGCTCGGGGGCGACGCGGTCTGCGAGTTCGAGCGCCTCGAGGGCGATCTCGCAGACCGCGGCCCGAACATCGTCCGTCTCGATGGCGTCGATCGCACCGAGGCCCGCTACGACACGTCGCGCGACCCACCGGGCTGAGCCGTACGGCACCTCCACGAACACGGCCCCGTTCGGCTTGATGGTGAAGTGAGCGCCCGGCCAGTCGCGCTCCTCGGTCTGGACGGTGCCGGGCTTGATGCGGAGCACCGCCACCGGGAGCCCCTCGGGCTTGGGGGCGACCGAGGGGGCTTCGTGCTGACTCGGCGCCTCGAATCGCTCGCCGGTCGGTGTGGCGCTCCTGATGCGGTCGAGCTTGAACGTGCGGACAGCCTCAGCGCGCTCGCAGTACGCGCTCACGTACCAGGCGCCGCGTTCGTTCACGAGAGCGTACGGGTGGATGGTGCGTTCGGTGCGGGTGCCGGCGCTCGCTTTGAAGTAGTCGATCGTCACCTTCTCGCACGCATCGATGGCGGCCGCGAGGGTCGCATGGATCTCGGCGGTGCTCGCGTCCACGGGCGTCGCTGCGATGGTCGCCGCGAGCTCGTCGATGTTCGCTGGAGCGAGCAGGGCTGCCGCGAGCTTCTCGACGAGGGGGTGGTCGGTGGGGTACCCGGCTGCCTCGAGCGCGGCGATGAGGGCGCGCGCCTCGCGCGGCGAGAGCCGAACGGGTCGGTCGAGTGCCGGGGGAGCGGAGATGACCCGAACGACGTCGCCGTCGATCTCGAGGTCGATCATCTCGTCGGGGGTGAAGGGCGGCAGCCCGCACATCGTGAGCAGCGTCAGGTCGCGCACGAGCTCCGGAACCGTCGTGCCGACAGTGTCGGCGAGCTCGGTCAGCGGCACGGTCGCTCCTTGCTCGAGGCGCGGCAACAAGGCGAGCAGACGCCGGGTCCGCTCACCGGCTGATGGACGAGCACCCATGGCGATCGAGCACCTCCTTCAAGCCGAGACGGAACGCCTGCACCACCACCTGCGGCGCGACCGGAGCGATGCCGGGGCCGTGTTCGATGCACCAGGATGCGAGCAGGCGTGCGTCCGCGCACGGTACGCGCCAGAGCGCCCCGCCATCATCGGTCGGTTCGATGGTCCCGCAACCCGCGACGAGGCGCGGTGCGCGCCACGCCTCCTCTGGCTCGAAGTGGACGACGGCTTCGTAGGACTCTATGCCGTACTGGAAGGGTAACCTCGTGTAGTCGGCTACCGAGAAGTCCGCAGGCCGTTCGAAGTCGGGCGTCTTGGGGCCGGAGGTGCTCATGCGCACGTCCCGCGCACGCATGAGTGCGTACACGCGGATGGACCCTATGCTCGTGTCCAAGCCCACGAGGTACCAGCGGCCGTCCCGGAAGAACAGTCCATACGGCGCGACCTCGTGCGGGCGCGTCTCTCCCTTGGCGTTCGTGTACTCGAATGAGAGCAGCTTCTGTGCGGCGATGGCCTCAGCTGCGAGTTCGGCGATGCGGGCCTGCGTGGCGCCGTCCTCGTCGGCGAGCCGGCTGGCAGCCATGTCCTGTGGCGCGGTGCCGGAGACGAGCTTGGCCAGCGCGGCACCGAGGTCTCGCGCGAACGGGAACGAGGGATCCTGTCTGAGCGCTGCGCAGGTCAGACGGATGAGCGAGCGCTCGTGTTCGTCGAGGTCGATCGGGCTGGCGTACGTCGCCTCGGTATCGAGACGGTAGCAGCCACACTCATCGACGGCGATGACGATACCGAATGAGCGCAGCGCGTCCTTGTCCCGCTCGAACATGCGCAGGAACGCGGTCTCATCCTGATCCTCGGGGTAGCCGAGACCTGCATCGCGGATGCGCTGAACGGATACGGGTGAGCGCGCCTTCGCTAGGAAGAGCGCCAGGTTCACGAGACGTTCGCCGATCTCCGCCATGCTCCCACCTCACCACATCAGGCGTCGGCTCGGATTCTAGCGGATGCGCGAGGGCGTGTGGTGCGCGACTTGCGCGAGAAGAGGAACGAGGCGCGTCGGGGGGAACGCGCCTCGTTGCAGGGAGGTCGGCGATTCCCCGTCCCTGAGGGGGGGAGGAGAGAGGACGGGTCGCTCGACCTCGTAGACATTCTAGCAAGATGCATACCAACGCGCCAACCGTGAATGTGGGACATGGACGACCGGCGCCTGTGGACTCCGCGGACGAGCGAGATGGCGCACGGGGGCTTGTGCCGGAGGCTTCGCGCGGCTACAAAGAGAGGGTGCGGAGGAGTCGTCATGGGTTCTCGTCGGCGCGTCGTCAGGCACATCCACCGATCGAGCAGCGAGCAGCTGCCCGTGCTGCACGCCATCGCGGCGCGCTTGTGTGAAGGTCTCGTCGCGAAGGTCGTGTACGCGTACACGCTCGGCAGGGACGGATCGCTGCACTGCATCGCTGTGGCGCCACCTGACACCCCGCGACACGACGAGCTGCACCCTGAACGGCACCCGGACGTCATGGACATCCTCTATGCAGGCTCCCCGGTCGTGCTCGAGGATCTCCCCGAGGGCTCGCTCGAGCCAGGGCACATGTGCATCGCTGTACCCGTCTGGGACGAAGCGGGACCACGGGGTCTGTTCTTCGTCGTGCACGAGGGGAAGCCATCGGCCGGAGACCTCGCCATGCTGGCGGTCCTCGCCCGAGCTGCAGGCGTGGCGTACGCGCGGGAGGTGGCGCACGAGAAGGCGGCCGCACAGCGAGACGCTCTCGAGCGCACCGTCGAGGCGCTCTTCCGGGCGAGCGAGGCCGTGAGCCTCCCGGTCGTGCTCGCGGAGCTCGGGGGTAGCATCGAGCGCGCCAACGAGGCGGCTCAGCTCCTCTGGGGGTTGACCGACGAGCAGCTTCGTGGGGGCGCGACGGCATGCATCGCATCCGAGGACCTCGGCGCGTGGCAGCAGCTGCTCCTCGATACGGCGTCCCGATGTGAGATGCGTTCGGTCGATCTCCGGCTCGTCCACCGTTCCGGCGCGCTCGTGTGGGCATCTGCTCATGCGTCCCCGCTTCCCGGGACGGACGGCACCGTCGAGCGAGCGCTCGTCGTACTCCACCCGCATCCCGGTTCGTTCGCTGACGAGCCGCTGCTCGGGGCGTACCTTGCGCCACTCATCGTGCGAGAACTGGCCAGCCCCATGAGCGCCATCAACGGCTACGCGCAGCTGCTGTCCCGATCCGTGATCGCCGAGGACGTGCAGGCCCGTGAGCGGATCGCTCGGGGTCTCGCGGCTCGCTGTCAGGAGGTCTCCACGCTGCTGGAGGAACTCGCGCTGCTCGCGGGCATCGAACGTGCCCCAGCGCTCGCTCCGGAGGTCGTGGATGTGGGGCATGTCGTGCGTGTCGCGGTCTCCCACATGAGGGCCGACGGCTCGGGCGACAGGATCGGTGACATCACCGTTCGCGGCGAGGGCAGCGCCCTGGTCGACCGTGTCTGCCTGGAACGTTCCATCCATGCGCTCGTGCGATGCCTCGCTCGCACGTACGGGAACGATGCGGGGCTGCGGTGCGACATCGATGGAACGGGGGCTACCGTGCGGCTCACGATCCGCGTCGAACCGCAGATCGTCGAACAGGAGGAGATGATCCTCGCCGAGCTGGCTTCCGTGGCGGCGCACGACGGGATCTCCCAGGCGGGCGTGGGGCTCCACCTCGCACGGGCCGTGGCGGAGGTGCACGGAGGCAACGTCATCGTCGCCCGCTCGGGGGACCGCGCCCCGAGCATCACCGTCGAGCTGCCGTCGGCGAGCGCGTCGTGAGACGGGAGCGGGGACGACCATGGCTGAAAGCGCTTCGGTGACGAGCGGTACTCGTGGTGGTCGTCGGGTCGGCCGGGGGCTGCGGGCGGGAGTGATCATCGCGCTCCTCGTCGTGCTCGCGGTCGGCGCGGTGGTCGGATGGCGTGTGCTCGACGCGTCGAGGCGCGCGCGGGGACACCTCGCGGAGGCTGAACGGCTCCTCGCGGAGGCCAACGTGGAGGTGATCGCCGTCGATGCCGTGGTCAGGAGCGACGTGTCCACGACCTCTCCCGAGGCGTACGGCCAGGCTCGCGAGAGGGCTGACCGCAGCCGAGCGCTCCTCGCAGAGGCCACGGGCGAGGTGCACCGGGCGCGGGCCGGCCTTCGGACCGATGTGGATCGCGCTCGGGCAGATGCGATCGAGGCGGCGATCACCGCACGCGAGGCCCTGCTCGATCAGGCGCTGCCTATCCTCGAGATCGCTCGTCGCGTCAGAGCGTCGCTCGATTCGGCCGACGAGGCATGGTCGGAGATCATCGCGGCGGAGTCCCTCGTCGACACCGCCGTCGCACAGTTCAACAAGCACACGAAGGCTGGCGTGGAGGCTTCGACCAAGCTCACCACACAGGCATCCGGCAAGCTCGAACGCGCCCGTTCGCTGCTCTCGACGGTCGCTGCGGCTGTACCCGAGGCGGAGCTGCAGCCCTTCATCGCCTACGTGGAGGCCAGACTCGGACTGCTCGAGCGCTCTCGGAGGATCGATGCCACGTGGCTCGCCGGAAGGGTCGAGGAGGCCAACGCGCTGCTCGCCGCGTACAACGAGGAGGAGAAGAAGCTCGTCGCGCAGGCCAAGGGCCTCCCGGGTACGCCCCATGCCGCACTCGCGTCGGCGTACGAGGCTGCGACGAAGGACGCCTTCGCGGCATACTTCGATGCGCGCGAGTCGGCACGGCAGGCGGATGCTCACTTGAAGGCGATCGGCACCATCCGGTGATCGACGTCACCGATCCGAGGGAGGGAAGCTGATGACGGCGTCGTTGTGGTCGGGGTGGGGTTGGCCGCTGGCAACGGGCGTGATCGGGCTGGTCTATACGGCGCTCCTGTTGCGACAGTACGCGGCCAGGCGCAAACCACACCAGCTGGCGTGGGGGGTCGGCTTCCTCATCTACGCGGTCGCGGCGCTCATGGAGGCATACTCCGAGCGCATGCAAGCGTGGGACGTGACCGTCTATCGGATCTACATCGTGCTGGCTGCCTCCATGGTGGGGTTCCTCGGTCTGGGCACGCTCTTCCTCATCACCCGGAAGCGCACGCTCGGCTACCTCTACCTGGCCTTCGTGCTCGTGTGCATGGCCGTCTTCCTGTTCGGCGTCTTCTCCCTCCCGCGCGCGGCGACGCCGGAGGAGGCCGAGGCGCTCGGCAGGCCAGCACTCCTCCTGTACCGACTCGAGCCGGGGATCACCGTGGGTGGTACCGCACTCGGCGCAGGAAGGTCGTTCCCGCGCGTGATGTCGCTCCCGCTCAACATCACGGGCACACTGCTGCTCATCGGGGGCTCGGCATGGTCGATCGTCCGGTTCTGGCCGAAGCGGGAATACCGGTATCGGGTGTGGGCGAACGCGCTGATCATCCTCGGCACGCTCATCATCGCTGGTGCCGGCTCGATGGCACGCGCCGGTCGCACGGTCGGCCTGTATCCCGCCGAGATGGTGGCGAGCGCGATCCTGCTCGCCGGCTTCCTCATGGCGGGCACGCTCGAGCGTGGCGCGCAGGCGATCCGTGAGAAGCGGACGGGAAGCGACGTGGAGGGCGCCCCTCAGTCGTCCTCGTAGCCCGCTCCGAGGCGTGCGAGCGCCCCGACGTCCTTGACGACGACCGACTGGCCGCGGACGACGAGCACCCCGTCGTCGCGCAGCCGCGCGAACGCGCGTGAGAGCGTCTCGGGCACGGTGCCGAGCGATGAGGCGAGCTCGGCCTTCGTCATGCCGAGCGACACCTCCAACCCCTCGGGTGTCGCCACGCCGACGGCGAGAGCCCGCTGGAACAGGTAGCGCGCGAGGCGTCCGGGTACGTCGAGCGCCAGGGTCTGCACGACAGCCGTGAGGTCGGTGACGCGCCGGGCGAGGTCGGCGATGACCGCGCGGGCGACCGCCGGCTCCTCGGTGATGAGCGCGAAGAGGTCGTCGCGATCGAGCCATGCCACCGTGGCGGGCGTGGCAGCCTCGACGGTCGCCGGGTAGCGGCCGCCTGCGAGCGCTGCGACCGCTGCGAAGGGGCTGGCACTCTCGACCGTCTCGAGGGTGATCTCACGGCCGTCCGCCTGCAGGTGGTAGACCCGTACCCGGCCGGCGACCACGATGCCGAAGCGCGTCGCGGGTTCGCCCTCGCTCGCGAGCAGCTCGCCGCGGCCATGCTCGCTCACCGCGGCGCGAGCTGCGAGCTTGGCCACCGCCTCGTCGCTCGCCGCGTGGAAGAGCCGGCAGCGACGGAGCGCTGCGGCAACGTCAGGTCGCGCTGTGCCCTCGGGCATCCGTGCCTCCCGCGTCATCCCTTGACTTCCGTCAATGCGTGCACGCACCGCCCCATCGTACGGTGCCCGCGCACGCGAGGGAAGGGACGAGGATGGCTGGACGGGCACCCGAGCGATTCGCCACAGCGGTGCAACGACCCGAGGTCGTCAGCGACCTGCGCACCGTCGCGGACTTCATCTCGATCTTCTGCAGGGGCAACCACGGTGACCGAGCACGGGGCCCGGTCATGACCGACGCTGCCGCGCTCGGCGTCTACGGGCGGCGTGTGCCGAAGCTCTGTGATGAGTGCGAGGCGCACCTCGCGTATGCGGAGAGGCGCCGCGCGTACTGCCCGAAGGATCCGAAGCCGTTCTGCGCCCACTGCGACACGCATTGCTACCGCCCGGACGAGTCCGCGTGGCAGCGACAGATGATGCGGTACGCAGGTCCTCGTTCGATGCTGCGCGGGTATGCGATCGAAGGTATCAAGCACGCACTCGAAGCACGCCGGTATCGTGCCGCCAAGCGTGCACGTGAGCAGGCGCATGCGCCTGCGAAGAGGAGGGACGACGGATGACGACCATCATGCGACAGATCGTGCGGATCGACGAGGAGCGATGCACCGGGTGTGGGCTGTGCGTGAGTCCGTGCGCAGAGGGCGCGATCGCCATCATCGAGGGCAAGGCGCGCGTGGTGCGTGAGGAGCTGTGTGACGGAGCAGGCTTCTGCATCGGCGTGTGTCCTGAGGGTGCGCTCACCATCGAGACGCGCGAGGCGCCCGCGTTCGACGAGCACGCGGCCGAGGCGATCATCGAAGCGCGGCGTACGACGTACATCCCGCAGGTGTGCTTCCGCTGTGGGACGGATGAGGACCACGCGCCGCTCCTGCCGGTTCGACAGCAGGGGCGCAGCGAGTGGGTATGCACGAGATGTCTGCCAGCGCTCATCCATGGGTGATGTGTGAACGCGCGTACACGGTGAGACGACCGAAGGAGATGGATGACGATGTTCTGCAACCAGTGTGAGCAGGCCGCGGGTGGCACGGGATGCACGCGTGTCGGCGTGTGCGGTAAGACGCCGGAGGTCGCCGCGCTCCAGGACCTGCTCATCTTCGAGCTCAAGGGGATCGCAGCGCTCATGCGCGCTGGGGCCCCTTACGGCCTCGCGGATCACGAGGCGGACGTCTTCACGACGCGCGCCCTCTTCTCGACCGTCACGAATGTGGACTTCGACGCTGGCCACCTCGCGGACGTGATCCGTGAGGGTGCGGACGTGAAGCGACGGCTACTCGAGCGCGTGCGCTCGGCAGGCATCGCATTTCCCGAGGATGCGCCGGGCGTGACCTTCGAGCCAGCTGGCACGCTGCCGGAGCTCATCGCTCAGGGTGAGGCGGTCGGGCACTTCCCGGACCGGCGGCGTGACGACGACATCCAGGCACTGCAGATGACCGCCGTCTACGGGCTCAAGGGCATCGCGGCGTACGCGGACCACGCACGGATCCTAGGCCACGAGGAACCCGACGTCTACGCGTTCATGCACGAACTCCTCGCGTCGCTGCACGATGAGAGCCTCGGCCTCGACGAGTGGGTAGCGCTCGCGCTTCGCACCGGCGAGGTGAACCTGCGCACGATGGAGCTGCTCGACCGCGCGGACACGAGTGCGTACGGGAATCCCGTGCCGACGCGCGTGCCACTCGGGCACCGTCCCGGCAAGGCCATCCTCGTGTCCGGCCACGACCTGCACGACCTTCGCGTGCTCCTCGAGCAGACAGAGGGCCTCGGCATCGACATCTACACCCACGGTGAGATGCTGCCCGCGCACGGATACCCCGAGCTCAAGCGCTTCCCGCACTTCTACGGCCACTACGGGACCGCGTGGCAGAACCAGCGCGTCGAGTTCGACGCCTTCCCGGGCGCCATCCTCATGACGACGAACTGCATCCAGAACCCGCGTGAGACCTACGCGGCGAACATCTTCACGACAGGTCGTGTTGCCCACCCGAGCGCACGACACGTCGAGAACGGCGCCTTCGGGCCTGTGATCGAGCGCGCGCTCGAGCTCCCGGGCTTCACCGACGAGCTCGATGCCGGCTCGGTGATGGTGGGGTTCGGGCACGAGGCGCTCCTCGGCGCTGCGCCGGCGATCGTGGAGGCGTTCAAGGCAGGCTCGCTCCGCCACATCTTCCTGGTGGGCGGCTGTGATGGCGCGAAGCCGGGCCGAAGCTTCTACACCGAGTTCGTGGAGCAGACGCCGCCGGACACCCTCGTGCTCACGCTCGCTTGCGGCAAGTTCCGCTTCTTCGACCGCGACCTCGGCACGTTCGAAGGTATCCCGCGGCTGCTCGACGTGGGGCAGTGCAACGACGCCTACAGCGCGATCCGCGTCGCGGTCGCCCTCGCCGAGGCGTTCGACGTCGGGGTGAACGAGCTGCCGCTCACGCTCGTGCTCTCGTGGTACGAGCAGAAGGCCGTGGCGATCCTCCTCACGCTGCTGCACCTCGGCATCAAGGACATCCGTCTGGGGCCGACGCTCCCAGCGTTCATCACGCCCGGCGTCTTCGGAGTGCTGCAGAGCACCTTCGGGATCAGACCCATCGCGGCGAGCGCCTCTGAGGAGCTCGCGACCATCCTGGGGACGGCATGAGCGGCGAGGCGGCCGTGCACGAAGGCGGTACCCCGACGAAAGGCGAGCGACCCCTGGGCGTGCGCATCGTCCGGGGTGTCGCGGCCGTCCTCGCGGCGATCGTGGCGCTCGGCGTCGCGTTCTACGCGTTCGGCGGGATGTGGGTGCGGTCGCCCGAGATGCGTGCTGCCTATGAGGACGCGGTCGCGCGAGGGGAGCAGCCGCCCCTCGAGCGCCGGTTCGTGGTGCCGGTCCCGGGTTGCCTCTGCCATAGCGACGACCCCGTGATCCAGGCGCAGCATGCGACGCGGAGGATCCGCGAGTGCCGTAGCTGTCACTAGCGAGCAGACCGAAGCGCCGGTCGGGAGGGGTCCGGCGCTTCGGACAGTCCTCCGCGGGGCCCCTCGGCGCCCGCGTGCGCTCCGCGCCCGCGCACGCCTCCCCCGCGTGCGGAACTCGCGCCGGACCCCCGAGTCCGCCGTGTCGAGCGCCCGCAGCGGCGCGTGCCTCCTCGCGGTATGATGGTGGCGACGGCAGCCCTCCAGACGCGATGACGGGAGGTCCGATGTCGGAGATCGCCACGCACCTTCGCGCGCTTGCCCGAACGATCGGTCCGCGGCCCGCGACGACGGACGCCGAGGCGCGCGCGGCCGACTACATCGAAGGCGTCATGGCGGCTCGCGGCCTCACCGTCGAGCGGCAGGAGTTCGATGCACCGCGCACCGACGCATGGGCACTCGTCGTGCGGCTGGCCCTGACCGCTGCGGCTGCACTCCTGGCGCGGTGGTCCGCGCTGCCCGCGGTGCTGCTCGGCGTCGTGGGCATCGTCTTGCTCTGGCTCGAGGAGACGCGGCGCTTCACGCTCGCACAGGTCCTGCCGAAGGGACCGAGCCAGAACATCATCGCCCGGCACTTGCCGAAGGCCCGCCGAGGCGAGCGGCTCCGTCGCGTCGTCGTCGTGGCGCACTACGACACGGCGCGCGGCACGCTGCTCGACGGTCCGTCGTTGCGCCGGCGAGCGGCGACGATCGAGTCGCTCACGCGCGCATGCGTCGTGCTCGTTCCCGCGATCATCGTCGTACGCATGCTCCCCATCTCACGCGCGTGGATGCCCGTGGTCTGGTACGTGATGCTCGCGGTCGCGGCGGTTCCGTTCGTGCGCGCTCTCATCGCGGCGCACGGCCAGGTGTTCGGTCGCCTCACCGACGGCGCGAACGACAATGCGTCCGGGGTCGCTGTGATGCTCGGCATCATGGATCGGATGGTCCCCGCGCCGACGGAGACCCCCTTGCGCAGCGAGGCGCCGGTTCGACGCAACGCGGAGGAGGCGTTCGAGGCGGGCGTCGTCATCGAGGATGCGCTCCTCGAGTACACACCCATCGTGCCGCCGGAGGGCAGCGCCTTCGCGTCGCGCACCGCAAGCCTCTTCGACGGATTGGCGTGGGACGAGGACGAGAGTGCTGCCGACGTGCCGACCGAGCCACTACCCGGGCAGTCCTCCTTCGAGGCCCTGGACGAGGAGGAAGCCCCTGGTGTGCGTCCGGCCGATGGAGCGCCTTCCGCGCGGCGCCGCTCCCTGTTCGGTCGCGGCGACGCTCAAGCCGAAGGCGAGCGGCACGGACTCACGAGCTGGCTCGGACTCAAGGGCGACTTCGACGCGCGGCGGGCAGGCCGGGAGATCGGGAGCTGGGACCGGCTTGCAGAGGATGACGACGAGGACGATGACTTCGGCTTCAAGGGTGGGTCCGCAGGGGGGTTCGACTTCGAGGATCCGTCGTTCGCCGAACGCGAGGCTGCGCGCATCCGTCGGCTCGCGACCTCGGTCGATCGCGCGCTCGTCGAGAAGGAGGTCTGGTTCGTGGCCACTGGCGCCAAGGAGTCAGGCGAGTGGGGCATGCGCGCCCTGCTCGACGAACACGGTGACGAGCTGCGCGACGCGGTCATCCTCAACCTCGACAGCGTTGGCGTGGGCACGCTGCACTGGGTGACGAAGGAGGGTCGCCTCGTCAGATTCCACGGGGACCGGCGGCTGGCGTCCGCCGCTCGGCGCGTCACCCGCGAGGAGGGGCTCCCGGTGATGTCGCGAGAGCTGCGCGAGGCGTCTACCGATGCCACCTTCGCGCTCGCGAGACGCTTCCGCGCGCTCACGCTCATGGCGTTCGACATCAACGGGCGCGTCGCTCACCGCCACTGGGATACCGATACGGTCGAGAACGTGTCCGAGGAGGCGCTCGAGCGGGCGAGCGAGTTCGCGACGAAGCTCATCCGCGAGCTCTAGGGGCGGGCGTAGAAGGCGAGCGCCGAACCGGCGAGCACGAGCATCGTCGCGATCCAGAACGCCGGCAGCCACAGGCTCGTGTCGCGCAGCGCCGCGAGCGAGAGCGCGATGAGCACGAATCCGAGGTGCAGCAGCCCCGACCCGGCCTTGGCGAGACGACCGCGCGAGAGGAACGACACGCGCGCTGAACCGGCGAGCGTCAGCACGACGACGAGCAGCTGGATGACCGCTGCGAGCGCGAGGTAGGCGGCGAGCCCTCGCAGCCATGCACCTGTGATGAGGGCGACAGCGACGCCGACAGCGAGCATCACCGCGGAGGCGAACGCGAGCGTCCTGCGCGCGAGGAGGCGCCGGGGGACGCACAAGCCCATCACGACGATGAGCGCGATGAGGAGTGGCGCTCCGATGAGGTCCATCGTGTGTGCGTAGGCGGCGTACCCCACGCGCTCCCAGTCGGCGACCGAGCGTTGCGCCCACCACACGTACACCGTGCCCAGCAGTGACTGCACGCCGAGGGCGCACAGGAGTACCACGGTCACGAGCGTGAGCGTGTAGCCCCACTCGCCGATACCCTGCCGTTGTTCGTGTTCGCGCGGATCGTCCGGCATGGTCGACACCTCACCCCGCGACCGAGTGAGCGCCCGGCACCACGTAGGTCGTGACGTACGTGAGGACGAGCGCTGCGAAGGACAGCGCGGACAGAGCGAGCGCGAGGCGCCACGTGCCGCGTTGACGCAAGTGGAGCCGTCCGTGCAGGTACGCGGTGTACAGGAGCCACATCATGATCGACATGTTCACCTTACCCGACCACCACCACGACTCGCCCGCCCACGCCATCACGGCCCACGGGAAGCCGATGAGCATACCTGTGGTGAGCGGCAGGTAGCCGAGACGGGCCCAGCGGTACGCCGTCTCCTCGAAGGATGCCCGGCGGTGTCGGTATGCGAGCACGGTCGCGAGGAACGACATGACGAAAGCGCCGTAGCTCGCGAAGAGCAGTGGCGGGTGAACCCACATGTACCACGTGTTGTAGTAGTACCGACGCGCGCCCGCCATCCCCTGGAAGGCCGCCAGCGCCTCCTGGGGGACGCCCGAGAGCAACGCTCGGAGGTACCCCTCGTACTGGGCGAAGAAGTCGGGCAGGGGCGCTGTGAACGGGCGCGACCAGACCACTGCGCCGAGCGTCACGAGTGCGACGGCGACCGCCGCGAGCGGGCGGATCTCATCGGCGTGTCGCTTCGCCGCGAGCGTCGCGATCACGAGGGCGAGCGCCCAGACGTACAGCTTCTCAGAGGAGATCCACAGCGGTACCGCGACACCACCGAGACTCGTTCGGCTCATGGGATCCCACACGGTCGCGACCTGGTACAGATGCGTGTGGAACAGCGCGAGCAGGACCTCGCCGACCCCGAGCAGCGTCGTGTGCAGGGCGATCACCAGGCCGAGGCGCGGACGGAGCCGCGGCACGAGCGCGCAGGAGATGAGCGCGAGTGCACCCGCGACGAGAAGCCACTCGAGCGGCCGACCGGCCAGAGCGAGCGTCTCGCGGGCCTGCTGGAGGGATGTCAGTGTCGCGATGGGGTCGAACATGGCGCTCCGTTCGCGAGTCCACGACAGTATAGCGTGCTACACTCGTGCTCTCGTGAGGACGGGTACGGCGAGCCGTTCCGGAGGTCGCGTTGGTCTCAGGTAGGATCGCGAGGGCGCTCAGGCGAGCCGCGTTCGTCTCGTGGCGCGAGCAACCGACCCAGTACGAGATCGAGGCGCTCCGCGCGAACGTCGAGCGCGTCGGTCTCGTCATCCGCGCTCGCTGGACGATCGTGGCCGTCCTCGCCGTCTTCTCCGTCGTCGCGGCGTTCTTCTACGCGCGGGCGGTCCCCTTCGAGCGCTTCGTCTCGAACATGGCTGTGCCTGCCGCCTCCCTGGTGTTCGTGCTCGCGTACAACACGTTCTATCAGCTCACGTACCGCAAGCTCGCCAACGTCACCTTCCTCAACCACGCGCAGCTCATCTTCGACATGCTCGTCGTGACGGTGCTCGTCTACTACAGCGGCGGCGTCTACTCGTGGTTCTCAGCGATGTACCTGCTGTTCATCCTCGAAGGCGCGTTCATCCTCGAGCGGGACCACGACGTCTGGTCGCTCGTCGGCATCTCGGCTGCGCTGTACGGTTCCGTGGTGCTCGCGGAGTACCGCGGCTGGATCCCTCACGTCGCGATGCCGTTCGTCGAGAACCACCTGTGGGCGAACGGGACGTACGTCGTGGTGCGCTACCTGTGGGAGCTGACGATGTGCGGCGGAGCGGCCACGATAGGCATCCTGATGATGCGGCGCATCCGAGCACGCGAACGTGAGCTCGAGGGCTGCTCGTTCATCGACGAGCTCACGGGCCTGTTCAACCGCCCGTACTTCCACCGCGTGATGGGGAGTGAGGCGGAACGCGCCTTGCGCGACGGCCGCGAGGTGGCCCTCGTGGTCGTCGACATCGATCGGCTCGGCGAGGTGAACGCGACCTTCGGCCTGGATATCGGCGACGAGGTGCTCGCGCGTGTGGGTGCGACGCTCGCGCGCATCACGCGCGAGCGGTCCGTGCCCGGGGTCTTCGACGCCAACGTGGCGTGCCGCATCGGTGGGGAGGAGTTCGCCGTCATCGTGCCGGAGGTGCGCGACGTGGACGAGGAACTCGAGCCAGCCCGGCTCCGGGCGTTCGGCATCGCGCAAGCTCTCCGAGACGAACTCGAGGAGCTCCGCGTGCGTGGCATCTCCGTGACCGCGAGCATCGGTGTCGCGGTGCTGCCGTCCGACGGCACGACGGCCGATGAGCTCCTCGAGGCCGCCGACCGGGCGCTGTGGGAAGCGATGCGCTCGGGCGGGGATGCGGTCGTCGCTGCTTGGGAGATGGAGGCTGCCGTTCGCGAGAAGGCAGCGGAGGGAGCCGCATGGGCGTAGGGGCCCGCTCGACGCTCATCGCGGTGACCGCTGCCCTCGTAGCGCTCGGGACGAGCGTCGCGCTCCTCCTCGCGCCGCCGGTCACGGCGCTCCTCGCGCCGGCCTCGGGGGCCTGCGAGCTGACCGGCTTGGACGCGCAGCGCGTACGCGCCCTCGCGGAGGACGTCCGCGCCTTCGTGACGCGCGCGGATGCTCGACCATTGCCGCGCACCGTCGACGAACGGCCCGCTTTCGATGAAGCCGCGACGAGCCACCTGCGCGACGTGCGCGCCGCCATCATCGCGGCCCGCTGGATCACGGTGGCCGCACTCGCGGTCTTCGCTGTCCTCGCAGCGCACGCCGTCTCGCACGGCCACCAGCATGCCCTCTCGTTGGGGCTCCGGGCAGCCGGGATCGCGCTCATCGCTTCGGTGGGTGGCGCGGCGACCATCGCGCTCCTCGATTTCGATGCGTTCTTCGCGGGCTTCCACGGGCTTCTCTTCGAGCCCGGCACGTGGGTCTTCCCCGACGACGCCCTGCTCATCCGCCTGTTCCCGCTCGTGTTCTGGCGCTCGATGGCTGCGGCCCTCGGTGGACTGCTGCTCGTGTGGGCGCTTGCGCTGCTCGTCGGTGCGCATGCAGTGCGAGGTCTGGAGCACGAACATAGGTAGCCGCTTCATATTCACAAAGCCACGAATACGTGTACACTGAGCGCGAGGACGCTCTCGTCGAGGGGGTCCACGGCAGGCGAAGGGGACGCCGCCGGGGTGGTCTGACACACGGCAACGAGGAGGTGAGCGGTCAGGTGGCTGCGAAGGAAGGGTACTGCGTCAAGTGCAAGGCCAAGCGTGAGATCAAGGACGCTCAGGAGATCACGATGAAGAACGGACGTCCGGCGACCCAGGGCGTGTGCCCGGAGTGCGGGACGAAGATCTTCAAGATCGGCAAGTAGCGCACGGTCTCATCGGATTCGGAAGCCATCGGGCGCCGCCACGACGCGGCGCCCGATCTCGTTCGGTGGTATCGTACTCGTCGAGTACCCGCTCACGTTGCCACGGGTGAGTGCCAGGTATTGACGGTGGGTACGCGCAGGAGTAGTCTCCGCAGATGTTCTTCAAGGAGGCGTGGCCGTACGGCCGCCTCGCGGACCGGGGGTTGCGTGCGGTGAACATCATCGTGGTGGGGTGCGGGCGCGTCGGATCGCAACTGGCCACCATGCTGTCCGTCGAGGGACACAACGTCACGGTCATCGACCGGGATGAGGGTGCGTTCAAGCGGCTCGGCAGCACCTTCAACGGCGTGACGCTCCGAGGGCTCGGGTTCGACGAGGAGGTCCTCGAGGAGGCGGGCATCCGGGAGGCCGATGCCTTCGCAGCGGTCACGAACCTCGACAACACGAACCTCATGGCAGCGGAGGTCGCCCGCAAGCTCTTCGGTGTCCCGCACGTCGTCGCCCGCCTCTACAACCCGATCCGCGAACGCACGTACCAGCAGCTCGGCTTGGACTACGTCTGCGGCACGACGCTCGTGGCCGAGTCACTCGTCGAGAAGATCAAGTCAGGGCACGGGCACCACCTGACGAGTCTCGGGGATGTCGAGATCATCGAGTTCAAGGCTGGCGAGGCGGTCGAGGGCAAGCGCGTGCGCGACGTCGAGATCAGGCACGGCTTCCGCATCGCGACCGTACTGCGCGCAGGCCGGACGGTGGTTCCCACCGAGGAGACCGTGCTGCACACCGGCGACGTGATCGTGGGTGCGGTGAAGAACGAGGAGTTCCCTCGCGTCACGGCCTTGATGGAGGAGTGATCCGTGTACGTCGTGATCAACGGTGGCGGCAAGGTCGCGTCGTACCTGGCGCGAACGCTGCTCGAGCGCGGGCACACGGTCGCTGTGATCGAGAAGCGCCGCGAGGTGGCGGAGAAGCTCGCACTCGAGCTTCCGCGCACACCGCTCATCATCATCGGTGATGGGTGCGACGTCGGGTACCAGGAGGATGCGGGCGTCGGGCGGGCGGACGTCTTCGTCGCTGCGACCGGTGACGATGACGACAACCTCGTGAGCTGCCAGCTCGCCAAGGTCGCCTTCGGTGTCCCACGGGCGGTCTCCCGCGTCAACAATCCCAAGAACGAGCGCATCTTCAACGCGCTCGGCATCGAGGCCATCTCTTCTACGACGATCATCTCGCGGATGATCGAGGAGGAGACGACGATCGGCGATATCAGGACGCTGTTCAGCCTGCGCAAGGGCAACATGGCGGTCGTGGAGGTCGAGCTGCCCACCGACCGGTGCGTAGTGTGTGGCAAGAAGGTCGCCGACCTCAAGCTGCCGGTCGACTGCATCCTCGTCGCCATCATCCGCGGCGAAGAGGTGATCACGGTGCATGGGGACACGGAGCTCGACGCCGGTGACACGGTCATCGCGTTCACACGCACGGAGCACGAAGCCACGCTGAAGAAGGCGCTCACCGGAAGAAGCTGACATGTCTCGGAGCGACGGGCGACCCTTCAGCGAGATCGCGAGCCGCGATCGACTGCCGCGCTACGCAGCGGGCATGCTCACGGAGGTCGCATACGTCATCGCGCTCGCTGTGGTGGCGTTCGCCATCGCGGGACTCGCCGTGGTGATGTGGCGATGATGCTGCGTCCACAGCGAGAGGACCACCTCGTCATCGGCCGGTACACCGGCAAGGTCGTCATCGGCGTCGGGTTGCTCATGGTGATCCCGCTCATCACGTCGCTCGTGTTCGCCGAGTGGGATACCGCCCTCGACTTCGTGATCTCGATGGATGCCTGCTTCATCTTCGGGCTGGCCACCCAGGTCTGCTGCCGGACCGACCGGGACCTCGGTTGGGGCCACGGGCTCGTCGTCGCATCGAGCTCGTGGGGCGTGGCGACGGTGCTCGGCGCGCTGCCGCACTGGTTGTCCGGACACGAGGGCTCCTTCCTCGACGCGATGTTCGACGTCATGAGCGGCTACACGACGACCGGGCTGTACCTGCTCCAGGACCTCGACCACGTCAGCTACGGTCTGAACATGTGGCGGCACCTGCTGACCTACGCCGGTGGCCAGGGCATCGTGGTCATCGCGCTCACGTTCCTGTTCAAGGGCACGGCTGGCGCCTACAAGGTCTACGTCGGCGAGGGGAAGGACGAGCGGCTCTTGCCGAACGTCATCCACACGGCGCGCGCCATATGGCTCGTGTCGCTCGTGTGGCTGGGCGTGGGCGCGACAGCGCTGACCCTCGCAGGTCTCGCGCTCGGCCAGCGGCCCGTTCGAGCGGTGCTCCACGGGTTGTGGGTGTTCATGGGGGCGTGGTCGACCGGCGGGTTCGCGCCGACGTCGTACAACACCTCCTGGTACCACTCGCTCGGCTACGAGGCGCTCACCGTCATCATCTTCGTGGCGGGCTCGTTCAACTTCGCGCTCCACTGGGCGGTCTGGACGGGTAAGCGCAAAGAGATCCTCAAGAACGTCGAGACGGTGAGCTTCGCCATCACGCTCACGCTCACGGTGCTCCTCGCCACGACCGCGCTCGCCAAGGCGGGCCTGTACCCGGATGCGGTGACGCTGTTCCGCAAGGCGTTCTACCAGCTCGCCTCAGGCCACACGACGACGGGCTTCTCGACGATCTACTCGCGTGCGTTCGTGACGCAGTGGGGGACGGTCGGGATGCTCGCGACGACGATCGCCATGGCGATCGGGGCTTCGGCCTGTTCGACCGCAGGCGGCATCAAAGGTATCCGAGTGGGCATCATCTGGAAGTCACTCCTCGCTGACGTGAGGCGGATGATCGCCCCGGAGTCCGCGTACGTGCGTGGCACGTACCACCACATCCGCTCCGTCGTGCTCGAGGACAAGCTCGTGAGAGGCGCGATGACGGTCACCATCGCGTACGCAGTGCTCTACGCGGCACTGGCGCTCGTGGGCGTGATGGCGGGCTACGATGTGACGCAAGCGCTCTTCGAGGGGGTGTCCGCGGCGTCCAACACCGGCCTGTCGTGCGGCGTCACGGCGCCCACCATGCCTGCGGCGATGAAGGCGCTGTACGTCCTCGCGATGTGGCTCGGTCGCCTCGAGTTCATCTCGGTGTTCGCCCTCGTCGGCTACGGCATCTCCATGATCAGGGGGAGGTAGTGGTGCGCCGACTCGCCACATCGATGCTGACTATCGTGCTGCTCGCGTTGGTCCTCGTCGGCACTGGCTGTGCGGCCACCAGTGCACCCGATGCGAGTCCGAACACGCCGTCGAGCGTGGAGCTCGTCGAGCGGCCGCAGCGCTACGACGATGTGACGATCACGTTCGAGGGTGAGGCCATCGGTGAGGCGATGGTCCGCGGTGAGCACGCGTGGATACACGTCAACGATGACGCGTACCACCTGCGCAACACCGAGGAGGGCGCACCACTCGGCGGCTACAACTCGGGCATGGCGATCTGGGTGACGGTTCGCGACGCAGAGCGGATTCGCACGTTCGGCGACTACGGGCACGAGGGCGACATCGTGCGAGTCGAGGGCGTCTTCCATGCGGTGTGTGGCGAACACGGGGGCGACATGGACATCCACGCGAACTCGCTCGAGGTCGTGCGCCGGGGTCACCGGGTCGTGGACACGGTGAAGCCTGCGAAGGTCGTGTGGGCCGCGGTGCTCTCGGTGATCGCCGGCGCGCTCTACGTCATCTCGCGCAACCAGCTCCGGTGGTCAGAGGCCGCCTGAGCGCGGGCGCCTGACCACCGGAGCCACGGCTACCCGACGAGTACGTTCGCAAAGACGAGCCAGGCGAGCAGCGACTTGGCGGCGAGACTCAAGAACACGTACGCGGACTCGCCGAACAGGTAATCACGCCACCTGCCGACCTGCTTGTACTGGAGCACCTGGTTTACGGCGAAGCTGTTGAAGAACAGGAAGATCGACACGAAGATCCAGTAAACGAACGTCGGCGTCAGGTCGCTCGCACCCGGTCCCCACAGGTAGACAGCGATCGCGAGCCACGGGAAGACGCCTGCGATGCAGCCGAAGATGAACGGCGTCCAGTCGGGGCGACCGGGCTGCTCGTACTTCTCCATGAGCCAGCCGAACAGGATCATCGACGCGTTCACCCCGAAGATCGCCGTGAAGGCAGCGATGTCGGTTATGCCGACGAGCGAAGCGATGAGCACCACCATGAGCGATGAGCTGAAGGCGTACTCCATCCAGCGGAAGTAGTTGTGGCTCGCCTCGAGTCCCGCCACGTACCGCCTGAATGCCGGGCCGGCGATCACGAAGTGCGCGAACGCGGAGAAGAACAGGAAGAGCGCTACGCCGAAACCGAGATCGAAGGTGAAGTACGGCTGCGGCGGACTGAAGACACCAGGGCCTGGGCGCACGCTGAGCCACGATGCGGTGACTTGCACCGCGTACGGCTCAGCGAGTGCGAGGATGACGACGGCCTGGATGAGGTGGAACAGGCCCATGATCGCGTTGTAGACGCGGAGTCGGGTGAAGCGAGCATCGTTCGCGGACATGTCGCACCTCCTGGGATTGGGAGCGTCTGGTAGGTTCATTCCCAACGTTGGAAGCGCGTGTCTCCCGTCTTGCACACCACTCGACCACTCGCTACATTCGTATCGGTTTCGCGGCGGGGAGGGCCGCGTGCCACCCCCGCGCGCATGACGGCAGCATCGTACGAGGTCTTCCAAGGAGGGGGATGCGTATGCGTTCGCGGATGATCGTGCTCGCTGCTCTCGTAGCACTCGTCGCTCTCCTCGCAGGCTGCGGCGGCACGCCATCGACGCCGACGGGAGGCGCGCAGAGCGATGGCGCTTCCGGGGTGGCCACGGGTGGCTCCGGGGGCTCGCGGATGAGCGCGAAGGAGGCCGTGGCCATCGCCAAGGAGGCGCTGCCAGCTGATTGGAAGGCGACCGCGAAGCTCGCTCTCGTCAGTCGCTGGTCGAAGTACGCCAAGGACGAGCCCGTGCCGCTCGATGTCGAGGAGGACCCGGATATCGGCTCGGACGGCAAGCAGGGTCACTGGATCGTCATCTTCGTGAAAGATGAGTCCGCATCGCCGGCCAACGTGTACTACGTCGAGGACGGACAGGCGCGACTCGTGAAGTCGGACATCGCCGTGATCCTGCCTGACGACGTGTTCGGGTTCGACGGGTGGGTCGACTCGACCGAGATCGACTTCCGGTCCTCGCAGCGCGTCGGCCTCGAACTCAGGACGAGCAACCTGTTCGAGGACGTGAACCCCGAGCTCGCGAAGTACCCACTGCTCTGGCTCGCAGAGACGTCGTTCGGTCACAATGACATCTACGACGCCGCGACGGGGAAGTACATCATGTCGAAGCCGTAGTGGGTGAGAGTACGCTCGACGGAGGGGTGGCGGGTGGCGTCAGAAGAAGCGAAGCGTACGGCAGGCGAGAGCGCCGTACGGGCGAAGATCGCGGAGCTACCCGAGGCGGAGCGCGCGATGGCGATGCGGGTACACGAGATCATCACCGCGACGGTACCCGCGCTCATGCCCAAGACGTGGTACGGCATGCCGGCCTACGCGAGAGCGGACGGCACGGTCGTGTGCTTCTTCCAGAGCGCGGCGAAGTTCAAGACGCGCTACGCCACACTCGGCTTCAGCGACGCCGCACGCCTCGACGACGGCGCGATGTGGCCGGTCGCATTCGCGCTCACCGAGCTCACCCCCGAGGTCGAGGAGCGGATCGTGATGCTCGTGCGACAGGCGGTAGGGGAAGCGTGAGGGACTGGAGCGCATCGCTGTGGAGCAGGTGCTCGCGAAGGGCGTGGATGCCACCGGCGTGCTGTCGATTCACCCCGGAGGGGCGTTGATCGTGATCTGGGACCCGCGTCGATGGGATGGTATCGGCACCACAGAGGTGGTGGCGGTCAACGTTCGGACGGGTGTGGTGCGGCTTGAAGGACCCGGAGGGCGGCACCTTCACCTGGGGCCTCGAGACCGGTCGGGTCACCAAGGTCTCAGTGGCGCCGGCCGACTTGCCGTGGGAGGAGTTCAGTGAGGCATGGGGTGGCCCCTTCGAGGTGCCCAACCCAGCTGGCGCTTGGCCTTCCCAGGACCCTCCCCCTGAGGGCTGGCGACTCTGGTGCGTCGGTGCCCGTGGCGTCCGACGGCGAGAGTGCGGTCGCATGGCTGCAGCCGGACTGGCCTGCGCCGGTCGGTGAGCGCTGCCCTGTCTACCTGCTGCACCGCGACGGCAGCCACGAGCGGTTGCCGCTCGAACGCCCCGCGGTCTTCACAGAGACGCTCGGCATCGAGCCGTGAGGGGGGTCGCTAGAAGCCGGCTGCGGCGAGCACGCCTTCGACCTCCGGGTCGGCCTGGCCTTGACGCAGGCAGCGCGCGAGGTACCAGACCGGCGAGAGGTGTGGCTGGAAGCCATCGACGCGCTCGCGGGCGAGTGCGACCCGGGTGGCGTCCGGGATGTCACCATCGAGCGCGCGAGCGATCTCCTCGAGCACGACGGCCTGGAGCCGCATCATCGGCGTCTCGGCGAGCTCCCCGTAGCGCCGGATCGCCTCTCGTGCTTCACCTACGTGACCACGAGCCAGTTCCACCATCGCGCGGTTGATGTACGCATGGCGGCGCGCGACCCCCTGCGCTTCGATCAGGTCGTAGAGGCGGGCCGCCTCGTCCACCTGACCTTCGGCGAGAGCGACGCCTGCACGTCGCAGCAGTTCGGGGTCGGTCTTACGGGTGACGGGAGCCTCCGCGCCGGGACCCACCCCTGCGGTCGCCGGCTGTGTGCCGCCGAGCATCCGGAGGATGAGACCGACGTTGTGTTCCAGCGTCTCGCTCGCGCTGCGCAACGCCTGCAGGTAGATGCCGAGGCTGCCGCGTCGCACGTCGAATGTTGCGACGTGCTCCTTCTCGAGGACCTGCTCTATGTCGGAAGCCTCGATGAGGCGACCCAAGCCTTCGTTGTGCGCGAGGAGTCGGATGAGGCCGACCTGGACACGCATGTTCGGGCCTGCATACGGGTCGACGTCGAAGCGCGATAGCGTCTCCAAGGCCGCATCGGCATTCCCGCGCGCGAGATAGCCGACGCTCTGCGCGAGCGTGAGGTAAGGATGACGTGCTCCAGCCCGCTCAGCATAGGCGAGTTCTTGCTCGGCTGCCGAGTGGTCGTGGCGTCGGAGTGCTTCGAGCCACGCATCCAGATGCTCCTGAGGGATGACGGACGAAGGCGTCGTCGCCGCCCGAGGTGCCGCTACCGCGCGCGTGCGTTCGGGTCGTTCGGCCACGGTCGCCTGGCCGGTCAGCTCTGCATCGAGCTCCTCGCGAGCGAGCTCGATGCGCGTCTCGGCCGGGAGGTCCTCATGGGCTGCGAGGTAGCGTTCGATCGCCTCCAGGAGGTCGAACAGCGCGAAGCGGTCCACGCACGTGACACGCAGGTCTTGCTCAGCGAGTGCCTGCACGTCCGACCAGACGTGCTCATGATCCGAGGTGCATACCACGGTCGTGTCGTCGGGGCTCAGCTCCTCGATGGCTCGCACGATGCGGCCGTCGGCTTTGCCGGTGTCGGGCCCGCAGTACTGGATGCGCACACGAGGCGAGAAGCTCTCCGGGACCTGGGTGTCCTGGGACGTATCGAACATGATGCGGACGTCGTTCAGGTCGAGCGTGTCTGCGAGGGCGACCATCTGCGTGATGAGCCAGAATCTCGCTTGCCGTTCGTCGCTGAAACGGCCGCTCTTGAGCGGTTCGACCACGACGTTGTGGCCATCGACGATGAGGTGGTCCGGCGCTCCGATCGCTTGGACGACCGACCTGGCGGCCTCTCGCAGGGCGCGCGCTGCGCGGACGCGCTCGAACGCCACCTCGGCGTCGGGTGCGGCGGCGGGAATCAGTTGCACGGCCGGCGCGGCGACGGTCGACGGCTCCTGCTCTTCCGGGGCTTCGGTGGTATCCGGCAGAGGTTCGGTGACCACCAGGGCTTCTGCTGGCGCGAACAGGCTGCGGAGGTCGTCGATCACCTGCTCGACGGCGACGAGGCGCTGGTCGAGCTCGTCCACGAGGGCGCCAGAGGATGCCTCGGGTGTGCACTCAGAGGATTCGAGCGCGCCGAGCCGTTCGCAGACCTCTTGTAGTTCGCGACCGTGCCTCTCGAGGGCCTTCGCGAGGCTGAGCGCAGCCTCGTCCGCTCTCTTAGCGGCGGACGAGACACTCTTCAGCTCGCGCTCCAGCGTCTTGAGAGCCGCTTTCGTCTCCGACCGCACGCTCTTGACTTCCGTGTCGGTGTGCTTCTTGAGCTTCGATTCGAGGGTCTGCTCGAGCGCCTTGATCCGAGAGGCGTGGTCCTCGACGCGCTTCAGGAGGCTCGCGAAGGAGGGCAGTCTCCTGAGACCGTGGTCCCGCTCCTTCTGCGTGTCGGCTTTGAGCTTGTCGAGCACGTTACGTACCTGCTGTTCGAGGCGCTCGAGGCGACGGGCATGCTCCGAGAGTTCGGGTGCGGACGCAGCAGGCGCGGTGTCCGGTACGGAAGGTGTTGACGGCTGGGAGCCGGGGATCGCCCCCTCGTGAGCGTGCTGCTCCGGCGGGCAGAGTGCGGCGAGAGCGGCGGCTGTCGCAGCCTTCACGACGCTGGGCGGCTGGACCTCGGGGCACGCGAACAGCACCCAGGCCGTCTCGATGGGTCCGATCTCCTTGTGAAGCCGGCGCAGCGTGCGCACGTCGATCTTGCCGAGCGACACCCCGCGCTCACCGGTGCCTGGCCGGTGCCGCGCCAGGATATGCAAGCCGCCCTTCGTAGCCGCATCGAGCACCACCTGCCTGGTACGGGACCCCGGCTCGAATGCTTTGTCGAAACTCGCACCCGTCCGTGCGCGCTTGACAGCCTTGCGGAAGACGTCCTCGTTCAAGGCTTCGCGAACCCATGCCCTCTCCTCGCCCCGTAGCGAAAGGGCCTGCTCGGCGAGGAGCCGGGCGAGACGCTCGAGGGCGACTCGATCCTTCTCTGAGACGGACGTCTTGGCTGTGGGCATACCGCATACCCCCTCGGTTCCGGGCGCCGCTGTCTGCCGTAACCATCATTACACACGGGTCTGACAGGTAAGGGGAGGGCCCGCCGACCATTTCTACAGCTGAAGAAGAGTCGTTTGATGATGCCGCCATCCGCCTTGCCGATATCCGGGCCGCAGTACTGAATCTTGACGCGAGGAGATACGACATCTTCGTGCTGGATGGCCGCGGAGGTGTCGAAGAACAGGAAGACTCGTTCGAGTTCGAGGGCATCGGCCGACAGACGGACGCGGTCTATGAGGCAGTCTCGCGCCGCGCGCTCACTGTCGAACTGCTCCGATAGCACTTTCGGAACGATCACATTGTGTGCATCGATGAGTAGCGCGACGGGAAGCTCGTCGCTGCCGAAAGCCTGCCGTTGCGCGTCCGTCTGGAGCTTGCAGGACGTTGACTGCAACCCAGCCGTGTGCCTCTGACATCGTGGTGTCCGCGGGAGATGGAGCGTCGCAGGCGCCCCCTGCGGCACGGATGAGAGTCCATGGGTCGGCTGCGGGCGACGTCGCCTCCCCGTCCGGCCTACCCATGAGGCTGGTGTGCGGATGCTCGTTCATGAACGGGGGCACAGAGACGGCCCACCTCGCCGCATCGTCGATGATGTATGCGGATGTCCCCGCTTCAACGCAGGGATCTGCGGGAGACTGGTTCCATCGTGATTTCGCTAAGTGCGTTGGCGGGTGCCTCCTGGGTAGTGGCGCAAGCTCACGGACGGTCCCCCGAGTCGTCACGCGCTCGGTCGTACCAGGAGGTATCAGCTCTGAGCACACCTCGCAGGTCGTGCCTGCCTAGGTAACCGGCGAGTCGCCTGAAGTGCCTGACCATCGCGTCTCTATCGTCGAGATCCGTCGCAGAGATCTCGATGACCTCCCACCCTTGGTCGCGGAGCCAACTGCGTATCTCTCGATCCCGAGCTGCTGTGGCAGGATTGCCATGCAAGTGCTCACTCAAACCGTCCAGGTAGATAGCAATCTCCTGGCCATCGTCAGGGTCATCAGTGCGATAGATCACGTCCGGGGTCGTCGTGCCCAGCGCTACACCGAGTCGAATCTGCTCGCCGCGGATGCCTTCTCCGAATCCGGCAGCGAGTAGGAGGTGTCGCAGCTTGTCTTCCGCTGCGTTGACGGGATAACCACCCACTGACGTTGGTGACGCTGGCAGTCGCGGTGGAATCTCGTGTTCGAACACCACGTTCGCGCCCCACTCGTCCAGACGACCGAGGGCTACGGTTCGATCGAGATGCACATGGTAGTACCCGTTGCGGAACGTCTGCAGACAATCGATACATGAGGTTGTGCAGGCGGCTGGGCACTCAGCAACGATGGAGCGTGCGGCTGCGGCGACCTCGCCGAAGCGCTGCAACATCTGGTCGAGCAACCCCGAACCGCCCGGCATGGGGTCCCACAAGAGCGCATCGACCTCGTCGCGGTCCACATGCCCGATGATCAACAGCTGGAGGTCCTCTACGTGCATATCGAGCACATGAGACGCTCCCATGCGCAGCGCTTCGAGCAGGCTGTAAGCCGTCGTCTGGTCGCTGACCGCTCTGAGGACGAGTGTGTCAGCGACGACGTCAGCATAGAAACCAACAGGCTTCAACTCTCGACCGCAGCGCTCTCGATGGTCGGAGGTGAATTGCTCGAGTTGGCTCTCTGACGACAACGGTGAGACGCTCTGGCCGCACACCGTGCACACAGGGTAACCAAGAAATGGGTTCGTGCGTGCGATGGCGCTCGCTGCGCCGACGTTGACCAGTCGCATCCTGTTCGAACGCAGGTGTTGTACCACCTGAGCGCCCCATCGATAGGCGGTCCCTCCATTGTGCTGACCGCGCTCGATTCCGTGTATCGCCACGCCGAGCTGGAACCGGAGCACCTCGTCATCCGAGATATGCGATTGGTGCACCAGGTCCACGTCGCACACGGGAATAGCTTGGAGAATGCGAGCGCTCATCGAGGAACGGACAGCGGACGGGTCGGTCTCCTGAATCGCCTGACGCGCGATAGAGACTTCGAAGGCCGGTGTCTCCGCGCGCTGCTCATCGACATCGAGGTGGAAGCGACGAGCGACGAACCGATTCCCGCTCGCGTAGATGAGGTTGCCCGGTACGTACTCGCGCAGTGCAACCGCGGGGGGCCTGGGGAGTGTGAGGTTCGTCGCTCCCGCCCTCCAGAAGGGGACCTCAGCGGTACCTAGGACCGCTCCCGTCTCCAGCCCGTAGCCGGGCAGGAACCCTTCGACCGCGAGCACCCCAAAGGTGTTTGCATCGTCATAGCCCTCAGCGTCGCGACGCGACCGGCGGGCGGTGCCCTTCAGTCGCCGCACGAGGCGCCGACACCGCTCGAAGAGGGCTTCGTCCTCCCGGTCGAGATCACCCTGGCGCTGTTGCACCGCGTTGAGCCGATCCATCTCCTCGAGCGCCCACATGAGTCGACGCCGCAATCGGCGGAGCACAGTGGACAACTCCTCCGTCATCCCCGCCACGCACGCCTCGAGCCGCTCTGACGAGACGACGGCTGCATCGGTATCGGGCCAGCCTGGCTGGAAGCAACGAGATACGTAACGGACGAGGTCTTCCGCGTTCCGTTCTATGAGCTGCGATAAGGGCGAGAGGTCAAATGGCTGCTTGCGGACATCGCCCTCGTCGAAGAGGTAGGACGCAACGTGACCCGGAAGACACGTCGTCAGCGCCTCTTGTGCTGCCGCTCTCTCGTGTTCTGGCCGTGCTGAATCGCGCGTGTACTGGTGGAGTCTCGTGATGACTGCCGCATGAACGTGCTTGGAGACCATGACCTCGTTGAAGAGGTTGAATGACGGGGGATCGACCTTGCCTGCGAGAAGCTTGGTCGGGTCTGCGAAATATGCGCGATCATGAGATACCGGGCGGCAGTACGTGACGTTGACCGCCATTCTGTGTCGGCGCCCGGCCCTGCCTGCTCGCTGCCAATAGTTGGCGGGCGTTGGGGGGACATTGCGCATGAGCACTGCATCGAGCTGGCCGATGTCGACGCCGAGTTCGAGCGTCGGGGTGCACACCAACGCGTTGACTGCGTCCGAATCACCCTTGAACAGGCTCTCGAGTCGTTCGCGCTCGTCCGCCGGCACCATTGCCGTGTGCTCCTCAGGCCGAAGCATCGAGTAGTTTGAGTCGAGCAGCTGCAGATCGTAGTTGTCCTTATCCTCTGGCACCCACTCGAGTTCCCCGCTACAGCGCCACGCAGGACATGTCCCGTGCGGTGTTCGCTGCTGAAAGCGTCTCCGGCAGCTCTTGCAGCGCCATACGCCACGCCCTGCCGAGAGACGAACCTTGTCGCAATTCACCTGGAACACCTCGGAGAGGTTCGGCAACGGATTGCCTCGTGAGCCCCTCAGGCGTACGGGCACGAGCAGCTTCCTGTCGACGAGCTGTTCGAAGAGCTCCTGCAGGAAAGACTCCACCTTGTCTGGTTGAACGCCCCACCTGCGAGCGAGCTGTCGCAGAGTCGTGTCTCCCGCCCCGCTCAGCCACTGGACGACCAGTTCAGCCCTCTCTTCATGGTCGCGTCTGAGCTTGGTGCCGACCGGCGACCCGAGCTGTGGTAGATAACCACGCTGAATCTCGAGATCGCCGTCCATCCAGTACTTGCCGAACATGCCCGTCTCCGGATCATGCAGTACGCGCTTGCGGCGCAGGTAGTCGAGCAAAGTGGCAACGCCATGGCAGAGGTCTTCGGCCGGCATACTGAGTGCATGGGCGTTCTCCTGGATCCACGCCCATGAAGGGTCCAGTCCCTCGTAGCTGACCTTGAGCCGCCCCCACGGCTCAAGACCGATCGATTGACGCGACGACAAGGTTATCTCCCGAAGCACCTGCATGCGCAGGAACTTGCGACGCTCCTGTTCATGGCGCGTGCCACTACCTTCACGACGGACGAAGTCCCAGACCTCGGGAGCGAGGGCGCGCGACAGTGACTCATTGGCTTCCAGCCGGTCGTCGAGGTAGAGCGTGAGGTCTCCGACCGACATCGGACCCTTGCGGAGTCCTTCGTACATCAATGCGCGCAGCCGGAAGCGTCGCGCATGATCCTTCATCCATCCTGCTTGGAAAGCGGCGTCCTGCCGATTGTCGCAGAAGATGAGCAGGCGAGGCCTTTCCGCGTGGTGCACCATGTCTTGAGCAAGCACATGCACGTCGGCCACATTGACCGCCCGAACCGGTCTGGCGGGCTCACGGTAGAGCCCGCTCACTCGTCTGCCGGGTGTCCCGCACGAGAGGCAGCTCGTCAGATAGCCCGGATTGTCCTTGTTCTGGCGAACGGCGAAGAGTCTGATCGTCTCGCCGTGTCGGCCGCAGTTGACGCACTGCGTGACCGCCTCGGGGTGGATGGCTCCGCAGTAGCGACACAGGTGGACGGCGGACGTGCGGTTGGACTCGTCGAGGTCCTCGTCGTCTGCGCTGCCGATCACGCGGTCGACGAGCAACACGCGCGCCCCGCCCCGGGTCTCATCGAGCGGCTCCCAGTAGCTGCTATCACCTACGGCATCGCCTCCTGTGGGCCGGACTCCGGTGTAGTCGAAGTCCTTGACGTGCGTCACGTAGTAGTGCTGGCCGCAGGTAGTGCATGTCAGCAGCGGCAGATGCACGAACTGCTTGGTTCCCGAGGCCTCCACCTCGTCCTCCGCAGCGAGCCAGAGCTTCGGGGTGTCACCATCGGGGAACGACACCACAGCACCGCTGATACCTCGCACGAAGACATGGACCACCGGCCGCAAGAGCGGGCGGCCCTCGTGGCGAGCTGTGGCACCGAGCGTGAGCCACGTGAGAATCTCGGCCTCGGTGATGGGGCGCCCGATGCGGGGCTCAAGCAGCTCGGGCAGGGCATCGAGAGCGTGTGGCTCAGCAAGGACCTCGTTGAGCTGGAACGCGATCTCATTCGCGGTAAGCTCGGCATTCAGCGCCTCTGTCCAGTCCCCGGGCGGCAGAGTGCGTCCGGTGAGCCGTTCGTAGAGGTCCGCGATTGCGGTGGCGCCGTGTTCGGCGGGGGCCTCGACCGCCCTGACGCAATCATCAAGTAGCCGTGCTGTGTCCTCGGTGGGGGCCGGGGGAACGAATCTCTCGCTCGCCCACAAGGTGCGTTCATGCGTCTCGCCAACGGTCGCGACCTCTGCTTGTGGCACGCCGAAGAAGCGGGAAGCGAACCTCCGTGCGGCGTCCGGGTCGCGCTCATCGACGATCGTGGCCGATGTGGCGATACACACGGTCTCATTGTCAGTTCGCTCACAGAAGGCACGCAAGCGCCTGATGAGGCACGCTGTCTCCGCGCCTTGTGCGCCGGTGAACGTGTGCGCCTCATCGAAGACCAGGAAGTCGAGTCGCGCGCCAGCGAACAGCTCGACGTCTTTCTGTCGGGTCAGCAACAGCTCGAGTTGTTTGACGTTCGTGAGGAGAATGCGTGGCTGTCTGCCAGGCGTACGCATGGCTTCGCGAGAGCACACCTCTTCAGGAGGCAGGACCGGCTCAGTCGAACTCCGTGCGCGGGCCTGCGCGAGTCGGGCTTCGTAGTCAGCATGCGAGGAGCCGTGAGGCAGACGGATCCCGGCGACCTCGCTCTCGCTCTCGGGCGTCTTGCCCACGTACATGCCGAAGGTGATGCCAGTGCCTGCCAAGAGCGAGCGCAGACGCAAGAGCTGGTCCTCTGCGAGTGCGTTCATCGGGTAGACGATGACAGCGCTGATGCCCGGAGGTGCATCTGCGTCGCGCAACTCGAGGCACTTCGAGATGATCGGATAGAGGAAGCACTCCGTCTTGCCTGATCCCGTGCCCGTGGAGATGAGTGTGGTTCTCCCTGCGGCAATCGTGCGCACGGCGTCTTCCTGATGGCCGTACAGATGCGTGATCGACGAAGGGATGAGGCGGCGCATGTGCGGGTGGAGTAGACCCTCGGCAATCAGCTCCTCGACAGCGCCGCCCTGGCGGAAGGGGCGCGAAAGGCTGATGTACGGTCCGCGCAGTAGCGGCGAGCGACGCGTCTCATCCAGCGATAGCAGCTCACGCATCTGCTGTTGCAGACGATCATCGGCGAAAGCGTAGGTGGTGAACTGATAGCGCAAGAAGCTCTTGACGACGTTCTCAGTGAAGACGATCGGATTGAGGGCCATCGCCGCTCCCCTTCGCCTGAGCGCTTGGTGCATCGCCACTCAACGTACTCGGACTGTCATCACGTCACATATTATGCGAACCGTATGACACCAACGGCACTGCCGTTCTTGCCCGACGACATGTGGAAGGCGTGGGACCCAGGCGTTCACGGATCCATCCTCCGCGAACACGTTCAACCTGTTTGGAGGCGCTTGGCGCAGACAGGGGGCACGGTGTCGCGATCACCTGTTTCGGCCCAGGCGCGTTCGCGGCGCGAGGAGTCGCGTGTCGGCCAGGACATGCCGGCGCAGCCGAGTGAAGACCTTGCGCGAGATTCCCACGGAAACGGGTCGCCCCGCATCGGGCATCACATAGCATCCCGAGAAGTCCACGTCGCGGCCCTCGGAGCGCAGAAGTGTCGTCACGCCGACACCGCTCTGGGCGAAGTCGCTCATCGGGCGCGCATCCGCGATCGCACCGCGCATCTCGGCCATCAGTTGCGGCAAGACTTCGCGCGCCAGCTCATCGAACGAGTAGCGGCAACCGTCGACCGGGGGGCGCGCGCTCACGCTTCCGGCCTCATCCGCAGCCCGGCTCCGCAGTTCGGACAAGGGTCCTCGTCCAAGTCCAGACCTACGATTCCGCACGCGACACACTCCTTCTGCACTTCGCCCTCGACCAGGCTCAGATTCGCGCCGGTGTCCTTGAACTGCTGCTCCTTGCCGTTCTCGGCCTTCAGCCAGTACGCGCGGTCACGGCCCATAAGGAATGTCTCCTCGACACTTCCCTCGAACCCGGTGACGGTCCTTACCACACTGCCCACCGGGAAGTAACGGCGCGCCATGGAGTCCTTCGCGCCGGTCACCTCCTGCTCAAGCGCCTCCGCCGATACCGATGACAGCATTCCTGCCGCCCGACGATCGAAGGTCTCCGTGACCGTCGTTTGAGCCGGCCCGGAGCTCACGGAGTCATGCAGGCGTCGCAGTACATCCAATGCTGCCGATCGCGAGACCGCTTCGCTCTCGTAGGATCCGGTCAGTTGAACGCACGCGGGACACCCCTCATCCGAGTCTTCCGCCACACAGGCCGGACAGTCCTCCACCAGCTTGATCGCCTCGGACAGCACTTCCTCGAGCCGGTCATACAGCTCCTGAGTGATCGCGAGTCCGCCCGCCACGGCGTCGTAGACGTAGATGCGTGATGTTCCGTCAGTTGACCTCATCACCGCAGAGGCGGCAATGTCGGTCGGCTCGCACGGCCTGAGCACGGTGTAGGCGTTCGCCATGGCGTTTGCAGCGCCGATAAGTCCCTCGGGGGTGCGAGCACCGAAGTCGTCATCCAGCTGGAGCCAAACGCCTTCGGTGAGCATCCGGCGAGTGAGCGGCTGCGGATATTGCGTGGTGCCCACCCAGCGGTCACCCTCCCGCTCGCGGTATCCACGGACAGCCATACGCACCGACATCATGGTGTGCCAGCACTCGATTCCTCCGCCGAAGACAGCCCTGCGGAAGATGTTCACCGCAGGGCTCTGACGCGGCGTCACGCGCACCTCGCCTATCGGATTCGTCCTGCGGTTGGTCTCCTGCATCTTCTCCACGATCACTTCCTGGTCGCGGATCTTCACGCGCTTGACGCGATACGGCCGGCCCATGTGCCAGTAGACCGCGTTCGTGTAGGCCTCGCGAAGGATCTGGGAGAACGAGATCGTGCCGAGCCGATGGTTGCGCGCAGCCTGGATTGCGATGTCGTAGGGCATCCCGTGCGGCAGGTTCAAGATGTCGTACGAGGGGTCCGCGATGCCCCGGATACCCACGTCGAAGTGCGGCTCCAGACTCAGCAGCACTGGATCATCGATGTCGACATCCTCCACGATTCGCGCGAACTCGACGAAGCCATCCCCGAAGATGTCTCTGTCAAGCACCTCGGCCGAGAACTTGGCGCCCATGGGCCGCTCGGCTCTGGCGCAGGCGAAGTGACCGATGACGACCTGCCGGTTGTCAAGCTGAACGACGAGCCGCTCGAGAGGGCGATTCAGCAACTCCGATGGGTGCGCCTGGTAGTAGTAGTCAATCGAAGTGCTGCCGGGGATGATGAGAACATGTCCTGTTCTGCCCGGCTCACGTCCCACACGCCCAGCGCGCTGCCAGAAGGCCATCGTGCTGGGCGGCAGCCCGAACAGCACGCACGTGTCCATGTTGGCGATGTCGACACCGAGTTCCAACGCCGAGGTCGAGATAACTCCCTGCAGCGAGCCGTCGTTGAGCGCGCGCTCGATCGTCTGCCTGTCGGATGCCTCGTAGCCCGCACGGTATGGAAGCACGCCTGCCGCCAGTTCCGGATGCCGCTCGTTGAGCTCCGCCATCAGAAGCTCAGTCGCCTTGCGGGTGTGCGCGAAGGCGATGAAACGGTGTCCTGCGTCGAGCAGTTCGGCGAGCAGCCTCGTGTTGAGTTCCGGGTCGGATTCCCCGGAGGCCGGAACGGCCATGACGAAGCGCCGTTCCGCCTGCGCGCTGCCGTCAGAGTCTCCGCCAACGCACACGAACGGCAGTCCTGTCAGGCTCTTCAGATGCTCGGCCGGATCAAGGCTCGTCGCGCTCGCAGCGAAGAACTGCGGCTCACTCCCGTGGTTGCGTGCCACCTGGCGCAAACGTCGCAGCACATAGGCCATGTTCGACCCGAACGCGCCTCGATACACGTGGGACTCGTCCAGGACGACCAGCGCAAGGTGATCGAAGATGCGCGACCACTGCGGGTCGTTGTTGCGGCGAAGCATTGTCTGGTGCACGAGGTCGGCGTTGGTGAGAATCACTCGCCCGACGCGCAACGCCTCGTCGCGCGCATCACCCTGCACATCGCCGTCGAGCCTCCGAACGATGTCACCAAGCCCCGCATCAGCCGCCCAGCTCTGAAGGGTCTTGAGCTGATCGCTTGCAAGCGCCTTCGTGGGGTAGAGGAACAGGCATCGCGCGTCGGGGTCCTCAATCACCTTCTGGAGCGCCGGTATTGCGAAGGAGAGCGACTTGCCTGACGCGGTGGCCGTTGCGATGACCACATTCTCACCGCGGAGCACCTTGCTGATGGCCTCCGCTTGGTGCGTGAACAGCCCGTCCGGGTAGCGTTGCGAGATGAGCGCAGCCAGCGCGGGGCTCACAGTCTCGGGCACGGGAGCGAGCCGCGCGGGACGCTCCGGCAGCGTCTCGTCAAGAAGCGAGGCAAGGCCAAGCTTGTCAAGGACCGAATCGAGCGACCTCATCTCCACGCTAGGCTCCTTCCAGTCCGCGCCACTTCGCAGCCTTCTGATCGAGCTTGTCTGCAGCCTTCAAGAACTCCTCGGTCGCCAGTATCGCCTCAGCGTCTGACATCGGGATATCGAGGAACCAGAACTTCTTGCGTTGGTTGAAGTCGAAACCGCGCTCTCGCAGAGTCTCGCGGTATGCATAGCCGCCGAGAACCTTGAAGCGCACTGTCCGCGCCTGCTCGTCGGTCTTCTTCATCCAGTACATACTGCTCCTTCCGCGAAGACTCAGGAGTCTGTTCGCGTCATCGCCTCGATCGCCTCCACAACCGCGTGTGTGTGCTCAATCGCCTCTCGAGCCTGGTTGATGGTCACATGGCCACGTCCGCGCCCCACTCGGTCACCACAGTGCGCGATGCGGTTCGACGGTTGACCACAGACTGCAGATGCTTCACTGACGTCCCAACAGGCGGTCCTCTGTGCTCATCGACTCGCCGCCAGAGATTCTTGACGCCAGCCATCTTGAGAACGTACGCAACGCGGTCAGTCGCCGAGCTCGCCTTCTCCCGAATCCTGTCATCAATGACCTGGCGCACACCGGCAAGACGCCGCTTGTAGCGCTTCTCGATTCTGATGACCTCGCCCACGCTCATCTCCAGGTCACGGAGCTCGCACGGCAGCTCCCCCTGAGCCGACCCTTGAGCGACTCCATCTTGCGATCGGCAACGTAGGTCTCGGTGGCAGCACAGCAAATCACGTAGGCCTGTCTCAGAAGTGGAGCCAGCGCCTCGGCAGTGAAGCACTCCAGCGAGACCCGGGAGCCCGGCTTGAGCACGACGAACACATCGGCAGACTCGATTCCGTCAATCTCATCGCGGTCTGTCTTTCCGATTCGCAGCGCCGTGGCGATGCGGTGCCGCAGTTCTGCCCGTATGCGTCTCGAGCGACCGTTCTGAAACACCGCTGCATGATCGATCAGTGCTTGACCATCCGACAGAGTGCCTTCGAATGACTCGATAGCCGACGGCTTCGATGGTCTGGCCCGACTCACCACAGCGCCCCTTGCCCGCCCTCGTCCAGCAGCGACTCCCGTG
>FWPV01000976.1_pt1 | contig 84118 bp, 69 predicted proteins | sample 2228371 | NCBI WGS metagenome assembly FWPV01 (sample SAMEA103939776, study PRJEB20133) | metagenome
CAAGTGCTTCGATAACTGCCGCGGCGACCCCACGCCGGTTGACCTGGAGACGCTGGAGTACACGCATGACGTGGCCCCACGCTGCCCGCACTGCGGCGTGGGTTACGTGCGCCCGGATGTGGTGTGGTTCGGTGAGATGCTGCCCGCGGGGGCCATTGATCGTGCCTTTACCCTGGCGAGGCTGTGCGATGTGATGCTGGTGATCGGCACATCGGGGATTGTGCAGCCCGCTGCCTCGCTGCCGGTGGAGGCGAAACAGGCCGGCGCGCGCGTGGTCGAGGTCAACCCGGAGCCGGGGCTGATCACGCCGCACGCCGATATCTTCTTGCAGGGCCCCTCGGGGGAGGTGCTGCCGCAGGTGGTCGCTATGCTGCGCGCCATCCGGGGCAGCGCCCCGGATGGCCAGAATCAGACAGGTGCTTCCTGACCCTTGAGCGCCGGGAGGCGTTCCGTTCAAAGAGCGGGTGAAACAATGTACCATCGCAACCTCCTCCGCCTGTGGCTGGCCGCCGTTGCCCTCTTCATTGTGTTGGTGGTGATGCTGGTGAGCTGTGCCCCCGGCGCTGAAGTGGCGACCACCAAGCCCTCCCCTGCTGAGGAGCCGGAGCCGACCACGGCTCCGGCGTCGCCACCTCCTGCCCCCACCGATACCGCCGCGCCGACGGAGACGCTCACGCCGACGGAGACCCCGACGCCGCAGGCCACGGCACCGTCTAACCTGCCCACGCTGCCGCCCACCTCGACACTGCCCCCATCGGACACGCCGCCGCTGGTGGGCACGTTTGACGTGTACCTGGGCGCGCCGCTGCCCTCCGGCGAGCAGCTTCTGCGCTGGGTGGACGTGGAGAGCGGGGACAAGGCCGCCGAGATACTGATCCACACGGCGGACGGCTATGCTGTTCGGGCAGGGCAGTACGTGTATTACGTCGACCGGCCGGGCGTGGTGCGCCGGGCCAACACAGCCGGGGGGGTGGAGACGCTGAGCTTCGCTGCGCCGCCCGGCGAATTCGATTACTACGACTTCGAGCCAGGGGCCAACGGCGAGTGGCTGGCGTGGGTCTATGGCACGCGCGCCAGCGGCACCTACATGGTCGGCTTCTCCTACCGGGACGGCAGCAGCCTGCAACTCGTTGCCAGCGGGGAGGCCGTCGCGGGCAGCACGATCGATCTGGTGCGTGTCACCAACGACGGGAAAGCCATCTTCCTCGACATCCGGCCCCCGGAGATCGACGCCGAGGATACGCTGTTCGGCGGGGCTCACGATCTGTACCGAATCGACGTCGCAGCCAAAAGCATGACACAGATTCCGCTCAATCCCCTCTGCGTCGATCGGGGGTGCCCGGCGCGCATCTCGCCCGACGGCGCTTACCTGGCTGTCACGCTGCCGCCCGATGTGGTGACCGCTTCAGTGGTGGTGACCAACCTGGTCAGTGGCGCGGTGATCGCGCGCTTTGTGCCGCTGGAAAGCCCCGCCGGGTTCGCCCGTGAGGTAGGCTATCCGTTCTTCACCCCCGGTGGTGAGCTGGTCTATATCGCTGCCTACGGCGCGCCGGGGCTGGAGAGCTATCAGCTCATTTTCGCCAACATCGTCACGGGTGAGCAGCGTATCATCGCCGATCTGGGGGCCGATCGGCACAGTCCTCTGGGGTGGACCGGCGAAGGATTCGTGCTGCTGACCACGCGCGAGCCAGGGCTGTATGACACCTGGCAGTTCAACATCCAGAATGGGGCGTCGCGCCAGATCGCCGGGATGCTGTTCCTTGGCACGGTGGTGCAGCCGGAGGCAGTGCCCTGAGCAGGGCGCTGCCGGGAACCGGCGTAGGGGCTTCGTCGTATTACCGTGCAGCAGCGCGCACTGGTGATCGGCGCTGCGCGAAGTACAATCAGGGCCTATGACTCAGGTATCGCAGCGATCAACCCACCCCCGGCTGAGGAGCTTTCTGCCGGCGCGGCCCGCGTGGTTGCGGCCCGATCATCCCGTGTTCACGCTGGAAACAGGGCGTCGCGGGGGGGTGCGCAGCCTTGCCCTGTTGCAGATGGGCTGTATGCCGCTGCTGTTCGCCGTGGTGGGCTTTGCCCTGGCTCTGATCCTGTTGATCGGCCTGCCCACGCTCGTGCTGTCAGCCGATGCAGATCAGATCGTCACCCTGCTGCTGGTTGCGGTCATGGCGATGGCAATGGCCCAGGCGGCAGGCGGGGCGATGGTCAACGTGCTGACGATCGCGGGCACGGCCCCGCTGATCAGCGGGGAGGTGGAGCTGCAGAGCTGGAACCTGCTGCGGTCCACGGTGCTGCCGCTGCACGACATCCTGTTCGCCAAGCTGGCAGCGGCCATCCACAGCCAGCGCCTCCCGCTGGCGGCACTGCTCATCCTGCGCGCCATCAGCCTGGTGACGGCCCTGCTGTTTGGCCTGGCCTACCTGCTGCGCGAGGAGTTCTACTGGATGGATCAGGCCGAGTATCGCCGGTTCTGGCAGGACGGGATGTGGATCCCAATCGCGATCGCCGTCCTGGTGGCGGCGGTCTTCTGGCTGAGTCAGCCGCTGGTACAGATGGGGCTGAACGGTGCGATCGGGATGCTGGCTTCGGTCAGCGGCGGCACGCGCAGCCGGGCAATTGCCTCGGCGCTGGCCGGGCGGCTGGTGCTGTGGATCGGCTCGACGATGGTCAACTTCTTGGCGATCTACGGGCTGAGCTTCCTGATCCTGGGCAACTGGCTGGAGCCACGCTATGCCTCGATCGAGGCATTTCGCACGCTGCCGGAGCCGACCCCGGCGCAGGCTGTCTGGATGATTGGCCTGGTGATCGCGGGGTATATCCTGGCGCTGATGGCATCCCAGATTGGCCTGACGCTGGCGATGCTGGGGATCGCGCAGCGCCGCGCCCGGATGCTGGGAGGGTAGGGGGATATGCCTGACAGCGCATCAGCCCGGCTGTTCGCTCAACGCCTGCGGCGTGTTATCACGGCGCCGACAGCCAGCTACCGCGGGCGGCGCATCATGCGGCGGATTTACCTGCTAAGCGTCGCGCTGCTGACCATCGGCCTGCTGGTCGGCATCGACCGCCTGACATTCAACAGGCCCCAGCCGTGGGTCTCTGACCCGCGCCAGTACACGCTCAGTGGCAAGCTGACGCTCTCCCTGGTGTTGGTGTTTGGCATGCAGATGATCGCCACCTGGCTGCTCAGCGTGCGGGCAGCCAGGCTGGCGGCATCGGGCGTGCCGCGGGCGGGGGGCCAGCTTCTGCGAGCCCGGCTGCGCGTGATCCGGCGCAGTCTGCGGGAAGAGGGGCTGCTGATCGTGCTGCTGCGGCTGGGGGTATTCGGGGTGATGGCGGTTGCCGCGACCTATGTTTACACAGACTGGTTTGGCCGCCCGATCTCCCTGGAGCTGGCGGATCTGGCTCTGCAGGTGATCAGGCGCAGCAGCCCGCTGATCGGCGTGCCGCTGGCGCTGGCGCTCGTGCAGAGCCTTGTGGGGCCGTTTCTGCGGGTGCGGTACAGTACTGCGCTGGGTGCGCTGGCTGCCACCTGCACGGCGGACCGCCGGATGCGCCCCTGGGCCGGGATGGCGGCGCGGCTGGGCGCCGGGCTGGGGTTCTCGCTGGCGCTGCTGTGGGGGCTGACGGTGGTGGTGCTCACCTACCTGACGCTGACCGAGCCGGGCCCGTCGTTTGATGCCCTGCTGCGGCCCCTCCCTGTTCTGCGTGGGCTGACCAACGAAGCGGCATCGCTGGCTGTCGCCGCTGCCGGGGCCGCCCCGGTGATCGTGCTACAGATGGCGGGCCAGATCGTCCTGGCAGGCGTCTTCACCCGCTGCGCAGAGCGGCGCCCCGTGCTGCCGGACCCGCGCCATGCGGAGCCGTTTCTCTCATTAGTTAAAGGATAACCCGTGCGCATTTTCATTACCGGCCATCGGGGCCAGCTTGGCAGGGCCCTGCTGCACAGCCTGCGCAATCACGATCTCGCTTATGGTGACCTGCCCGACTGGGACATCACAAAAGCGGGCCATGTGGAAGCCGCGATCACCGCCTTCCGACCCGACGTCGTGATCCATGCCGCGGCGCTGACACAGGTCGATTACTGTGCCACCCATCCCGATGAGGCGGTGCGCGTCAACGGCGTGGGAACCTATAACGTGGCGCTGGCCTGCCGCCGCGCCGGGGCGCTGTGCGTGGCGATCAGCACCAACGAGGTGTTCGACGGGCGGGCCGACCGGCCCTATCAGGAATATGACCCACGCAGCCCGATTAACCCTTATGGCTACTCCAAGTTCGTGGGCGAGCAGGCCGTCGAGCGTATCGCGCCGGAGTACATGATCGTGCGTACGGCCTGGTTGTATGCTCCCGGTGGCGAGAACTTCATCCACAAGATCATTGGGCGGGCCGCGGTGGGCGAGCCGCTGCGCGTGGTCACCGATGAGGTAGGGTCGCCCACCTACGTGGTCGATCTGGCAGAGGCGCTGGGACGTCTGATCGCAACCGGGCGGCCCGGTATCTATCATCTGACCAATGCGGGGAGCTGCTCGCGCTATGAGTTCGCACAGGAAATCGTGCGGCTGGTCGGGTATGATGTGCCGGTACAACCGATCAGTAGCGCGGAGTTCCGGCGCGCCTCGACGCCGCCCCCTTACGCGCCGCTGGCCAACGTCTTTGCGGCGGCGCTGGGCGTGACGCTGCGTCCCTGGCAGGAGGCGCTGGCCGAGTATCTTGCTGCTTACGGCCCGGCGGCGGGGGACGCATGATGGGTGGCGCCCCGCTGGTTTCGATCGTCATCCCTAACTGGAACGGGTTGGTCCATCTGCCGGACTGCCTGGACTCGCTGCGTGTGCAGACCTACCCGCATATTGAGGTGATCGTGGCCGACAACGCCTCTACCGATGGCTCACAGGAGACGCTGGCGGTGGCCTATCCCTGGGTGCGGGTGGTAGCTCTGCCGGAAAACCGCGGCTTCACCGGGGCGTGCAACGCCGGGATGCGGGCGGCGCGCGGCGCGATCGTGATCCTGCTCAACAACGATACCGAGGCCGACCCGCGCTGGGTGGAGGAGGTGGTGGGTGCCTTTGAGCGTCACCCGGAAGCAGGGATGGTGGCCAGCAAGATGCTGCTGTTTGACCGGCGTGACCATCTCCACACAGCGGGCGACCTCTACCGGGTGGATGGCTTGCCGATCAACCGGGGGGTGTGGCAGCCCGACGGCCCACAGTACAATGAGGAAATCTATGTGTTCAGCGCGTGCGGTGGGTCATCGGCCTACCGCCGGGAGCTGCTCGATCAGGTGGGGCTGCTGGCGGATGAGTTCTTCTTCTCGATGGAGGATGTCGACCTGGGCTGGCGGGCACAGCTCGCCGGGTGGCGCTGCGTGTACGCGCCGAAGGCGGTGGTGTATCACAAGCTGAAGGCTACCGGCGGCGGCGCGACGGCCAGCTATTATGATGGGCGCAACACTTTGTGGGTGATCGCGCGCAGCTACCCCGCCGAGCTGTGGCGTAAATACCGGGGGGCGATCCTGCGGGCGCAGGGGCGGCGGGCGCTGGCGGCGCTGCGGGCCTGGCGCGGCAAAGAGGCGCGCGCCCAGCTCCGCGGGATGCTGGCCGGGCTGCTGACCCTGCCGCGCGTCCTGCGCCAGCGGCGGGCGATCCAGGCGATGCGCCGCGTGTCGATCGACTATATCGAGTCGATTCTCACCCCGGTTGACGCCGGGGGGTGAGAGGCTGTAATGAATCCTCGGCAGGCCATGTTCCACTCGTTGACCTCACCCCCGCCGGACCTGCGGCCCTCTCCACGCGTGGAGAGGGGGAAGAGCCGAGCGCCAAGCGCAGCGAGGATCGGGGGTGAGGTCTCTGTCGGGCGTGGGCCTGGAGTTGTGGTAACTTGCGCCGTCATGGGGCAAAATAACCCGCCGTGCCTGTGACTGAACCGTACCGAATGAGGACAGCATGACCAATACCGCAGAGAGGCCGCTGCTTTCCATTATCATCCCGGCCTACAACGAGGAAAAACGGCTGGGCGGCAGCCTGGATAAGATCATCGAGTTCGTGGGTGATCAGGCGTTCACGATCGAGGTGATCGTGGTAGACAACAACTCCCGCGATGCCACCCCGCAGATCGCCGCCGAATATGCCGCGCAGCATCCCTTCATTCGGGTGCTGCATGAGCCGCGTCAGGGCAAGGGCGCAGCGGTGCGCACCGGGATGCTGGCGGGGCAGGGGGAGTACCTGCTGTTCTGTGACGCCGACTTCTCGATGCCGGTGGAGGAGGTGGTGAAGTTCCTGCCAGAGCAGGCGGGGGACTATGACATCGCCATTGGCAGCCGCGAGGTGCCTGGCTCACGGCGTATCGGCGAGCCGGAGTACCGCCACCTGATGGGGCGTGTCTACAACCTGATCGTGCGCCTGTTTGCCATCCCGAAGATACAGGATACCCAGGCCGGGTTCAAGGCCTTCCGACGCGAGGTGGCCCACGCCATCTTCCCGCTGCAGACGATCGATGGCTGGGGGTTTGATGTGGAGGTGCTGTTCATCGCGCGCAGGCAGGGCCGCCGCCTGATCGAGATACCGATCACCTGGTACTACATGCCACAGAGCCGGGTGCACCCGCTGCGCGACTCGATCAACATGTTCCTGGAGGTGCTCAAGGTGCGCGTGAACGGCTGGCGCGGCCTGTACAACGGGGATCGCCGTGGCTGATCGGCGGCCCGGCCTCACCTTCGAGGCCGAGTTCGTGGCGCAGGGGCTGGCCGCCGTCGCCGGGCTGGACGAGGCGGGGCGCGGCGCATGGGCCGGGCCGGTGGTCGCCGGAGCGGTGATCCTGCCGCTGATCCGGCCCGATCTGGCTGACGCGCTGGAGGGGGTGCGCGACAGCAAGCTGTGCACCGCCCGCCAGCGTGACGCGCTGTATGACCTGGTGCGCAAGGTGGCGCTGCATACCGGCATTGGCGTGGCCACGGCGGAGGAGATTGACGAGCACGGCATCGTGCCCGCCACCTTGCTGGCCATGCGGCGCGCCCTGGCGAGCCTCGATGCTACCCCGGCGGCGCTGCTGATCGATGGGCATTATATGGTCCTGAAAGACCTGCCTATCCCGCAGAAGGCCATGTACAAGGGGGAGCTGAAGTCACTGAGCATCGCCGCCGCCAGCATCCTGGCGAAGGTGACGCGCGACCGGGTGATGATCCATCTGGCGGAGGCCTACCCGCAGTACGGCTTCGCCCGGCACAAGGGCTACGGCACGCCCCAGCACTTGAAGGCGCTGGCCGAGCATGGCCCCTGCCCGATCCATCGCCGCTCATTCAATCCGATCCGCCGCACGCTGGTGGACATGGAGGCCGGATGAACCTGGCACTGGTGCATGACTGGCTGAACCAGCACGGCGGCGCCGAGAATGTGCTGGAGGAGCTGGTCGATATGTACCCCGGCGCGCCGGTCTACACGTCGATCTACGCCCCGGATCGCATGCCCGACGCCTACCGCGCGTGGGACATCCGCACCACCTGGATGGACGGCCTCCCCGCCATCGGGCGCTTCCACATGCCCTATCTGATGCTCTACCCGCTGGCCTGGGAGCGCCTTGACCTCAGCAGCTATGACGTGGTGATCTCCAACAAGAGTGGCTTCTGCCACGGCGTGCATACCGGCGAGGCGCTGCACATCTGCTACTGCCTGACGCCCACCCGCTACCTGTGGCAGTTCCACTCTTACGTGGCGCGCGAGCAGTACCCGCCTGCGCTGATGGCGATCCTGCGGCCCGTGATCCGCATGCTGCGCGACTGGGATTACCGGGCTGCGCAGCGTGTGACGCATCTCGTCGCCATCTCAACCGCTGTGCGTGAGCGCATCGCGCGCTTCTACCGGCGCACCTCGACGATCATCTACCCACCGGTGAACACCGCGCGCTTCCAGCCTGCGGGGCGGCACGACGATTATTACCTGGTCGTCTCGCGGCTGATCCCCTACAAGCGCGTCGACCTGGCGGTGCAGGCCTGTACGCGGCTGGGCCTGCCGCTGGTGGTGGCCGGGGCGGGGCGTGATCTGGAGAACCTCAGGCGGATGGCGGGGCCAACGGTGCAGTTCATGGGCCGCGTGCCCGATGAGGACCTGCCCGATCTGGTGGCACGCTGCCGCGCGTTCCTGTTCCCCGGCCTGGAGGATTTCGGCATCGCGCCGGTGGAGGCCCAGGCGGCAGGCCGCCCGGTGATCGCCTTCCGTGGCGGCGGCGCCCTCGATTCGGTGATCGAGGGGGAGACGGGCCTGTTCTTCGACGAGCCGAGTGTCGAGAGCCTGTGCGATGCCCTGCGCCGCTTCGAAGGCATGACGTTCAGCCCTGCACGCTGTCGCGCCAACGCCGAGCGCTTCGATAGCGCGGTGTTCCGCCGCGATCTGGCGGCTTTCGTCTCAGCACGGTACGATGAATGGCTGGCCAGACGGCCGCACACGACCGGCAGTGATGTGAGATAAGAGGGGGGCGATCGATGCCGCGCCGCGTGTTGATAATCCTGTTAACGCTTGCTCTGGCGGCCCTGGCCTGCAGCCTGCCGCGGGCGGTTCCGATGGTATCCGGAACGCCGCCGATGGCCTTCCCAACTGCAACGCCGGGGCTGGTTCCGACCACGCCGGTGCAGACACCCGGCAGCGGCCCGGGGGCGGAGCCGTCCTTCGGGCCGGTGGTGCTGTTCTCCACCATGCCCGACGCGCAGACGGCGCGCCGCATCTTCCCCGCCGGGACGGAGGAAGTCTTCGCCATGTGGGAGTACCACAATATGCGCGAGGGGCTCTCCGTGCGGCGTGAGTGGTATCTGGACGGCGCGCTGTGGTTGGAGCGTGAGGAGCCGTGGGATTTCGCCCGCTACGGAGCCGACGGTATGGTGACCGATGTGTCAGTCTATGACCGCATCGAGGGGCTGGCACCGGGGCAGTATGAGCTTTACCTGTATATCGACGGGGTGCCGCAGTACAACGAGGAGATCGGGCAGATATCCTTTACCATTGACGCGCAGTATGTGGTCAGCCCGGCCACCTCACCGGATGGGGCGCGGACGGCCCTGGTGCAGGGCGGCGGCAGGCTGTTCATCGAGGAGGGCGGCGCACGCCGCGAGCTGATCTCGACGGTGCAAATCCACAGCCTGGCCTGGTTCCCCGACAGCCGCCACCTGATCTACACCGAGGCCGACACCAGCGAGGTGCAGTTCGGCACGGTGGGCATCAAGTACACGCTGTGGGTGATCGATGTGGAGACGGGCGAGCAGCACGCCCTCAATGCAGGAGAGGCGGCCTATCACTACCCGGCGGTCTCGCCGGATGGGCGCTACGTGGCCATGTATGCCGGATCAGGCTACGGCGATGCCTGCGGCGTCGACCTCGACCTGGCCTTCATCCGGCTGGACGACGACCGGCAGGCGGTCGAGGTGATCCGGACGGATGACTTCGCGGGGCTGCCGCCGGCGCAGACGGGATCGCGCTACCCGTTCGCCCAGGACGATCTCCCGGCCCCCGGCGTGTGGCGCGGCCCGGCGCAGTTTGAGATGGGTTTCGCGTGGGCCTGCGCCGATCCCGACCCCGCCGGTGTGTATCTGCTGGACCTGGCGGCGCGCTCGGCGCAGCGCACCGGAGACCTGGTGCGGAACGAAGGCTGATCCAGCGCCAGCCGATCGGTGCAGTAACTGGATGAAGGACGGCTTCTGATGGAGCTTCGCGCATTGTGGAAGGTGTTCCTGCGGCGCTGGTGGCTGGTGGCGATCCCGGCGGCGGTGGCGCTGGCCCTGGCTGCCTATGGCTATCTGACCGCGCCGCCCGGCGGGGGGTTTTCGGCCAGCGTGCGTTTCACGGCGGCTACGCCGCCCGGTGCGGAGACGGTGAGCTATGAGGACGACCAGTATTACCCCTGGCTGGCCTCCGAATACGTGGTCAACGCACTGACCGACTGGGTGCGCACTGGCTCATTCGCCGGGGAGGTCAGTGCCCGGCTGGCCGCGCAGGGTGTGCAGGTGGACGCCGGGGCGGTCCAGGGCAGCATTGTGGCTGACAATGCCCGCAGCGTGATGCTGCTGACCGTCAGCGGTAGCAGTGCTGAGACGGTGGTACAGATCGCGCAGGCGGCGGCTGACGTGCTAAGCGAGCGGGCGGGTGCGTACTTCCCACAGTTTGGCGGTGACGACCTGCAGGTGATCATGCTCGATGCACCCGTCGCCGTACCTGTGCCGCCGCCACTGAGCGCGCGCTTCGAACCGCTGGTGCGTTTCGGGCTGGGGCTGGCTGCCGGGGTGGCGCTGGCCTTCCTGGTCGAGTACCTGGACCCGACCCTGCGCGAGCGTGAGCAGGTGGAGGCGCTGGGGCTGACCGTGCTGGCCGAGGTCCCGCGCGAGAGGCGGTGAGCCGGCCTTATCCCCCGGCCCCGGGCCGCCGTGCGGCTGATCAGACAATCAGTGGAGGATCGATGCAGCAGTTAGGGACGTATGTGAGAATCCTGCTCCGGCGCGGGTGGATCATGCTCCTGCTGGCCGTGGTCACGGCGGGGGCGGCCTTTGGTTTCAGCACCTACATGCTGGAGCGCGCGCCGGTGTACAAATCGACCGTTCAAATCCTGATCCAGCCTGCCCGCTCTGACTTCGGGCAGGCGCAGGCCGCCAAGACGCTGCTCAACTCGTATGTGGCCTGGCTGGACAGCAACTACCGCGCCCGGGAAGTGATCGAGCGGCTCAACCTGGATATGACGCCAGAGGAGCTGCGCGCCGACGCCCGCTTCGCCGCCGATGACCTGCGGCTGGTGGTGCGCATCGACATTGAGAACCGCAACGGTGATGTGGCCAACGACATTGCCCGCACCTGGGGCGATCTGCTGATCGAGTGGCGCAACGAGGAGAACCAGAAGAACCGGCGCGAGGATCGCATCGACGCCATCCGGCTGGACGATCCGCGCTATGTGCTGGACAGCCCGAAGCGCCTGATCAACACGGCGGCAGGGGGTATTCTCGGCTTCCTGATCGGGCTGGTGGTGGTGTTTGTGCTGGAGTACATCGAGGCCGGCATTATCCGCTCGGCGGACGATGTGAGCCGCTTCCTGGGGGTGCCGGTGCTGGGCAGCATCCCCCCGCAGGAATGATACCAGGCTGCCGGCAGAGCGAAATCAAATCGCAGCAATAAGAGAGCGAACCATGACAACTGCTAACCTGATCACCCTGAGCAACCCGCGCTCGCCAGCCAGTGAGGCCTACCGGGCGCTGCGCACCAACCTGCTGTTCTCCGGCTTGGACCGTGCGCTGCAGACGCTGGTCGTTACCAGCCCCGCACCGGATGACGGCAAAAGCACCGCCCTGGCAAACCTGGCTGTGACGCTGGCCCAGGGTGGCAAGAAAACCATCCTGGTGGACTGCGATTTGCGCCGTCCCTCCCAGCATACCATCTGGGGGGTGGGGCGTGCGCCGGGCCTGACCGACCTGGTGCTGGGCGAAGTGGCGGAGCCGCCCCTGGTGGCGGTGGGCGTGGAGAACCTGAGCCTGCTGCCCGCCGGGACGCCGCCACCCAACCCTGCTGACCTGCTTGGCTCGGCGCGGCTGGACAGCGTGATCGAGACCCTGAAGGGGCGAGCCGACTTTGTGCTGTTCGATGCACCACCGGTCATCGCAGTGACGGATGCCTCGCTGCTGGCGCTCAAGCTTGATGGGGTGCTGCTGGTGATGCGGGCTGGTAAAACACGCCGCGATCATGCTGAGCAGGCGCGTGACCTGCTGGCGCGCGTCAACGCGCGCATTATTGGCACGGCGTTGCTCGATGCACCGGTCAGCGCAGCGGGGAGCTATTACGGCGAGTAGCCCGGCATGGGCCGGGAGGAGGATGCGGCTGTGGAACCATTCGGAGGGGCGGCGCTGCCCTATGCCCGTTATCATCGCCTTGACCAGATGACGCTGGCGGGGCTGCGTGCGCTTAACCGTGCCCGGACGGTGGCCCTGCTGCCGGTGGGTATGATTGAGCAGCATGGGAGCCATCTGCCGCTGGGCACAGATAATTTCTCGGTGGAGGCGCTGACGCTGGCCGCCGCTGCCCATCTGCTGGAAGCGGACAGCGGGCTGCACGTGCTGGTGCTGCCCACCATCCCTTACGGCACCGACCCGGTGGATCTGCGCCGCCCCGATCTGTTCCAGACGGCGGGCAGCCTGTGGCTCAGCCGGGAGACGCTCAAGCGGGTGGTGGCCGAGGTGTGCGAGCACCTGGTGCGTTATGGCTTCCGTTATATCTTCCCGCTGGGCTATCACGGGGGCGCCGATCAGAGCCGCGCGCTGGCCGAGGTATGCGCCGAGATGAGTGCCCGGCATCCCGGCCTGGTGATGGTTGAGCCGCTGGGCTACGTGCTGGCCGGGGCGGCGGCGGACATCAGCCCCGGGGTGTCTACGCTGCTGGGCAGGCCGCTGACCACCCGGGAGCAGATCGCGCTGCGCGGCAGCATTCATGCGGGGATGTACGAGACCTCGGTGATGCTGCACCTGCGCCCTGACCTGGTCAGCCCGGCTTATCGCACCCTGCCCTCCATCGAAGCCAACCAGATGGTGACCATGCCTGACTGGCCGGGCTATGTGGGCGCGGGGCCGTCGCACGCCAACGCGGAAGTGGGCGCGGCGGTGCTGCGCTGGCGCGGCATCCGGGCGGCGGCGCTGATCCGGCGGGCGCTGGCCGGTGAGGATATCACGCGGCTGCCGCGTCACCCGCGCGGCGAGCCGAACTCCTCGCTGGATTTCATCGACACGCAGCCCGATGAGATGCCATCACCGGACCTGGATGCGCTGGACAGCGCCGGGCAGGCCGAGGCTGACGGCAGCTAGAGGCTGTTATGAACCCTGAGTGCATCACGCGCCGCCAATTGACCTCGCCCCCGCCCGACCTGCGGCCCGGCACCCACGCGTGGAGAGGAGGGCAGATCCGAGCGTGGCGAGGATCGATGGTGAGGTCTCTTAAGGCGTGGAGTGGCCCGGAAGTAGTTCATAAAATACGCTCTGATTCGATCATCTGAACGCAGGGGAGTGAGGGATACGTGAAGGGGTTGATCCTGTCTGGCGGCAAGGGCACACGGCTTTACCCGCTGACCTATACCAGGGCCAAGCAGCTCATCCCGGTGGCGAACAAGCCGGTGCTGATCCGCGTGATCGAGACGATCCGTGCGGCGGGCATCGACGAGATCGGCATTGTGATCGGCGATACCGGGATGGAGATCCGCGAGGTGGTCGGTGACGGGTCGCGCTGGGGTGCGCGCATTACCTACATCGAGCAGGAGGCCCCGCTGGGGCTGGCGCACGCTGTCAAGATATCGCGTGATTTCCTGGGCGATGACCGCTTCGTGATGTTCCTGGGCGACAACGTGATCGAGGGCGGCATCAACACGCTGATCACCCAGTTCGCCGGGAGCGAGTGGAACAGCCAGATCGTGCTAACCGCAGTGGAGGAGCCGCAGCATTACGGCGTGGCCGAGCTGGATGGGGATGGGCGCATCAAACGGCTGATCGAAAAACCTAAAGAGCCGCCCTCCAACCTGGCGCTGGTGGGCATCTATATGTTCGATCGGCATGTCTTTGAGGCGGTGGAGGCCATCAAGCCCTCGGCGCGCGGTGAGCTGGAGATCACCGACGCGATCCAGTGGCTGGTGGAGAAGGGCTACCGTGTCTTCCCCTATGTGCATACCGGCTGGTGGATCGACACCGGCAAGCCCACCGACATGCTGGAGGCCAATGCCCGTGTGCTGGAGGAGCTGACCCCCTATATCGCAGGGACAGTCGACGGCGAGTCGCTGGTAGACCCGCGCGTGACGGTTGAGGCGGGGGCACAGATTGTCAACAGCGTGGTGCGCGGCCCGGCCATCATCGGCGAGAATACCGTGATCCGGGACAGCTACATTGGGCCGTTCACCAGCATCTATCATGACTGTATGGTGGAAGGCAGCGAGCTGGAGCGTTGCATCATGCTGGAGCACAGCCGCGTGATCAACGTCGCCACCCGCATCCAGGACAGCCTGATCGGGCGCTATGCCACGATCAAGCACAGCACCCGCCGTCCTCAGGCGTTCAAGATGAACCTGGGCGACCACAGCCGCCTGTGGCTCCCCTGAGCGGAGGCGCTGAGACAGAAGCGGGCCGGGGCATCACCTCCCCGGCCCGTGTCATATCATGCCCCATGCGCTGTTAGAGCAGATTGCCCTGCCAGTACTGTGCGATGGCCGCGCCCAGCAGGATGATCACAGGGATGTAGGCCGCCAGGCCCCTGACCTTCATGGTAGTGGCCGGGCCGGTGTGGAGTTGCAGGATGGTGGCATATACCCCGGTCAGCAGGCCCAGGATAGGCAGGAAGCCCCCCAGTGCGCAGGGCGTCAGCCCATAGACGAACCCCTGGAAGGCGCGCAGTAGCCCGCGCGGTTCACGCGAGCGCCCGACGAAACGGAAGAAGACATACAGCAGCGGGGTGAAGATAGCCGTGATGGCCAGCATCATCACCACGATCAACCCGACGGCCAGCGGATAGGACCACAGGCCGAAGCCGGGCAGCAGGGTATCGTGCCAGTAGGCGTAGACCTCCATCTGCGCGCCCAGCGACGAGTTGATCGGCGTGTCACCGGGGATGCCCAGCCCCCAGGCGATCACCGATCCAACCGACAGCCAGGCTGCCAGGATCAGCAGATGGCGCAGCGGTGGCCACCAGCCCTCATCGGCCGTCGTCAGACCCTCGAAAAATGCGTCAGGCGTGATCACAACCTGGATAAAGCGGCGCAGCACAGCCTTCATTGTATCACCTCATCTGTCTGTCCTTGCGGCTCAGTGCCGCTTGATTGATCCCAGTATGGCCCCATTTGCCGCCTCCGGTACCGATCCGGCGGCGGGTTTCCCGCTTGGTCAGGCGGCGGGATTCATACCCGCCCAAATGGGCAGGCAGAGGCCGGGCCGCCTGCGATGGCAGCCCGCTGTTCGACAGCCGGGGGCCCTGTTCAGTACAATCAATGGTGATCGCGGCTTGACACAGAGGGCGCGATCCACCTGACTATTCTAGAGGCTGTTATGAACTACTCTGAAGCTGCGTTGTGCCTGATGGATACCTCACCCCCGCCGGACCTGCGGTCCGGTTCCCCCTCTCCACGCGTGGAGAGGGGGCAGGGCCAGGCGCAGCGAGGCCAGGGGGTGAGGTCTCTTCAGGCATGGATTGGCCCGGAAGAAGTTCATAACACGCTCTATCTCGCAGGGGTGACCCGTAATGCCCTGCTGTGTGACCGGAAAGGACTCCCACATCCGTGCGTGACCTGATTGGACGCCTGACCGCCCGGCTGAACCTGCGCCGATCGCAGGTTGAGCGGACGGTGGCTCTGTTCGACGAGGATAACACCGTCCCGTTCATCGCCCGCTACCGCAAGGAGGTGACAGGCGGGCTGGACGAGGAGCAGCTCGCCGAATTCCGGCGGCAGCTCGATGCACTGCGCAGCCTGGCTGCACGGCAAGAGACGGTGCTGCGCAGCATCGAGGAGCAGGGCAAACTCACCCCGGAGCTGGCGGAGGCCATTGAGGAGGTTGAGACGCTACAGGAGCTGGAGGACCTTTACCTGCCCTATAAGCCGAAGCGCCGCACGCGGGCGCAGATCGCGCGAGAGCTGGGACTGGAGCCGCTGGCCATGCTGATCCTGGAGCAGGCAGTGGGCCATGAGACGCGCGAGGAGCTGGCCGCCGCCTTCCTGGGCGAGGAGGTGGCGTCGGTTGAGGATGCCCTGCAGGGGGCGCGCGATATTGTGGCCGAGGCCATCGCTGAGGATGCCGGCGTGCGTGACATGGTGCGGCGCATCACCTGGGAGCGCGGCCTGCTGGTGGTCGGGCTGACTGACGCCGCGAAAGACCCCAAACGCACTTTCGAGATGTACTATGAGTTCTCGCGGGGGCTGGGCGCGTTGAAGCCGCATCAGGTGCTGGCGGTGAACCGCGGTGAGCAGGAAGGCGCGCTGCGCGTTAAGGTGGATGTGGATGCCGAGGGGATGATGCGTGTGCTGCGCAGGGTGTATCCCTCACGGCGCGAGTCGCCGTTCTCAAACGACCTGCATGTCGCCCTGGAAGATGCCTACTCCCGCCTGATCGGGCCAGCCATCGAGCGCGAGGTGCGCCGCGATCTCAAGGCGTGGGCCGACGAGCACGCGATCAACGTGTTCGCCACTAACCTGCGCGGCCTGCTGCTGACCCCGCCGATCAAGGGCGTGGTCACGCTGGGCATCGACCCTGGCTACCGCACGGGGTGTAAGGTGGCGATCGTCGATGAGACGGGCAAGGTGCTTCACACCACCACGATCTATCCGCACGAGCCGCGTCGCGAGTGGGCGGAGGCGCTGATCATCCTGCGCGAGCTGGCCGACGAGTTCAAGGTGGGACTGATCGCCATCGGCAACGGCACGGCCAGCCGCGAGACCGAGGAGCTGGCGGCGGAGCTGATCCGGCGCGGGGCGCGGCTGCGCTACCTGATCGTGAGCGAGGCAGGGGCTTCGGTGTATTCGGCCAGCCCGCTGGCTCGCGCCGAGCTGCCCGGCCTGGATGTGAGCCTGCGCGGGGCAGTCAGCATTGCGCGGCGGGCGCAGGACCCGCTGGCCGAGCTGGTCAAGATCGACCCGAAAAGCATCGGGGTGGGGATGTACCAGCACGATGTCGATCAGAAGGCGCTGGCTGACGCGCTGGAGTGGGTGACGCAGAGCGTGGTCAACGCGGTGGGCGTGGATGTGAACACGGCCTCCCCGGCGCTGCTCCAGTATGTGGCCGGGCTGGGGCCGAAGCTGGCCGAACGCGTGGTGGAGCACCGCAACACCTACGGCCTGTTCGAGACGCGCGACGCGCTGCGTAAAGTGAAGGGGCTGGGCGAGAAGACTTTCCAGCAGGCGGCGGGCTTCCTGCGTGTGCCGGAGAGCTGGAACCTGCTTGACCGCACGGGGGTTCATCCGGAGAGCTACAAAGCCGCTCGTGACCTGCTGCGCCTGTTTGACCTGCAGATGGACGACCCGCAGCTCGCCGAGAAGCTGGCCTATCACGAGCGTTACAGCGATATGGGCCAGATGGCGCGGCGCATTGGGGTGGGGGTGCCCACGCTCAAAGATATCTTCGCCGAGCTGCAAAGGCCGGGCCGTGACCCCCGTGAGGACATCCCTGCGCCCATTCTACGCCGCGACGTGCTGCGTATGGAGGACCTCAAGCCCGGCATGCGGCTGAAAGGCACCGTGCGTAACGTGGTCGATTTCGGCGCATTTGTCGATATCGGCGTCAAGCAGGACGGCCTGATCCATGTCTCGGAGATGGCCGATCGCCGCATTGACTCGCCGTATGAGGTGCTGAACGTGGGTGATGTGGTAGAGGTGACGGTGATCACCGTGGATCCGGAGCGCGGGCGTATCGGCCTGAGCCTGCGATCCTGACGCTGGGTGGCGCTGAGTCTGCTGTTGGCCCTGGCGATTCAATCGATGCGAGGTGGGCATGACCGACGGCATGAACCTGAGCAAAGAGCGGCTGATCGAATTGATGAAGCAGGTGCAGCAGGGGGACGATAATGCGATCCTTGTGCTGCGCCTGCGCGCGATCCTGACGCTGAAGCACATCCAGGGTGGGGGGGTGTTCCCCGCCTACCACCTGCCGGGCGTCGATCTGGCCGGTGCGGACCTGGCCGGCGTCCATATGGTGCTCTCCAATCTGGAGGGGGCGAATCTGGAAGGGGCCAATCTGGAGCGTGCTGTGCTGGTGGGCAGCAGCTTCAGGAATGCCCGGCTGCGCGGGGCTGTGCTACAGGGCGCCGTGGCGGCGGATGCCGACTTCGCCTACGCTGACCTGACGGAGGCGAACCTGTTCGGCATCGACCTGACCAATGGCAGCCTGCACGGGGCTGACCTGACCGGCACAGTGCTTGAGCAGGCCAGCCTGTGGGCCTGTGATCTGGTGGGGGTGAAGGGCCTGGAGGAGACCCAGCTTGTGCATGTATCGCGCATGCGCGGGGCGTTGATGCCGGATGGGAGGCCCTATACCGGGCGCTACAACCTGCCCGGCGATTTCGAGGAGATCAGGAAAGACGAGTCGATCGATGCAAGCGACCCGGAGCAGGTCGCTGCGTGGTACGGCGTCTCAACGCTGGACTATGTCTCCGGACAGGCGTGGGCGCAGCACAGGCTGCGCAGGCTGCGTGGGCGGGGCAGGTGACGCTCAGGCGCGGTCAGGCGCGGCCAGCCCTTCTTCCAGGGCGCTGAGGTAGGCCATCGCCGCCGTCTCACCGGGGAACCAGCGGAAGTTACGCCGGTTGGAAACAGCCTCCAGCACCGCGATCACCGCCTGCATCTCCTCACTGTCGCCGATCAGCAGCCAGCAGCCCATGCGCGGGTGTGACTGCGGCCCCATCATCATGCAGTTAGTGGTGGCGTTGAAGGGGATCGTGGGGCGGGCTGTCAGGTCGACCAGCACATGCAGCATCGCCCCGGCGTCATTCAGGCTGGCGACGATCCGGGCGCATGCGGCGCGCACATCAGCATCGGTAGGGTCACGGTCCCAGTCCATGCGGAGGGCATTGTGCCGTTCCAGCGGCGTAACGCGGACAGTCGGTTGTTTGGTCATGTGCACCCCCTGTCACAGCGGTTGGGGCGCGGAGCGTGGGCCGGGGGTCAGGGTGAGGGGGGATACTCCGCGCTGTCTGGCCTCTCGCGCCATTCCTCGGCCTCGTTGAGTGCTCCCAGGGAGCTGACCTCAAACATTACAGCGGCGCGGCGGCGCACCTCCGGGTCCGGGCTGCTGAGGTCTTCGAGCAGCTGTCTGACATCCTCCGGCCTGCCGGCTGCTTGTGCTTTGCGGGCGGCCTTCTCCTGAGCTTTCTTCGTCTCCGGGCTTTTGTAAGGGCACACCATCAGCATAGCTCCTTGGCCGGATGGCGGGTCTCTGCTCCAGTGATCCTATTGTATTCGGTTATGGGGCGGGGAAGTAGTGTTTATTGTCACATTTTGCCGAGAATCTCCGGTGGGGCGCTCACTGTGGCGCGGCATCAACCCTGCTCATTTGGCGGGGGGGAGGTGTGCTCAGCCTGCTGAGCCTGCCATTCCTCCTCGCCCACCAGCTCGCCGCCGCTGATCTCCCACTGGATCAGCCGATGGCTGGAGTCGAAACGCAGGTCGGCCTCGGCTCGCTCAAACGTGCGCGGCCCGACAATAGTTTTGTGGCTGAGCAGGTCGCCAGTCTCGTAGTCACGGTTCATATCGGAGGAGGGGTTGAGACGCAGCCGCACCACCTCGCCCCGGCGGTCAAGCCTGATATAAAGATACAGCCCTTCATCCGGTTCCGGCTTTGGCTCGCCGCCGCCGAACAGGTGCTTGAAAAACCCCATGTGATGACCCTTTCTGTGGATGCCATTCGTGCCCCATACATAGACTATCGCAGGCAAAGCAGGCCTGCCAGAAATTCGGCCCGATCCGGCGAACGCCCGAACCCCCTGTATTGCCCCAATAGAAAACCTGACCGAAGGGCAATTGTTGCCTCACATCTACCTTACCGTTCGAGAGCCCTTGCTATGTGGCGCACAAACTGGTATGCTAATTTCTACGCAAAACTATCTGAATCTTTGCCAATCTTTCAGGTACTGTCAGGAGAAGCGCCCCGCATGTGGTTTAAACGCATCCAGATCGCCCTGATCCATGTTGCGGTTACCCTCACCCTGCTGCCGATGAACAGCACCCTGAACCGGGTGATGATCAAGGAGCTGGTGATCCCCGCCACGCTGGTGGCTCTGCTGGTCTCGCTGCCCTATGTGTTCTCGCCGATGCAGGTGGCGATCGGCTCCTATGCAGATCGCTTCCCCATCCTGGGGCGGCGGCGCACCCCCTACATCGTGATCGGGCTGGCTCTGTGTGTGATGGGTGCGCTGCTGGCTCCGCAGGCCGCTTTTACTCTGGCAGCGGATCGAGCCGCGGGCCTGCTGTTCGCCATACTGGCCTTTGGTGCGTGGGGCATGGGCTTCAACTTTGCCAGCGTGTCTTATTTCTCGCTGGCCTCTGAGCTGTGGGATGAGAAGGGGCGCAGCCTCACCATCGCCACCATGTTCACCCTGATGATCGTCAGCATCATCGTGATGGCGATCGTGATCGGGGATATCGTCGAGCCGTACAGCCCGGAAGCGCTGCAGCGGGCCTTTTATATCACGGCGGGCATCGCTGTGGTGCTGGCTGCGATCGGCCTGCTCGGGCTGGAGCCGCGCTTTGTACCGGGCGAGTCGGCCACGGATGTGCGCTACAGCACGGCCCAGATGGCCGGGGTGCTGGTGGGCAACCCGCAGGCGCGGCTGTTCTTCATCTACCTGATCCTGATGCTGGCGGCGATCCTGGGCCAGGACGTGCTGCTGGAACCGTTCGCCGGGCAGGCTTTTGACATGACGGTGCAGCAGACCACGCGCATCACCGCGCTGTGGGGCAGCTTCATGCTGCTGACCCTGATAGGCACCGGGCTGCTGCAGCGCCGCATCGGCAAAACGGCAATTGCACGGCTGGGGGCGGCGCTGGCGATGGCCGGGTTTGTGGTCATTGCGGGCAGCGGCCTGATCGGTAGCACGGTGGTGTTCTATCTGGGCGTGGTGACGCTGGGGCTGGGCACCGGGTTCGCCACCACCTCCAACCTGTCGCTGATGCTGGACATGACCACCCCGGCCAACGTCGGGCTGTACATTGGCGCGTGGGGGTTGGCGAACGCCATCTCGCGGCTGATCGGCTCGCTGACGGCGGGGGCCGTGCGTGATGTCGCCACCATGTTGGCCGAGAACGCTGTGTTCGGCTATGTGGTGGTGTTCGGCATCCAGGCGTTGCTGCTGTTCACCTCGCTGGTGCTGCTGAGGCGCATCAGTGTGCAAGATTTCCGCGCGACAGCGGCAGGCGAGGAGCAGGAACGGTCCTTTGTGGAGCAGGTGGCGTTGATGAGCGAGGCGCAGTAACTGAGCTTTCCTCCCACGATGCATCACGCGTCGTAGTTTCTCTCTCCTTAATGCGCAGGCCCGGCTCAACGTCGGGTTCTGTGCATGATCGAGAGGGTGTGGCGTCCGTTTCCCCTCCAGGGGCGCGCCGGGTAACTGCATCAAAGCTGGAACATCTACGCGCTGTATCGGGAACCTCACCCCTGCCGGACCTCCGGCCCGGCCTCCCCTCTCCACGCGTGGAGAGGGGAAACGGCGCGGGTGGCGCGCAGCGCCGGACGACGCGGAGGGGTGAGGTTATTTGGTGGTGGCTGTCGCAGTTCGCTGTTTGAGGCGTTTCCCCTCCAGGGGCGCGCCAGTGTGTGCCATGTGGCGCGATTCCGGTTACAATTCCCCCCTGTTTGGAAAAACATCGGTGAGGGCAAAGACCATGAAAAACATCCTGGTGACAGGTGGGGCAGGGTTCATCGGCAGCAATTTCGTGCGCTACATGCTGGATCGCTATGAGGGATACCGCCTCATCGTGTTCGATAAGCTGACCTATGCGGGCAATCTCGATAACCTGCGCGATGTGGCGGCCAACCCGCGCTACGGCTTCGTGCGGGGCGATATCGCCGACCGCGAGGCGGTGGCCGCTGCGCTGAGAGATCACGAGATCGACACGGTGGTGAACTTCGCCGCCGAGACGCACGTCGACCGCAGCATCATGGACCCCGATGCGTTCGTGCGCACCAATGTCACCGGGACGTATGTGCTGCTGGATGAGAGCCGCAGGCATGGCGTGGAGCGCTTCCACCACGTCAGCACCGATGAGGTATACGGCTCGGTCGCTGAGGGTTTCTCGACGGAGACCGACAACCTCGCGCCGCGCAGCCCCTACGCCGCCAGCAAGGCCAGCAGCGACCTGATGGTGCTGGCCTATCATGTGACCTATGGCATGAATGTGGTCATCACGCGCGGCAGTAACACCTTCGGGCCGTACCAGTATCCGGAAAAGCTGCTGCCGCTGTTCATCACCAACGCCATCGACGAGGAGCCGCTGCCGCTGTACGGTGACGGCCGCCAGGTGCGCGACTGGCTCTACGTGGATGATCACGCCTCCGGCATCGACACGGTGCTGCATCGCGGCGAGCCGGGGCAGGTATACAACCTGGGCGGCGAGAACGAGCGTCACAACATCGATGTGATCCGGCAGATGCTGGCGATCCTCAAGCGCCCGGAGAGCCTGATCACACCCGTGGCCGACCGCCCCGGCCATGACCTGCGCTATGCGCTGGACAACTCGCGGCTCCACGCGCTGGGCTGGAGCCACCGCTTCAGCTTCGAGGCCGCGCTGGAGGCCACTGTGCAGTGGTATGTGGATAACGAGTGGTGGTGGCGCAAGATCAAGAGCGGCGAGTACCGGGAATACTATAAGGCCCAGTACGGCCACCGCCTGAAGCTGGATCAGTAGAGGGGATCGCCCGATGCATCACACCACCGTCCGGCCACACCACATCCTGCCCATCCTCATCGCCGCGCTGCTGGCCGCCTGCGGCCCTGCTGCTCAGCCCACCCCGGCGGAGCCGGAGCCGGTCACACAGGAGCCGCAGGCCCCCACCACCGAACCGGCCACGCCGGCCCCCAGCCTGTTCAAGCCGGAGCTGGTGATCTGCGCCCCCGGCGAGCCGGGCGATGTTTATGGCCCGCCTACCGCGACCGGACCGGCGCTGGCCCGGCTGGTGGCCCCGCCGCCTGTAATCTACGGCCCCGACTATCGCGCCGGGGCAGGGGGACTGCTGGCCGCGCTGCCTTCGGTGGAGGAGGGCACGCTGCGCCAGAACGACGACGGGTCGATCACGGCTGTGCTGGCTTACCGCGACGATCTGGTCTGGTCGGACGGCCAGCCATTCAGCATCGATGACGCCTACCTGGGCCTGATGGCCTCCTCCTACAGCGACCCGTCGTTCCCGGTCATCGGGGTGACGGTCGTGGACGATCGCTCGCTGGAGGTGACACTGGCCCCTGGCACGGTGTATCCATACGTGCCGCCGCAGCCCCCAAAACGCGCCGATGCCCCCGGCGCGGGCAGCTTCGACGGGCCGACGCTGGGGCCATACGTGCGTACCACTGTGGAGGGCGCGGACTGGCTGTTCAGCGCCAATCCGCACTACCCCGGCGGCGTGACGATCCCGCAGGTGCGCGTGCGCTTCATCGCCGATGCGGCCCAGCTTGCGGCAGAGGTGGCGGGCGGGGGCTGCGATGTGGCGCTCGACTCCGGGCTGGGTGTGGCTCAGCTTCAGCCCCTGCTCGACGCGCAGGCGGCGGGGACGCTGCGCGTGTACACTGGCGGTGCGCCGCTGATCGAGCAGCTCATCCTGAACAGCTACACAGAGCCATTCACCCGTGCCCCACTGTTCGCCGACGTCCGGACCCGGCAGGCGGTGGCCTACGCGCTCGACCGTGCCGCGCTGAACGCCGAGCTGGTCGCGGGGCTGCTGCCGCTGCCCGACAGCTGGCTGCCCGCCGAACACTGGGCTTACGGGCCCGGCGTGTCATACCTGCTGGATGCGGGGCAGGCCGCCGCTTTGCTCGATCAGGCCGGCTGGTCTGACAGCGACGGCGACGGGGTGCGCGATTATCGGGGGGCGGGCGGCGAGTACGCCTGCGGGCGCGGCTCGTGGAGCATCGCTGAGGGGACGCCGCTGGCCCCCGTGCTGATCATCCCGGCGGGCGACGACCTGCGCGCCGCCCTGGCCGAGCGCATCCGTGCGGCGCTGGCCCCGCTGGGCGTGAAGGTGCAGGTGCAGCCAGTGGACCCCGCCAGCTATTTCAGCGCGGATGGCCCGCTTCAGCGCCGCGAGTTCGATATGGCGTTGCTGGCCGGGCCAGCCTTACCCGATCCGGACGGCATCAGCCGCTGGGCCGGGCAGGAGGTGTTCCGCCACCCGCTTGACCTGAGCGTGGTATACCGGGCCCAGCTTGAGGAGCGCTGGCTGACCACCGATCAGCTCGTGGAGCGGCTGGCGTACGACAACACGCCCACCGCTGCCAACGGCTATCAGGGCCAGAATTATGCGGGCTGGTGCGAGGATGCGGCCAACATCGCCATCGTGCAGGCCAGCCTGGGCTTCGACCTGGAGGCCCGGCGGGCCGCTTACGTTGATCAGCAGGCCGTGCTGGGGCGTGAGGTCCCGGCGGTGATGCTGCTGCAGCGCCCGCGCATCGCCGCCGCCGCGCCGTATGTGTGCGGCATCGATCTGCGCCCGTTTGAGCCGCTGACGTGGAACATCGCGGGCTGGACGTTTGACGAAAGCGAGGCATGCAGCGAGCAGTGATGACACCCAGCCGGCGCAGATTCACATCATCACAGCCTGCCATGCCCCCGGTTCTCAGCCGCCGCGCGGCCCTGCGTGCGGCGCTGGGGTCGGCTTCCGCGCTGGCGCTGGGTGCGCTGGCCGGATGTGCTCCCCAAATTCCGGCGGCCCCGGCCACCACACCCACCCCGCGCCCGGCGGCGACCGTCACCCCGCAGCCCACGGCGACGACAGCCCCAAGCGCCACCCCGCAGCCCCCGGCGACGGCTGCACCTGCAACGCCCACTGCGGCGCCCACGGCGGCTGACCTCAACGCCGGGGTGCTGTTCACCCGCGCAGGAGACCCCGCCGAGAAGTGCGTCGCTCTGACGATCGATGACTTCCTGTGGGATGACGTGATCTACTGGTGGATGGTGGACTATCTGCGCGAAAACCCGGATGTCAGGCTGACGATGTTCCCGGTTGGCAATCGTGTCCGGGCGGTAGATGCGCTGGTACCGGGCATCTGGGCTGAGTGGCTGGCGATGGGCCATGAGATCGGCTGGCACTCAATGAACCACGAGGATTTCGGCAGCAAAACGGCCGACGATCTGCGAGTCGACATTGCGGAGTTCACGCGCACTTTCCGCGAGGTGCTGGGCGATGACACGTTCACGCTGCGCTGGGCGCGCACGCCGTTCGGCAACTATGACAGCGGCGAGCACTTCGCCGAGGTAGGCGAGGAGCTGGGGCTGACCTGGGTGCTGTGGGGGCCGATCCCCAGCCATGCCAACTCAGACCCGCTGGAGCGCCCCGACTCGATCAAGAACGGCGATATCTCGCTGTTTCACGTGCGCTGGCAGGATCAATACTGGCTGGAGCGATATGTCGAGTTCGTGCGGATGCGCGGCTTCGAGATGGTGACGCTCAGCGGTATGCGGCTGGTGCCGGAGGATCGCGGGGTTCAGGCAGACGAAGGCTGAGGTGTGCGGCCCAGCCGGGCTGCCGTGGTCCCCGGATCGTTGCTCATCACAGCATCGCAGCGCAGCAGCCGGTAATACCACAACCGCCCATCCGGTGTGGGGTCCAGCGGGCAGACAGGCTGGCCACGCCGGTGGGCCATCCACACATACAGCGGGTTGAGGAAAAGGATCGGCCAGAACGGGCCGAGCAGGTCGGCGCCCGGCTGCGGGATGAGCCGCCTGAGGGTGATGAACCCGGTGTGGATATCTGGCGCGACGGCCTGCACCGCCTGGACGCGCTCCAGATGAAACGACAGCACCACCACCCGCTGGCGCATCCCCGCTGCGTCGATCTCCGCCACCAGCCGCCGCGCCACCTCCCCTTGCAGAAACGCATCACTTTTCAGCTCAAGGGCCAGCACCACCGGCGGCGAGATCAGCGCCAGCGTTTCGGCCAGGGTGGGCACTCGCTCGGCGGCGAACTCCGGGCGGCCGTAATTGGCGCTGTGCTGCCGGATCTGATCAAATGTCAGCTCAGCCACACTGCCGCTGCCCGTCGTGGTGCGGTCAAGCGTGCCGTCGTGGATGCACACGAACACACCGTCGGCGGTGACGTGCAGGTCTGTCTCGATCAGATCGGCGCCCTCCTCCAGTGCGCGGCGGAAGGCCGCCAGGGTGTTCTCCGGGCAGGCCACCAGGTTGCCGCGGTGTGCCATCAGATAGGGGCGCGGCCTGCCGGGAAGCTCAAGTGCCATCCCGATCTCCTCACAGCTTGAACATGTAGCCCACGCCGTGGATCGTCTGGATATAGGCGGGGGCCCGGCTGTCCACTTCGATCTTGGCGCGCAGGTTGCGGATGTGCGCGCGCACCAGGTCGGGGTCGCCGGTGCCGGGAGGGTAGTTCCACACGGCGTCAAGCAGCTCGTTGACCGAGTGGGCCTGGTTGGGCGATGACATCAGATGGTGCAACAGGCGGAACTCGGTGCTGGTAAGCTGGATGCCCTTCGCCTGCGGGGTGTCTACCTGGAAGGTGTTGGTGTTAAGCGTCACATCGCCCACTCGCAGCAGGTTGTCGGCCTGCTCGGAGGGGGGCATACGACGCAGCAGCGCACGCACGCGGGCGTTCAGTTCCTTCAGCTCGAAGGGCTTGGTGAGGTAATCATCACCGCCCGCGTCCAGCCCTTCCACGATATCATCGGTGCGCCACTTGGCGCTCAGGAACAGGATCGGCACCGCGGCATACTGCGGGTCAGCACGCAGCGCCCGGCAGAAGCTCAGGCCATCCTGCTGAGGCATCATGATGTCGAGCACGATCAGATCGGGCAGGCGCTGGCTGATGCGATCTCGGGCCTGCTCTGCCGACTCGGCGAGCTGCACCTCGTGACCCTCGCGGCTCAGGGCGCGCCACACCGTCCCCAGCACTTCAGGGTCGTCGTCAATGATAAGGATGTTAGCCATTCTTATGTATTGCTCCTCCTGAGTCGTTGAGCTGCATCTGCACAGGCAGGCGCACGGTGACAACGGCCCCCGCGCCGCTGATGCCGGCGATCTCGATCTGGCCGTTGTGCTCCTGCACGATCTGACGGCAGATGTACAGCCCCAGGCCGGTGCCCTCACCATGCGGCTTGGTGGTATAGAACGGGTCGAACACGCGGCGGGCCTGTTCGCCGTCGAGGCCGCTGCCGTTGTCGATCACCTGGACGCAGATGATCTGCTCCTTGGCCAGCAGTTCTGACCGCACAATGATGCGGCCCATCTCGCGGCGCGCAGAACGGATCGCGTCGGCAGCGTTGGTTAGCAGGTTCATCCACACATCCTCAAGCTGGCCGGGCACGGCCAGCACGGGCGGCAGGTCGGGGCTGAGATCCAGGTCGATGCGCGTGTTGTGGCGCGTGATCTGGCTGCCGACCAGCGCCAGGGCCTCCTCAATGGTGTGGTTCACATCGAGCTTGCGGGGGGTCTCATCGCCACGCGCCATGTTGAGCAGGCGGTCGATCACCGCCTTGGCGCGCTGCCCGGCCCGCAGGATGGCCATCGCCGAGGCATGGCGAGGGTCATCAGGGGGCAGGTCCTGCACCAGCATCTCGGCGTCGCCCAGCACAGTGGTCAGCGGGTTGTTGACCTGATGGGCGATCATGGCGGTCAGCTCGCCCAGCGCCGAGAGCCGTGCTGTGCGCACAAGCTGGCTTTGCATGGCCTTCAGCTCAGCCAGGCTGCGCTGCAGATCACTGACCAGGTGGGCATGCTCCAGCGCGATGGCCGCCTGCCCGGCGATGGTGTAGGCCAGCCCCATCTCCCGCGATGAGAACTGCCGGCCCGGGTCGAGGTCGACCAGCTCCACCAGCCCGACAGTCTTGTTCTTGAAGATCAGCGGGATGGCCAGCATGGTGCCCGACCGCATCTGCTGGAACAGTTCGCGCTCCTGCGGGTCCAGCAGCGGATCGGCGCTGCTCAGGGTGGCAACGCGCTGTTCATGCAGGACGACGCTCACGGTAGGCAGGTCATCGATCTCAAGCTGCGGCCCCTGCTGATCGAACCAGAAGCCGCTGCCGTAGGCCAGCACGCGCACCAGCCGGCCAGAGTCGGGGGCCAGCGTGTGGATGCTGACCCACTCCACACTGGCGGTGCGGGTCAGCACACGGGCCATGCGCAGGAACTGCTCCTTCCACCCATCGCTGTGCCGATGGGGTTCCCTGAGCATCTGGGCGAGCTTGAGCGCCACATTCAGGCAGCTGCTGATGGTGCTGCTGGCCCAGCGCGTCTCATCGCGGATGCTGCCCAGTTCGACGATGCCCATGATCTCGCCCTCGATCTGCAGTGGCAGCAGCAGCATCCGGCTGCAGCCGCGCACGGCGAGCAGGTGGCGCCCCGACGGAGGGATTTTTGGGTCGTCGCAGTAGAAGGTATGGATCTGCCCTGGCGCGGCCAGACTTTGCAGCAGCTCCGCGCTCTCCGGCGCGCGGCCCGGCGGCGTGAAGGCCAGGCGGTGCTCGGCCAGCCGCTGGATCGTGGCAGTCACCGGGTCGTAGGCGGAGATGATGCACCAGTGCGCGTTGAGCGAGCGCATCATCTGGCGGGCAATGGCGTTCAGCACCTGATCAAGATCGAGCGAAGACGAGACGGCGCTGGCCGACTCCACCAGGATACCCAGCTCGCGGTTGTGATCGATAGCCTGCTGATAAAGCAGCGCGTTCTCGATGGCGATGGCTGCATAGCCCGCCAGCCCGGCCAGCATGTCCTCATCAAGCGCGGTGAAGGGCGGTTCCCCCGCTCCCTTCATCACCGCCAGATGGCCGTTGGCCTGCCCTTTGGCGATCAGCGGGACGTACAGCAGCGAGCGGTCGGTACGGCTCATGGAGGGGTCCAGACGCTGTGCACGTCCCCCGGTCATCAGCTCGCGGATCAGCGGGTCATCGGTGACGAGGTAGAGAGGCTCAGTGTGTGCTGAGCCAGCGCGCCGCTGGGCGCGGATGCGCGGCAGACCGTCGTCCGGATCGGGGATGATGATCCAGCCCTGGCTTGCCCCGGTCAGCTTGACGGCGGCGTCGACCACCCGGATCAACAGGTCAGGCAGGTCGAGCACGGCGCTGAGGGATTGCCCGAGGCTGTACAGCAGCTCATTTGGCTCGATGGCGTGGTGCTGTGGCATAGGCCTGTACCCCTTTGTGCCCTTATTATAGCAGGGACCATGTATCACAGCGCACCGAATAAGGCAGTGCCAGCAGGTCAGGCCGTCATGGCCGTGTTTTACGCTGATCTTGTGGAAGCGCTGGAACGAAAATGTTACACTCCCGCCATGCAGCGAATCGAAGTGGACGATCTGGTGTTTTATCGTTTTGAGCAGGCAGCCGATGCAGGCCTGACGCACGGAGTCTTCACTCGGCGGGGCGGTGTCAGCGAGATGCCCTATGCCTCGTTGAACGTGGGGGCGACGGTGGGCGATAGGCCCGACCACGTGCTGGCCAACCGCCAGCGCATGGCCGCCGTCCTGGATGTGCGCGAGGCTGACATCCGCACTGCCTGGCAGGTACACAGCGCCGATGTGCTGGTAGTGCGGCGCGGCGATGTACAGGACTGGCCGCCGCCCCGGGCCGACGCGCTGATCACCGCCGATTCGGGGGTCCCGCTGGCCATGCGCTTCGCCGACTGCGTGCCCCTGCTGTTCTATGACCCGGTAAAGCAGGTGCTGGGGCTGGCCCATGCCGGCTGGCGCGGCACCATCGCGGGGGTGGGGCCGGCCACGGTTGAGACGATGGTCGCGGCGTTCGGGTCACAGCCCGCCGACATCATCGCCGGGATCGGGCCGTCGATCGGGCCGCAGCATTACGAGGTCGGCCCGGAGGTCGCCGCCCGTGTCCGCGAGATGTTTGATGACATGGCAGGCCTGCTGCGCCCCTCCGGGCGCGACGGTCACGCTTACCTGGATTTGTGGGAGGCGAACCGCCGGATGCTGGCTGCGGCGGGTGTGCAGCAGATCGAGGTGGCTGGCATTTGCACCTATGAGCATGTGGATGAGTTCTATTCGCACCGCGCCGAACATGGCCGGACCGGTCGCTTCGGGATGTTGGCGGTGCTGCGGGATGGAGGGTGAGCCATGACCCTCTCTATCGCGCAGATCGAGCAGAACGTGGCCGTTGTGCAGGAGCGCATCGTCGGGGCGGCGCTACGAGCCGGGCGTGACCCTGCCGCGGTGACACTGGTGGCGGTGACCAAGACCTTCCCGCCGGGGGCGGTGGTGGCAGCTCACGAGGCGGGTCTGCGCCATTTTGGTGAAAACCGCGTAGAAGAAGCCGTAGAGAAGATACCGGCAGTGCGTGAGCGGTTGGCCGCTGATATCACCTGGCATATGATCGGCCACATCCAGAGCCGCAAGACGGGCGATGTCGTCCCGCTGTTCTCATGGGTGCACTCCGTCGATCGGTACAAGATCGCGAGGCGGCTTTCTGAGGCAGGGGCTGCTGTCGGTCGAACGCTCGACGTGCTGCTGGAGGTGAACCTCAGCGGCGAGGAGACCAAGTACGGCTTCGACCTGCAGGGCTGGGAGCACGACGCTGCCCGGCTGGAGGCTTTCAGCGCCGAGGTGGCCCGCATCGCGGCCCTGCCGGCTCTCAGGCTGCGTGGCCTGATGACGATGGCCCCCTACACCGAGCAGCCGGAGACGGTGCGTCCGGTCTTCGCGGGCCTGCGCGCGCTGCGCGACGCGCTGAGTGAGCGTCTGCCCGGTGTGGAGCTTGCCCACCTCTCAATGGGCATGAGCGGTGATTTTGAAGTCGCTGTGGAGGAAGGGGCGACGCTGGTGCGTATTGGCACGGCGATCTTCGGGCCGCGTTAGAGGCGCGCCGCCCACGCCCCGCTTTGAGCAACCTGTTCTAGGAAGATGAGGCAACTGTGTCGACGATCTTTTTTCTGTTAGGGACGCTGCTGCAAATTTACTGGATTATCCTGCTGGCGCGCGTGCTGCTGTCATGGTTCCCCATTGATCCCTATCATCCGGTGGCGCGCATCCTGTTCGACATCACCGAGCCAGTGCTGGGGCCGCTGCGCCGCATCCTGCCGCCGGTGGGCATGATCGATTTCAGCCCGTTGGTGGCCCTGCTGTTGATCTCGGTGCTGCAGCAGCTTGTACGCAACCTGGCTCTGTCCTTTTGATCTGGTAATCCAGCCGGTTTCTGTATTATCATAGGGCATACCAGACCCCATCGCGCCTGCTATTCCGTTCAGGAGGGGACCTTATGCGCAAAACAGGCAGCCTCAACATCACCAGCGCGCGTTCCGGCGCGGCCTTTGCTGTGTGGATTATCCCCGGCGCCCCTGATGCCCGGCTTGTGGAGCTGCAGGAGGACGGGACGATCAGGATACAGGTGACGGCTCCTCCGGGCGATGAGCAGGCCGACGCTGAACTGGTCGGGTTCCTGGCTGATCTGCTGGGCATCCGGCCTGCTGACATTGAGATCGTGATGGGGCAGGGCGGCGAGCGCAAGCTGATCAGCGTCTACAACATCGGCCCCCAGGAAGTTGACGAGAAGCTCCGGGCGGCGGCGCGGGGTGAGAGCTGACCGCGGGGCAGGGGGCGCGGCGTGCGGCACACGGCTGTCCTCATTACCGTGCTGATCGCGGCCCTGCTGATCGGCGGCTGCACCGATATGCCGTCAGCGCCCCCCACCACAGCCCCCATCGGGGCGCCTCCAACCCCGCTGCCCGTTGTACCTGCTGCCCCCCTTCCCACGGCGGTCAACCCTTCTGATATTGAGCCTGCCCCTGCTATCGACGATTCCCCTCAGGTGGAGCAGGCTGCTGCTGCGCTGCTGGCCGCCGAGCTGGGCGTTGCGCCGGAGGCGGTGACCGTGCTCGACCGGCTGGCGGTGCAGTGGCCTGATGCCGGGCTGGGCTGCCCGCTGGAGGACGTGGCCTATGCCGAGGTGATCACGCCGGGTTACCTGGTGACGCTGGCGGTTGAGGATCGGGTGTACCGCGCCCATCTGGACGCAGCAGGCCGGGGCGTGATCTGTCATGATGAAATTCAGGAGCCTGTGGCGGCGGATCCGAGCACTGACCCGGTGGCGGCGGAGTTCGTGGAGCAGGCCCGCTTTGATCTGGCCGAACGCATGGGTGTCTCGCTGGAGCGGGTGGTGTTGATCTCAGTTGAGGCGGTGGACTGGCCGGACTCAAGCCTGGGATGCCCTCAGGAAGGAGAGGAATATGTCCGGGCACTCACCAGCGGATACCGGCTAGTGCTGGGTGTGGGAGACGAGCGCTACGAATACCACACCGCGCTGGAACGCATGATCTTCTGCGAGACCCGCGGTTCGTGAGCATGAGCAGTGGTAATCAGCAGCGAGGCGAGGGGCTGCCCCTCGCCTCGCTGTGCTGCCGGGTGTCGATGGTCCTCAGCCCAGCGCGGCCAGCGCCTGCGAGACGCTGTCCTGCGGGCTGACCTTCACCTGAGCGTCGATCAGGCGGCCTTCCTCGTCCACAACGAAGTGGCTGCGGATGATGCCCATGTAGGGCTTGCCATACATCGACTTTTCGCCCCATACGCCGTACAGCTCAGCCACAGCGTGATCCTCATCTACCAGCAGGGTGAAGGGCAGGTTGAACTTGGTTTTGAACTTCTGGTGGCTGTCGACGCCGTCCGGGCTGATGCCCAGCACCACTGCGTTCTTCTCCTCGATCACGGGGTAGTTGTCGCGGAAGCCGCATGCCTGAGTGGTGCAGCCCGGCGTGTCGTCCTTGGGGTAGAAGTAGATCACGACCTTTTTGCCGCGCAGGCTGCTCAACCGGACCATCTCGCCGGTGTCGCTGAGTAGCTGAAAGTCGGGGGCCATCTCACCAATGCGGGGCGCCTCGCTCACTGTTCACTCTCCTTGTCCCGTGTCGCTATCATCACTGCCATTGAGGATAGCGCCGGGGATTGCGCGGGGCAAGAACGTGGCCCGGTGAGGTTCCACCGGGCCGGGCAGAAATGAGGTTGGCTGATGATAGGCGTCAGGCGACCGTCGGGAACGGGTACCCCGTTGACAGGCTGATTGCCGTCAGGGCGCGGCACGCCGAATCGCGGATGTCAGGGTGTTGGTCGCGCAGAGCGTTGTACAGCGGCAGCACCGCATCGGGGGTGGCCAGCGCGCCCAGCACCTCGGCAGCGGCCAGCCGGTGGCGCTCGTCGCCCTCAGCCAGCACCCGCACGAGCTGCATTACCCCCTCCTGCCCTGCCTGCGGGCGGTCATTCACGCCACGCAGCCACAGCGCCAGCCAGGGCAGCTCCTGCGGATCCGGCGCCGGCGGGATGGTGGGGCCGCCGTCGCGCTGAATCTGCTCGACGAAGTGACCAGCGGCGGCCCGTACCAGCCATTGATTGTCCAGCCGGTGCGTGCGGTCGAGCAGCTCCAGCACCCAGTCGGCTTTGACGCGCGCCAGCCCATAGACGGCAGCCCGGCGGGTGAGCGGGTCGGTCTCCTCCATCGCCTCACGCAGGATGTCATGCCCTTCCCCGGCGGTATTGGTTGAGAGCATCTCAGCCACGGCGCGACGCGGCATCTCGGTGCTCGTCAGGAAAGTTTCGAGCATATGGTGCAGAGCGTCTTTGGTGCCAATCGCGCCGAGGGCAAGCACAGCTGCCACCTCAACGGCGGCATCTTTGTCTTTGGAGGCCTCAGCCAGCACGCTGACCATCCCCTCATCCCCCAGTGCCCCGATGCCCAGTGCGGAGAGGATGCGCACCTGCGGGTTAGAATGTCTGATGCCCTGTTTGAAGATGAAATTGACGTTGGGGTCACGCGAGGCGACCAGCGCCGCTGCGGCGCGCTCGCGGTGCAGCGGGTAGCTCTCCATTCCTAGGAAGATCGCCGCCAGCTGCTTAAACACCTGCCCGCGCCAGGGAGCATGTGGATCGGCGTCGGCGGCCCACAGTGCACAGACCAGCAGATTGTCCAGCATCAGGTCGGGTTCACGGTTGAGCTGGAATTCCACATAAGGGGTGATGTCGGCGAGCTGTGCCAGGAAGGGCATCACTAGCGGGTTCAGGATGCCGCGGTCGGTGAGGATGGCAGGCTGGAACGCGCTATTCATCAGCGCACGTGCCGCCAGACTGGCCGCCACGGCAGGGTGGGCGATGCCCAGACGCCCGCCCGGGTATTCGGTCAGCAGGCCACTCTCATTGACCAGGCTCGATATAAAGCCGCCGCTGCTCAGGTTGATCCGCTGCAAGGAGGCATCCCGCGCGGCATCGACGAAGGCGGCGGCGGTGCTGGCCGGGATGCCCATCTCATTGGGCGTCTCAAGCTGGGCGCGTGCGATGCGCTCCAGCGCGCCGGTCAGTTCCGGAGCAGGGCTGACTCGAACGGCGTAGCTCCGATACCACTCAACGGGGTCGCTGCTATGTGTGTGCCCGGCATAGACTGCCCAGATTCTCAGCACGATGTCCAGCACGGTGCGCCCGCGCAACCCCTCTACCGCTTCTTCGACCGTCTCCTGATCGGGCATGGGGGCCGGGCCTTGCGCTGTCTTGCCAATGGTGGGCCAGCTCAGCGACCAGCGGTCGGCCAGGTCGGTGATCTGCTCATCGTTCCAGGGCAGCATGAACACCGGTGTGAGGCCAAGCTCGGTTTGCAAAGGGGCATAGCCGCGCACCGGCCCGCTGACCACCAGCAGGTTGCCGGGGAAACGGCGGCGTAGCTCGGCCAGCCAGGTGATCACCTGACGGCGCCGCGCAAGCGGCAGCTCGTCCCAGCCGTCGGCCAGCAGCACACAACTGCCCGCCGCCAGCGGCCCGCGCAGCATATTCAGGTTCCGCTCCGACGTCCGCAGCAGGCGAGCGGCGGCGCTGAGCAGCGGGTCAAGCACATCCACCGCCTCCCCCCATGTTTCAGGGGAGAGGTCCACATCGCTAAGGCGGAACAGGAGGGGCAGGCGCGGGGTGTCGAGGAGGGCGCCCGCCTGGCGAGGGTCCGTCTGACGGGCCAGCAGGATCGCCATCAGGCTGAGGGTGAAGCTGCGCCCGCTGCCGGGCTGGCCCAGCAGGGCGATGCTGACCTCACCGCGCAGCAGCCGCCGGAGCGGGATGCCGGGCAGGTGATAGGCGGCGAGGATCTGGGGCCAGTCCGGGATGCGCGGGATCAGGTTAAGCGGATTATCGTGTTCCTCCTGCGCGGCCTGGTCGGCCTGATCCTGTTCGACTTCAACCGGGTCAAAGGGGGCCGGGAGCGTGAAGCATAATGGCATGACGGCCACTTCTTCAAGCGGCACCAGGTGGCCTGCTATATGACGCCGGTTGGCCATCGTGATCACATCATCCCGGTAGCGCTGCTCCTGGCTGCGAGATATTCGTTCGCGTGTTGTTTGAACCTGCCGCTCGGCACGCAGCCGCAGGCGGCGGATGCGCTCACGCTGGGTATAGATCAGGACGGCCAGCCCGGCGGCAACCACTGCCCCAACGATGAGAGAGATGACATCGATCATAAACAGCCCTTCCTAAGGATGATGGAGGATGCGCTCGCAGGTGGTGCACTGGTGCACTTCACCGCGCCGCACACGCTGGGCGAGCAGCGAAGTGATCTCCACGCCGCACGCGCTGCATTCCTCACCCTGGATCACGGCCACCGCCAGACCTCCGGCGCGCTGCCGCAGATGGTCGTACAGCGCCAGATGGGGTGCAGCGATCTGGGGGCGCAGGGCAACCACCTGCTCGCGCAGGGTGATCTGCTCGGCCTCAAGGCGCGCCTGCTCCTCTGTCAGCTCGCTGAGAGCGTCGGCACGCTCAGCCCTGGCCTGTGTCAGCCTGGCCTGAGCCGTCTCCAGCTCCCGGGCGGCCTCCTCGGCCTGGAACATCGCCTCCAGCACCGGATCCTCCAGAGCAGCATAGCGATGGCGCAGCTCGGCGAGCTTCCCCTGCAGATCGCTTAACTCACGCACATTAACAACGCGACCGGAATACAGCCTCTGCTCGGTCGCGTCACCTTCTTCCCTGAGCTGGCGGCGCTCCAGCTCCAGGTCTTTCTGGCGTGTCTGCCAGTGCCGCAGGGTCTCCTCCGCCTCGTCAACGGCCTGGCGGGCGGCCCGCAGCACTTCATCACGGGCCAGCAGATCGGCGATGGCCTGCAGGCGGGTGGCGATCTGGTCGAGGCGGCTGTCCAGCTTCTGTAACTGGTATAATGTGGATGTTTGCGTCACCGGATACCCCATGCTGCCAGTCAGGTCGGATCAGGTAGGAATAGTGGAATCACCTACTATTGTGTAATATGCTGGCACATTATACTACTGGCGTAACACGGGCAGCAACCGGGCAGGTGGCCTTGTGCTGGCCGCTGCTGATGGCACGATGATCAGTATGGAAGGCATTTATGACCGGCATCGGTGAGATCGAAAGCTCGGAGTGGCAGTGGATTTTCATCGTCAGCGCGATCCTGCTGGTCATCATCTCGATCCCCTTTCTGTGGGCTTATGCAGTTGCCCTGCCCGATTCGCATTTCCTGGGCATCCTCAACAACCCGATCGACGGGGCCTCCTACCTGGCCAAGATGTATCAGGGCTACAGTGGGAGCTGGCTGGTCACGCTGCCCTATACGCCGGACCCGCACCGCGGCGTGATCACCTACACATTCTACGTGGCGCTGGGCCATCTGGCCCGGCTGCTCAACCTGCCACTGGTGCTGGTGTTTCATGTGGCCCGCCTGGTTGGGACGGTGCTGATGTTCCTGGCCATCTATCGCTTTGTGGCCGATTGGACCGACGATATCGCGCAGCGGCGGCTCACCTGGTTGCTGGTGGTGCTGGGCAGCGGGCTGGGGGCGGTGGCCATGTTGTTCGGGGTGACGGCCCCCGACCTGCTGGTGATGCCCGAGGCGTTCCCGCTGCAGGCTGCATATACCAATGCGCATTTCCCGTGGTCGATCGCGATGGCGCTGATGCTGGCGCATGTGCTGGTCAACATGGCGCTGCGCGGCGACCGCCCCAGCCCCACCCTCAACCTGTATTCGGTCTTCCTGGCGGCCGCCGCGCTGGCGCTGGGGGTGATGGCGCCCTTTGTGCTCGCGCCGCTGGCGCTGGGTTATGCGGCGATCCTCGGCTGGCTGTGGCGCGACCGGCGGGCCTTCCCCCTGCGTGAGGCTTCATGGGGCAGCATTGTGCTCATCTTCGGCATCCCGGTGCTGGCTTACGATTTCTGGATCGCGACCGGCGCCGGGCCGGTCTTCTCAACCTGGATGGCGCAGAACCTGACCCCTTCGCCGCCGGTGTGGCACTATCTGATCGCCTTCGGCCTGCTGCTGATCCTGGCCGGGATCGGGCTGTGGGGCATCCGCAGCGACCTGAACGACCCCGGCTATCTGTTCCTGCTGGTGTGGCTGGCGGGTGGAGCGATCCTGCTGTACGCGCCGATCCCGCTGCAGCGCCGCTTCTCGATGGGGCTAATCGCGCCGCTGGGCGTGTTCGCCGGGATCGGGTTGCGCCGGGTGGTGCTGCCAGCGATCCGGCAGGACCGCCGACTGTTTGCGATGCTGGCGATCTCCTCAGCCTGCATGATCACCACCATCGTGGCTATTCTGCTGCCGATGGGGGGTGCAATGGCGATCCAGGGGCTTCCGCGTGGGGATTACTATTTCATCAGTGCAGACGAGCAGGCGGCGCTGGGCTGGATCGCGCAGAACGGCGGCAGCGACCCGCTGGTGCTGGCCTCGCAGGAGATCAGCCTGCAGCTCCCGCTGTACGGGGCGCGGGTGGTGTATGCTCACCCCTTCGAGACCGTTGATGCCCCGCGGCGTGCGCGCGCGGTCCTCGACTTCTACAGCGGGGTCGACTGCTCGGTGCTGGCCGATGAGGGGGTGGGCTGGGTGATCGTGGGGGCACGTGAGCGTGCGCTGGCCGGGGACAGGGCGATCTGCCCGCTGCCCGGTGAGCCAGCCTACACCTCACCGCGGGGTGAGGTTCTGATCTATGATGTCGGCGGCAGTCGTTGAGGCGCCCGGCACAGCGGCGTGCTGGCCCCGGGCGCGCCTGTTCAGCGCCGCGCTGCTGCTGTTCGTGCTGGTGGCGCTCGTGCCGCCCGGCACGCTCCCCTACGCACCCGGCGCGGCCTATTCGGACGCGGCGATCGCGCACTGGCCTGCCGCCGAAACCCTGCGGCGCAGCGTGTGGGAGCACGGCCAGTGGCCACTGTGGAACCCCGACCGGATGCTGGGCCAGCCCTTTGCCGCCAACCCGCTGAACAAGGTCTGGTATCCGCCGCAGTGGCTGGCGCTGCTGCTGCCCCCCACCGCTCATCTCAACGTGATGCTCTATGCCCATATGCTGCTGCTGGCCCTGGGGATGATCGCCTGGGCGCGGGCCGAACGGCTGGCCCCGGCTGCAGCGCTGTTCGTGGCGCTGGCCTGGGGCCTCAACCCCAAGCTGATCGCCCACCTGGGCGCGGGGCATCTGGATATTTTCTATGCGGCGGCGTGGGTTCCCTGGGTGCTGTGGGCGGTACGTCGTGTGGTCGATGCGCCAGGCCGCGCGCGTGCCATCGATCTGGGCGCGCTGGGCGCGCTGCTGGCGCTGGCCGATGTGCGCCTCGCGTTCTACTGCCTGCCCCTCGCCGCGCTGTATGGGGTGGCCCTGGCCGGGCACTCGCTGCTGCCACGCCGCCGCGCAGATGGCCCCCCGATCCCACGCCTGTGGATCGCGGTGGGCGTGGGGGGGGCGGTCTTCCTGCTTCTGACCGCCGTGATCACCGTGCCGCTTCTGGCCCCCGGCCCGGAGCTGACGCGGGCGGCCATTACCCCGCAGGAGGCGGCGGCCTACTCGCTGCCGCCGCGTTATCTGGTCGGTTTCCTGCTGCCTGATGCGGGCGGCTTCCACGAATGGATGGCCTACAGCGGCCTGCCGGTGCTGGGGCTGGCCCTGCTGGCCCTGCGCGACCGGGCACGGCGGCCCGCCGCGATCGCGCTGTGGAGCGCCGCCCTGCTGGCGCTGCTGTGGGCGCTGGGCGAATACAGCCCGCTGTTCGAGCCGCTGGCGGCGCGTCTGCCGCTGGTGAGCTGGTTTCGCGTGCCCGCGCGCGCGCTGTTCGTGGTGGCGATCTGCCTGGCGCTGCTGGGCGCGTACGGGCTGGACTCGCTGCTGCGCGAGCCGCTGCGCGCGCCGGGTAAGCTGGCTGCGCTCGGCGCTGCGTTCTTCGGGCTGGCCTCGGCTGCCGCGCTGATGATCCTGACGCCTGACCGGCCCGCCTACGCCCTGGGCGCGCTGGCCATGCTGACGACGGGGCTGGGCATCTGGCTGGCGGGTGAGGGGTTGCCGCGCCTGCGTCAGGGGCACGCCGTCGGGCTGATCCTGCTGATCCTCACCCTGGCCGCCTCGCTGGGCCTGCTGGCCGCTACCTTGCTGGAGGGCCGCACGCCGGACGAGATCGACGCCGCCGACCGTGACCTGATCGCGGCGCTGTCCGGGTCGTGCCGGGCGGTGTATTCGCCCTCGTTTTACCTGATCGGCCCGGCGGCGGCGCAGGAGGGGATATGGACTCTGCACGCCGTCGACCCCTACCAGCTCCAGGACAGCGCGCAGGCCATCGCGGCGGCGGCGGGCGTGGCCTGGGTGGGCTATTCAGTTGTCGCGCCGCCGCTGCCTGAGGATGCGGCGGACCCCCGGACGGCGCTGAGCGATGCCACGCCAGATGTTGAGCGTCTGGCCGATCTCGGCGTCGGGCTGGTGGCCACCGGATTCCCGCTTGACGTGGATGGCCTGCGCCTGGAGTGGCGCGGCGAGGGCCGCTACCTGTACCGCGTCGAGGCGGTGCGCGAACCCTGGCGTGTGTCACCCGGCTGCGACCGGACTCCCAACCGCCCGCTCGATGTCCTGATCGACACAACCGGGCAGCAGGGGCCAGCCCTGCTGACAGTGACGCAGGCCTATGCACCTGGCTGGCAGGCGATCGTCTCTGGCAAGCGTGTCCCTGTGCAACAGGTCGCCGACGGGCTGATCGGCATCATGGTGCCGCCGGGAGGGCCTCACCGGGTTGAGCTGGTCTACCGCCCGCTGCCCGACCTGATCGGGCTGGCGATCAGCGTGGGTGGGCTGTGGCTGGCGGCGCGCCTGCGCGAGAGGTGGGCGAATGCGTGACCACGCGCGAGACATCACACGGCGCGAATGGGCACTGGTGCTGGCCACCGGGCTGCTGATCCTGCTGGCGCTCAGCGTCCCCTACCTGATCGGCCTGCGCACCTCGACGCCTGAGATGGCCTTTGGCGGCTTCCTGTTCGGCCTGGAGGATGCCCATTCCTATGTGGCCAAGATGCGCTTCGGGGCGTGGTCCGGGCCGCTGGCCGGGCTGGTTTACACTCACGAGCCGCACCGGGCCGGGCTGCTGTTCCTGTTCTATCAGGCCCTGGGACGGCTGGCCGCGCTGATCACGGGGCAGGGGGCGGCGGTGGAGACCCCCGTCCTGATCGCGTTCTATCACGCGGCGCGGGCCGTCACAGGGCTGGCGCTGCTGCTGATGGTTTACCGCTTTGCTGCCGACTACCTCGACACGCCGCGGCGCCGTCTGCTGGCCTGGGGGATCGCCGTGCTGGGCGGCGGGCTGGGCTGGACCCTGCTCGTAGTGCGAGGGGGCGGGGACTCAGCCCGCCTGCCGGTCGACCTGTACATCCCGGAGGCGTTCACCCTGCTCTCGCTGTATGGCATCCCGCATTTGCTGGCGGCGCGGGCGCTGCTGCTGCTGGGCTGGTGGCTGCTGCTGCGCGCCCTGGACGATGGCCGGTGGAGGCGCGCCGCCGGGGCGGGGCTGGCCTGGCTGGGGATGGCGGCGATTGTGCCGTTCTATGCCGCCCTGCTGGGCGTGCTGATCGCCGCCTGGCTGCTGGCCCAGTGGATCGCCGGGCGGCGCTTCCCGGCGGGGGCGCTGCGTCTGGCGGCGCTGGCGGGCGCCCTGCCCGCGCTGGCGCTGGTCTACTACGCCTGGCTGTTCACCTCCGACCCGGTGATGAGGGCGTGGTCGGCGCAGAACCGGCTGCCCTCCCCGCCCTTAATCGATTACCTGCTGGCCTTCGGCCCGCTGATCGCGCCGGGCCTGCCCGCTGCGGCGGCGCTGCTGCGCGAGCGCCTCACCCCGCGCGGCGCGCTGCTGATCGCCTGGCCGGTCGTCGCGACGGCGCTGGTCTACCTGCCGATCAACGTGCAGCGGCGGCTGCTGGAGGGGGTGATCGTCCCGCTGGCGATCCTGGCAGCGCTGGGGGCTGCCCGCCTGCTGGAGCGTCACCGGGCGGCATGGACGGCGGCGCTGACGCTGCTGTTCGCCGCGCTGCTGCCGTCGGCGCTGATCTTGCTGGCCGGGGGAAGCATGGCCGCCGCCAGACCCGCCCCGCCGATCTTCCACCCCGCCGCTGAGCTGGCCGCGCTCGACTACCTGCGGCTGAACGCCCCGCCGGGCAGCCTGGTGCTCTCCACCCACGAATCGGGCAATGCCCTGCCCGCCTATGCGCCGGTGCGCGTCTATGTGGGTCACGGCCCGGAGACGGCCAACAGCGCGGCTAAGGACGCGATCGCGCTGGCGTTCTTCCATGGTGGCATGGATGACGCGGCGCGCCGTGATTTGCTGGATGAGATCGGCGCGGCCTATGTGTGGATCGGCCCGGCGGAGCGCCCGGCGGCCTGCGCCGCTGACTGCTTCGACCCCGCCGCGCTGGGTCTGGCAGTTTTGTTCAGGCAGGGGGAGTACACGGTCTATGGGGTGGGGCCGTGAGCCGGGCTGAGCGGCGCTGGCTGGCCGCGGCAGTGGTGCTGGCGCTGATCGCGTTTAACGCACCGCATGTGGTGGGGCTGCTGCGGACCAGCCCGGAAAGCCCGTACACCGGGGCGCTGTTCTTCCCCGCCGACGTATTCAGCTACTATGCCAAAATGCGTCTGGGCGCGGGTGGCGAGTGGCTGTTCCGCGACCGTTACGCAGTGGAGCCGCACGCCCGGCTGCCGATCTACCTGCCCTATCTGCTGCTGGGGCGGCTGGCGGCGGTGCTGGCGGGGGGCGGGGCGCGCGTTCCGGTGGGGGCGCTGGTGGCCGTCTATCACGGCGCGCGGGCGCTGCTGGGCGCGGTGCTGCTGGTGCAGCTTTACCGTGTCGGTGCACTGCTGCTTGACGATGTCCGCCAGCGCCGCCTGGTCTGGATTCTGCTGGCCTTCGGCGGCGGGGTCGGCTGGCTGGCCGTGCTGCTGACGGGCGATCCGCTGGTGCTGGGCGGCCCCTATGACCTGTATCTGGGCGAGGCGGCCAGCACCATCCCGCTGCTGGTGTTGCCGCACGTGGTGCTGGGGCGGCTGGCCGTGCTCAGCGGGCTGCTGTGCTTCGTGCGCGCCGTCGAGGAGGGGCGCCTGCGTCCCGCGATCGGTGCCGGGGCGTGGTGGCTGCTGGCGGCGGCAGCGGTGCCATTCCACATCGTGACGGCGGGCGGTGTGGTGATCGCGTGGATGGCGGCGCGCTGGGCCGCTGAGCGATCCTTCCCGCGTGCGATGCTGACCCCGGCGATCATCGCCGGGCTGCCGGGGGCGCTGCTGCTGATCGCCGCCTATGTGCCCACCATCGGTGACCCGGTGTATGCGGCCTGGCAGGCGCAGGATTTCCGCGTGATCGGCGGGCCGCTGCATCTGCTGGTGGGCTACGGTGCCCAGCTCGTGCTGGCGCTGCCCGGCGTGTATCTTGCCCTCAAGAACCGCGCCCCGCGTGCGGCGCTGTTTGCCGGGTGGGCGGCTGCCCCACCCATGCTGGCCCTGATCCCGGTGCCGGTGCGCCAGCGGCTGATCGAGGGCTGGTTCGTGCCGCTGAGCGTGCTGGCCGTCTACGGGGCGGCGCGGCTGCTGGCTGGAGGGGGCAGGGCGGTGCGCGGCGCTGCGATCGCGCTGTGGGGCACGCTCTCGCTGACCGGCGCGGCGGCGATCCTGATCGGCGCACTGGCCCTGACGGCCTACGGCGGCGCGCCCGCCTATCTCGACGCGGAGACGGCGGCGGCGCTGGGCTGGCTGCGCGATCACGCCGCGCCCGATGCGGTGGTGCTCTCGGCGGGGGAGATCGGCGAGAGGCTGCCCGCCTATGCGCCTGTGCGTGCCCTGCTGGGCCATGCCTTTGAGACGCCTTTCTTTGCCGAGAAGGAGCAGGCCGTCGCCGCGTTCTTTGGCGGGAATATGGGTGACACTACCCGTGCCGATCTGCTTGAGCGCTACCGCGTCGACTACGTCTATGCAGGCCCGGCGGAAGCCGCCCTGACCGGGGCTGTGTTCGATCCGGCGGCGCTGCCGCTGCTGGTGGTATACTCGTCGGCGCACATCACGATCTACGAGGTCACCGCGCCGTGAAGCTCACACCGCGCCACCTGCCGCCGCTGATCCTGCTGTCGGCCACGCTGATCCTGTTCCATCGTTTGCTGCTGGGGGAGGTGATCTTCTGGGGCACGCCGCTGCTTCAGTTCTACCCCTGGCGCGAGATAGCGTTCTCGCTGCTGCGCCAGGGGCAGCTCCCGCTGTGGAACCCGCTGGTGGGCAGCGGCGCGCCGCTGCTGGCCAACTATCAAACCGCCGTGTTCTACCCCCCCAACTGGCTCTATCTGATCATCCCCACCGAGTACGCGATGGGCATCGTGGGGGTGCTGCATGTGCTGCTGGCCGGGGCCGGGATGATGGCCTATCTGCGGCGCCTGGGGGTTGATTCGACGGGGCAGGGGGTGGGCGCGCTGGCCTTCGCCCTGAGCGGCTACCTGATCGCCCGTTTCGGCTTCCTCAGCATCACCTCTGCCGTGCCCTGGCTGCCCTGGCTGTTCTGGGCCGTTGACGGCGTGCTGGCCCCGGCGCGGCGGGGGGCAGATCGGTGCGGGGCGGTGGCGCTGCTGGGCCTGATCGGTGGGCTGCTGCTGTTGGCCGGGCACGCGCAGACGGCCTTCTACAGCCTGCTGCTGGCCGGGTGCTATGCCGTATGGCGCACGCTGAGCGCCGCCGATCTGCTCCGCGCACGGCTGACGCGGGCGGGGCTGGCGCTGGCCGGGGTGCTGCTCGGCGCGGGGCTGGCGCTGATCCAGCTCGCCCCCACCTATGAGCTGATGCAGACCTCGCAGCGGGCCGCGGGGGTGGATCGCGAGCTGGCGCTCAACTTCTCCTACGGCCCGGCGCGCACCCTGACGCTGCTCTCGCCCAACCTGTTCGGCAGCCCGGCCCGCGGCGATTACTTCACGCCCGGCGCGTACTGGGAGGATGCGGCCTATGTGGGCCTGCTGACACTGGCGCTGGCCGGGCGTGCGGTGGTGCTGTGGGGACGCGCCCGCCGCCGGGGAGATGTGCCGCCCGCGCTGCGGCCCGTCCCCTTCTTCGCGCTCAGCCTGCCGCCGGTGTTTGCCCTGGCGATGGGTCAGTATACGCCGGTCTTTCCCTTTCTCTACGATCACGTGCCCACCTTCGATATGTTCCAGGGGCCGGCCCGCTGGCTGCTGCTGGCGGTGTTCGCGCTGAGCACGCTGGGCGGCATGGGGGCCGCCGATCCGGTGGGCCGCCGCACCGGGCGCGCGGCGGCGCTGCTGGTGGTGTTCGGGCTGGCGATCCTCAGCGCGGGCATCACGGCGTGCCTCGCGCTCGCCGAAGGGCTGGAGCCGGCCTTCATCCGCGGGATTGTGCGGATGGGCGTCGTGCTGGCGCTGAGCGGCGGCGTGCTGCTGCTGGCGGGGTATGGTGAGAAACTGCCGCAGGCACGGGCGTACCGGGGGCCGCTGGCGCTGCTGCTGCTGGCTGCCGACCTGGTGAGTGCCCACTGGGGGCTGAACCCCACCCTCCCGGCGGAGGTCTATCATCAGCCGGGGGGGCTGGCGGCTGATCTGGCCGGGGAGGTTGAGGGCTATCGCATCCTGTACACCCCGGCGGATGAGGATGCTGTCAAGTTCGGCGCGTTCCTCGATTTCACCGATTTCCGGCCCGGCGACCTGAATCGCTGGGTGGCCATGCGTGGGTCACTGCTGCCCAACCTGGGCATGATCGACGGGATTGCCTCCATCGGGAACTTTGACCCGCTGCGCGTGGGCCATTATGACGCGCTGCTGCGCTCGCTGGACGGCCTGCCGGAGGCCGATCTGCTGGCGGCAGCGGCACGCATGAACGTGGCGGTGCTGCTCAGCCCGACCGAGCGACCGGGCCTTGAGGCTATCGCCCGCACGCCGGATGTGATCGCCTACCGCCTGCCGAATCCCTGGCCGCGTGCTGCGCTGGCGGCATGTGAAGATTCCCCCGATGGCCTGAGCTGCACACCGAATGTGGAGAGCACGGCGGCGATCGTTATCGATGAGCCAAAGCAGGTGACCGTGCAGGTCGACGCTGCGGCGGCGGGCTGGCTGCTGCTGCTCGACACCGACTACCCCGGCTGGGAGGCGGCGGTCGATGGCAGCCCTGCCCCCATCCGGCGGGCCAACGGCGCCTTCCGCGCCGTCGAGGTGCCCGCGGGGCAGCACGTTGTTGAGTTCCGTTATCGCCCGGCCAGCCTGCGCGTGGGGGCAGCAGGGAGCGCGCTGTCGCTGCTGGCGCTGGCCGCGCTGGGGTGGGGCGTGCGCCGCCCGCGCCCATCACATTCCGTTTGACGAGCCACACCCGACCCGGTAAGATTTACCGTCTGGGTGCAGTGAACTCCCTTTTGCTGGCGGCGGGGGATTGAGCCTGTCTTAAAGTACTGAATGACGAAAGTGATTGGCGGCGTGGCGGAAACTCTGGTTATCGTCCCGACTTATAACGAGCGCGAGAACATCGAGCGGCTGGTGACCATGCTGCTCGATCTGCCGCTGGACATCGGCGTGATTGTGGTGGATGACAACTCACCGGATGGCACCGGACAGATCGCCGATGAGCTGGCCGGACGGCACCCGGGGCGCGTCAGCGTGATCCATCGCGCGGGCAAGCTGGGGCTGGGCACGGCCTACCTGGCCGGGTTCGCGCTGGCGCTGAGCCAGCCCGGCACGCGACGGGTGATGACCATGGACGCCGATTTTTCGCACCATCCGCGCTACATCCCGGCGATGGTGGAGGCCAGCCGCGATTATGATCTGGTGATCGGCTCGCGCTATGTGGCCGAGGGCGGCACGCCTGACTTCCCGTTGAAGCGTATCCTGCTCAGCTCTGGCGCAAACGCCTTCGCCCGCACCATGCTTGGCCTGCACGCCAAGGATGCGACTGCGGGCTTCCGCTGCTACCGGCGCGAGGTGCTGGAGACGCTGCCGCTGGACAGTATCTTCAGCAGCGGCTACTCGTTCCTGATCGAGATGCTGTACCTGGTGCAGCAGGCGGGTTTCAGCGTGGGCGAGGTACCTATCGTGTTCGAGGATCGCAAGCAGGGCACCTCGAAAATCTCGCGCCATGAGATCCGCCGGGCGCTGTACACCGTGCTGCGCCTGTCGTGGCGGCGGCTGTTCGGGCGCGACCCGCGCTTTATGGTTCGCATGCAGGCCCCTAACAAGTAGATAGGCATGAAGTGACCTCTGATCACCTTGAGCATGTGCCGTGCAACCTGTGCGGCAGCACTGACTATACCATCCGGTTTCCCAGCACACGCCCGGCTTTCTCCACCGAGGAGGAGTGGGCGGCCTTCCGCTGTACGCATCCGGGCTACGGCATCCACGGCCAGATTGTCACCTGCGACCACTGCGGGATGGTGTACACCAACCCGCGCCGCCCCCCGCAGCAGATCAGCATCAACTACGCCACCGTCGAGGATCCGCTGTACCTGCGCGAGCGCCGCGCACGTGAGGTGACGTTCGCCGGGCACCTGCGGAGCTTCGAACGTTACTGCGGGCCGGGACAGGGCCGCCGCCTCCTCGACATCGGAGCGTACATCGGGGTGTTTGTGGAAGTGGCACAGCAGGCAGGCTGGGAGGCCTGGGGGCTGGAGCCGTCAGCCTGGGCGGTGAGGTACGCCCGTGAGCGCGGCCTCAACGTGTTGGCCGGCGGGCTGCCGGAGGGGGCAGGGCAGTTCGAAGCGGGCAGCTTCGACGCCGTCACGCAGTGGGATGTTATCGAGCACTTCACCGACCCGATGGGCGCGCTGCGCGCCTCGTATGACCTGCTCAGGCCGGGCGGCTGGATCGCCGTACACACCATGGATATCGACAGCCTGCTGGCCCGGCTGATGGGGCCGCGCTGGCCCTGGCTGATGGAGATGCACATCTACTACTTCTCTCGGCGCACGCTGGCTGAGATGCTGCGCCGGGCTGGATTCGAGGTGGTGCGTGTCAGGCCGGAGGGCCGCCACCTGCGGCTGAAGTACCTGATCACGCGGCTGGCCCCTTACAGCCAGTTTCTTGCAGCGATGGTGGAACGCGTTGCCGGGGTGACCGGGCTGGATAAGGCACTGGTGCCCGTCAACTTTGGAGACCTGGTGACGGCCTATGCCCGCAAGCCAGAATAGGCCGGGTGGGAGTTCTGAGGCATGAGGGGAGGGCAGGCGGCTGCCCTCTTTTCGATCGGGGTCAGGGGGCGGGCACGTCTCGGCGGGCGTAGATCAGCATGCCATCGCTTTCATAAACGTCCGACTCGATGCGCTCAACCAGCCGATAACTCTGCTTAAAGCGCGGGTCGAGCAGCAGGCCACGCCGCCCGTAAATCTCCAGGATCACCAGATAGTCGGGCCGCTTCTCCAGGATCAGGTCAGGGGCGACCGCGTAGGCCATCCCGGCGATCATCGAGGGGGGCAGCGGGTAATAGGCTGTTGACCCCGGGGAGACCAGCCCCAGCGTGTCGAGGATGCGCGCACCGGAGTACCAGCCCACCGCGCCGATGTCACCCGCCGCGATCACCGTATCCGGCCCCACATACGGGGCCAGCGAGCGCCCGGCCTGCTCGTACTGCAGCTCCAGCTCGATCCACGCCATGGCCGGGGCGGGGCGGTTGGGGCCATGAGCGGGGTGCAGCACCCAGGCGTTCAGGCTCATCCCCAGCCACAGCAGCCCCGGTACGGCCAGTGCGGCCCGCCGGGCCGATGCGGATCGCAGCGCCTGCGTGAAGGTTGTGACCCCGCCGATCAGCGCCAGCATGAAGATCGCCAGCGGTGGGGTGGTATACCAGCGGAACATCAGCGGGTTGGCCAGCCCGAAGGCCAGCCAGAACAGCGGCGGGTAGGCGATCAGCGCCACAGTGCGCGCGTCGCGGCGGATCAGGCGCAGGCTCCCCACGACGAACAGCCCGGCATAGATCACCGACCCGGCCATCGCGCCCGGCGGGCCGAAGGCCTCAAACTCGGCGAAGGGCGTGGAAAACTGCTGCACCAGCGCCGTCAGCGCGTGGGTGGGCGGCAGATAGTAGGCCACCGATTTGGCGGTGATCGAATGGGGCAGGGGGCTGCCGTAAGTCAGTGTGCTGTAGATCAGCCAGGGCATTATCATAGCCAGGTATGTGCCCAGCTCGGCCCAGGGCAGGCGGGCCAGCGGCTTCCCCTGCGTGCGCCGCCAGCGGTCAACGATCATGCCCAGCGCCAGCGGCCCGGCCCAGATCAGCGCGTCGGGGCGGGTGAGCGTAGCCAGCGCCGTCAGCGCGGCGGCGGGGCGTGATCGCCCATTCAGCCACAGGGCGAACGCCCCCAGCATCAGGGCGACGGCCAGCGCAGTCTCCATGCCGCCAATCGCGAAGGTGACGCTGCGTGGGGCCACCGCCCACAGCATCCCCAGCAGCAGGCCCGGCAGGTCCTCGCCCAGCAGCCGCCGGGCGATCAGCGCCAGCAGCACGACATTGGCGGCGTCGAGCAGCGCGTTGAGCATCGGCGAGACGATCGGCAGGGCCGCCGGGCCGCCCAGCAGCGCCGCGGGGGTGAGCAGCAGGGCATACAGCGGCGTGGTGGTGCCCAGAACCGGCTCGCCGGGGTTGTAGGCCAGCCCGTACCCGGCGGCCAGGTTGGCGGCGTAGCGGTAGGTGATGTAGGCGTCGTCGATGATGCGCGGGCCGGGGATCAGGCGCACAGCGGCAGCCAGCAGCGCCAGGCCGATCAGCGCGGCGATGAAACGGCGTGAGGGGGGGCGGGCCGGTTCTGTGATGCTCATGCCACCAGTCTAGCAGAAAGCACGGCGCGTTCAAATAAGTGATCTGCCCCGTTGCCGGGGCGGTGCAGCGTGATGTAGACTGATAGCATGGCTCATGCCCCCGCTTTCCCCCACACGGCACGTATCGCCGACCTCGCCAGACCCGCCCGGCACCCCGGCCTGTGGGCCGCGCTGGCCGTTGGGCTGGCCCTCAAGGCCCTGATCCTGATCACGGGAGCCTCGACCTTTGACGCCGACGAGGCGATTGTGGGCCTGATGGCGCGCCATATCCTGCAAGGGGACCTGCCGGTCTTTTTCTACGGGCAGCGCTACATGGGTGCGATCGACGCCTACCTGACCGTGCCGTTCTTCCTGGCGCTGGGTCCGACGGTGCTGGCGATGCGCCTGCTGCAGGTGACACTGTACCTGGGTGTGCTCGTCACCACCTATGCCGCCGCCCTGCGGCTTAGCCGTAGCCGGTTCGGCGCGGCTGCGGCGGCGTTGCAGATCGCCGTGCCGTCGGTGTTGTTCAGCACCTACACCACCGCCTCGCTGGGCAGCTATGTGGAGACGCTGCTGCTGAACAATCTGCTGCTTCTGGTCGGGTGGGGCATCCTCAGCGGGGAGCGCGACACGCCGGGGCGCTGGCTGCTGGCCGGGCTGCTGGCCGGGATCGGCTGGTGGGGCATGGCGCTGATCGTCGTCGTCGCCGCGCCGCTGGCGTTGCTGGGCCTGTGGCATTTCCACCGCCGCATGCCCTGGCGGCGCGTCGGGCTGCTGCTGGCGGGCTTCGTCGTCGGCGCGCTGCCGTGGATCATCGCCACGCTGGGGGCCGCCGGGGAGGTGCTCGGCGACCTGGCGGGGGTGCGCTACGGGGCGGTTGCGGAGACCTTTGAGGCCGGGTTCGGCCCCGCCGGGCGGCTGGTCTCGCTGCTGGCGCTCAACCTGCCCGCGCTGTTCGGGCTGCGCCCCCCCTGGTCCACGGCGTGGAACCTGCTGCCGGTCGGCCTGATCGTAACGGCGCTGTATGCGATGGTCCTGCTGCGCGCCCTGCGCCGTGCCCTCTCCCCCACGGAGCCGCCGGACGCGCACCTGATGCCGGGCAGCCTGCTGGGGGGCTGGGCGCTGCTGCTGGCGCTGTTCGTCGGCACGTCGTTTGGCATAGACCCCACCGGGCGCTATCTGCTGCCGCTGTACCCGCTGCTGGCGATCCTGGCCGGGGAGTGGCTGGGCCGCGTGCGCGGCGGGGTGGAGATGCAAGCCGGGCGGCACGGCCTCTGGATCGCCCCGCTGCTGCTGGCCGTGCTGATCGGCTACAATGCTTACGGGAACCTGCGCGCAATAGCTGAGAACCCGCCGGGCCTCACCACCCAGTTCGACCCGATCTCGCACATCCCGCACGATCATGACGGGGAGCTGATCGCCTTCCTCGATCAGATCGGGGTAGACCGTGGGTACAGCAACTACTGGGTGGCCTACCGCTTCGCCTTCCTGACCGGCGAGCGCGTGCTGCTGGCCCCGCGCCTGCCCTATAAGGCCGACCTGGATTACACTTACCTTGACGACCGCTACCCGCGCTATACCGGGCTGGTGCGGCAGGCTGAGCAGATCGTCTACGTTACCAGCAACCACCCCGCGCTGGATGAGGCGCTGGCCGCCCGGCTCGATGCGCTGGGTGTGGCGCACCGGATAGAGCGCATCGGGCCGTATACCGTGTTTTACGATCTCAGCGAGCCGGTCACGCCGGAGCAGATCGGGCCTTTCGGCGCCGTATCGGGCGTCGATCCGCTGGAATAGGGAGGCGTGAATGAGACCCTACCTGCGTGATCTGCTGATCGTGTACCTCACCGCCCTGCTGGTCAACGGCGCTGTGGCCGCGCTGGTGCGTTCGCCCGGCTATGTGGACGCCTACTACTATTTCAACGGAGGGATGCTGATCGCGCAGGGGCGGCTGGTCGAGCCGTATTTCTGGAACTGGGCGGCGGCTCCCCCCTCGCTGCCTGCCCCGGCCTTTGCCTACTGGCAGCCGCTGCCCTCGCTGCTGGCGGCGGCAGGCATCCTGCTGGCGGGCGGCGCTGACCCATTCGAGGCGGCGCAGGCCGTCTATATCGCCCTCGGATCGCTGGTGCCGGCCCTGGCCTATCTGGTCGCGGCGCAGATCGGGGAGCGAGGCCATGCGCTGATCGCCGGGCTGCTGGCCGTGTTCGGCGGCTTCTACGCGATCTACTGGTCGCTGCCGGAGTCGTTCACGCCCTATGCGCTGGCAGGCGGCGGGGCGCTGCTGCTGGCTGGCCTGGGGCTGAGCGGCAAGGGGCGGCGCATCCACTGGCTGGCGGCGGGCCTGATGGCAGGGCTGGCCCACCTGACACGCGCCGACGGCCTGCTGATGTTGCTCTGCGTGCTGTTCTGTGCGCTGATCCCGGTCGGAGGGCGCGCGGCCCGGCGGCGGCTGATCGATGCGCTGCTGGCGGCGGCGGGCTATCTGATGGTCATGGCCCCCTGGTTCGTCCGCAACATGGCGACGTTCGGGGCGGTGCTGCCGCCGGGCGGGCTGAACGCCCTGTGGCTGGTGGAGTACAATGACCTGTTCAACTACCCCTCGAACCTGTCGGCGGCGCGTTATTTCGCGGCGGGATGGGAGACCATTCTGCGCGTCAAGCGGGACGCGCTCACGGGCAACCTGGGGACATTCGTCGGCGTACATAACCTGGCCTTCCTCACGCCCTTCACGCTGATCGGGGCCTGGCGCATGCGGCGTGATCGGCGGTTGCTGCCCGCTTTTCTGTACGGCCTGGCGCTGTTCACCGCGATGACGTTCGCCTTCTCGCTGGTGGGGGTGCGCGGTGGGTTCTTCCATTCGGGGGCGGCGCTGGTGCCGTTCGTGACTCCGCTGGCCGCGCTGGGCCTTGAGTCCGCGATCCGCTGGGCGGCGATGCGCCTGCCGCACTGGCAGCCAGAGCGCGCCTTTCGCGGGTTCGGTGGGCTGGCGGTGGGCGCATCGGCGCTGACGACCGCCGGGCTGGTGCTGGTGCGCGTGGTCGGGCTGCCTGACCTGACACAGGTGGCCTGGAACCATGGTGAAGATGCCTATCGGGAAGCCGGTGAGTGGATGGACGCCGCCGGGATCGCGGCGGATGAACGGGTGATGTCCAACAACCCGCCGGGCTTCTACGCCCTGACGGGGCGGGGTGGCATCCCGCTGGTCAATGGGGGTGAGGCAGATCAGCTCCGCGCAATGGCGGCGTATGACGTGCACTACCTGATCATCAACCAGCATGTGCCGGAGGGGCTGGAGCCGCTTTACCTGGGCGAGATCACGCCGCGCTGCCTGACACTGGTGGGCACCTTTGGCACACAGGATGACCCGTTCTACCTGTACCGCGCCGACTGTGAGGGGTGAATCGAACGGGGGCGGACCTCGTCGCCCGCCCCCTGCCTTTAAGCCTTACGGCATAGTGAACTGTGTGGTGAAATCGTTGACCTCCAGCGTGTAAGTTCCTGCGGTGAGTACACTCGACAGCGTGTAGCTGGTCTGGAAGGGAGCCAGCGCCATGGTGCACATCAGGTTGGGATCGCGGCTGGTCTCCACTGTCACGATGATGCGGTCGCCCTGCACGGTGTCGCTGATCGCGCGGAGCTGGGTGCAGCCGTCCGACAGCGATCCGTAGATGGTCAGCACTGGCGGCTGGCCGGGCCGTGCCTCCACCTGCACATCCTCGATGTAGGCTGTGCCGCCCGGCGGGCTGGTGATCAGGCCCGGCGCGGGCACCACCACCACCGGCGGCTCGCCGATCGGTGGCCCACCGGGGGGCGGCTCCACCACGACGGGGGGCTGCTCGCCGCTGCTCCCCTCATCGAGGGCATTGTCCTGATCGAGCGTGAAGGTCGTCGTCAGGTCGTTGACCTGCACGGTGTAGGTCCCGGCAGGCAGCCCGTAGATGTCCAGCGGGATTGACTGGCTGAAGGGGGTGAGCACCTGCGCGCAAACGGCATCGGCGGGGCGCTCGCCGCCCACCTGCACGATGAAGGTGTCATCGGCCCGCTCCGGTGTCTCCCACGTCAGCGCGGAGCAGGCATCCGGCAGCGTGCCGCTGACCTGAACGGCGGCCTGCAGTGGCCATGACTCCATGAACAGAATGTCGATCGAGTCGATCTGGACCGTCACATCCACCATGTTGCCGGGGGCTGGCTCCGGCTCCGGCTCGTCATCCGAGCTGACCGGCTCATTGGGCCCGGCCCCGCCGTCCTCATCGGGCGCGGGGGTTTCGACACCGGCATCCGGCGTGCATCCGCTTATGATGAGCAGGGCCGCCAGGAGAAGCATCAACAGTGATAGCGTTGGGCGCATAGATCGTGTACCCTTTCTTCGAATTGTCACAATACGGTGTGTTTCTCACCCATATAACGATGGGCGGATGGTGATGGTTCCGGCAGATAGACCACAGCACTCACCCCGTTTTCGCCTCACCCCGCTGCGGCGCGATGTGCTGATCGCGCTGGCTGCGCTGGCTGCCCAGGCGATCTTCCTGGCCGCAGCTCCGGTGGGGCAGGGGGGGCGCGGCTTCCCGCTGGATGACTCCTGGATATACCAGACCTATGCCCGCAGCCTGATGACAACCGGCAGGTGGGCGTTTGTGCCGGGCGTGCCCAGCACCGGCTCGACCTCACTGCTGTGGACGCCGCTGCTCGCCCCGGGGCACCTGCCCGGCCTCAGCCCCTACTGGTGGACGCAGCTCGCCGGGTGGCTGGCACTGACGGCGGCGGCGCTCGGCGCGGCACGGCTGGCCGAGGGCGAGGAGTCGCGCCCGGCGGTCGGGCTGGCGGCGGGGCTGTCCGTGGCGCTGTGCTGGCAGATGGTGTGGGCGGCAGCCTCAGGGATGGAAACGGCGCTGTTCGCTGCGCTGTTGCTGTGGTTCTGGGTGTGGGTGTGGCGTCATGATCCCGCCGCGCCCGGGCTGCGCCCGCGTGACAGCCTGCTGCTGGGCCTGTGGACCGGCCTGCTGATGCTGGCCCGCCCGGAGGGGGTGCTGGCGCCCGGCGTCGCCGGGCTGTACGGGCTGCTGGCACCGCTGCCGCTACGCGATCGGCTGCGCCGAGCGGCCCTGGCCGGGCTGGGCTTCAGCCTGATCCTGCTGCCCTTCTTCGGCATGAATCTGCTGATCAGCGGCTCGCCCTGGCCCAATACATTTTACGCCAAGCAAACCGAATACGCGATCCTGTGGGGGCAGCCCTACCCATTACGGCTGGCGCAGCAGGCGGGCGTGAGCTTCGTGGGGGCGCAGGCCCTGCTGATCCCGGCGCTGGGCTTTGTGGTGGTGGATGCCCTGCGGGGCAGGCCGCGGCGCTGGCTGGCCGTGCTGCCGCTGATCTGGATCATCCTGCACTGGATGCTGTATGCTGCCCGGCTGCCGGTCACCTATCAGCACGGCCGCTACGCCATCCCGACCATGCCCGTGCTGATGGCGCAGGGGGTGGCGGGGATGCTGGCCCGGGCGCGCCCCGGCGCCGATCGGATGGTGACCCGCATTACCAGCCGGGCCTGGCTGCTGGCCTTCGCGCTGACGCTGCTGTTGAGCGTGGTGGTGCTGGGCGCCCCGGCCTACGGGCGGGACGTGGCGTTCATCGACGGTGAGATGGTGGCAGTGGCCCGCTGGCTGGCGGCCAACACCCCGCAGGACGCGGTGATCGCTGCGCACGACATCGGCGCGCTCGGCTACTTCGCGCCGCGCCCGCTGATCGACCTGGCAGGGCTGGTCTCGCCGGAGGTGATCCCCTTCATGCACGACGACCGACGGCTTGCCGAGTTCGTGATCACACACGGGGCGGATTATCTGGTGATCTTCCCGCAGTGGAGCAGCGCCTATCAGCGTCTGGCCGCCGATCCTCGCTTCTGCCCCGTGTGGGATGCTTCGCAGGGGGCGGGTTATGGGGGGAGCAGCAGGCTGGGGCCGATGACGGTGTATGCAGCCTGCGGGCGCTGATCCCCCGCCCGGTGCAGCGCGGAATGTGTGCTTTGAGTCACCTGCCATGTTGCCCTGTGTTTTTGCCTGTGGTAGACTGTTTTTTGAGGCACACGGCGAGGTGGGCGTCATTATTTCCTTGTTATTATGAAATGATCGAGGCGGGCAATGAGCCAGCAACCGAGTTCCCCGTCTGCCAAAACGATCGGGATTCTGATCGTTGACGATCACCTGATTTTCCGGCAGGGCATTCAGATGAACCTCGAGTTTCACGACGACATCGAGGTGCTGGGCCATTGTGCTAACGGCAAGGAAGCTCTCGAGATGATCCGTGAGCTGGAGCCGCATGTGGTGTTGATGGACATCAACCTGCCGGTAATGAACGGTATTCAGGTGACTCGTGAGATCGAGGTCGAGCGCATCCCTACCCGGGTGGTGATGTTGACAGCGTATGATGATGCTGAGCAGGTGATCCATGCCATGCGGGCCGGGGCGGCGGCGTTCTGCCCTAAGGAGATCAGCCCGGAGAAGCTGGTGGATGTGATTCGGCTGGTGCGCGCGGGCTATTACGTGGTGCGCGATCAGATATTTGACCACCAGGGGCTGACCGAGTGGCTGGAGCAGGGCGTCGAGGCGATCGCCGGGCAGTATTATGCCGATCTGGCCGACACCTTCTCGCCACTGTCGGCGCGGGAGATGGAGATTCTGCGCTACGTGACGCGCGGACTGAGCAACAAAGAGATCGCCCGGGTGCTGCAGATCAGCCACCAAACGGTGAAGAACCACATGACATCCATCCTGCGTAAGCTGGCCGTGGAGGACCGCACCCAGGCAGCGGTGTTTGCGCTGCGCCGCGGGTGGGTGCGCCTGCAGGATACCGGGGAGAAAGAGGTATCGGATGCCGAGTGAGTGGCAGGGCATCTTCTGACATCTGCGTGTATTTAGCATAGAGGTGACGGGCAACATGCCAGTGCAAGAAGAGGCTGTCAAAAGTGGGAAGGACGAGGCGGTTGAGCGGCTTCAGGCGGAGCTCCAGCGGCTCAATGCCGAGCTGGCCGATATCAGCAGCAAGCTGAACACGTCTCAGCAGCAGCTTGAGCAGCTTTCGCAGCGCAATGCGGCCATCGCCGGGGAGATGCGCCGTTTGGACGGTGCGCTGGAGGCCACCCCCCGGGTGACGCTCAAGGAGACGTACACCGAGGCGATGAACGTGCAGCAGCGCCTGCTGACCCTGCGCGGCCAGATCGAACGCTTGCAGAGCGAGCAGCAGGCTGCCCAGCGGTCCTATGACATGGCTGAGGCGCTGCTCGACCTGCTCAGCCGCAGAGACCCCAAGGCTGATGAGCTGATCAATGCGCGGGAGACGATCATCCGTATCATCGATGCCCAGGAGGAGGAGCGCGAGCGTCTGGCTCGCGCCATGCATGACGGCCCGGCACACGCCCTGACGAATTTCATCCTTCAGACCGAGATATGCCTGAAATGGTTCGAGAAGAACCCCGAGCGCGCCCGCGAGGAGCTGGTCAAGCTCAGGGCCAGCGCTAACGAAGCCTTTGGCCTGGTGCGGGCCTTCATCTTCGATCTGCGCCCGATGATGCTGGGTGATCTGGGCCTGGTGCCCACGCTGAGGCGGTATGTCTCTGAGCTGCAGAGCAAGACCGATTTCAAGGCTGACCTTGAGATCATGGGGCGTGAGATGCGCCTGGCGGAGTACCTGGAGGTGCTGCTGTTCCGCGGCATCACCAGCCTGATCAGCAATGCCCGTGACCAGCGAGGGGCCACCTCGGCTCAGATCACGCTCACCATGGGCGACAACACCATCCGTGTGATGGTCGAGGACAACGGGCGCGGCCTCGGCACGGGCAAGCTGCAACTTGACTCAAGCAACAGCGAGGCCCTGGGGATGGGCGCCCTGCAGGAGCGCCTCAGGCTGGTGGGGGGCACACTGCAGGTCGAGAGCGGGTCAGGGGCGGGGACGCGCGTCACCATTGAGGTGCCAACCGACCTGACCTCCTGAGGAGGCTGAGGATCGACATCGTGGCAGAGGGCACAGCAGCCATACAGGCAGGGTGCCCTCTTTGCATACTGTTACAGCGAGTTACAGGTATGCAGGGGGCTATTTCCCGGGGGCCAGTTTCGGGGTAGACTGCGTCTCAGCCGCTGCGCCGGGGGAACGGTGCCCGGCTTGACACGATCTGTGAACTGTGTATAGTAAGTTTCAGTCCGAGGCATACACGGAAACGGCTGGCCTGCCCCATAGAATACTTGACGCTATAATGGATGTATGTGGATGTATGGGCAGAACACGCGGCGCGGTCACTGCCTGCTGCGAGCAGTGAAGGGCATTCCGGGGTATGCTTGACGACGTGAGTAAGTGCCCACAGGGTGAGTGAGGGATGTAAATGGCCGAGAAGATCAGAGTCCTTATTGTGGATGACAACGAAGAAACGCGGTATGGCACTCAGCGGCTGCTCGAGATGGAGGATGATCGCATCGAGATCGTCGGGATCGCAGAGAACGGTCTGCAGGCGATCGAACTGGCGCGTGAGCTGCACCCGCACGTGGTGCTGATGGACATCAATATGCCGGTGATGGACGGGTTGCAGGCGACGGCCCGCATTAACCAGGAGCTGCCGCGTGTGCAGGTGGTCATCGTGTCGGTGCAGGATGATCCCAACTATATGCGTCAGGCGATCCGGGCCGGCGCCACTGACTTTGTGGCGAAGCCGATCTCCGCTGATGAACTCGCCGCTGCCATTGAACGCGCGTACCAGAAAATCCCGCCGGAAGTGCCCGCCGGTATGCCGGGGATCATCCCCGGTATGGAGGGTCAGCTCCCCGGCTATCCTTACCCGCGCCGGGCCGAGGGGCACATCATCGGCGTGCTGGGGCCAAAGGGCGGCATTGGCAAGACGACGGTCGCCGTCAACCTCGGGGTGGCACTTGCCCGCAGCATGAAGGACAAAAGGGTCCTGTTGATCGACGGCAATGTCACCTACGGCGATGTGGCTGTCTTCCTCAACACCCGTGGCCAGTACAGTGTGGTTGACCTGGCGATTATGCTGGAGGATTCTGAGCAGGCGGATGACCAAGTGCTGGAAGGAACCATTGCCTCGCATGACAGCGGCCTCAAGCTGCTGGTGGCGCCTGCCAGCCCGACCGATACCCCGGTGGATGCCGGGCTGTTTGGTACGATGCTTGACTTCCTCAAGCGCGAATTCGACTATATTATCGTCGATACTGCGACCACCATCGACAATATGATGGTGGCTACCATCCGCAGGGCAGATCGCCTGATCATGCTGACGCATCCCACCATGCCCGCGTTGAAGAACGCACGGCTGATGTTCGCCGAGCTGCGCGGGGCCGAGTATCCATTTGAACACTTGATGCTGGTGATGAACCGGGTGCCCAAGAACAACCGGATCACCGCCGCCCAGATCGGCCAGTATCTGGGCCAGAAAGTTGTGCTGGAGATCCCGGATGATCCGGCGGCGGACGAGGCGCTCAACCGGGGCGTGCCCCTGGTGACGCTGGACCCGCGTCGTGTCATCTCGGTACAGCCGCTGCTGAACCTGTCACAGATGCTCCGCGACAGCTTTGAAAAAGCCGAAGCGGGAACGCCGGCAGGGAAGCCTCGCGGCCTTCGCTGGTTTGGTTAACAAATACTTGGGATTAGTGGTTGCAGCGATAAACCAGAGAGGAGATCGGAATGTCACTGCTAAAGCGCATTGATAAGGGTCAGTCAGAGGGCGGGCAGCCGTCCGGTCAGCCAACCGGGCAGGACCGGGGTGCTGCCATGGGAGCCGCCGGTGCCGCGCGGCTGAGCCAGCGCCGCGAGGCGCTGCATGGGGCGATCGGCCAGGTAGGCGGTATTGACATCAAGGAGCGCGTGCAGCGCCGCCTGCTGGAAGACCTGGGGCCCGGTGAAACGTATGACCTGAGCCGTCAGGACGAGCTGCGCGCTCGCATCGATGAGCTGTTCACCACGATCCTCCAGGAGGAGAACATCGTGCTGGCGCGCAACGAGCGGCGCCGCCTGCATGAGCAGATCGTGGCGGAGCTGCTGGGCTACGGCCCGATCGAGCCGCTGCTGCTCGACCCGGAGATCACCGAGGTGATGGCAGTGGGCCATGAGAAGGTCTACATCGAGAGGAAGGGCAAGCTCCACCTTGCCCCCGTGCACTTCGAGAGTGAGGAGCACCTGCGGCGTATTGTGGACCGCATCGTGGCCCCGCTGGGCCGCCGCATCGATGACAGCTCGCCCTATGTAGATGCTCGCCTGCCGGATGGCTCACGCGTGAATGCGGTTATCCCGCCGATTGCGCTGGACGGCACCGCCCTCACCATCCGGAAGTTCTCGAAGGTACCCCTGACCGTGCAGAACCTGATCGACTTCGGCACCGCAACTGTCGAGATCTTCGAGTTCCTGCGGGCAGCTGTTATCGCGGGCTTCAACATCATGGTGTCGGGCGGCACAGGCTCGGGCAAGACGACCTTGCTGAATATCCTGTCAGGCTTCATCCCCAACGACGAACGCATTGTCACCATTGAGAACGCCGCAGAGCTTCAGTTGCGCCAGGAGCATGTGGTTCGGCTGGAGAGCCGCCCGCCCAACATCGAGAACAGGGGGGAGGTCACGATCCGCGATCTGGTGATCAACTCGCTGCGTATGCGCCCCGACCGCATCGTGGTGGGCGAGGTGCGCGGCGGCGAGGCACTTGACCTGCTGCAGGCGATGAACACCGGCCACGACGGCTCGATGAGCACGGCGCACAGCAACAGCCCGCGCGACACCCTGGCCCGCCTGGAGACGATGTGCCTGATGGCCGGTATGGAGCTGCCGACACGCGCCATCCGCGAACAGATCGCCTCGGCTATTCACCTGATCGTGCACAAAGACCGCTTGCGCGACGGTACGCGCAAGATCACCAAGATCGTCGAGATCCAGGGTATGGAAGGCGATGTGATCACCATGGCCGACCTGTTCGAGTTCGAGCAGACGGGCCTGGATGGGGACAAGATCATTGGCCGCCACCGGGCGACCGGCCTGCGGCCCAAGTACATGCACCGTATTCTGGATGCCGGGATCAACCTGCCGCCTTCAGTGTTCGGGGTGGGGCGCCGGTAGCGATCGGCGGCTGGCTGTATAATAGAGATGTGACGTCCTGTTAGCTGAAGGGGGTGGAGGATATGCCTCTACTCGGTAAAGATAAGGAAAGCGAGCGCCTGGAGCAGCTTGATACCTTTATCGAGACCGAATGGCGTCCGGGCCCGGCAGATATTGCCGCACGCGAGGCAGAGGAGAAGGGCATCAAGAGCGCGCGGGAGACGATGGCCGAGCGCCTTGATAACATGTTTGCCACGCGCGGCTTCGCAGGCAGCATCCGCGGCCAGCTCCGCAAGGCCGACCTCAAGCTCACGGTCACCGAATACCTGCTGCTGCACGTGGTGCTTGCCGTGGTGGTGGGGGGAGTCTTCTGGCTGCTGTTCAACCCGGCCTTGGCGGGCATCGGGTTTGTGGGCAGCCTGTTCGCCCCACGCATCTACGTGGGCATCCGGCAGAACCGGCGGCTGCGCCAGTTTGAAAACCAGCTTGGCGATGTGCTTAACCTGTGGGTGAACGCGCTGCGGGCTGGTTACAGTGTGAACCAGGCGATGGAAGCGGTGGCCCGTGAAGCGCCCGCTCCGGCAGGTGAGGAGTTCAAGCGCGTGGTCTCCGAGATGGCCATCGGGGTGCCGCTGGAGACGGCCATGCGCAACATGCTCTCCCGCGTGGAGAGCGAAGACCTGGAGCTGGTCTTCACCGCCGTGAACATCGCGCGTGAGGTGGGCGGCAACCTCTCTGAGATCCTGGACAAGATCAGCGAGACGATCCGCGAGCGCATCCGCATCAAAGGCGAGATCCGCACGCTGACGGCGTCGGGGCGTGCCACCGGCACGCTGATCGGGCTACTGCCTATCATCCTGTCCGTGTTTCTGCTGGCGATCAACCCGGAGTATATGGGCCAGTTGTTCTTCGGGCCGGAGCGCGGCGGGGCTTACATCCCCGGGCTGCCGATCCCGTGCGGCTGGCCGTTGATCGCCATCGGGCTGATCATGATGGCAGTTGGTGGGGCGATTATCCGCCGCATCATCGACATCGAGGTCTGATCGAGGCAGTGTAGATAGGGCTAGGTGGAGATAAGAAGCTGATGGCAGATTTCAACATCCTGGCTATCTTACCGTTTGTACTGGGTGGGATCGGGCTGCTGGTTGCGATCGGGCTGATCGCGGTGGGCATCACCAATGCCAACCAGACCGACCCGCTCGCTGAGCGTTTGAAGGAATACGGCGGCACGGAGGAGGTCAAGCAGAATCTCGAGCAGATCGAGATGTCTGTGCCGTTCTCACAGCGTGTGTTGCTGCCAATCATGCAGCAGATTGCCCGGCTGACGGTGCAGTTCACCCCGCAGGAGGCGCTGGCCAAGACCCAGCATCAACTGGTGCTGGCGGGCAGCCCCAGCGGGCTGACCCCCGCGGTGCTGTGGACGCTGCGCTTTGGCGCGGCGATCGGGCTGGCCGTGCTGCTGGTGCTGGTCTTCACGCTGACAAACCAGCCTTCGACTTACATCCTGCTGGGCGGCGTCGGTGGGGCGCTGGTGGGTTACTTCATGCCGCAGCTTTGGCTGGTCAGCAAGATCAACCGCCGCAAAGAGGAAGTGATCAAGACCCTGCCGGATGCGCTGGACCTGATGTCGATCTGCGTGGAGGCCGGCCTGAGCTTTGACCAGGCGATGACGAAGGTCTCCGAGAAGTGGGAAGATAACGAGCTGGCGCGCGCGTTTGCGCGTGTGATCCGCGAGATCCAGCTTGGCAAGACCCGTCGCGAGGCCCTGCGCAATATGTCTGAAAACATCGAGGTGCCGGATGTCACCTCCTTTGCCGGGGCGATCATCCAGGCAGACCAGCTCGGTGTGAGCATCTCGCGCGTGCTTAAGATTCAGGCGGATCAAATGCGCGTGAAGCGCCGCCAGCGGGCGCAGGAGAAAGCCCAGCAGGCCCCGGTCAAGATGATGATCCCAATGGTGTTTTTCATCTTCCCCACGATCTGGATCGTGTTGCTTGGCCCGGCGGGTGTGCAGCTTTACAAGGTGTTCTGGGGAGGAGGGCTTTAGTTCAGGCACGCTGTTTCGTTCGGATCGTCAACCGAATCCCGTTAGATGAAAGGCGTGCGTGGCTGATGCCCGCGTGGGTCCCCATTATTCAGCGCATACAGGAGCAGGTCAGCGGGCTGGTCAAAGCCAGCCTGGACCTGCTCTTTCCGCCTCGCTGCGGGGGGTGCGGGCGCTCCGGCTCGCTGCTGTGCGAGGAGTGCCTGGCAGCATTCACCCCCCTGACCGGCCCCCTGTGTGAGGTCTGCGGTGAGATGGTCTCCGCGCCCGGCCTGTGCTGGCGCTGCACCGCTGAGCGTCCCCGCTTTGACTATGTGGCCAGCGCCTTCGTATACGAGGGTGCCCTGCGTCACACCATCCACGCCCTGAAATACCGCGGGCAAAAAGCGCTGGCCGGGCCGCTGGCGGAGGCCCTGGCCGCCCATGTGAATTCCCCTGACGGCAGGGCAGGCACTGCCCCGATCCTGTGCCCCGTTCCTATGCATCCCGACCGGCTGCATGAGCGCGGCTACAACCACGCCGGGCTGCTGGCCGATCGGCTGGCCGTGCTGTGGGGGCTGGAGCGGCTGCCGGATGAGGCGCTGCGGCGCACACGGCACACCCCGCGGCAGGTGGGGCAGGATTATCAGGCCCGGCGCGAGAATGTGCTGGGTGCATTTGAGGCAACGCCTGCCCTGGTGGCAGGGCGATCGGTGCTGCTGGTGGACGATGTGTGTACAACCGGCGCGACGCTCAATGCCTGCGCCGTTGCGCTGCTGCAGGCCAGCGCTGCTGCGGCTGCCTGCGTCACGGTGGCGCGGGCACAAACCCGGGCCGGCGAGGGCGCGCCCGGCCTGAGGTAAGTATCTACCCATCACCCTTGAAAGGAGCTCTCTGATGGAGGTCAAGATTCGCGGGCGAAATGTTGAGATCACGCCTCGCCTTGAATCGTATATCGATCGCAAGGTTGACCGCCTGGATCGCTATCTCCCCGGCATTACAGAGGTGCGCGTGGACCTGGCCGAGGAGCGCAGCAAGATGATGGTGGCGCAGATCACGGTGCGCCATTCGCGCGGGACGATCCTGCGTGCGGAGGAGCGCACCAACGATCTGCTCGCCTCGGTCGACTCTGTGGTGGATAAGATATACCGTCAGATCGAGAAGTTCAAAGGCAAACGCCGCCGCCGGGGTGAATCGCAGGAGATTCTGGCTGCCTCTGAAACCGCCGTCGAGATCCCCGAGGAGGAGCTGGAGAGCGGGGTGATCGTGCGCCGCAAGCAGTTCTCGGTGGCGCCGTTGAGTGATGAGGAGGCAATTGAGCAGATGGAGCTGCTGGGGCACGACTTCTTTGTGTTTGTCAATGCCCGGAGCGGTGATATCAATGTGCTGTACCGCCGCCGTGACGGCGACTATGGCCTGCTGGAGCCGGAAGTATAGCCCGCGCCCGATGTAATAACAACATCGCGAGGGATGGCCTGCTTGCCGGGCCATCCCCTTTCTTTATTGGCTGCCCGGTGCTGCTGCAGGATCACCAGCCCAAGATGTATTCCATCCACTCGTGGTGATCCGCAAGCAGGCGGCCAAACAGATACTCAGCAGATGCATCCGGCTCAGCCGGGCGCCTGCGCAGGGGCATGTGCGCTTCTTCCGGGGTGCGCCCCCCCTTGCGGCGGTTGCAGGCCGGGCAGGCCGTCACCAGGTTGTGCCATGAATGTGTTCCGCCGCGGTTGCGCGGGATCACGTGGTCGATCGTCAGGGGTGAGCCGATCTTTCCACAGTACTGGCAGGTGTAGTTATCACGCCGGAAAATCTCGCGCTTGGAGAGCTTCACGCGCTGGTGGGGCCGGTGGACCATGTATGACAGCCGCACGATCGACGGGCGCGGGAAGGTGGTTGATGCCGTCTGGATGGGGCTGGTCCGGCCCACCAGCACCTCGGCCTTCCCGGCGATCATCAGGCCCACGGCGCGCTGCATGCTGCAAACGTTAAGCGGCTCGTAATTTGCGTTGAGTACCAGTACAGGCTCGTTCATCACTGCGGTGTTCCTCGACGATACGATGTTCGGGTTGGCAGTGTGAGTCATTCTACCACCGTGCCACAAAGCGCGCTATCGGCCCAGCGAAAAGCTGCAGCGGGCATGAATCACGGGCCGTCCGCAGGCCCGTGATCGACGATCGATATCCCATGCTCCGTTGCGCAGGCAGCCTCCCCACACTACGGCGCCCAGTTATAGCCCAGGTAGACGCTCAGGTCAGCGGGCAGCGACTCAGGACCGGCAGCGATAGGCGGGGTGATGACCTGGCCACCGGTCCCGTCGCGGCGCATCACGTTCAGGTAGAGCCGGCCATCGCCCGGCGCATTGGTATACACCAGGAACTCGCCATCGGGCGACCATACCGGGAAGCCCTTGATCGGGCTGTCGCTGGTTAGCACCACCGCTGCGCCTGTGTCCAGGCTGATGATCGCCACCTGTCGATCGATGGTGGCGGCGAGAAAGCGCCCGTTAGGCGAGACGCGCCCGGCGCCCGGCACAGAAGCCACAGGCTGGCCATCGCGGTTGATGACCTGTGTGCCCACCAGGATGTTGTCGAAGTACCAGCCGGGGAAGGGGGCTGAAGGGCCGCCGTTGATCTCCGGGGTCAGGTTGCGCACTATCCCGGTTTTCATATCCACCAGGCACACATCGTGCTGACCATAGGGTACGCAGTCAGCCACCACCTCATCGTAGCCGCTGTGCCACAGCGGGGCGGTCAGCCCCGCCATGCTGCGGGTGACCTGGGTTGGCTCGGTGCCGTTGGAGTTGGCGATGTACAGCTCGCCGTCGCGGGTGAAGATGATGTGGCGGAAATCGGGCGACCAGGCGGGGTAAAGCCCCTCCAGCGGGAGCTGTGACAGGTTAGAGCCGTCGAAATTGACACGGTAGATGCCGGTGCCCAGGCAGCCGGAGCAGTTAAAGCTGCTGGCGGCAAACAGGATGGGGTTCCCGGCAAGCTGGCTGCCGCGCGGCAGAGCAAGCTCTGGCGGGCGGGTTTGCTCAGCGGTGAAGACGCGCTGGACATCGGCTCGCACGGTGTCCTGGCCGAAGCGCAGGCCGCCGTCCTCACCGGGTGAGGCGGTCAGGCGGGTGGGCGGGGCTACCTCATCCAGCGGGATGCTGTACAGGTCGATGCCGCCATCGGTGGAAGGGGCAGCGAAAATCAGCGCGTTCCCATCGGGGCTCCAGGTTGGGGTCTGATTCCACAGGCCATCAGTGGTGATGCGGCGCTGCCCGCTCCCATCCAGGGCCATCACGTACAGCTCGGAGCCTGCCTCCACGTCGCGATCTGACTCGTAGGCGATCAGCAGGCCGTCTGGCGAGACACGTGGATAGGCGTTGTATGCCGTGCCGTCGCTTGTGAGACGTGTCACATCCGTGCCGTCATCGCCCATAATGTATATCTCGGCAGCCAGTGTGTCCGGGTCAGCGTCACGGTTCGACATGAACACAATGCGCCCGTCCAGCGTCCATGCAGGGTAGCGGTCGGTGAATTCATCCTCGCCGGTCAGGTTGACCAGCCCGCTACCGTCGGCGTTGATCACGCATACGTCAACCCCGCTGTTACAGGTGAAGGCCAGGCGCGCACCGTCGGGCGACCACTGGGGGTGGGTGCCGTCGCCAAAGGTGAGCTGGGTCAGCCCGCTGCCGTCCAGCCCCATCACGTAGATGCCGTTGCTGCGCAGCGAGGCGCTGCCCGCCACCGAGACGAACGCCACGCGCGCGCCATCCGGTGACAGGGTGGGCCAGATAGCATGCCGGACTTCAGCGGGCACCTCCACGCGGGAGACCATCCCCCCGGTGGCAGGCATCAGATACAGGGAGAGCTGCCCGCCGATGTTGGCCGCATAGATGATGCTGGCCGCCCCCTCCATGACCTGCGGGACCCCGGTGGGTTGGGCCTCAACCCAGCCAGCGGGGGTAGGGGTTAGCGGCGGCCGGGTAGGGATGGGCGGCGGGGTGGGGGAGGGGGCCACCTGCTGCCCCATCGGCCCCACGGGCTGGCTCGTGCCCGCTGCGCCGCACGCCAGCGCGGCCAGCGCCAGGACGATCAGAGGGAGAAGATGGGCTCGGTGTCTCATCCAGCACATCCTTTATGATCGGGGTTAGTGACAGGGCCCAGTATAGCACAATCCCCGCACGGGGATAGTGGGTGATGACCGCAGATGATGCCTGATCTCAGGATGCGGGAGGCGTGGCCAGGGCGATGCGTTCCTGCACCAGCCGATCCAGCACGTCAAGTAGCGCCTCCTGCCAGTCCTCCTCACGCGGCAGCCAGATTGCGGCACGGCTGACCCGGCAGTTATGCCCCAGCCGCTGCTGCAGCCCGACCCGATCGACATAAGCCAGCCCCGGCAGGCGGATGCTCATCTGCCCGCCCTCGCCCATTACGGCATCGACGCCGGCCCGCAGCGCCAGCAGCTTGACGCGGAGCTGGTAGAGCAGGTTCTCCAGCGGGGCGGGCAGCGGGCCAAAGCGGTCGGTCAGCTCCTCCCCCAGGGCGGCGATGGCCGCTTCATCAGTCAGGTCGCCCATGCGGCGGTAAATCTGAATGCGCAGCGCGATATCCGGGATGTAGTCAGTGGGTATGTAGGTAGGCAGCGGGATGTCGATCGTCACCACCTCACGCGGGGCCTCTGGCTCCACACGCACGGGGGCGGCGGCCCCCTCGCGCAGCTCGCGGAGCTGCTTGACGGCCTGGGCCAGCATGCGCATGTAGAGGTGGAAGCCGACGGCGGCGATATGCCCGCTCTGGCGGATGCCCAGGATGTCGCCTGACCCGCGGATCTCCAGGTCTCGCATGGCGATGTTCATGCCCGCGCCCAGGTCGCTGTACTCGGCGATGGTCTCCAGCCGGGCGCGCGCCTCCGGCGTCAGGCGGTGATAGGGTGGATGGAAGAAATAGGCAAAGGCGCGGTTGGCGCTGCGCCCCACCCGCCCGCGGAGCTGGTAAAGCTGGGCCAGCCCGAAGCGGTCGGCGCGGTCGACGATCAGGGTGTTGGCGTTGGGGATATCCAGCCCGGCCTCGATGATGTTAGTGCTGAGCAGCAGGTTGATGCGCCCCGCGGCGAAGTCCTGCATCACGCGCTCCAGCTCGGCCTCGTTCATCTGGCCGTGCGCTACGCCGATGGCCGCCTCCGGGATGAGCCGCTCCAGGCGTGCCTTCTCGGTGTAGATCGACTGGATGCGGTTGTGCACGAAGAACACCTGCCCGCCGCGATCGATCTCGCGCAGCACCGCCTGGCGGATCAGGTCGTCATCGCGGCGGCCAACGTGCGTGACGATGGGCAGGCGCTCCTCCGGTGCGGTGTTGATCATGCTGATGTCGCGCACCCCGGTGAGGCCCATGTAAAGCGTGCGCGGGATAGGCGTGGCCGTCAGCGTCAGCACGTCCACCTCGGTGCGCATGCGCTTGAGCTGCTCCTTATGCGCCACCCCGAAGCGCTGCTCCTCATCGATCACCAGCAGGCCCAGGTCCTTGAAGGTCACGTCGCTGCTGAGCAGGCGGTGGGTGCCGATCACGATATCGACCGTGCCCGCCGCCAGCCCGGCGATAGTGCGCTCCTGCTCGGCGGGCGAGCGGAAGCGCGACAGCATCTCAACAGTGACAGGGAAGGGGGCCAGCCGGCGCTGGAACGTCTCAAGGTGCTGCTGGGCCAGCACGGTGGTGGGCACCAGCACAGCCACCTGCTTGCCGTCCATCACCGCCTTGAAGGCGGCGCGCAGGGCGACCTCGGTCTTGCCGTAGCCCACATCGCCGCAGATCAGGCGGTCCATCGGGCGCGGGCGCTGCATGTCGGCCTTGACCTCGGCCAGTGCGCGGAGCTGGTCCTCCGTCTCCACATAGGGGAAGGATGCCTCCAGCTCGGCCTGCCAGGGCGTATCAGGCGAGAAGGCATGGCCGCGCACGGACTCGCGCATGGCGTACAGCTCCAGCAGCTCGCGGGCCACCTCCTCGACGGCCTCACGGGTGCGGCGCTTGACGCGCGCCCATTCCTGCGTGCCCAGCCGCGAGAGGTCCGGCGGGCCATCATCGACGCCCACATAGCGGCTGAGCCGGTCGGCCTGATAGATCGGCACGTACAGCACATCGCCGCCCGCATAGGTCAGCACCAGGAACTCGCGCTCGGCGCCGCCCAGCGTGCGCTTCTCCAGCCCCTGAAAACGCCCGATGCCGAACTCGGCATGGACCACCATATCGCCCGGGGAGAGGTCGGCGAAGAAGTCCTCCGGCGTAATGGGGCGGCGCTGCACGCGGCGGCGCGGCTCAGGCCGCTGCCAGCCGAATATCTCGGCGTCGGTGTACAGATGCAGCAGGCCGCCCGTGCCGTCGAGCTGCCAGCCCTCGGCCAGCGCCCCCTGCACGAACAGCGGCAGCCCTGCTGGAGGAAGGGAGCTGACGCTTTCCACCACCTGCGGACGGGGGCCACGGCGCAGCTCATGCCACAGCTCGGCCAGGCGGGCGGCCTGGCGCGAGACGACGACCACCCGCTCGCGGCTGCCCCGCACCCGGTCGGCCAGCGCATCCAGGAACAGGCGAAGCTGCCCCGCGAAGCGCGGCCCCGGCGTGAGCCGATCGCCCAGCGGGCTGACCTGCCCGCCGCCCAGCTCCAGCAGGGCCGACTGCGACAGCCCATCCTGAAGCTGGCTCCAGGTGATGAAGGGATGCGGCATCTCGGGCGGCAGGTCCCCGGCATCGAGGCCCGCCCGGTACAGACCGAGCGCCTGCTCCTCCAGATCGGCGATGGTATCGGCCAGCTCAGCGATCTCGTCCACAGCGATCAGCGCGTCACCCGGCAGGTAGTCAAGCAGGCTGGCGGCGTCGTCGTACATCCACGGCAGGTAGAACTCCAGCAGGTCGAACGGTTCCTGCTGCAGCAGCCGGGCCTGATCGGGGTGGGGGGCGCGCTGGCCGTTAGGGCTGTGCCTGTCCCCATCTTCATCGGATAGGGCGGGCCGCGCGGCGAACCAGTCCTTGAGCCGCGCTGCCGGCAGCAGCCCGAACTGTGGCAGGGCCTCGCGGGCGGGGATGATGGTGATCCCCTCGACCTCCGTCAGGCTGCGCTGGGTGGCGGGGTCGAACTCGCGCAGCGACTCGATCTCGTCGCCCCACAGCTCGATGCGCGTCGGCCCCGCTGCATCGATGGGGAACACGTCGAGGATGCCGCCCCGGTGGCTGAACGTGCCCGGCTCGGTGACTACGGCAGCGGGCCGGTAACCGGCCTGGAACCAGCGGCGCAGCAGGGTCTCCGGCTGGCCGCCGGGGATGCGCCCGCCGCGGCGCAGCGTCAGGCTGTGCGCGCGGATGTAGTCGGGAGGCAGCGTGCGCTGCATCAGGGCGCGCGCCGAGGTGACGATCACCGTGCCCGGCCCCACCCCGCGATCGAGCGCGGCCAGCACCTCCAGCCGCGCCCGGATCGCCCGCGTGCTCCACGGGGTGCGCTCGTAGAACAGCGCGTCCGGCTCGGCGTAGGTGAGGACGCGCAGATCGGGCGACCAGGCGAGAAGCTGCTCGGCCAGGTTCTGAGCGTGATCGATGCGGCTGCCGATCACCAGCAGCGGGCGGCCCGTGTCGAGGGCCAGCGCCGCTAACACGTAGGCCCGCGCTGCGCGGATCAGCCCCAGCACCTGCGGCTGGCCGGGCGGCAGTTCGCCCAGCTCGGCCAGCAGACCCCGGTAAGCCTCATGCTCGCGCAGGGGCTCCAGCAGCCCGGATAGATGCGAGTTTGCCTGCTTCTCTGTGATCACTCCCTAACCCTGCCCCGCTGTGCCCGGCCCGTTGTGGCGGCTCATCGCCAGCTCAATGCCCTCGCGCAGCCATGTCTCGACGGCATCCGCCGCGCGGTCGTATACCTCGCGCATCACCGCGAGCTGCTCCCCGCTGAAATCCTGCAGCACGTAGGCGGCGGGGTCCATACGTCCCGGCGGGCGGCCGATGCCGACGCGCAGCCGGGCGAAGTCCTCGCCCCCCAGGTGCCGGATGATGTCCTTCATGCCGTTCTGGCCGCCCGCGCCGCCGGAGGGGCGCAGCCGGATGGTGCCGACCGGGAGGTCCAGATCGTCAAAGATGACGAGCAGGCGCTCCCGGTCGATTTTGTAAAAGCGCAGCAGCCCGCTCACCGGCCTGCCGCTGCGGTTCATGTAGAGCTGCGGTTTGGCCAGCACCACCGACTTCCCGGCGATCATCCCGGTGGCGATGAAGGCGTCGTTCTGCTTACGGCTGAACGCCAGCCCATGCCGCGCCGCCAGGTGATCGACGACCTGGAAGCCGACGTTGTGCCGGTTGTCCTTGTACTCGCGGCCCGGGTTGCCCAGGCCCACGATCAGGTATTTGTCGCTCATCGCGCGCACCGGCAGCAGGCCGGCCAGCCGACGCCCCATCAGCACGCCCTACCTTTTCGACCCGCGCCGCCGGATCGAATCCAGCAGCGGGTTGATCGTCTCACGGCGGAAGGACCACCACCAGCGGCGGAGCTGGCCGCGCAGCGCCGCGCGGAGCAGGCCGTAGGCGCCGATCAGCGCGAAGGCCCCCAGCGTGAGGCGCACCCCCTGCCAGAACGCCGCCCGGATGGCCTCGCGGCCAAACGGCCCCTCGTCGGCGCCGGGCGCACCCGGTGTCAGGGTGGGGCCGCCGGGTGTGAGGGTGGGGCGCGGGGTGCGCGTGGGCGGCTGCTCGATCAGCGGCCCGGCCCCGCCGCCCGCCCCCGGGGTCTGCGTGGCGACGAAGCGCGGGGTGGGGGTGGCGTTCGCCACGCGCACGCGCACCGTGTCCTCGACACTGGTGCCGTCGGCCCGCTCGACGCGCAGGCGCAGCAGGTAGCGGCCATCGGCGACGCGGGTGGTATCCCACGATCCCAGGACGCCGTCGCGCACCTGCTGGTTGACGGGGGCCTGGGCGGGCACCCACAGGCTGGCGCTGGTCACGGGGTCGATGGCGTATTCGAGGTGATAGAAGCGGAAGGCGGGGTCAAGCGCCGTGCCGGTGATGGTGACAACGCCCGAGAGCACCGCGTTCTCCACCGGGCGCGTGATGCGCACGTTCTCGGAATCCTGGGGTGGGGGGGCGGCAACTGCCATCAGCGGGGCGATCAGCCCCGCCAGCAGGATCACCAGCCCGGCAATGAGGGGTGCAGCGCGGCGCATCACCAGCCATCCCGTCGTCGTTCAACCATGAGTCAAGCGACATCAGAGTTTAACGCATCCGGGCGGGGGATTCCAAAATGGGGCGCCCACATCGCGGCTACCTGTACAGGTTACCGAAACATGGGCGCCTGTCCGATCCAGACTATGTTGTCGTTCTCATCAGCTGTTTGCGCAGAAGGTTGACTGTGCAAGTAAGGCTTACTCAACGATATCAAATATAGTTTGGTGACCATCTTCATTGGAGCCTTTAGTTCCGGCTTGAGAACTCATTGACTCTACTGCAAGGTAAAGCTCATCTCTCATCGCCTGGTAGACTCTAGGTAACATTTCCGCGATCTGCTGCTCTTTCAGCCCAAGTATGCGAAGCCACATCCTATCATTTTCAAGGCGTGCTTCATGTACAGGCACAAATTGATCCTTGAGCGGCGGAAGTTTTGTGGTTCCATACTTAGCAAAGAGATCGTCGATCTCAGCCTGGTGCTGCCGCATGATAGCGTCCGATGGAGCCAGCATATTGCGCAGTGAAACGAGGAGCAAGTCACAGTAAGTTCCACGAGTCTCCATTCTTTCTAGCCAAATCTGAAGAATTGAGAAAGTTGAATTGATCCACAGACAAAGGGCACGAGCCTGTTCAGGGGGAACTCTCACTGAGTATAGAACGTTGGTGCTTGATGCTGGAATATCTGAGTAGAAAGCGACTGCTGTTGTTCCAGGGGCCCCCAAATCTAACCGTTTTACAACGAGCAGGTGGGCTGCACGTTTGTCAATACTAGAGAACACATACTCGTATTTCACTTGGATACCAAGAGGGGTATGGATTTTTGCCATGTCGCCCGCAAACGCCGAGTGAATCACATAATCATGGACGCCCGCAACATTCAGTTGGCCTACATAGGAGGCCGTTTTGATTGCATGAGCTACTGCCCTGCGGGGGATGATCACTTCCTTTCCGGTCTCGGTCACTTGGGCAAACAGGCGATCATCCGTCTCTTTCATCAAGATGACTGAGGAGTGGCTGGTGCGCTCAGGAGTAATTGGCCTAACCACAAAGGCCGCATTGTAAAGCCCTTTGGGTTTCGGCTCAAAGCCACGCTTGATTGTGAATCTCTCAAGCCTCTCCAAGCTCTCGGGTTGTGTACTCGTTACCGCTTCCCGGAACCGCGATAACGTTGAGGCGCTGCCCGGATTCTCTATGCCAACAAGAAACCACAAATTGGCATGGTTGGCCCTGATTTCCTTTTGGCTCACCCACGAAACAAAGACATCATCATCCTCAACCACTTCGCCGGGCTTAGACTTCCTGATTCGGTGACCGATTTCCCGCGCCTTTTCCAGCGTCAGTTCAGACAGACTGGCCTTCAAGTACACAACACAACAGGGCTTCTCCGGGCCTTTTCTGTTATCAAGCACGATCAGGTAATCGCGGAATGCAGCGGCTTCACTGAAGGCGATCTCTCGTGTAGTCCTTACGATGTAGCGAAGCTCATAACCTTTATCTATGAACAGCCATTTTCTCACTTCCTTACTTGTATCGCCCGCCACGATAAGACGAGGTAGCACTGCGGCAATGGTGCCGCCTTTATCGCCTAGCAAATTGTGAGCCAGTGACAGGAAATATGCCCAGTAGTTCTGGGGCTTAGGGAAATCCCCTGCCCTTGTGCCTAGCATCTTGCTATCAAGCCGCCTGAGATCGGTGTAGGGAGGATTCATGATAACCACGTCAACAGTTTCTGGTAGCTTGAATTCGAGATCGCCAGCGGCATCGGCGTCCGCCGCAGTTCCCCGGGTTTCTTCTTCCAGCAGAAGCAGCTGTTTTGGTAGGCTTCCCCTGTGTGTGAGACTCAGCGCGTTTCCTATTCCGATATTCACGCGATCTGTTGGCGTATCAAGGTCCTGCAGGGTCAGGTTCAGTGCAGCCAAGTGTGCTGCAAAGGGCATCAGATCAACACCGAATATCTCCTTTTCAACCATTACCTTATGAGACCTGGAGGGGCCATAGCTCCTTTTCTGGTGATAAGAGCTCACCAGTAAGGTTCCACTTCCACATGCGGGATCGATAACCTGTGCAGCAGCATTCGGGATGGCTAACGCGGCAAGCAATTCGGCGGCTACTGGTTTGGTGTAAAAAGTTGCAAGCCGTTTTCGCGTCTCGAATGGGAGAAACTCGTGGAACATGCGCCCCAGCAGATCATGAGGGAGGTATTCGGGTTCCAGGGCATTCAGGGCACGCACAATTACCTGGACTTCGGGGAACAAAGCAGCAGGGAGTTTCTGTACAACATCAACATTATAGACTGCTCGATAGTCGATCTCCGTGACTCGTGCAAAGTGCTCATGAAGCTGCGAAAGCTGCCGAATAGTGAGAAGCGGCGGCAGGTTTAGGGGTCTCGCCAGTAAACGATACAGGAGTATCTGGTTAATCAGTACATAGGCCGTCAGATCATATGCGGCATCTCTAAGTTCTGCGATCTTGACCTCATCATCTGAGGATGCAAGCGTAGCAAAGAGATCGAAATTCTGAACCACCGTGTTTGTCGCGGCCTCGACTAGTTTTCCATTGGCGCGCAGCTTGGCAGAGAAACTGGCGATGGCTTCACGCAGTGCAGAAGTCATAAGCTGCAGGTCGGGGGTCTTGATCGGGGTGGTCAGAGCATCTAGTATTCTGTCAACTACGCGGCCGATAGTAATACCATCTAGGCGATCTTTCAGGAACGGCGTAATGATCAATGCTTGAACAGGGACATTCTCGACAATCTGAACAACCTCGGTTTGTTCAGCCACGGTTCTGCGTGCTGATTCTGGATACACGATTGCAAGCAGGCCATCAGCGCCAAAGCTGTCTTTGTAATTCTCTGCCTGTATGAGTGCTTCAACGATTTTTGAACTGCCACCGATCTCGAGCTCGATGACAATTCGATGATCACCCACTGCCAGAATAATGTCAGCCTGGGTCCGGCCTGTGGAAAGGGGTTGTGTTATGATGTTTCCAGACAATTGCCGGGCAAGGTAAGTTGCTACTTCCTGCTCCAGGGTTTCTTCGGAGATCTTCATTCTGTGTTATTGACCTCTTGGGTAACAGTTCTATCCAAGCAGATGGGCTGCATCAGGTCGCCTGTGTATATGCCACACGGTGAGGATGCAGCACAGGCTGAGTTCAATTCTAGGACAGATAGCGCAATGGTGCCAGTGACAAGTACAGTAAACCCTTTGGCAGAGAGCCGGCTGAGAATGCTCTAGCGTATAATAACCCTTCTTCCCGCACAGATTCCACGAACGGCTCAGCGGTTTCAAGGGGGCAAGGGGGGCGGCGGCGGCCTGCTTTCCCTACGCCCTGAGCGTGCTGGCGTCTCGCGTTACTGTGCGCTGCCGCCGTCACCCTTGGGTGGCGCTTTGCCCTCCGCGCTGCCCTCGCCTGCCGCAGCCTTCTTCGCCCGCGGCTTGCGGGCGGGCTTCTTCTGCGGCTCCACCGGGGGCAGCAGCACCAGCTCCAGCACCTCGGCGATGTGGCTCACTGTCACGATGTTCAGCTCGCGGCGGGCGCGGCGCGGCAGCTCCACCAGGTCTTTCTCGTTCTCTTTGGGGATGATCACCGTGGGGATCTTGACGCGGTACGCGGCCAGCACCTTCTCTTTGATGCCCCCCACCGACAGCACCCGGCCCCGCAGCGTGATCTCGCCCGTCATGGCCACGTCGCGCCGGACGGGCCGGTTGGTGATGGCCGAGATGAGCGCCGTCGCCAGCGTCACCCCGGCGGACGGCCCGTCTTTGGGCACGGCCCCCTCCGGCAGGTGGATGTGGATGTCGCTGTTCTCGAATAACTCCGGGTCGATGTCCAGCGCGTCGGCCAGCGACCGGGTGTAGGTCAGGGCGGCCTGCGCGCTCTCCTGCATCACGTCGCCCAGCGATCCGGTCAGGGTCAGGCTGCCCTTGCCGGGCACCACCATCACCTCCACCGGCGAGATGTCGCCGCCGAACTCCGTCCAGGCCAGGCCCATCACCACGCCGATCTCGTCGCGCTCGCTGAGCAGCGGGCCGGGCACGCGTGACGGCCCCAGGTAGGTCGCCAGGTGCTGCGGCGTGATACGCCTGGGGTGCGGCTTGCCCTCGGCGGCGCGCCGCGCGATCTTGCGGCACACGTTGGCGATCTCGCGCTCCAGGTTGCGGACCCCGGCCTCGTAGGTGTAATCGCGGATGATGGTCTGCAGCGCCGCCTCCTCAAAGCGGATGCCGCGGCCCTCCAGCCCGTGGGCGGCCAGCTCCTTGGGGATGAGGAACTGGCGGGCGATGGCCAGCTTCTCCTCCTCGATGTAGCCGGGGAACTCGATCACCTCCAGCCGGTCATACAGCGCATCCTGCAACGGGGCGGTGTGGTTGGCCGTGGTGATGAACATGACCTTGCTCAGGTCGTAGTCCACCTCCAGGTAGTGATCGGAGAACTCGTGGTTCTGCTCCGGGTCGAGCACCTCCAGCAGCGCCGAGGAGGGATCACCGCGAAAGTCTGTGCCCAGCTTGTCGATCTCATCGAGCATGAATAACGGGTTGATCGTCCCGGCGCGGCGCATGGCCTGGATGATGCGGCCCGGCAGCGCCCCGATGTAGGTGCGCCGGTGGCCGCGGATCTCGGCCTCATCGCGGATGCCGCCCAGCGAGATGCGCACAAACTTGCGCCCGATGGCGCGCGCGATGGAGCGCCCCAGCGACGTCTTGCCCGTGCCGGGCGGCCCTACGAAGCACAGCACCGGCGTTTTAGATACGTCGGGGGCCAGCTTGCGCACTGCGATATGCTCCAGGATGCGGTCCTTGGCCTTTGTGAGGCCGTAATGGTCGGCGTCCAGCACGGCGGCTACATGGGCCACATCGAGGTTGTCCTCGGTGGCCTCATGCCAGGGCAGGTCGAGGATCCAGTCCAGGTAGGTGCGGATGATGGTCACATCGGGTGCCATGGGCGGCATCTCGATCAGGCGCGACAGCTCCTTGAGGGCGCGGGCGCGCACCTCGGGGGGCAGCTTCTTCTTGTTGATGCGCTCGTGCAGCTCGTTGATCTCCTGCTGGTAGACGTCGCCCTCACCCAGCTCCTTCTGGATGATGCGCATCTGCTCGCGCAGGAACATCTCGCGCTGCGTCTTATCGACCTCCTCCTGCACGCGGTGGTGGATCTGGTCCTCGATCTCCAGTACCTCCAGCTCCTTGCCCAGCAGGATGCTCATGCGCAGCAGGCGCTCGGCAGGGTCGAAGGTTTCCAGCAGCTCCTGGCGCTGCTCCGTGCTGAGGTCGAGCGTGGTGGCGATCAGGTCGGCCAGCCAGCCCGGCGACTCGATGTTCAGGGCGTAGACGTAGGCGTCCTCCGGCAGGCTGCGGTTGAGCTGCACGCACTTCTCGAACAGCGTCAGCACGGCGCGGCGGCGTGCCTCAATCTCATTGGGCTGTCCCACCGGCTCCTCAACGGGGCGCACGCGCACGCGGAAATATGGCTCCTGCTGCGTGAACTCAATGATCTGCACGCGGCGGCGGCCCTGTACCAGCACGCTGGTGGTGCCATCAGCCAGGCGCATGGCGCGCCCCGGCACGATCTCGACGCCCACCTCGTAGATGTCAGATGCTTCCGGTTCCTCGCTGTCGGAGTGCTTCTGGAGTGCACACACAATTGTCTCATGGCTGCCCTGGGCAGCAAGCAGGGCAGCCAGCGACCTGGACCGCCCGATGAACAGCGGCGTCACCATGTTGGGGTAGATCACCAGATCGCGCAGCGGGATGAAGGGAGCCTCAAACGTGCCGTCGTCATCCAGGGCAGCCTCGGCTGCCTCGTCGAAATCCGACAGCGACTCCAGCATGTCGGAGAATTCTTCCTCGAAGTTACTCATCAACTCACCTTCTCTACGTGACGATCACGCCTGCTCGTGCTGCACCCCGGCAGCCGGATGCGCCGTTGTAACCACCTCAGGCAGCCTGCTGCTGGCGCCGCCCGTGGTCTTCAGGATGGTGCGTGCTTCGCCCGCCAGTGCCAGCGACCCCGCCACGCAGATGGCCCCATCGGGCTCGGTGACCGCCAGCGCGTGATGGATCGCCGCATCCGGGGCCGGGAAGCCCACCAGCTCGATCACGGTGTGCCAGCCCCAGGCTGCGCCGCGCTCGCGTGCCGCCTCCAGCAGCTCGGTGGCGGCAGCCTGCAGGTCCTCGACCGGGATCGCGCGCGGGTGGTCGATGCGGGTCAGCACCAGTCGACGCGTCACCGGCAGCAAATGGGCCAGCATGCCGGGGATGTCCTTGTCGGCCATGCAGCCGAACACCAGCGTGACCCCGGCAGGCGCACCCTCACCGCCCAGCACCAGCTCGCCCAGCGCCTCGGCCAGCCGCCCCGCCGAGTGCGTGTTATGGGCACTGTCGACGATGATCAGCGGGCGGCCCCCAAGGACCTCCATGCGGCCCGGCCAGCGCACCCTGGCCAGCCCGGCGGCCATCGCCGCGGCGGTGACCGGCAGCCCGGCGCGGCGCGCCTCTTCCAGCGCGGCCAGCGCCACCGCCGCGTTCTCGATCTGGAAACGCCCCGGCAGCCCGACCGTGTATTCCTCCGGCTGGCCGTCGGCCCCGCGGTAGCGCAGCCTGCCGCCCGTTATATCGAGGTGCAGCGCCTCGAACGTACGGTCATGGCCCACCACCACCAGCGGGCAGCCCCGGTCAGCGGCCACCTGCTCAAAGACGGCCAGCGCCTCGGGCTCCTGCGGGGCGCACACCACCGGCACCCCCGGCTTGATGATGCCGGCCTTCTCCCCGGCGATCTCGGCCAGGGTGTCGCCGAGAAGCTGCACGTGATCGATGCTGATGTTGGTGATCACCGAGAGGATCGGGTGCACGACGTTGGTGGCGTCGAGCCTGCCGCCCAGCCCGGTCTCGATCACAGCGACGTCGACCTGCTGGCGCGCGAAGTGCTGGAAGGCCAGCGCCGTAATGAACTCGAATTTGTTCAGGCCCTTCACCTGCTCGGCAAACGGGGCAGTGGCCGACACCAGGTCGGCCAGCTCCTCCGGCGCGATCAGCTCGCGGTTGACCTGCATCCGCTCGCGGAAGTCTTCCAGATGGGGCGAGATGTACAACCCGGTTTTCAGCCCGGCCTCGATCAGGCCCTGGGTGATCAGCGCACAGGTGGACCCCTTGCCCTTGGTCCCGGCAACATGGATCACCGGGTAGGCCAGGTGCGGGTCGCCGAGGCGGTGCAGCATGTCGAGCGTCGATTCAAGGCCCCAGGCCTCGCGGCTGCTGCTGGCGATGGCCTGCAGGTAGGGGTCACCGAAGTCCTCGATGTAAGCCAGGGCCTGCTGATAGGTAAGTGGCATGTTCTGCTTGTTGACCTCTGTTATTTGACGCAGCGGAGCGGTGGGCGCTCAGGCGTCGGGTTTTGCTGATGATAACAGCCAGCAGAAGAGTATATATCGCTTTGGGTGACTCCCCAAACCTGCGGGGCAGCGTGGGGTGGGGCAGAGATGCCGTGCATTGTCATCCCCCCGGCCATCGGGTAAACTCGTCCTCGTGCATGGCCGGGGACATTGCTCCCGGCCCCTGCTGACCGGTATGACAGGAGCGTGATGTGCGAATTCCGCGTGGACTGACCATCGCTTTGACCGTGATCATCGCTGCTGCCCTGCTGGGCGTCGGCTACCTGATCAGCCGACCACGCGGGCCGGTGGTGGTGGATGCCGCCTTTGGCGCGGAGACGATCACCCCCAACGCAGATGGCGATGGGGATGTGACGACGCTCAGCTACCGGGTGCGGCGCGAGGCCGATGTCTCGATCTATTTTGAGGACGCTGCAGGGGATCGTTACTACTTCCGGCGCGACGAGATCCGCACACGGGGCGAGTACGCAGTGCTGTTCGGCGGGGTGGTGGAAGGCTATGTGCGCGAGGGCGAGGACGTGCGGGGTGAGGTGATCGCGCGGCTGCTGCCCGACGGCGCGTATACGTGGGTGATCGAGGCGCGCGATCATGCCACCGGCAAGACAGAACACGTCACCGGGACCCTCAACATCGTCGATTCTGACCCGATTCTGCCCGACCTGTGGGAGTTCGCCATCTCACCGCAAACCTTTACCCCCAACCAGGATGGCATCACCGACCGGGTATATATCAACGTCTTCGTGCCCAAACCCGCCGACCTGACCGTCTCGCTGATCGCCGCCGACGGGGAGAAGTATTACATCCCGCAGTTCCAGCAGCAGCGCGCGCCCGGCGAGGAGGGCCGCCACCTGTTTGAATGGGACGGCGGCGTTGAGCTGGGCCGCGAGCCACCGCCTGACGGGGTATATACGGTGCTGGTGCAGGCGCGGGATGCGGAGGGCCAGCGGGTTGAGCAGGTGGGACAGCTTGAGATCCGCGACGGTGGCGTGCCTCTGGCTGAGATCGTCGCGCAGCCGGTGGGCGACACCCTGCGCTTCTCGGCGGAGACGGTGACGCTGGGCGATGTGCTGTACTTCGAGGTGACGATCTGGAACTACGGCGAGGCCCCGATCCGCACTACCGGCCCGGAGCCAGGCTATATCTATGAGCAGGATGAGTATTTCGCCAGCTCGGGCTTCTATGAGGAGTCGGGTGCATGGCGGGTGGGCATCCACTGCAGCACATGCCTCAACGATTACCCGTGGCGCTGGGCGGTGGGCATGCGTGAGGAACTGACGCCGATGGAGATCGACGGTAAGGTCTATTACTACCTCATGCCGGGCCAGCGCACAGTGGTGCACGGGGGTATCCGGCTGACAAACATCGTGGAGGCACGCAACCCGCAGGAATTCTGGGTGGGCCTGATCCATGAGGATGTGGGGATCGCCTCGGTGAACAACCGGGTCGACCCGCACTGGATCGAGATCGTCCCGGCCTCTGAAGGGGCCGGGGGGACGGCCGGCGGAGGATGACGGCAGTGCAGCAGCACAGGCGGGGGTTTGAGACGCCCTCGCCTGTGGCTCTGATCCGCTGCCCCGGCCTGCTGCTCTCGAAGGAAGATCGTGCATCGCGTGCGAATATGGCGTATTATTGATGGGCGTCCCGCAAGTGTGGTCGGATATGACCGGGAGGTGGGCGTTATCTAACATCTGCTCAAGGGGGATAAAAAATAGAGCACAGTGGCCGAACATAATGAGCTGTACCGCAATGCGATGTATTATGACATCGCATTGAAGCGGGACGTGAGTCCCGACGTGGAGTTCCTCTGCGACGCCTGCCGGCATTATGCCGGGACAGCGCCTCACTCGGTGCTGGATATAGCCTGCGGTCCCGGCTACCATGCCCGTGAGTTCGCCCGGCGCGGCATCGCCGCCTGGGGGCTGGACCTGCGTCCGGAGATGGTGCAGTTCGCTGCCGATCAGGCTGCCGCTGAAGGGGTGCAGGTTCACTGGCTGGCTGCCGATATGCGCAGTTTCCAGCTTGACGCTCCTGTTGACCTGGCGATCTGTATGTTCGATGGGCTGGACGCCCTCACCGCCACCGAGGACATCCTGCGCCACTTCCAGACGGTGGCCGCCAACCTCACCCCTGGCGGCCTCTACATTCTGGAGTTCTCTCATCCGCATCGTGTCTCACTGGTCTCGTACGGCCCCTTCCACTATCACGGGGAGCGCGACGGCGTTACCGTGGACATCACCTGGGCCACCAATAACCCCGTTCATGACCTGGTGACCGGGGTGGCGTATGTGGAGATCCGCATGGAGGTGGACGAGCATGGGGAGAAGAAGGTCATCCCCGACTCGGCCACCGAGCGCATCTTCACTCCGCAGGAGCTGACGCTGCTGGCAGCGCTCTCCGGCGTGTTCGACGTGGTGGGCTGGCATGGGGAGTTCAACCTGGCCCAGCCGTTGGATCACACCGCCGCCTCGCAGCGGATGGTGCTGGTTATGCGGAAGGTAGGCTGAGGGAAGATGTTTGGCAAACCGACTTCGTGGCTTTCGCCGCGGCTGGAAAGCGTGACGAACGGGGCGAAGGGCGGGCGCGCCGTGTATGCCCGCGAGCCGATCCCGGCGGGGGCCCTGCTGGCAGTGTGGGGCGGTGAGATCGTCGAGGCGAGTGATCTGGAACGGCTCACGCCGGAGCAGCAGCACCTGAGTGTTCAGGTGGAGGAAGGCCTGTACATGGTCTCACCCAACATCGGGCCGGCGGATTTCTTTAACCACTGCTGTGATCCGAATGCGGGCATGAGCGGCCAGATCGCGCTGGTGGCCATGCGCGATATTGCGCCCGGCGAAGAGGTGTGTTACGACTATGCCATGAGCGATGGCACACCCTACGATGAGTTTGAATGTGAGTGCGGCGCTGCCTGCTGCCGCGGGCATGTCACCGGAGAGGACTGGCGCATCCCGGAGCTGTGGGAGCGCTACCGGGGATATTTCTCCCCTTATCTCCAGCGTCGCATTGAGCAGCTTGTGGCAGAGCAGGAGCGCGCGGCGTCCGCCGACTGATTGCCTGTCCTGCCGCCGTTGAGGATCGTGCGCCCGTGGGCGCTGCGCAGTGAGGAGAGAGACGCCATAAACCACAAGGCACGCACTCGATGGGAACCGGCTGTCCTGCTGCTGATCCTGATCCTGCTGGCGTCCTGTGGAGGCAGCCGCGCCAGTACTATCCGGCCTACCGCGGTTGTACCGACACCGGTGCCGACGCGCACTCCGCTACCCCCTCCGCCGACGGTGCCCCCGCCCGGCTCGGAGGAGCGGCCGCTGGTGCTGCTGTTCGGCATGGCACAGCCTGCTACGGCGGATGAGGCTGCCGCCCTGTCATCGGCGCTCAGTGAGGCGTTCGGCCTGACCTTTGAAGTGCAGGTCACCGACAGCTATCGCGAGGTGTGGGAAGCTCTGTGCCGTAAGCAGGTTGTGCTGGCTTCACTGGATGCGTTCTCGTATCTGGTGGCCAGCGCTGAGGGCTGCGCCGATCTGCTCTATGTGCTGGAGATCGACGGGGCGACAGCCACCCGGGCGCAGCTTGTGGCCCGTGACGAGTTCGACCCACGCTTCTTCCGCGGCGATTTCTGCCGCACAGGGGCCTACGACCTGACGACCTGGGTGATGCCGCGTCTCTACCTCCTCTCTGGCGGTGTCGATCCGCAGACCAGCTTCAACGGGATCATCGATGTAGCCGATGATGAGGCGGTGATCCGGGCCGTGTTGGACCTGGAATGTGGCCTTGGTGCGACGCATCTGGGCGCTGAGGCTGACCTGACCGACCTGCCAAATATCGACCGGCTGCAGGTTTTGCACATCCTGCCGCCCGTGCCTAACGACGTGGTCGTCGTGCCTGCCGGGCTGGATGACTCCACGCTGGCGCTGCTGGGTGACCTGCTGCGCCAGCACCGCGATGACCTGGCCGATCTGCTGGGGGCCGACGATCTGGTGACGGTGGATGACGGTGCCTTTGAGGAGCTGCGCGCGCTGCTCGACCTGGCCGGGGTGGATATCGCCTCACTGGCCCAGTAGCGGCAGCCACAACAAAATAGTGTGCGAACGGCCAGCTCCTGCAAGGGCTGGCCTTTTTGCTCCTGCACTCCCCCCTGTTCTGCGCAGGAAACGGGCAGTGTTAACCTAATCTTAAACTTATCGGAGTATGATACCTGTGGATTGACCAAGGAAAGGGATGCAGCAGGCATCTTGTCCTGTGGGGCGTGCTGCTGCCGGTGAACGGGTGGGCTGACCTGCCCACCCGTCTGCGGATTACAGGGGATTGAATGAGGATGGTCGCAACAGAGATGGCTCAAGAGGCAGTCATGCAGGGCGTTCAACCCGCCGGGACCAGCGCTGCTGATGATTTTATCATCACCCTGCGCAAGCTCAATGTGTGGTACGGTGATAAGCTGGCGATCCGGGATATTGATCTTGACATCAGGCGCCACCAGATCACCGCACTGATCGGGCCATCGGGCTGTGGTAAGAGCACACTGCTGCGCTGCATCAACCGCATGAATGACCTGATCCCCTCAGCCCGCGTGACCGGCGAGGTGATCTTCAACGGCAGAGACATCTACAACGGTGTCGATCCGGTTGAGGTGCGCCGCCAGGTGGGGATGGTCTTCCAGAAGCCCAACCCATTCCCCAAATCGATCTACGATAATGTGGCCTTTGGGCCGCGCATCAACGGCTTCCGCGGTGATATGGATGAGCTGGTCGAACGCTCTTTGCGCCAGGCGGCCCTGTGGGATGAGGTGAAAGACAAGCTGCGCCAGAGCGGAATGGCGCTCTCCGGTGGCCAGCAGCAGCGGCTGTGTATTGCACGTGCCCTGGCCACCTCGCCGGAGGTGATCCTGATGGATGAGCCGGCCTCGGCGCTGGACCCGATCGCCACGCTCAAGATCGAGGAGCTGATGCGCGAGCTTAAAGAGCAATACACTATCATCATCGTCACCCACAACATGCAGCAGGCGGCACGCGTCTCCGATATGACTGCTTTCCTCTCGGTGGATCGTGAGCGCCCTGAGGATCGGATCGGCGTCCTGGTAGAGTACGGCCCCACTGAGCAGATCTTCACCAAGCCGCGGCACCGCGAGACCGAGGACTACGTCTCCGGGCGCTTTGGCTAATCAGCGCCGGGCAGCGCGAGCGACTTGTTCGCTCGCGCTGCCGACTATAGTTTCTTCCGGATTTTCGGTCTTGTCGATTCCTGAGTTCGGCATATAATGGGGATGGTATATAAGGATCGGCCCTGCGTCTCGCAATGGTCGTCCACTGTTGTGTTGATGCGCCGGGGCGCTCCGGGCAGTCCACTTTGTTGATGAAGGGACCGGTGGTTTGATCGCACCCACATGAGCCAGCACAGCGCCTTCTCCGTGCTGGCTTTACTCATCATACGCCTGGAGGGATCAGCTTCCATACGAAAGGGGGTGGTGCCCGGCAAAAGTCTACGCCCTTCTTCGTTAAGCCGTGACCGTTAGAAATTCTTGATAACCCGTGAGGAGAAAAAGAAATGTTGAAGCGTAACAACCGTTGGCTGGTGCTGTTCGGCATGATTGCCATCCTGGCGATAGTGCTGGCAGCCTGCGCTCCCGCCGCCGAGGAGCCTGCCGAGGAACCTGCCGAGGAGCCGGCTGCCGAGGAGCCGGCTGCCGAGGAGCCGACCGAAGAGCCGGCTCCGGAGCCGACCGAGGAGCCGACCCCGGAGCCGCCCGCGCTGGGGACGGAGGAGAACCCGTTTGTGTTCGTGTTCGTGCCGTCAGGTGACGCGGATGTGATCCTGGCGAGCGCGACGGCGATCA
>FWPV01000978.1_pt1 | contig 83972 bp, 96 predicted proteins | sample 2228371 | NCBI WGS metagenome assembly FWPV01 (sample SAMEA103939776, study PRJEB20133) | metagenome
GCCCTCGCTGGCCGATGGCCGCCTGCTGCCCGCCATGGAGGCGTGGGCGCGCGACCTTGGCAAGACCAACCTCGCCGCCCTCAAGCAGTACCTGGACACCGCCCCGGCCATCGCCGCCCTCAAGGGCACCCAGAGCGGTGGCGCGGCACCGGAGGGTGAGCACCAGGCCGCGCTGACCGCCGACCAATCCAAGATCGCCAGCATGTTCGGCCTCACTGCCGAAGCCCTGGCCAAGCACCGCTAACCGGAGGATCCAGCCATGGCCCTGACCCAAGACCGCAACACCCCGATGATGGACGGCGAACTGATCGTCCTTCCGGTGGCAGCCAATGCCGTGATTTATGCCGGCGCCCTGGTGGTGGCCAATGCCGCCGGCTACGTCGCGCCGGGCAGCACCGCCACCACGCTGACCTACCTCGGCCGTGCCGAGGATGCCGTGGTCAACACCGGCGGCGCCGATGGTGCCAAGACCGTCCGGGTACGGCGCAAGAAGGCCTTCAAGTACAGGAACTCCGGCACGGATCCGGTCACCCAGGCCGGCCTCGGCAAGGTCTGTTACATCGTCGATGACGAGACCGTGGCGGCCACCAACGGCACCAGCACCCGCTCCGCAGCGGGCATCGTCATCGCCCTGGACAGCGATGGCGTGTGGATTCAGTAACCCCATCACGTAACGCGGAGTAACCACCATGTTGGTCAACAAGCAGAACCTCAACGAAATCTTCGTCAACCTGAAGACCACCTTCCACAACGCCTTCGCCGCGGCCCCGACCCAGTGGCAGAAGATCGCCATGCTGGTGCCGTCCACCGGCAGCCAGGAGGACTACGGCTGGCTGTCCAGCTTCCCGCGCATGAAGAAGTGGATCGGCGAGAAGCACGTCAAGTCGCTTGCGGCCTTCAAGTACAGCATCGTCAACGACGACTGGGAGGCCACCGTCGAGGTGGACCGCAACCACATCGAGGACGACAAGCTCGGCATCTACAAGCCGCAGGCCGAGATGGCCGGTGCGTCCGCCGCACAGCTGCCGGACGAGATCGTCATGGACCTGGTCAACCAGGGCTTCACCAACCTGTGCTTCGACGGCCAGGCCTTCTTCGACACCGACCACGAAGTGGCTGGCGCCAGCGTGAGCAACAAGGGCACCGTCGCCCTGTCCGTCGCCACCCAGGCGGCCGTGATCGCAAGCTACGGCGCGGCGCGCACCGCCATGCGCAAGTTCAAGGATGACGAGGGCCGCCCGCTCAACGTCAACCCGAACGTGCTGCTGGTGCCGCCTGCGCTGGAGGCCATCGCCCTCGCCATCGTCAACAACGACCGCCTGGATGACGGCAAGGCCAACCCCTACAAGGGCACCGCCGAGGTAGTGGTGGACGCGCGCCTGACCTCGGACACCGCGTGGTTCCTGCTGGACACCACCAAGGCGGTCAAGCCGTTCATCTACCAGGAGCGCAAGGCCCCGGTGTTCGTCTCGCAGACCGACATGAACGCCGACGACGTGTTCAGCCGCAAGCAGTACAAGTTCGGCGCCGAGGCCCGCGCGGCCGGCGGCTACGGCTTCTGGCAGCTGGCCTTCGGCAGCACCGGCGCGGGCTGATCACCGGCCGACTGATCCATGGGGCGGCCTGACCGCCCCTTGATCCACGATCGAAGGAGATTTGAAGCATGGCCCGAGCCAAGAACCCCGCGCAGGCCAAGGCGCCCGTACCGATGGCCGAGCAGGTCGCCCCGGCCGATCACGAACCGATTGACGAGATGGGCGCGCAGCCTGTCGAGATCGCCACCGGCGTGACCGAATACATCGACGACGCAGCGCGCAGCCCGGATGAAGCGAATGCGGAATCCGCGGACGGCCATCTGCTCGAGATCGATCCGGCCAGCGAGATCCCCGGCGAGATCCTCACCCGCGTCGCCGTGCGGGTGAAGAAGCCGCACACCCACCGCCGTCGCGCTGGCATGGCCTTTGGCCAGCAGCCCCAGACCGTCAGCGTCACCGCCGACGTCCTGGACGCCCTGGTCAACGACCCGCTGCTGATCGTCGAGGAGGTCTGACGTGGCCTACTGCACCCTGACCGACCTGGTCGACCGCTACGGGGAAGCCGAAGTGCTGGCCTATGCCGACCGCGACCGCGACGGCGTGGCCGATGCCGCCCTGGTCGACGGGGTGCTGGCCGACGTCGATGCCGAAATCGACACCTACCTTGCAGGGCGCTACGCCCTGCCGCTTTCCGACACGCCCCGCGTGCTGGTCCGCATCGCCTGCGAACTGGCCCGCGAGCGTCTGATGATGGCCAACGGCGCCCGCCTGGACAGCGAGTCCCCCGAGCGCCGCGCCGCCGACGGCTCCCGCGCCACCCTGCGCGACATCGCCCGGGGCACGCTCACCATCGGTACCCCGGTCCCGGCCACAAGCAGCGGTAGCGTCCAAATGGAGACCGGTGGCCGCGTCTGGGGCCGGGGTGAATCGGGGGGCTACCTGTGAGCTTCCTGGCCCTCGAATCCGCCCTGGTCGAGCGCCTGAAGGCCAAGCTGCCTGCCGGCGTGCATGTGCTCACCGGCGCTGACCTGGACGGGGTATCCGAAGGATCCCAGCCCACCCCGGCCGTGCATGTCGTCTACCAGGGCTACCGGGTCGTTGAAACCCGGCCGGATGGACGGGCGGCCCGCGTCGAGCAGGTATGGCTGGCCGTGGTCGCGGTGCGCAACGTGCGGGATGCACGCACTGGCGCGGCCGCCCGCGCCGATGCTGGAGCCCTGGGCGAGGGCGTGATCAGCGCCCTAATGGGCTGGCAGCCGGCCGGCACCAGCAGCCCGCTCAAGCTCGCGCAGGCGCCACGCGCCGGATACCGCGCCGGCCATTTCTACCTGCCCATGGCCTTCACCACAGAGACCACCATCAAGGGGACCCCCTGATGAAGATCAAGCTGATCAAGCCGCACACCCACGCGGGGGAGGGCATGGAGGCAGGCCGCACTCTGGATGTGCCCGAGGACACAGCGCGCTGGCTCATCGCCCAGGGCGTGGCCGAGGCACGGCCTGTCAAACCCCGTTCAACCGACGTTCAAACCGCCCGAAAGGAGGGCTAAACCATGGCCATTGAAACAGTCTACAAACCCTACCTCGGCGCCGGTCAGGTCTATGCCAAGGCCGAAGGCGTCGCTGGCGCCCTGGCCGCGATCGGCAACGTCTCCGAACTGAAGCTCTCCGTTGAGGAGGAAAGCAAGGAGCAGACCGACTACACCCATGGCGGCGGTGGCACCTATGCCGAGGTGAAGCGCGTCAAGGGCGTGAGCGTGACCGCCACCCTCCATGACCTCAACAAGACCAACCTGGCACGCGCGCTCTACGGCGACAACGCCGCCGTGACCAGCGGCACCGTCACCGCCGAGCAGCATACTGCCTACCAGGGCGGTCTGCTCCGCTTGGCCCACCCGCAGCCGACCAGCGTGGTGGTCAAGAGCAGCGACGGTCTCACTACCTACGTGGTCGACGTCGACTACGAGGTACGCCAGGAAGGCGTGTTCATCCTCGGTGGCGCCATCGCTGACGCCACCGTCGTCAAGATCGACTACGCCTACGCGGGCTATGACGTGGTGCAGGCCCTCACCAAGTCAGGCGTGATCCTCGAGATGGCGTTCGGCGGCGTGAACGAGGCGGATTCGGGCAAGCCGGTGATTGTGGACCTGTTCCGCGTCTCCCTCGGCGCGGCCAAGGAGATCAGCCTGATCGGTGACGACTTCGCCAGCCTGCAGCTCGAGGGCAAGCTCCTTGTAGACACCACCAAGACCGGTGCAGGCATCAGTCGCTACATGAAGGTCAGCATGGCCTGATGATCTTCCCAAAGCGCCCTCACCCGAGGGCGCTTGATGAAGGTCAGCGGCGCGGGAGGAGCAGCCGCGCGGCGAACACCATCATGGCGACGACGCCAGCCACCAAAAGCGTGACGAGGACGCCGCCGCCGGTGACGGCGGGCGCGCGTTGCAGGCCGAAGGCGATGCCGAAGGCCGCGAGGACAATCAGAAGGTCGCTGGGTTTCATACCCATAAGGTAACACGTCCATGTCGGACTTGAATGTATCGCTCAAGATCAAGGCCAGCGCCGAAGGCGCGGACAAGGTGCGCGGCATCGCCGATGACATCGAGGCTCTGGGAGGCAGCGCGCAGGATGTGCGCGACAAGGCCAGGGCGCTGGGCGATCAAATTGCTGCCATCGGCGACAAGCAGGGCCAGATCACCTCCTTCCGCGCGCTGAATGACGAACTCAAGGCCACGCAGGCCGCCATGGAGGCTGCAAAGGCCAAAGCCGAAAATCTTCAGGCGCAGTATGAGTCCGCTGAGCGGCCAACCAAGAAACTGGCCATGGCGCTACGGAATGCCCGCGCGGAATCAGAGCGACTGACCGCCGCGCATCATGCGCAAAGAGCCACGCTGAACCAGCACAAGGGCCGCATGGAGGCGGCGGGAATCTCCACCGACCGCCTGTCGGAAGCCGAAGGCAGGTTGCGCCAGGAGGCCGGTCGTGCAGCCATGCAGCTGCATGCTCTGACCGACGCGGCAGGAGTGCGCCTTGCCGCCGCCCAGCTCAAGGCTGCCGATGCGGCCGACAAACAGGCCATGGCCATGCGGAGGATCAAGGCCGACAGCGCAGCGGGCGAGCTCAAGCGCCTCCGCGATGCCCAGGCATCCAGCGCCTCGGGGTCCGATAAACTTGCCGCCTCCATCGCGCATGCCGGTCACAGCATGGCAGGCTTCGTGGCCGCAGCCGCTGGTATGTCTGGCCTTGCCGACATGGCCCGCAACACGGTTGATCTCGCTGATCGCTACGGCATGCTCAGCGCGCGGGTCAAACTCGCCACCGAATCCGAGCAGGAGCATGCCGCCGCCATGGCGGGCCTGTTCGAGATCGCCCAGCGCAATTCGGCCAGCCTTGAGGGGGTCTCCGAGCTGTACGGCAAGGTGGCCGTGTCCGTGCGCGAGATGGGCGGAAGCCAGGCGGACGCACTGGCGCTGACCGAGGCGGTCAGCCAGTCCATGCGGCTCTCCGGCGCATCGGCATCCGCCGCCGAGGGCGCCATCCTGCAACTCGGTCAGGCTCTGGCATCCGGCGCGCTGCGCGGGGATGAGTTCAACTCCATCGCCGAGGCATCCCCGCGTCTGATGCAGGCGCTGGCCGATGGCCTCGGCGTGGCGCGCGGCGAACTGCGCGCCATGGCCGAGCAGGGCAAGCTGACGGCGGAGGTTGTGACGAAGGCTCTGCTGTCCCAGAAAGAGGCGCTGGAGGCGGAATACCAGCAGCTTCCGGACACCGTGGGCGCGGCCATGCAGCGCCTGCGCAACGAATGGATGAGAATGGTCGGCGAGTTCGACCAGGCCAACGGCGTCACGTCCAGCCTGGCCTCCGGCATCGGCCTGCTGACCCGGCATCTTGATGACCTTGCCGCCGTGGCCGGGGCTGTCGGCGGCGCAGTGGCGGCGGGGCTGGCAGTCAAGGGCGGCGAGGCCATGCTCAAGTTCGCGGGCGACCTTGCCGCCGCTACCGAGAAGGCAGGCGGACTGCGCGCCGCGATCAACAGCATCCCGACCAGCATCAAGATCGGCGTGGCCCTGGCCGGTGCCGAGATCGTCATGGCCAACCTCGACACCATCGTCGAGGCCCTGGCCCGCAACAGCCAGGCGGCGAAGGATGCCGAGGCCGCGCAGGAGCGCGCCAACCAGCAACTGCTCGAAGGCCAGCGCGCCGCCATCGCCCAGGCGGAAGGCTATCGCCAGTATGCAGACACGGTCGTGCTCTCCGCCCGGCAGGTGGCGGCGCTGTCCGAAGATGAGCGTGCGCGCTACCAGCAGGGTATTGAGGGCGCAACGGCCTACGAGAAGGCCCATCTTGGCGCACTGCTCAGCGCCCAGGCGCTTGGGGTGCAGGTCGATAATGACCTTTCCGCCGCCCGCGAGCGCATGGCTGAGCTGCGCCAGGGAGCGGAAGACCTGCGCCTTGGACTGGAGATCGCCGCGCGCGGCGGGGCCGATCTCTACGCCCAGGCCGAGCGTCTGGTGGATGCCGCGAAATTCGCGCAGGGTCTGGCCTCCGCCATCGGGGATGCGGCGACGCAGGGCAAGGAGGCCGCCGGGAAAATAGACGCCATCATCGGCGCGTTAAACCTGCTTCAACCGGCCCATGTCGACGCGCTGGCGCAGGCCATGCGCACGCTGCGCGAGCAGAGCGCGCAGGCCGCCGACCTGCTTGCCAACCAGCTCAACGCCGCGATTGAGAAGATGAGCGCGGCCGACCTTGCCCAGTTTGCCCAGACCCTCCGCGCCGCCTTTGACGACGGCAAGCTGGCTGCCGAGGACTTCGCCCGCATCAACGACCAGATCCTCGCGGCATCATTCGACAAGCTCGGGATCGCTGCCGAGACCGCGCTGGGCCGCATCAGCCCGGCGGCGGGCGAGGCGATCAGTAGCCTGGACGGGATCAGGACGGCGGTTGCGGACGCGGCCGACTCTGGCGCGGCTAAGATGCAGGCCCTTGGGCAGGCGGTGGGCGCTGCGATCGGCAAGGCCGACACCCTCGCAGCCGTCGAGTCCATGCGCGGTCGCATCGAGGCCATGGGGAGGTCGGGCGAGTTGTCCGCCGGGCAGATCGAGCAGCTGAACAGGCAGCTTGCGGAGCAGAAGCTCAAGGTCGAGCAGGGCCTACCAGGCATCAACAGCCTGGCGGAGGCGTACAAGATCCTGGGTGTCACCGCGCAGGCTGAACTGCAGCGCATCGCCGCCGAGCACTTGAGTGCGTTCCAGGAGCTCGAAAAGGGGAAGGCCCCTCTGGTCGACCTGCAGAACGGGTTCATGGCCTACGCAGCCAGCGCGATCAAGGCGAACGGCGGCGTGGCTGATGCCGCCCTGCTGTCCAGGGCCGCGGTGCTCGGCCTGCGGGATGCCGTGGTGGATATCGAGCTATCTGCGCTCAAGGCGTCCCCGGCCATGCAGGAGCTGGACCGCCGCTACCGCGAACTCGACGCCAGCGCAGCTAAGGAGACGCAATCCATCCAGCTTGCCACGCAGGCCAACGTGGCAGCAGCCCGTGCGGCGCTGGAGGCGGCGAAGGCCAAGGGCGACCAGAACGAGATCGTGCGCGCCACGGTCCAGCTGGCCGAGGCAGAGGCCCAGGCGGCGGAGCATGTCGCTCAGGCGAAGCAGATCGAGGCCGATGCGGCACAGCAGAAGGTCAGCGCGGTGCGCGACGAAGTGCTTGCCGACGGGGAGCTGACCGAGGCCGAGAACCGGCTTCTCGAGGCAACCACAGAGGTAGCACAGCAGAAGCAGGCCGAGGCCGACGCGGTGCGAGCAGCAGCAGCGGCGAAACGCGAGGACGCGATGGCCGCGGCTGAGTCGGCACGCACCAACGCCACGCTGGCGTCGAGCATCGGCAATGTGTCCGGGGCTGCTCAGGTGTGGAGCGTGCAGGCCGAAGCGGCGAAGCGCGGCATGGAGGGCTACACCCAGGCCGCTCTGAACTACTGGAACAGCCTGCAAGGCCCTGTGTGGGAAAACCAGCGAGCCGTCGAACGCTACCTGGACAGCATGGGCCAGGTCGATGCCGCGCTTGCCCGTGCGAACTCGTCTGCCGCTGATGGCGTGGCGGCATTGCAGTTCCGGCTGATCGAGCTGAACGGCACGGAAGAGCAGATTGCGCAGGCCCGCGCCGAGCGCGATCGCGCTGAGGTCGAGCGGCAGATAAAAACCAACGAGTTGCTGGCCCAGCGTGCCGCGCTCGAGGGCGACGCAACACGCGCAGCGGCGCTGCGTGAGGAGAACAAGCACCTCGCGCAGCAGATCGTCCTGCTGGATCAGATCGCGGCAGCGGAGAAGCGCAAGCGTGCCGAGCAGTCCGAGACACAGCAAAAAACCACCCCCCATCCACCCGCCAACACTTCCCCAGTCGCAGCACGTGATACCGCCCGCGAAGTGCAAGAAGTTGGTGAAGCACTGCTTGAAACCTCGCGCAATGAATACAAGGCGGCGCTCGAGAAAGCCCAATCTGACGGCGTTGTATCTCAGGCCGAACTGCAAACCCTTGTCGCGCTCGCCAAGCAAGGCGCGACTTACGCCAAGCGGTACAACGTGCGCATCGACCTTCCGGGTGTGAATGGATCCCTTGTCACAGACGACGCCGGGGCACAGGCCCTGCTCAAGCAGCTTGAAACCCTTGGGGCACGCTCATGAGCATCACCCTCTCCGACGGCACCACCACCCTGACCCTGCCGGGCGACCTGGACTGGACCGACGAATACGAGTGGACCCCGGTGGTGCAGGACGCGGGCTACAGCCTGACCGGGGCGCTGATCGTCGAGAGCGGCACCAAGCAGGCCGGGCGACCCATCACCCTGCAGTCCGGCGACGACCGCGCCTGGATCAGCCGGGCGGACGTGGTCCAGCTGCACGCCTGGGCGTCCGTGGCCGGCCAGCAGCTCACGCTCACCCTGCGCGGCGTGGCCCGCACCGTCATGTTCGACCACGCCGCCGCCCCGGTGGAGGCGCAGATGGTCATGTTCTACGGCGATCCCGTGCCCGAGGACCGCTACACCATCACCCTGAAAATCCTGGAGCTGTAATCCATGGCCATCACCGACCAGGACATCCGCCTCATGGCCTCGGAGGTCCTCTCCGACACTGACGACTCGGGTGGGCGCATCACCGGCAACGAGGTCATCGATGGGCAGAGCAACAACCTGTTCCCGGACGTGTCCGAGCTGGACCGCACCATCGGGCGCGTGAACCTGCGCAAGGCGTTCCCCGCCGTGCTGTCCGCCAACCGCGACACGTACTACGGCGTCAACGCCATCATCGACGAGGCCCCGCTCGACCCGAACGTGTCCGTGACCATGTTCAGCACCGAGAGCTGGACCGACACCCGCGCCGCCGCCGTGTCCCGCATGGAGAGCTACCTGGCACGCGGCCCGAAGTACGACGGCTACCTGTGGGATCAGCACATCGCCGGGCAGAAGGCCCTGCTGATCATCCAGCGCACCGACCGTGAGCTTCCGCCCATCGGCGCGACGCTGGCGCTGGTGAAGAACGCGGGCCTATCCACCGAAACCACGCAGTTTGTGCGCATCATCAAGGTCAGCAGCCAGGAGCGCACCTTCAGCGCCTCCGGGTGCTCCAGCGAGTTCAGCCGCACCGTGGTGACCTGCGAGATCAGCGACCCGCTGCAGGTGGACATGCTAGGCGGCGTGCCGCACTGCAACGACGACACGGCGGTGGTGAACGCCAACACCAAGGTCTACAGCACCGTGGTGGCCGATGCCGCCAAGTACGCCGGGATGACAACGCTGGCCGAAGCGGCGCTGATGGGCGCATACACCATCAAGGCCAAGACCATCTTCGGTCAGTTGGTTCCGAGCGCGCAGGTCGAGAGCGCCATCACCGACGCCCGCCCGCACGGCGATTCGGCCATCCCTGTCGCGGCAGGCGGTCAGGTCTCGCTCAACACCACGGCGGCCTGGTCGCCCACCAGCAACCTCTACGCGGGTCAGGGCATCTACCCCGGCAGCCTGACCGTCACCATCGGCGGCACCGTCATCACCGACCGCGCAGGCGTACTGGAAACGGGCGGCGTGCAAGTCGGCATCGTGGACTACTCCAACGGCATCCTGAGCATCGTGAGCGGGGGGCCGGACTACGGCACGGTCAGCAAGGCCATCCAGTTCGTGCCCGCCGCGCACCCGGTGCGGAACATGCAGACGGCGGCGTGGGACGTGACAGCCGAATCCCGCTCGGGCACCGTCGTGTTCATCCTCGACCCGGTGGCCGCGCCCGGCAGCCTGAGCATCCACTACATGGCCCAGGGCAAGTGGTACGTGCTGCGCGACGACGGCAGCGGCGCACTGCGCGGGGCAGACACCGCCTACGGCAGCGGATCCATCAACTACAGCACCGGCAGTGTCGTCGTCACCCTGGGGGCGCTGCCGGATGTGGGCAGCAGCGTGATCGCCGTGTGGGGCACCCGGTTGGTCGATACCGACCGCTCGGGGCTGGCCGTCAAGGCATCCATGCGCCTGAGCGTGGACACCCCGCTCGATGCCCAGGGCAACCCGACCGCGCTGGCGCGCAACGGCGTGACCATCACCTGGACCGGCGCGGACGCGCTGACCAAGACCGCCACCGACGACGGCGCTGGAAACCTGACCGGCGACGCCACCGGCACGGTCAACTACGCCGACCGCACCATCGACCTGATCCCGGTCCTCATGCCTCCGGGCGGGGCGCAGATCAGCGTCACCAGCGGCTACGGGCCGATGAGCAACGAGATCGCCAGCATTGTCGGCAGCACCATCACCCTGGCCCACCCGCCCACGCCGGGCACGGTGCGGTTGATCGTGCCCACGTCGGCCCCTGTTGCTGCGTCCATCGGTCTGCGTGACGACGGCGCGGGAAACCTGAGGGCCTACACCACCGACGAGAAGGTGCACGTCATCAGCCCGACCACCATCGTCGGCAGCGTCAACTACACCACGGGCGAGTGCGTCATCAGCGGCTCGATTCCCGTGCGGTACGCGACCTATTGCACGTCATTTACGCTCCTGGGGGTTAGGGCATGAGTTGGGTTTCGCAATCGGGTGCGACATGCACCGCAACCAAGGACGCCGCGCTGTCCCACGGCGCGGCGACCGCTTTCTACCAGTCCGGCGATCCGCTCGGCACGCTCCCAGCGCAGGTGTTCACCTGGTCGCCCACGGTGGACCTCACACCCGGATTCGTCGAAACCATCGTCGGCGGCAGCGTCCGCCTCGCCCTCGGGGGCAAGCTCCTGGTGGACCGCAACGGGCGCATGGATATGGACGTTGACCACGCGACCGGCGCGGGCACACAGGCGGGCACGCTGGACTACACCAGCGGCACCATCGCCCTCACCGCCTGGACCCCGGGCGCGACCAACAGCGGCACCGCGCTGGCCATGCTCACCTCCATGGGCGGGCTCGGGGGCAACGAGGTAACCTTCCGCACCGCGTCGGCACCGCTGCGCCCGGCCAGCTTGATCCTGCAGTTCCAGTTCCAGGACGCATCGGAAATCGTCACCGTCACCGCCACCACGGACGGCCTGCTGACCGCGCAGGACGTGGACGGGCGCGTGGACTACCAGACCGGCATTGTCCGCGTCGGCTTCGGCACATGGGTCACGGTCACGCCTGAAGTCGAGGCACAGCCGTGGTACTTCCCGGAAGCCGTTGTGAACGGCATGGCCTTCAAGCCCCGCCCGGTGCTGGCCGACACCATCCGCTACGCCGCCGTGGCCTACAGCTACATCCCGCTGGACAAGGACATCCTCGGGGTGGACCCGGTGCGCCTGCCAAGCGATGGCCGCGTGCCGATCTTCCGCGTGGGCGACGTGGCCGTGGTGCATCACACCGACCATGCCAGCATCGCCAGCCTGACCGTGCCGCAGACCATCAACCTTGGCCGCACCCGCCTCTCCCGCGTGTGGCTGTTCGATGAGGGCAACGCCAACGCCCGCGTGCCGACCACGCACTACACCACGGACCTCGACGCCGGGACCGTCACGCTCACCAGCGCCACAGGTCTGGTCGGCCCCATCCGCATCGAGCACCGCATCGAGGACATGGCGCTCATCAGTGACGCGCAGATCAACGGTCAACTGACCTTCACACGGCCTTTGACGCACGATTATCCGGCGCTGACCACGGGCGTGAGTTCTGCGCTTGTGATCGGCGATATGCAGGCTCGTGCCACCAAACCGTTCGACCAGATGGCGTGGACGGGTGAGTGGTCGGATGGTTTGATCGGCAACCCCACCACCGCCGAGTACAACAGCACCACCTACCCGGTTGTGGTGGACAACATCGGAGCCATCCAGGAGCGATGGGCGCTGATCTTCACCAGCCCGACCGAGGTGCGCGTGGTGGGCGAGAGCGTGGGCCAGATCGCCACCCTGCCGATTGCCGCCGAGATCGCGCCCATCAACCCCAATACCAATCAGCCCTATTTCCGCCTGAGCGAACTCGGCTGGGGCGGCGGATGGGCCGCTGGCAACGTACTGCGCTTCAACACCATTGCCGCCAACTACCCCGTGTGGATCGCTCGCACCATCCAGCAAGGCCCGGCAAGCGGCGATTCCGACGGCTTCCGCATCCAGATTCGCGGCGACGCCGACGCCACCTAACAGGAGATCACCATGTCCACCATCCCCGTCAAATGGTTCGACTACGACACCGCACCCACCAACGCCCCCACCCTCACAGGACAGGCTGGCAGCATGATCGGCCTGCTGGACGCATGCCTGGTCAACGGCTACAACCTCAAGACCGTGCAGTCCGTCACCGTGAACGCAGGCGCGGGCACGGTCGAGTTTGGCTCATCCGGTCACGGCTACGTCAAACGCCAGGTGATCAAGATCGAAGGCGCGAACACGGCGGCCTACAACGGCGAATGGCGCATCACCACCGTCAACAGCACCAGCATCGTAGTGGACATGACCGGCGTGATCGACGGCTCCGAGAGCGGCAATGCCAACCTCGCCTGCCGTGTGGCCCCCCTTGGGTGGAGCAAGCCCTACAGCGGCACCAACCTAGCCGCCTACAAGAGCCTCGGCGTGGCAAGCACAGGTTGCCACCTGCGCGTGGATGACACGCTGGCCCAATATGCCAAGGTGCGCGGCTACGAGACCATGAGCGACGTGAACACCGGCACGGGCATGTTCCCCACCACCACCCAGCGCACGGACAGCAACTGGGCCAAGTCCAACACAGCCGATGCAACGGCACGCAAATGGACCATCATTGGCGACGACAGGTTCTTCTACCTGATCGTGCACACGGGCTACGACAGCGTGACGAACTACCCCAACAACAGAGTCGGCGTGGCTTTTGGGGACATCGTGAGCTTCAAGGACGGGGATGTGTTCAATGGGGTGCTTTTTTCGGCAAACACCACGACCATTTACTTCATGCAGGGCGAAGGCTACGGCAATATCGTGCATCGTCTGTCGGACATCTCAACGTCATCCCGTGCCTACCTGGCCCGCGCCCATACCCAGCTTGGCGGCAGCATGGACGCCTACCTTACGGGCAGCCTCGGCGGGCAAAACTCATCCGCAAGCATTAGTTCTGGTTATACCCATCTTGCTTACCCCAACCCCACCGACAACGGCCTGCTGCTCAGCAAGGGCAGCTATGTAGTCGAGCCGGACGCGGCGGGCGAGTCATCCAGCCCTGGCGCTGAACACGTCCTGCGCGGCGAGCTGCCAGGCTACTACGCCTGCATGCAGCACCGACCACTCACCCACGGCAATCAGGTCGAAAACGTCGTGCCTGGCCGCGTGCTGATGATGATCGGCACGGCTTATAACCATAACGGCGAATTCTCGACTCGATGGGCGCTCGACATCACGGGCCCGTGGAGGTAAGCCATGGACCGCATCCTCGGCGGCATGGTCCGCTACGCCCCGTATGCCAGCCAGTTTGCTGGCCCGCCCGTACCACGGCTGCGTGGCGGCATGGTCAACACCCCGCACATCCAGACCGTGCTGGACGGCTATGTCCGACACGCCCTGCGCGGCAAGGTTACCCGCGATGGCGCGCCCGCGCCGTTGGTGCGTGTATGGCTGTTCGACCGCACGGAACCCACCGCGAAGCGTATGACGCGCTCCGATGTCAATGGCAACTACGTATTCAAGCCGTTGCGTCCGAACGTGTACGGCTACGCCGTGCTGGGCTTCGATGACACCGGCGCGTTCGACCCGGAGGCCAAGGACATGCTCCAACCCATTGAGGAAGCGCCATGATCCTGACCCGATCCTCCGCCTTGCGCGACGCCCGCGCTCAAGTGCATGTCACAGCGCTCTCAGGCGGCAAGATCGCACTCTACGACGGCGCCATGCCCGCCGCTGGCGAGGCCGTGACTACCCAGGTCAAGCTGGTGGAGATCACCCTGCCCAACCCGGCAGGGGTGGTGGACGCCGGGGTGTTCGTGCTTACCGTTCCCCAGGAAGCCATGGCAGCGGCCGACGGCATCGCCACATGGGCACGCCTCACGGACAGCACGGGCGCATGGCTGATGGACATGGATGCGGGTGCAACCGGCTCCGGTGCGGCCATCATCGTCAGCCCGGCGCAGGTCTACGCGGGCGGCACCATGCGCATCGAGCGCCTGCGACTGATCGAGCCGTGACGCCGTGAGCGGGGTCGATCTCAACCTCGCCACCCCCAACACCGGAACGGCAGACATCGCCTTCGGGGGCAGCGCCTCGCCTGCTCCCACCTGCGGCCCGACCGACCTGTGCCTGTCCCGCCCGCGTGTGCCGGGCAATGCCGACCTCAACCTCGGGCTGCCCCCCGACCCGGCGCAGGCGGCGATCATCACCGCCGACATCACCCTGCCCGAGATCACCGTCGATGCTCGGGTGGGGCTGCCGGTGGACCTCACGGCGGACATCACCCTGCCCGAGATCACCGTGGATTGCGCCACGGCCTACCTGGTCAATGTGTGGCGCGGCCCGCAGCACAGCGCGGCCTCGATGCACCAGGAGGGTGGGCGACTGGAACGCGAGACGGCGGGGCCGTGGGTGGAGCCACAGCGGCTGCAGCCGGTGGCAGGCGATGTGTGGCAGGTGGCCCGTCGCCAGCCCGTCGAGGTCGCCAGCCGCCACCAGGACAATGCCCGCCTGCGCGCCACGGCTGGCGACGGCTGGCGCGAGGCGACGGCCCTGGTGCATGACCGCTCGACAGGGTGGGACTACCCGCTGCGCAAGCAGGCAAGCGCGGTGCTGGCCTACGCCGAAGGCAAGGCGCGGGTCGATGAGTGGACCAGCCGCTTCGACTACCCGCCGAGGGCGCAGAACACGTCATGCGAACGCTTCCGCGAAGGCCAGGCGCTGGAGCGGTCGGCCCGCACGCCGTACCCCAACAGCCCGAGCCGTCGCAGGCACGAGCGCCGGGCGCCGTGGGGCGATGCGGTCGAGGTCATCAGCCTGTGGCCGCGCCCCGCCCCCTGGGAGCCGCCCAAGCCGCCCCCGCCGCGCGTCATCACCCCGGACCTCGACCTGATCTGCCCGCGCGTGCCGGGCAACCCCGACCTGCATTTCATGATCGGCTGCCCGGCGCAGCCCACAGAGCCGACCGTCATCCCCATCCAGAGGGCCTACATCGTGATCCACGATATCGAACTCGTCCGCCTGAGCGACGGCATACCCATCCACGCCAGCCGAATCGGCATCGAGCTGGATGCGGACTCATGGGCCTGGGGCTTTTCCGCCACGCTGCTCGGCAAGGAGGCGCTGGAGGCCGTCATGCCGTCCGCCCTGGGCGAGCCGGTCATCCTCGCGGCTAGCATCAACGGCCACAGCTGGCATTTCGCCGTCGAGGACTGGTCAGAGATCCGGGAGTTCGGCAAGCGCGGCGTGAGCATCAAGGGGCGCGGCCTGTCCGCCTACCTTGCCAGCCCCTACCAGCTACCGGGCAGCGGCGTGACCGCATCGGACATGACTTTGCAGCAGGTGCTCAATGCCCATCTGCCCATCGGGGAGGGCTGGAGCATTGCCTGGGCCACTGGCACGCCGGACTGGCTGGTGCCTGCCGGGGCGTGGACGTGGAGCGGCAAATCACCGATTCAGGCCATCCACGAGGCCGCCACCGGCGCCGGCCTGATCGTGCTCCCGGCCAAGGCAGGCAAGGTGCTCACTATCCAGCCGCGCTACCCCGTGCTGCCGTGGGACTACGCCACCGCGACGCCAGACCTCATCATCCCGGACGCGGCCATCCGCTCCATCCAGCGCCAGCAGGCCATCGCCACGCAGGCCAATGCCGTCTACGTGCATGGCGAGTCCACGGGCGGGCAACTGGCCCGTGTCAAACGCGTGGGTACGGCGGGCGACAGGGTGGCTCCGGTCCAGTCCAGCCCGCTCATGACCCATGCCGATGGACTGCGCCTGCTCGGCTCCCGCATCCTCGCAGCCCACCACCAGCAGCCCGAGGTGCGCAGCATTACCACCACCATGGGAGGCGTGTTCTCCCTGGGCGAGATCGGCCAGCACCTGCGCGCGGACGTGGACGGCGTGGCCCACAACGGCATCATCAACGCCGTGAGCCTGGAGGCCAGCATGACCGACAAGGCCGTGACCGTGCGCCAGACCCTCACCATCGGCGAGGCCACGCCCAACACCTGGGCGCGGTTCAAGCGCCTGCTGCCCGGCGCCCCGCTCCTCATCGGCACAATTGAGAGCACGCACGCGGACGGCACGTCTACCGTCCTGATGCTCGGCGGCGGCTCCCAGCGCGTGCGCGGCACCGGCACCGCAGGGCAGGCGGTCTACGTGCGAGGAGGTATGATCGAGGGGCAGGCGCCGTCCATGGCGCAGGTTGAGATTGAGGTGTGATTGAATGCCCTTCAAAGGGTCATTGCTGATCGTTGCAATCCATGCGTCGCTGCATTGCAAATCAAGCGCCGCGTTACATGGGCCGCGCGGATCACGCGATTGCACTTCTGATGCATCGTTTTTATTGGTGCCCGGAGCGGGAATCGAACCCGCACAGCCTTGCGGCCGAGGGATTTTAAGTCCCTTGCGTCTACCGGTTTCGCCATCCGGGCGGAGGAGGGTGGCGGCATGCTAGCACGCACCCGGCTCCTCGCACAGAGCGATATCCTGCTCGGCGTGAGGCCAGTGTCCCATCAGCGGCCGCGCAGCGCGTCCAGCCGGCGGCGAAAGTCCTGGGCGATGGCCTCGTAGAGCTCCTCGCCAGCCACGGCGTCTTCGACCCCGCTTTCGATGGACGGATTGTCATTGACCTCGATCACCACCACGCGTCCATCCACCTGCTTGAGGTCGACACCATACAATCCGTCGCCGATGAGGTTGGCGACCCGGAGGGCGGTGTGGATGACCTCGTGTGGGGTGTCCTGCAACGGGACGCCGATGGAACCGCCTTCGCGGGCCTTGCCCTTTGAGTAGTCGACGATCTGCCAATGGTGCTTCGACATGAGGTACTGGCAGGCGTAGAGAGGCTGCCTGTTGAGGATGCCGATGCGCCAGTCGAAGGGGGTGTAGAGGTATTCCTGGGCGAGGATCAGGTCCGATTCGCGCAGCAGGGCGCGGGCCCGATCCTCCATCTGGGCACGGTCGTCGGCCCTGAATACGCCATTTGAGAAGGAGCCCTCAGGTACCTTCAGCACCACCGGATAGCCAATGTCCGTTTCGATGCGCGCGATATCCCCGCGGCCAAGGATGAGGGTGCGCGGCATAGGGATGCCGTGGGCGCGCATCAATTCCGCGAGGTAGACCTTGTTGGCGCAGCGCAGGATGTCGTCAGGGTGGTCGATGACGACCATCCCCTCGGCCAGCGCCTTGCGGGCGAAGCGGTAGGTGTGGTGGACGATGCGGGTGGTCTCGCGGATGAATAAGGCATCGTATTCGGCCAGCCGGTGATAATCCTTCGGTTCGATGAAGTCGACATTCAGCCCGGCGTTGTGGCCCGCACGTTCGAACGCGCGCAGGGCGCGGGGGTCGGAGGGCGGCATCACCTCCTCCGGGTTGTGAAGGATGGCCAGATCGTAGCAGGCGGCGTGGGGGCGCGGGGGCCTTGGCGGTCGGCTGAGGTAGCGGTTGAATCCTTCCTGGAAGAGGGCTAGGCCGTGCTCATCCAGGGTATGTATGGCCGGGGTGCTCACCGTCTCGATGCGCCACTGACCCTGGCGGCGGAAGAACACCCGCAGCAAGGGAGCGGGGAGGACGGTGAACACCTGCCGGGCGATCTCGCGGAATCCCTGGGCCGCACAATGACCGAAGGCGATGTCGAGCGAGTATTCATCTCCCTTCACGCCGGCGAGTGCCCTGCCAAGGTCGATATCCTCCAGGCCGAGGAGATAGATCGATTTGCGGGACAGATCCTGCGTGGTTCGTACTGACGGAATGACCCGATGGCCGCGCGCCTCGGCCAGAAGGGAGCAGTAATAGCCCTCGGAGAGATAGCGGTAGCTGCGGCAGAGGTTCAGCACGCGCGTGCGGCTCCCGGCAGGCAGGCTGGTGCCGGAAAGGTAGTTGCGTGGTGCGATGAGGGTGGCCCCGGGTAGGTCGATCTTCCAGTCCTGCGGCTGGGCGATGATCAGCAGGGGTTCAGCCATGCTTGTTTCGCCGCCACAGCACCACCGCAGCCTTCAGGCCGGTCTTGCCGTAGCGCGCCATGCGGTCGAAGTCGCGCTTGCGGATGGGCATGTTGAAGGAGTCCATCACTGTTTCCCCGTGTTCATGATCCACGAAGGGGTCGTGGAGGTAGATGAAGCGGTCATCGAAGCCGGTGACCACCACCCAGTGGGGAAACTTCTCGCCGTAGATGGCGTAGGACGAGATCAGGACGATGGCCGTCCCGCCCTCGGCATAGATGCGCTCGAGATCGGCCACCTGCAGGCTGGTGTAGTGGATGGGGATGCCGAGCTGGCGGGCCTCGTCCTCCATGTCTTCCTGCACCAGGCGCATGACTTCCTTCTTCTCCCGGCTGCGTACCGAGTCCACCAGCTGGGTGCCGCGCTCGTTGGTGTAGACCTCGACTTCGAAGCCGCGCCGCGCGGCAGCCAGGGCTAGGCCGTAGGGGCCGCAGCCGCCATGGCCCGAGGTCATGAAGATGGTGTTCGCCTCGCGCCAGAGGCGCAATTCCTTCTTGCGGTCCATCACCACTTCGGGATCCAGGGCGCGCATGGCCATCATCAGCGAGGCGGGGCCGCAGGTGAAATCGAGGGTCTGCTCGTAGAACGGCACCCGCGTCAGCTCGGTCTTGAGGTGGGGGGCGAGGGACTTCTCGTAGCGCACCGCGTCAGTGTGGTCCTCGTAATAGTCGCGCAGGACATCGAACGGGCGGTAGCCCAGCCGCTCGAACAGGGCGCGGGAGGCGGCGTTGTCCTCGCGTATCTCCAGGCGCAGGGAGACGCAGTCATGGGCGAGCGCGGCCTCTTCCGCCGCCCTCACCAGGGCGCTCCCGACGCCTTGGCGGACATGCTCGGGCCGGACGGCGATGGAGTAGATCCGCGCCATGGAGACCCCGCGCGAGAACAGGACCAGGACATAGCCGCGTATCCGCCCCTCTCTTTCGTCGACCAGGGTCACCGCGTGAGCCTTGGTCAGCATGTAGCGGAACTGGCGACGGCTGAGGCGATCCCCCTTGAAGCAGGCGTTCTCGATTTCGAGCAGGGTTGGGATGTCGTCCAGCGTTGCGGGTCGCAGCATGGTGAGGTCTGGAGGGAAGGGATATTCCGAGCTTAGCAGGGCACATCCGGAGGTGCGGAACGCCGGGAATCTGCGATGATTCGTTCATTGCCATGCCCGCGGCCGCCAGGAGTTCACATGCCCGCCCCAAGCCTGCACGAGATGCTTGCCCGCCTCATCGCCATCCCTTCGGTGAGCAGCGTCAATCCTGCCTTCGACCAGGGCAACCGCGCCCTGATCGACGAGGTGGCGGGGTGGATGGCGTCCGCGGGTTTTGCGGTCGAGGTCATCCCCATCCCGGGGAAGCCGAACAAGGCCAATGTGATCGGCACGCTGGGTCAGGGGCCGGGTGGGCTCGTGCTCGCCGGGCATACCGACACGGTGCCCTGCGATGAGCATCTATGGACGCATGATCCCTTCAAGCTGACCGAGGCGGACGGGAGGCTGTATGGCCTTGGCACCTCGGACATGAAGTCCTTCATTGCCCTCGCGCTGGAGGCGGCGCGTGGCCTTGATGCGGCCGCTCTGAAGCAGCCCTTGATCCTCCTCGCCACCGCCGATGAGGAAAGCTCGATGGCGGGGGCGGAAACCCTGGTCAGGCTCGGGCGCCCGAAGGCGCGCTATGCGGTGATCGGCGAGCCGACCGGGCTGCGCCCGGTGCGCATGCACAAGGGGGTGATGATGGAGGCGATCCGCATCACCGGCCATTCCGGCCACTCCAGCGACCCAAGCCTTGGCGCCAATGCCATCGAGGGCATGCAGCAGGCGTTGGCGGCGCTGCTCGACTTCCGCACCGAACTGCAGGCCTGCCACTGCAACCCGCTGTTCCATGTGCCGGTGCCGACCATGAATCTCGGCTACATCCATGGGGGGGACAACCCCAACCGCATCTGCGGCCACTGCGAGCTGCACATCGACGTGCGCCCCCTGCCTGGCATGAACATGCTCGAGCTGCGCGACATGCTCAAGGAACGCCTGGGCCAGGCCGTGACTCTGCCGGGCCTGAGCCTTGCGGTCGAGCCCCTGTTTGCCGGCACGCCGCCGATGGAGACCCCGGCGGATTCACCGCTGGTGAGGGCAACGGAGGCCCTCACCGGGCATGCGGCCGAGGCCGTGCCCTTCGGCACGGAGGGCCCCTACCTGCGCGAGCTGGGCATGGACGTGGTGGTGCTCGGCCCCGGGGATATTGCCCAGGCCCACCAGCCGGACGAGTACCTCGCCATGGACCGCATCGAACCGACCCTGGCGCTGTTGCGCGCACTGATCCAGCGCTTCTGCCTGAGTTCGCAAGACGGGTGAAGCGGGAAAACGACAAGGCCCGCACGGAGGCGGGCCTTGTCGATGAATTCTGGAGGCTGGACCCGGAATCGAACCGAGGTACACGGATTTGCAATCCGCTGCATCACCACTCTGCCATCCAGCCGGGATGTCGCTTGACGCGATGAGAAAACTGGAGCGGGAAACGAGACTCGAACTCGCGACCCCAACCTTGGCAAGGTTGTGCTCTACCAACTGAGCTATTCCCGCTCGGGAGGCTGTGAATTGTAGGGCCCCGCACGCTCCTGTCAAGCCGCTCATGCGGCGGAAAATGCTTTGGCAGGGGAGGGCGCAAAGCCCGTGCTGGTATAAAATGCCCTTTTTGCATTCCCTGGGTTCCGCGCATGCTCATCCTGCCTGGCCGTTCGGCGCTCTCCGCCGCCCGTCTCGACAAATTGCTCGCCGATCTTCGCCGTGACGAACCGCGCATCGAGGGGGTTGCCGCGCAGTTCGTGCATTTTGTTGACCTGGAGTCGGCACTCACTGACGGCGAGCGTGACCTGCTCGGGTCCGTGCTGGACTACGGCTCCGGCGAGGTGATTGGGCACCGGGACGCGCAGTTCGTGGTCATCCCGCGCCCGGGCACCATCTCGCCGTGGGCGAGCAAGGCGACGGATATCGCGCACAACTGCGGCCTGTCCAAGGTCCACCGCATCGAGCGCGGCATCCTCTACACCCTGAAGACCTGCGATGGCCAGCCGCTGACCGAGGGGCAGTTCGAGGCCGTGGCGGCCATGCTGCATGACCGCATGACCGAGGCGGTGGTGAATACCGTAGAAGATGCCATCGTGCTGTTTGCTACCGCCGAGCCCAAGCCGCTGCGTAGCGTGGACATCCTCACCGGCGGGCGTCTGGCGCTCGAGCAGGCCAACCGCGACTGGGGCCTGGCGCTGTCGGAGGATGAGATCGACTACCTGGTCGAGAACTTCCAGAACCTGAACCGCAACCCGACCGACGTCGAGCTGATGATGTTCGCGCAGGCGAACTCCGAGCACTGCCGGCACAAGATCTTCAACGCCGACTGGGTGATCGACGGCCAGCCGCAGGCCAAGAGCCTGTTCGGTATGATCCGCAACACCTATCACCATGCCCCGCAGGGGATCCTCTCCGCCTACAAGGACAATGCCTCGGTGATCGAGGGCGCGCGCGGCGGCCGCTTCTATCCCGATGCCGATGGCATCTACCGTGCGCATGAGGAAGACATCCACATCCTCATGAAGGTGGAGACCCACAACCACCCGACCGCGATCTCGCCCTTCCCCGGCGCGGCCACCGGCTCCGGCGGTGAGATCCGCGACGAGGGCGCCACCGGTCGCGGCAGCAAGCCGAAGGCGGGCCTGTCCGGCTTCTCCGTCTCCAACCTGCGCATCCCGGGTGCCGAGCAGCCGTGGGAGAAGGACCACGGCAAGCCCAACCGCATCGTCTCCGCGCTGGAGATCATGATCGAAGGCCCTCTCGGCTCCGCCGCGTTCAACAACGAGTTTGGCCGCCCGAACCTGTGCGGCTACTTCCGCACCTTCGAGCTGGAGGCCCCGGCGCCGGAGGGCACCGAGCTGCGCGGCTACCACAAGCCGATCATGATCGCGGGCGGGGTCGGCAACATTCGCGCCGACCATATCGAGAAGAACGTCATCAGTGACGGCGACCTGCTGATCGTGCTCGGTGGCCCGGCCATGCTGATCGGCCTTGGCGGCGGCGCAGCCTCCTCGGTCGCCACGGGAAGCCAGGCCGAGGATCTGGATTTCGCCTCCGTGCAGCGCGGCAACCCGGAGATGCAGCGCCGCTGCCAGGAGGTCATCGATCGCTGCTGGGCGATGGGCAAGGACAACCCGATCGTGTCCATCCACGATGTGGGTGCGGGCGGCATCTCCAACGCCTTCCCTGAACTGGTCAACGATGCTGGCCGCGGCGGCCGTTTCGAGCTGCGCGCGGTGCCGAACGACGAGCCGGGCATGTCGCCGATGGAGATCTGGAGCAACGAGTCGCAGGAGCGCTACGTGCTCGCCATCCCGCCCGAGAAGCTGGAGCTGTTCCAGTCGATCTGCGAGCGCGAGCGCGCCCCGTTTGCCGTGGTGGGCGTGGCGACCAGCGAGCAGCGCCTGGTGGTGGGGGATGCCTATTTCGACAACACCCCAGTCGATCTGCCGATGGACGTGCTGCTCGGCAAGCCGCCGAAGATGCTGCGCGATGTGAAGCACCGCAGCTTCCAGCGCCCGGCGCTCGACTTCGACGGTGTGGAGGCGAGCGAGGCCGCCTACCGCGTGCTGCGCCTGCCGACCGTGGCGGACAAGCGTTTCCTCATCACCATTGGCGACCGCACCATCACCGGGCTGGTGGCGCGCGATCCGATGGTCGGCCCGTGGCAGGAGCCGGTGGCCGACGTGGCCGTGACCGCCTCGGCGCTGGATGTCTACACCGGCGAGGCCATGGCGATGGGCGAGCGCACCCCCGTGGCCCTGATCGACGGCCCGGCCTCCGGGCGCATGGCCATCGGCGAGGCCATCACCAACATCGCCGCCGCGCCGATCGAGAAACTCTCCGATATCCGCCTGTCCGCCAACTGGATGGCCGCCGCCGGGCACCCGGGCGAGGATGCCATCCTGTTCGATACCGTGCACGCGGTGGGCGAGGAACTGTGCCCGAAGCTCGGCATCGCCATCCCGGTGGGCAAGGATTCGCTGTCGATGAAGACGGTGTGGGAGGAGCATGGCAAGCGGCGCGAGATGACCGCGCCGCTCTCGCTGATCATCAGCGCCTTCGCCCCCGTGACCGATGTGCGCCACGTGCTCACCCCCGAGCTGCGCCGCGATGTGGGTGACACCGACCTGATCCTGATCGACCTCGGCAAGGGCCGTAACCGCCTTGGGGCCTCGTGTCTTGCGCAGGTCTACGGCCAGGTGGGTGATGATGCCCCCGACCTGGAGGATGCCGAGGCGCTCAAGGCCTTCTTCGGCGTGATCCAGGACCTCAACCGCGACCGCATGATCCTGGCCTACCACGACCGTTCCGACGGCGGCCTGTTTGCCACCATCTGTGAAATGGCCTTCGCCGCCCACTGCGGGGTCGAGGTGCGGCTGGACACCCTGGGCGAGGATGACCTCGCGGCCCTGTTCGCCGAGGAGCTCGGCGCCATCATCCAGGTGCGTCACTGCGACACCGACTTTGCCCTGATGGCACTGCGCGAGGCGGGCCTCTCCGCCCACAGCCACGTCATCGGCACCCTGCGCGAGGATGACCGCATCGTCTTCACCCGCCACGGCCGCGCCGTGCTGGACGAGGCGCGGGTGGATCTGCAGCGCGCCTGGAGCGAGACCAGCTTCCATATCCAGCGCCTGCGCGACAATCCGGAGTGCGCCCGGCAGGAATTCGACCGCCTGTTGGATACGAAGGACCCCGGCCTGTCGGTCAGTCTGACCTACGCCATGGACGAAAACGTTGCCGCGCCGATGATCGCCACAGGCCGTCGTCCGCGCGTGGCGGTGCTGCGCGAGCAGGGCGTGAACGGCCAGATCGAGATGGCCGCCGCCTTCACCCGCGCCGGGTTCGATGCGGTGGACGTGCACATGAGCGACATTCTCGAAGGGCGCATCACCCTGGATGGCTTCAAGGGCATCGTCGCCTGCGGCGGCTTCTCCTACGGCGATGTGCTCGGTGCGGGCGGCGGCTGGGCCAAGTCCATCCGCTTCAACGCGCGCGCCTTCGAGCAGTTCTCCGCCTTCTTCGCCCGCGAGGACAGCTTCGGTCTTGGCGTGTGCAACGGCTGCCAGATGATGTCGCAACTCTCCGACATCATCCCTGGTGCCGGCCACTGGCCGCGCTTCATGCGCAACCGCTCCGAGCAGTTCGAGGCGCGCGTGGCGATGGTCGAGGTGATGGACTCACCCTCCATCTTCCTGTCCGGCATGGCCGGCTCGAAGATGCCCATTGCCGTGGCCCACGGTGAGGGCCGGGTCGAGTTCGGCCCGGGGCTGGACCCGGACGCGGTGGCCGTTGGGGGACTCGTGGCCCTGCGCTATGTGGACCACTACGGCAAGCCGACCGAGGTCTACCCGCTGAACCCGAATGGCTCCGCCCACGGCATGACCGGCTTCACCAGCGAGGACGGCCGCTTCACCATCATGATGCCGCACCCGGAGCGCGTGTTCCGCGCCGTGCAGTATTCCTGGCGGCCGAAGGGCTGGGGCGAGGATGGCCCCTGGATGCGCATGTTCCGCAATGCGCGGGTGTGGGTGGGCTAAGGCCCGCGCCAGCACCGACAACAAAGGCCGCGAGGTGTCACCTTCGCGGCCTTTCCTCTTTATTGGGGGGCCTTGCTCGGTCAGGCCTCAACGAGACACCGTCGCCCGCGGATCATCCTCCGCCACATGGTAGTGCGGGTCCTCGGCGATGTTCACCTCGACCAGGTCCCCGGCCCGGCGCAGCAGCTCGCGGCATTCCGGACTCAGGTGGCGCAGGTGCAGGGTCTTGCCCAGCGCGCGGTACTTGTCCGCCAGGTTGTCGATGGCCTCGAGGGCGGAGTGGTCGGCCACGCGCGAACGGGCGAAGTCGATGATCACGTCATCCGGATCGCTCTTCGGGTCGAACAGCTCGTGGAAGTTCTGTACCGAGGCGAAGAACAGCGGCCCGATCAGGCGGTAGACCTTGCTCCCGGTCTCGAGCACTTCGGTCTCCACGCGGATGTGCTTGGCGTGGTCCCAGGCGAAGATCAGCGCGGAGACGATCACGCCGGTCATGACCGCGGCTGCGAGATCGACGATCACAGTGATGGCGGCCACCATGACACTGATGGCGATCTCGCGCCGGGGTACCTTGCCGATCATGTGCAGCGTGCCCCATTCGAAGGTGCCGATGACCACCATGAACATCAGCCCCACCAGCGCGGCGAGCGGGATTTGCTCGATCAGCGGGGCGAGGAAGAGGATGAAGGCAAGCAAGGCCAGCGCGGCGGTGATGCCGGACAGGCGGCCTCGCCCGCCAGACTCCGCGTTGATCACGCTCTGACCCACCAGGGCGCAGCCGCCCATGCCGCCGAACAAGCCGGTGGTGATGTTGGCGGCGCCGAGCGCCACACACTCGCGGTTCGGCTGGCCGCGGGTCTCGGTGATCTCGTCCACCAGCTGCAGGGTCAGCAGCGACTCGATCAGGCCCACCCCGGCGAACACGAAGGCATAGGGCAGCACGATCCACAGGGTCTCCCAGGTCATCGGCACCTGCGGGATGGCGAACTCTGGCAGGCCACCGGCGATGGATGCCATGTCGCCCACGGTGCGGGTATCCATGCCGAGCAGGATGGCGAGTAGGCTGACCCCAACGATGGCCACTAGGGAGGACGGCACGGCCTGGGTGAGGCGAGGGAAGAAGTGGATGATCGCCATGGTCAGCGCGATCAGTCCGAGCATGACATAGAGCGCTGTGCCGCCGATCCACTCCTTTGTGCCATCCGCGCCGGTCACCTTGAACTGCTCGAACTGGGCGAGCAGGATCACGACCGCCAGCCCGTTCACGAAGCCGAGGAACACGGGGTAGGGCACGATGCGGATGAACTTGCCGAGCTTGAGCGCCCCCACGGCGATCTGGATCACGCCCATCAATACCACCGCGGCCAGCAGGTACTCCGGCCCGTGCTGCACCACCAGCGCCACCATCACCACGGCGAGGGAGCCGGCGGCGGCGGAGATCATGCCGGGACGGCCGCCGAACGCGGAGGTGATGAGCGCGACCATGAACGCGGCATACAGGCCCATCAGCGGGTGGACCTGGGCGACCAGCGCGAAGGCGACGGCCTCTGGCACCAGCGCGAGGGCGACGGTCAGGCCGGAGAGCACGTCGGCACGCGCGTTCCTTGGCGCATGGCGGGCAATCAAATGAAACATGGAGTTAGCGCGCGTTCTTGAAGAAAAAGGGCGTGCAGTCTAGCAGCCATGGATGGGGGGGCCAACCCGATGGAGGTGGCGAAACGGGCCTGGAACGGGTACACAGTAAGCGTGGATCGTCGCCCATCCATGACGCCAGGGAACTGCCGTGATCGAACCCACCGATTTCCTCAAGATGACTGTCAGCCTGCTCGCGATCGTCGAGCCCTTCGGCATCGTGCCGTTCTTCCTCGCCGTGACCCAGGGGTGGCCCCGGCAGCGATGTCTTGCGGCCGCCCGCACCACCGCGCTCACGGTGCTGATCGTGCTGGTGATGACGGTTCTGGCCGGCGAGATGCTGCTCGGTGTGTTCGGCATCAGCCTGGCCTCGTTCGCCGTGGGGGGCGGCTTGATCCTGCTGATGCTGGCGCTCTCCATGCTGCGTGCGCAGGAAGTCGGCCTGCGCCAGACTCCGGAAGAAGCAGTGGAGACGCCCGAACGGAATGCCGCGGCAGTGGTTCCCCTGGGCGTGCCGCTGCTGGCGGGGCCGGGGGCCATCAGCAACGTTATCATCCAGTCCCACCAGTACGGCGGGGGTATGGATGTGCAGGTCGCCATCGTGCTGGCGATCGCCATCGTGGCGCTTATCGTGGGGATCGTGTTCAGCTTCGCGGGATTCATCGCCGACCGGCTCGGCACCATCGGCGTCAACCTGGTCACCCGCCTGATGGGGCTCATCCTCGCCGCACTGGCGGTGGAGATGATGGCCAATGGGCTGGTCGAACTGTTCCCGGGCCTCGCGCACTGACCATGCTCGGGTCACGCCTGCGCAACACTTTGCAGACCCTGGCCCTGCTGATCGGCATGGCGATGGTGCTCGGGGCGCTGGGCTGGATCTTGGGCGGCTGGGGTGGCGTGGCCTGGGCCCTGTTCATGGTGCTGGCTACCCTGCTGCTTGTGCCGCGCCTCTCGGGCGATCTGCTGGCGCGTCTGATGGGTGCCATGCCCCTTGGCGCCCATGCCGCACCGGAACTGTACGAGCTGCTTGTCCGGCTGACCGAGCGTGCGGGGCTCGACCGCCTCCCCCGGCTGTACCTGCTGCCGGGGGCGTCCCTGCAGGCCATGAGCTTTGGCTCGCGCGACGCGCCGGCCATGGCCGTCACCGAAGGCCTGTTGTTCACGCTGGATCGGCGCGAGTTGGCCGCCGTGCTGGCCCACGAGCTGGCGCATCTGCGCAACAACGACCTGGGCGTGATGCTGCTTGCCGCCGTGGTGGGGCGCATCACGGCACTGCTCGCCCTGGTCGGCCAGATCATGCTCCTCCTCGCCCTGCCTGCCATGGCGCTCGGCGTGGCGGATATCCCGTGGCTTGCCCTGCTGCTGTTGTCCTTCGCACCGCTTGTCAGCGATCTGATGCAGCTTGGCCTTGCCCGCACGAGGGAGTATGACGCCGATCATCAGGCCGCCCTACTGACCGGCGATCCCGAGGGGCTGGCGCGTGCCCTGATCCGGCTGGAGCGTGCCCAGCGCAGCTGGTGGGAGGCCTGGTTCACCCCCCTGCGTCAGTGGGAACCCCCCTCCTGGTTGCGTACCCACCCGCCGACCGCGGAACGGGTACGGCGCCTGCTGGAGTTGGCTGAATCCGACAGGCTATGATCCCGACTGATGAGCTTGTGCTGCTTGCTGCTAAGATCCGTCCTATGAAAGGCATGCTCCCCATCCTGGCGCTCGGAATCTTCGCCACGTGGTCCGGCACCGCGGCGGCGGACATCTATGCCTACACCGACGCCAACGGTGTGCGTCACATCACCAACGTGCCGCAGGGCGACTCGCGTTACCAGCTGATCTACAAGAGCCGTTATACCAAGCCAAAGGGCTGGGTGGATTCACCCTCTGCCGCCTACTGGCGGCTCAACCCGTCGGCCTTTGATGACCTGATCCGTAGCACAGCCAGCCAGCACGGCATCGATCCCTCCCTGGTGCGCGCGGTGATGCACGCCGAGAGCGGCTTCAACCCGCAGGCGGTATCGCCCAAGGGGGCGACCGGCCTGATGCAGCTCATGCCCGCTACGGCCTCCCGCTTCGGCGTGAACAACATCTACGACCCCAACGAGAACGTGCGCGGCGGAGTGGCCTACCTGCGTTTCCTGCTCAACCTGTTCAACGGGGATGTGCGCCTGGCCGTCGCCGCCTACAACGCGGGGGAGGGGGCGGTGAAGAAGTTTGGCGGCATCCCGCCGTACGACGAAACCATCACCTATGTCGCGCGGGTGATGAACCTGCATGGCCGCTACCGTGCCCAGCCCTGATCTGGGGGAGGCTCAGGCCGAACTTGCGGCCTTCCTCGCCAGCCGGCGTTCGCTGGTGCTCGGCACCTTGGGCGAGGATGGTCGTGTGGAATTGAGTGTCGCCCCCTTCGTGCCGTATGGCGATGGCTTCGCCGTTTTCCTCAGCGACCTTGCCCCGCATACCTCCAACTTGCGGCGGACGGGGCGCGCCGAAGTGTTGCTGCTTGAGGATGAGGCGGAGGTGCGCCAACCGTTTGCACGCACCCGGGTGAGCCTCACGTGCCATGCCGGGATGCTCGACCGTGAGGAAGCGGCGGGGAAGGCGATGCTGGAGGCCATGGAAGCGGCCTTCGGCGGCATCGTGCCGCTGCTGCGCGGCCTGCCCGATTTCCATCTCTTCGTCCTGAAACCGACCGGGGGCCGCTTTGTAGCGGGTTTCGGCCGTGCCTTCCGGCTGGAGGGGCTGCAGGTGGTCGAGCATCTGGGGCGCTGAGCGCCCTCAGAGTTCGATCCCGACGTGCCTCAGCGCCTCGCGCAGCACCTCGGGCGTGCTGCCCTTGCGCGGCGCGTGCTCGCTCAGGTGGCGGCGAAAGGCCCGGGCGCCCGGCTGGCCATGGAAGGCGCCGAGGATGTGGCGGGTCATGGCGTGCAGTGGCGTCCCCTTGTCCCATTCGGCCTGCACATAGTCCATCCAGGCGCGCATGACCGCTTCGGGCAGGGGATCGGGCTGCTCGCTCCCGTACAGGCGCCGGTCGGCCTCGCGCAGCAGGAACGGGTTCTCATAGGCCGCGCGGCCGATCATCACCCCGTCCACGTGCGCAAGCTGCGCCTCGGCCTCATCCAGGCTGCGGATGCCGCCGTTGATCATGATGGTCAGGTGGGGGAAGTCCTGCTTCAGCCGGTGCACCATCTCGTAGCGCAGTGGCGGAATCTCCCGGTTCTCCTTGGGCGAGAGCCCGGCAAGCCAGGCCTTGCGCGCATGGACGATGAACACCTCGCAGCCGGCGGCGGCCACCTGCTCGACAAAGCCGGCCAGCGGCTCGTAGCCCTCCTGATGGTCGATGCCGATGCGCGACTTGACCGTTACCGGTACCGTGACCGCCTCGCGCATGGCCGCGACGCACTCGGCCACAAGCCCGGGTTCGGCCATCAGGCAGGCGCCGAAGCGGCCGCTCTGCACCCGGTCGGAGGGACAACCGACGTTCAGGTTGACCTCGTCATAGCCGAATTCCGCCCCGATTCTGCTGCTTTCGGCGAGATCACGCGGATCGCTGCCGCCCAGTTGCAGGGCCACGGGGTGCTCCAGGGGGCTGAAGGCCAGATGCCGTTCGGCGTCGCCATGCAGGATGGCGCCAGTGGTCACCATCTCGGTATAGAGCAGGGTCTCGCGGCTGAGCAGGCGGAAGAAGAACCGCGCATGGCGGTCCGTCCAGTCGAGCATCGGCGCGACTGACAAACGCCTCGACCGCGCCGTGATGCGGATTGCGCGGTCTGGTGCGGGTTTCATCGGCCTTTCGCTGTCCTGTTTGCCTGCGTTATTCAGCGCCATTTTGCTACGTTTTTAACCTTTTTTCTTGCCCTGTGCTACATGGCGTTGCTACAAATGCGGCATGTAGCACACATCCGTGTGCTACATGTGCTACACGAGGTGGGGCATGGCAAGCATTATCGCGCGCAAGCGGTCGGATGGCACAACCGCGTACACGGCGCAGGTCAGGATCAGGCGCAACGGCAGGCTTTACACCGAAGCACGGACCTTCGATCGGCGGGCCATGGCCGTGGCCTGGGCGCGGGAACGTGAGGATGAGATCAGGCGAAACCCTGACGCCATTGGCCGGTCGAGGCATCGCGGCCTGACGGTGGGCGAGCTGATCGGGCGGTATATTGACGAGCGCGAGGCCATCGAGCCGCTTGGTCGGTCGAAGATGGCTCATCTCCGGCTGCTTCAGTCGTTCGAGCTTGCAGAGCGTGTGGCACAGGACGTGACTCCCCAGCAGCTAGTGGAGCATGTACGCAAGCGCAGGCTGTCCGGGGCGGGACCATCCACCGTGGCCAATGACCTGATATGGCTGCGGGTCGTGTACCGTTACGCGCGCACGGCCATGGGGGTGCCAGTCTCGCCGCATGTGATCGACGATGCCGCAGAGGTGTGCAGGGCGGAGCGGATCATTGCCAGGCCGAAGAGGCGCACACGGCGGCCTACGGATGATGAGCTGCGGCGGATCACGGCGTGGTTTGCCGCGCCAAAGACGGCGAAGGTGAAGGGCCCGCCGATGGACTTGATCATGTGGTTCGCGATTTACTCCTGCCGCCGCATGTCGGAGATTTTCGACCTGCGGCTTTCTGACTTCGACCGCGAGCACATGACATGGCTGGTGCGGGACGTGAAAAACCCGGCAGGGTCCGCCGGGAATCACCGGGAGATGCTGGTGCCGGATCGCCTGTTGCCGGTGATCGATGCCATTCTGGAGCGCGTGCCGCGCGTGCCTGGGGAGGATCGGCTGCTGCCGTTCAAGGCGAACAGCATCGGAACGTATTGGTGCAAGCAGATGAAGGTTCTGGGAATTGATGACCTTCATTTTCACGACCTGCGGCACGAGGGCTGCTCCAGGCTGGCGGAGGATGGCTGGAGCATCCCCCAGATTCAGCAGGTCAGCCTGCACGAGAGCTGGAGCAGCTTGCAGGTTTACGTGAACATGAGGAGGCGGAAAACTGCCCGGGTGGAGTTCGATGACGCACTTGATGTCAGGCAGGCATGGCCACGATCTAGGTCATCTAGCTAGCAGGCCGCGCAGCCTCTTCATCTCCTCCCACAAGAGGAGAATCAGACCCGACGCCTCGAATGTCGGGTCATCGTCGATCCCGACGCGCCACCCGTAGATCACCTGGCCGCTGCACTCAAACAGCTCGCCATCTTCTAGCGCGGTCGTCACGCGAATCACATCTTTTTCATCGATCATCACATCCACAACCTGACCTGTCCACGCGGCGGACCTTGATCGCCGTCACGCATCCGGCACCGGCACGCCGAGGCTGATGCAGTGCGCCCGCAGCGCTTGTATCGCATCGCGCCGCGTGCGGTGCCACTGCGTGGCCATGTAGTCTCCCTGTCCGTCCCACAGCATCAGCATCCAGCGACGCCCCGGCCGAGAGAGTGTGGCGACCATGAAATATGTCTCAGGGTGCGTCACCATCATGGTCATGCCTCCCTCACGCCGCATGCCGTTTTTTCCAGTCATCCGCAGCCCTGGAGCGTGCCTCGTCGAGCCATGCGGCGAGGTCGGTAATGCGAACCAACCAGGGAGACTTCTGGCTGCCTGATGCCCGGTAGGCCGGGAAGGGCAGCTCGCCCCGCGCGGCCCGCATCTTGGCGACCTTGGCGTCAAGGCCGAGATATTTCTGTGCCACAGATTCCAGCGGCACATCGGCCGTGCCGAACTCGGCCATCAGCAAGAAGGTGGTGTTCACTCTTCATCCTCCCTCAGCACGCACCCGGTGCACGCAGGGTCGGTGGTGCGCAGCGGGTGGTCGCAATCGGTGTTGATGCGGGCGGCTGCGTCATCCGTCCAGCATGTGTGAATGGGTTCATCGTCAGGCATGGCGTAGGGGCATGTGTCGTTCATGACGTAGCCTCCTCCTCCTCCAGCACCCGCACCAGCCCTTCGGAATCACGCTCGATCAGCCCGCGCGATTCGAGATAGGCGAGGGCGGCATCCACCATGTCCTGCTCTCCGCTGTCGTTACGCAGGCCAGTCACGCGATACCAGTTGCCCGTCCCCAGTCGCCAGCCCGATCGCACCATCTCGGCCTCGCATTCGATGTCCGCGCGCGCGGCTGAATAGGCCACCGCATCGGCAAGGCGGATGCGCTCGATCAACTCACGGACGATGCCAGCGGCAGGCGGGATGCAGCGTGTTGCGAGATCCTCTGCGCGTTCGATCAGTGTCATAGCGCGGTCCCCATGTAGTGATTGATCTTGCGCATGCAGTACTTGCCACCGCGATTGAGCACAGGGATGGTGTGCTGTTCGCGGACAAGCAGGCCACGCGCCACCATGCGGTTAGCGGCGTAGGTCACGCTCTGCGCAGTGTGGCCGATGGCCGCGGCGATGCTGGTGCAGCTGTGCCATGTATCGGGGCTGGCCCGGAGATGCGCGAGGATGGCGGCCTGCAACGGCGCTCGACCATCGGCGATGCGGTCCGACTTCTTGGCTGGCTTGGCCTTCAGCCGTCGCGCTTCTTAGCTCGTGATGTTGCCGCGCACGCCGATCATGCGGATCAGGTCGATCATGCGGCACCCTCCATCAGATAGCGCTCGACCATTTCCTCGCCGCGGTCCGTGAGCCGGTATCCGCGCGCGAAATAGCGGGCGAAGGTGTGGATGCTGTGCGTAGCATGGACGAGGCCTTTATCGCTGAGGGACCGCAGCACGGCGATGGTGCGGTCCACGGCCGGGTCGTCTGCGCGGCCGTGAAGGGTTTTCGTGATTTCCTTGGCCGGTGCGCCGCGGGTGTAGCGGCCCGGGCAGGCCAGCAATACGCGCCACTCTGCTGGGGTCAGGATGGTGCTCATGCGTCACCTCGCGAGATGTCGGTGATGAGGCGCACAGCATAGGCATAGGGGTTGCCGCCGCCATCAACCTCCAGCAGGGCGCGGTTGATGTGAACGACCTCGCCATCCATCAGGATGACCTCTGGTGTCCAGGACGCTCTGAATGCCTCCACCAGTTCCTCGGCTGCGGCCTCTCGGTCGTTATTGGCCGCGATAGCCTCCATGCTGGCATGATGCGCGCGTTTGGATGCCTCGATGAATCGAGCTACAGCGATCCTTTGCGCCTCGGTCATGGTCATTTTTTATCCCTCTTTCGGAGCCACCCGCCTGACGGGCTGGCGAGGATGTAAACGTCGCGCCATGCGTTGTGACGCAACAGGGCCTTGAGCAGGACAGGGCTTACGCGATGCGGCATGGAGCATCCCCCTTGCTGTGTGTTTCACGCGCCAGCGCGGCGTCTGCGCGGGCCTGACGGCGGGCTTCGGCCAGCTCTGTGCAGCGCAGGATGGCGCGATAGATCGGGTTGGCGCAGGCCATGGCCATGGTGATGCCGTGGCGTGCGAATCCGGCGCGGTCGTAGGCGATGCGTGTTGCGGTGTTCATGCCGCCTCCATGGCTGCGCATGCGACAAACTCGCACTCAGCCACCCGGCGCTGCTCAGGGTTCAGCGCGCGGTTGCAGGAGAGGATGGCCTGGACAGGATTGGTGGAGAGCACCAGCAGGCGCAGGGTGCGCCCTGTGGGCAGGTGCCTGACGGTGACGTGATAGGTACGCCTCATCGCGATTGCCTCACTCCGTGATGCCCGGCAGCCCCGGACTGGCAGCAGCCCGTGGTGGGCTGGTGAGGCGAGGTTAGCGCGATGCTAACGCTATGTCAATAGCGACCCGCTAAATTTTTTCGCGTGAGCAACAAAAAACCCGCCGAAGCGGGTTGGGTTGGTGACGCCTGTAGGGCGCGTAGTTAGGCATGTGCGTATTATGCGCATGCCATCCATGGTTAGTCCGGGTGCCAGCGCACCCGCTTCACAATGCCGACGACCGGGTGCATGGCCGCGATTTGCTCCTGTGGGATGGCGATGCGCCCATGGGTCTCGTTGACGCTGGCGAGGTGCGCCACGCCGTCACGAACGTAAAGCAGCTCCTTGATCATCACCCGGCCATCCTCAGCCCTCACCATCACCTCGTCCCCTGGGCGAGGCTCGGCATGTGGTTCGATGACGACAAACTCGCCATCTTTGATGCGCGGGGCCATGGAGTCGCCACGACAGCGGAGGGCGTATGCGGAGTTGTCGCTGCTGTAGAAATCCACGTACCCGTCGCCATGGCCGACAGGGTACTCCAGCTCTGACCAGTAGCCATCGTCGCCAAGTTGCGCCGTGCCTACGACAGGGACGCGCTTTGTTTGTGGCATCTGGATAGCGCTCTCAGGCTCGCGATCTTCTGTCTGCGATATTGGTTGATCGAACCATCCGCGCGGCTTGTCCAAGATGCGTTCAATCTCGCGCGCCGACTGCGTGCTGATGTTGCGCGGTTTGCCAGTTTTGCTGTCAGGAGATGCGTTCAGCCATTGGCTGATTTGAGCACTGGACTTCCCCAGTGTATCGGCAACTGCACGAACGCTGCCCATCTTTTTAACCAGGTAGCGCAGGTTGTTGCGTCTCACGTCTTCTATCGTCTCCATGCGCAAAAACCTATAGCAATTCGCTATGTTGGGCGATTCGCGCATCGCTTGATTTCTGTTTAGCGCGTCGCTATCATTGGTTGGCATGGACATACACGACTACCTCCGCAATGCCCCACGCGGTGAGCGCACCAGACTTGCGCGCGCCCTAGGTGTGCCTGCGCCTCTGGTGACTCAATGGGTTGGCGGTCGCGGCATCCCGGCCGAGCGCGTGCTGCCACTGGCACGCGCTACCGGCTGGCAGGTCACGCCGCACGACCTCCGCCCCGACCTCTACCCGCACCCCGATGACGGACTGCCCGTCTCGATGCGCAAGGATGCCCGCGCATGAATCGCATCGCCGTGTCTGCTGGCGTTGTAAGCATGGCCGTGGCCGGTCTGCCGGTCGTGTTCATCGATCTCCTCCTGACGTTGCCGGGCCTTCGTGCCCGGCCTTTTTTTGAGGGCCCGCTATGAGCCTTGAAAAAAAGTCGATTCACGTCCGCATCGACCCCGACGTTCACGCGCGGCTCGCCGTGCTGGCCGACGCGGGCGAGGAGGCCGCATGAGCGGTGATGCCGTGTCCCGTCTGGTGCGCGCGGCAGCCTCACGAGAGGTGGTGATGCGCGCCAGGATTGCGTCAGCTGTGCTTCTGCTCGGCCTTCATGACCAGTGCATGACGGAGCAGGAGCGCGGCGTCCGCTACCGAGGCCGAGGTGTCGGGGGCAAGGCGTGCCATGGCTGCGCCCTGTGCGTCGAGCTTCTCCAGCATGCGCTCGATGTCTCGCTGTTCGAGGGCGCCTCGTTCGCGCAGCGCCCCAAGAAGCGCCGTAAACAGCACCTGAACCGTGGTGGCAAGACGATGGGTCCGCTGCTCTACAAGCAGATCCGCAAGCGGCTCGATGAGCGCCTTGATCTGATCTTCCGTAAGGCGGGGTTGTGATGGCTCCATGGGGTTGCTCCGTGCGTGGGTCGGTGGGCGGTGATGCGTGGGGGTCATTCCACGGTAAGCCCGGCGAGGATGGCCAGGCGGTCGAGGTAGAGCCGCATGTTGGCGGCGCTGGCTGTGGGGCAGGTGGCGTCGTTGTAAAGGTAGATGCGGTCAAGGTCGCCCCGTCCGTCAATGGACAGGCGGGCTGCGGTAGCAGGGTCAAGGCCCTTGACTCTAACGAGCACGGGGTGCGCGGCGTAGTCCACCCACTCTGATGTGACAAAGCCGACGGGCTTGTACCGGCGGTTGAGGACGGCGTACCGGCCATCAGGCTGGTGGTCGAGGCAGTAAGGCATGAAGTAGGAGAGAAATTCCATGATTGAAGCTCCCAAAACGGTTGTTGTGTACGGCCCGCAGGGCTGCGGGAAGTCTCGGAACGCCGGGGCGTTGATGGTGCGCTACGGCTGTGAGCGCGTGCAAGACAACTGGGACGGTGTGTCGCCCATCGCGCCGGGGGCGCTGGTAATGACGAATGTTCATCCGCCGTATGCCGTGGGGGTGGATGTGGTGGTTCCGTTCGGTCAGGCCCTTGCGGCTTGATGGGGGGCGCTGCGTGAAGTGGGCGCCATGTCCGCCATGCCCGCGCGCCATTTCCGTGTTCCGTCGCGCTGGCTTGGGCCTGCGCGGCGAAATCGCCGTGTCTGCTGGCGTTGTAAGCATGGCCGTGGCCGGTCTGCCGGTCGATGCTGTTCATCGTGCTCCTCCTGTGGTTGCCGGGCCTTCGCGCACGGCCTTTTTTTGAGGGTTCGCCAGTGAGCCTTGAAAAAAAGTCGATTCACGTCCGCCTCGATCCCGATGTCCATGCACGGCTCGCCGTGCTGGCCGACGCGGGCGAGAAGGACATGGCGGAGCTTGCGGCCATGCTGCTGACGCGGCAGGTGGTGGGCGAGTTCCACGTGATGAGTAAAGCCGTAGAGCGGTTGAACCGCCTGGGATTGTCAGGGAGCAAGGGGGAGTGAGATGAGAGAGCCAATGGACGATTCCGATATGGCGACTCTGCGCGAGGAGCAGGATCGTGATCGGGCCTTGAGCCTGCGACGCATCGAGGGGCCGGCGTTCACCGGGCGCTGCGCGTTCTGCTGCGCGCCAGTCGAGCAGCCGCGCCGCTGGTGCGATGTCGACTGCAGGGACGAATGGGAGCGCCGCCATGTCCATGGTTGAGGCCCCGCTCCCCGATGCAGGTGCACGCGCTGCCAATGCCGAGTGTTGCGCAGCGTCCCCTGATATGTGTGTGTACTCATGCCTGGATATCCAGGAAGGGGGCCCCTGGGCGTCCCCTTCCACTGCGGGTGCGCGAACCCGCGGGAATGCGCTAGCGTGCGGGGTTGTCGCAGTGGCAACGGTCGCTGAAGCCGGGTGCGCGGCATGACGGCGTGGGCGAACTATGACGACGTGCTCGCTCAGGTGCGGGCTGCCGGGATACTGGTGGATCACCTCGAGGTCAACACGCCGCGCCCGGTGCGCTGCCGGGTGGATGGTGACCGCGAGAAGCGCGGCTGGTACTGGCTGTCCGACGTTGAGCTTACCGGCAAGGATGGCCAGCGTGACTGGTACATCGTCGGCAGCTACGGCGTGTGGCGCGGGAATGATAACGGGGCGTCCAAGGTCGAGTTGCCGAAGGGCGATGGCAGGCCGTCCATGTCCGAGGACGAGCGCAGGGCCATGGCCGCGCGTCACAAGGAAAACGCCAAGCGGGCCGCTGCGATGCGGCAGGCGGAGGCTGACCGCGCGGCTGCGGAGGCGTCGCGTGTCTGGCGGGCCTATGTCAGTCATGGGCAGTCCGATTATCTGGAGCGCAAGGGCGTGGGCGCGCATGGCGTGCGCTTTGACCCGAATGGCCATGGCACCATCGCCATTCCCATGCAGGATGCAGCCGGGCGGATCCACGGCCTCCAGATCATCCGTGGCAGGAACCGCGGCAAGAAGCTGGAGAAGCAGTATTTTCCGGCAGGGCTGGCGAAGCGGGGCCACTATCACCTGATCGGCGCGGTCACGCCGGGCGGCATCGTGCTGCTGGCCGAGGGCTACGCCACGGCGGCCAGCCTGTATGAGGCGACCGGCCTGCCGGTGGCCGCGGCCTTTGACGCGGGCAACCTGCTGCCGGTGGCCGAGGCGCTGCGCAAGGCGTACAAGGCCGTGCGCATCTTGGTATGCGCCGACGACGATTATTTGACGGACGGCAACCCCGGCGTGACTGCGGCCAGGGCCGCCGCGCTTGCCGTGTCCGGCGCGGTCTGCATTCCGCAGTTTCCGACCGACCGAGCGGGCCGGAAGCTCACCGATTTCAATGATCTACAGCACGACCCGGCGGGTGGCCAGCACCTCATCCGGGCTCAGGTCGAGGCCGCCATCCAGGCTGCGGGCTGGAAGGCCGCGCCGGTGGGCGCATCCGCGCGGGGCGGCGACACACAGGGGGGAGGGGAGGCCCGCCCGTCCGCTGTTTCAGTGATGACGCTGTATGATGCGGTCGATCGGTTCGTTCCGCTGGATGACGGCACGGGCAAGTATCTGTTTGACACATGGGCTCGGCGCATTGTCCATAAGGATCAGATGCTGGCTGTTCTCCCGGCGGGCGTCCGCTGGGATGACGTGAAGCGCCACCCGGCATGGCTCAATCGCGGCGCGTTTTACCTCGATCAAGTCGGTTTTGACCCCGCTGGCGAGGATGAAAACTGCAAGCTGAACACCTGGGGCGGGTGGCCCACCACGCCGCGCGCAGGTTCATGCCAGAACCTGCTCGACCTGCTGCGCTACCTGTGCACTGGCGAGAATAACAGCGCCGAGCTGTTCGACTGGGTGATCCGCTGGCTGGCCTATCCCATCCAGCACCCGGGCGCGAAGATGCACAGCGCCATCGTGGTGCACGGGCCGCAGGGCACCGGCAAGAGCCGCTTTTTCGAGGCCTACGCCAGCATCTTTGGTGAGTACAGCATCGTACTCAACCAGGGCGCAATCGAAGACAAATTCAACAGCGACTGGACCAGCCGCAAGCTGTTCATCCTGGCGGACGAGATCGTCGCCCGATCGGACATGTACCACCTCAAGAACCAGCTCAAGAATTTCATTACCGGCGAGTGGGTGCGGGTCAACCCCAAGAACGTGGCTGCACACAAAGAGCGCAACCACATGAATATCGTGTTCCTCTCCAACGAGAAGCAGCCGGTCATCCTGGAAAACGACGACCGGCGGCATTGCGTCATCTGGACCCCGGAGAAGCTGGATCAGTCCTTCTACGACGCTCTCAGCGAGGAAATCGAGAACGGCGGCATCGCCGCCCTGCACCACTACCTGCTGCACCTTGACCTGGGCGATTTCAAGCCATGGACCAGGCCGCCCATGACCAAGGCCAAGCGCGACCTGATCGACATCAACAAAGAGAGCGTCGAGGCCTTCATGGATGAGTGGATGGCGGGCGAACTGGACGTGCCATTCTGCCCGTGCAGGTCCAGCCAGCTCTACCAGGCCTATGTCCGCTGGTGCCGCGCCGCGGGCGAACGATTCCCGCGCAATAACCGGCAGTTTGCCGCCCATATCGAAAAGATGCCGAAGTGGTATCGCGGGCACAAGAACATTTACGCCAACTGCCACTACACGGGCCAGCCGAAACGCGCACGGCTCATTGTGCCATCCGACGCCGCGCTGGAGCACGCGGCCAAGGAACACCACCAGAAGGACTACCGGCGCACCCCGGCCAAGACCGAAAGCCAGTGGCTGACCGACTGCGTGATGGCCTTCGAGACCGCCATGAATGAAGCCGGGGGCTACGCATGAGCATGAATGGCACGGCTGGCACGGCTCATGGAACGGCTCATGGCACGCCTCAAACCGCGCCAGAATCGGCATGGCACGGCATGGCACGGCTCAAGGCGCGCGCGCACATGAGCGCAATTTTAATCGCGTCAAACAAAAACACCCTCACGTGCGCGACCCATTTTCAGGCGTGCCATGGCGTGCCATACGCATTACATCAACGTTTCAGCCGTGCCATGAGGTGTGCGCCCATGCGTTCCATGTGTGCCATTCGCCTTTGTTTTGAAAAAAAGGAAGGTGGGAAGTGATGGGAAATCGAGTCACTCGTGCCGAGTTCGCCCGGATGATGGGGGTGCATCGATCGGCCGTGACCCGCTGGGTCAATGCTGGCCGCATCCGGGTTGACGCAGATGGCTTGATCGACCCGGAGGCGGCCCGCCGCAGCCTCATCGCCACGGAAAGCCCGGAGCCGCACCATCAGGCAAGGATGGCCAGCATCGAGGCCGAGAAGGCCATCCGAGGCCTGGTCGCGGACGAGGACGAAATCGAGAGCAAGGAAGACCTGGCCATGCGCATGAAGCGTGCGATGGCCAAGGAGCGCGAGGCCAAGGCGGAACTGGCCGCCATGGAGCGTGACCGTCAGGCTGGCCTGCTGGTGGAGCGAAGCGAGGTCGAGTTTGTCATGACGGACATCGGGCTGACCTTCCGAACCGCGCTGGAAGCCATGCCAGACCGCCTTGCGCCGTTGCTCGCCGGTTATCGCGGCGACGTGAACGCCATTCACGCAGGACTGGAGGACGCAGTGCATAGCGTCCTCAGCGAGATCATCGATCACATGACGCGCCGCGCGGAGGAGGTATCCGCATGATGAGGCGCTCCGCCGTCGCCATCCCGCATGCTGCGGGGCACCTGTTCCACGTGGTCGGCAAGGCCGTCAAGCCCCGCCCGCTGACCACCGTCAGCCAGTGGGCGGACAGGCACCGCGTGCTCTCCAGCAAAGGCAGCGGCGAACCGGGCCGCTGGCGCACCGACCGCACGCCCTACCTGCGCGAGATCATGGATGCCCTGTCCGTCACCAGCCCGGTGCAGCGCGTGGTGCTGATGTTCGGCGCGCAGCTCGGCAAAACCGAGGTGGGGCTGAACTGGATCGGCTACGTGATGGATCACGCGCCCGCGCCCATGCTGGTCGTCACGCCCACGCTCGAGGTGCGCAAACGCTGGGTGCGCCAGCGGCTCGACCCGCTGCTGACGGAAACCCCGGTGCTGCGCAGCATCGTGGACGCGCGCAGCAAACGCGACGCGGGCAACAGCGAGGACATGAAAGACTTCCCCGGCGGCCTGCTGGTGCTTGGCGGGGCCAACAGCCCGGCCAGCCTCGCATCCATGCCCATCCGCTTCGTGTTGTGCGACGAAGTGGACCGCTTCCCATGGGAAGTCGGACAGGAAGGCGACCCGCTGGGTCTGATCGACGAGCGGACCAAGACATTTCCGCGCCGCAAGGTCTGTTTGGTGTCTACACCCACGGTCAAGGGCCTGTCGCGCATCGAGCGCGAATACGATGCCAGCGACCAGCGCGAATACCACGTCCCCTGCCCGCACTGCGGGGAGTATCAGGTGCTGCGCTGGCGTCATGATGACGGCAACTACGGCCTGATCCACAGCAAGGCGACCGGGCGCGTGTTCTACGCCTGTCGGCATAACGGCTGCGAGATCGACGAACACCACAAGCCCGCCATGCTCGCCGCCGGGCGATGGATTGCCCGCTACCCGGAGCGCAAGGTGCGCGGCTACCACCTCAACGGCCTGTATTCGCCCCTGGGCCTGGGCTTCACCTGGGCGGAGCTATGGAGGGACTGGCAGGCCGCGCATGGTGACACCAGCAACCTCAAGCGCTTCATCAACACCACCCTGGGCGAGGTATGGGAAGAGGAGGGCGAATCCGCGGACGGCCTGGCCCTCATCACCCGGCTGGAGGACTACCCGGACACACCGCCGTGGAACATCATCACCGCCGGGGTGGACGTGCAGAAAGACCGTCTTGAGGCCACCATCGTCGGCTGGGGCGAGGACGAGGAAAGCTGGCACATCGACCACATCATCCTTGATGGCGACACGGCGCTGCCCGATGTCTGGGATGATCTGCACGACGCGTTGTCCGATGCTGGCGTGCACTACGCTGCCATCGACTCCGGCTACAACACCAGCATGGTCTATGCGTTCGTCGAAACGCGCCGCTGGTGCGTCGCCATCAAAGGCGTGACCGGCCTTGGCCGCCCGCTCATCGAGGATGAGCGCAAGCGCAGGCAGCGCCTGCGCCATCGGCGCAGGAAGGGTGTCTCGCCGGAGCCGGTGGGGGTCGACCAAGGCAAGTCCATTGTGTACGCGCGCCTGAAGCAGACCGTGCCGGGCCCAGGTTATATCCATTTCAAGCGTGACCCGGCCTTCGATGACGAGTATTTCGCCCAGCTGGCGGCGGAAAAACTGGTCACGAAAGTCAAGGGCGGCCGCCCATTCCAAGAATGGGTGCAGACCCGCCCGCGCAACGAGGCGCTGGACTGCGCCGTCTACGCGCTGGCAGCCAGGCGGCTTGCTCCCGTGTATGGCGTGCGCATCGAACGCCACGACCAGGGCGCGTCGAACCCCGCCGCGCAGCAGCCCGCCCGCCGCACCCGAGGACGCATGCGATGATCCCGCAGGTCAGCACAACCCTCTCAGAACTGGCTGACGAAATCGGCTTCGCCCCTGCCGTGCTGCTGGCCGGAGCCTACGGCGGGGTGAACCTGTACATCCCGCGTGAGATGCACCGGGCGCACGCCATCGCCAAGCTGTTCGAGGCCGGAGGCGCGGGCTATGGCCCGGCGCTGGCATTGTCCCAGCTGTACCCGGACACCTCGCTGGCCATCCCCAAGCTCTACGCCTACGAGCGCCTGCGGCAGTGCGCGGAGGCTGCCAGCCTCGCCCAACGCGGCATGAATGAGAAAGAGGCCGCTGCTGCGCTCGGGGTGTCGCTGCGCACCTACCGCAAGCGCCTGGCCGACGCCAGCGGCATCGGCATCCAGGCGCGCAAGCTGCGTGACCGCCGCCGCCTGACCCGCCTGCATCGCCAGATGCGGCTGTGGTGACCAACCCGCCGCAGGCGCGGCATCTATCACATGCATAGGCTTGCCTCATCCATCATCAGAGGATCGAGGCATGCCCGAGCAGTTCCTTCATGGTGTCGAGGTCGTCGAAATTCAGGACGGCCTTCGCCCCGTTTCCACCGTTAAATCATCCGTTATCGGCCTGATCGGCACCGCCCCGACCGCCGATGCCGCCGCCTTCCCGCTGAACACCCCGGTGCTGGTTGCCGGCAACCGCCTTGAGGCCGCCAAGCTGGGCTCCACCGGCACCCTGCCCGCGGCCATCGACGGCATCTTCGACCAGGCCGGGGCCATGGTCGTTGTGGTGCGTGTCGAGGAAGGCGTGGATCAGGCGGCGACCCTCTCCAACATCATCGGCGGCGTGGATGCGGCCACCGGCCATTACACCGGCATGCAGGCCTTCCTTGGCGCGGAGAGCCGCCTTGGCGTGGCCCCGCGCATCCTCGTGGCACCCGGCTTTACCGGCTATGTGACACGCGACGCAGGCGACGTGATCACCGGCGCGCCGGTGGTGGCCGAAATGATCGCCATTGCCGAACGCCTGCGCGCGGTCATCATCGCGGACGGCCCGAACACCAACGATGCCGACGCCATCGCCTATCGCGGCCTGTTCGGCTCTGCCCGCGTGTTCGTGGTCGACCCCTGGGTGAACGTATGGGACACCGCAACCAGCAGCGTTGTGGTGCAGCCGCCGTCTGCTCGCGTGGCGGGCATGATCGCCCGCTCGGACAACGAGCGCGGCTTCTGGTGGAGCCCGTCGAACACCGATGTCAACGGCATCGTCGGAACCGCGCGCCCGGTCGACTTCGCGCTGGGCGACACCAACGCCCGCGCCAACTACCTCAACGAGAACGAGGTGGCGACCATCATCCGCAAGGACGGCTACCGCCTGTGGGGTAACCGCACCTGCTCCAGCGACCCGAAATGGGCCTTCCTCTCCGTGCGCCGCACGGCGGACATGATCAACGAAAGCCTGCTGCGCGCCCATATGTGGGCCGTGGATCGCAACATCAGCAAGAACTACGTCAGCGACGTGCTTGAGGGCGTGAACGCTTACCTGCGCCACCTGACCGCCATCGGGGCCATCCTGGGCGGGCGCTGCTGGGCCGACCCTGCGCTCAACACCCCGGACCAGATTGCCCAGGGCAAGGTGTGCTTCGACTTCGATTTCACCCCGCCGTATCCGGCTGAGCACATCACCTTCCGCTCGCACCTGGTGAATGACTACATCGAGGAGATCTTCGCATGATCCAGAACATCCTCACGGACATGTCGCTGTTCGTGGACGGCAAGGGCTACGTGGGCAAATGCCCTGAGCTGACCCTGCCCAAGATCACTCCCGTGGTGCGCGAATACCGCGCGGGCGGCATGTCCGGCACGGTGGAGATCGGCATGGGTGCCATCGAAAAGATGGAGGCGGAATTCACCCTGGCTGGCGTCGAGCCCGACGTGCTCGCCCTGCTGCGCGTGCTGCCTGGCGACTATGCGCCATTCAACGTGCGCGGCGCGCTGGTGGACTACGACGGCGTGGAAAAACCCGTGCTCGTCGTCATGCGCGGGCAGGTCAAGGCTATTGATATGGGCACCTGGAAGCCAGGCGACGAGTCCAGCCTCAAGATCAGCATGGCCGTGCATTACTACCGCCTGGAGCATGGCGGGAGCGTCATCTACGAGATCGACCCGGTCAACATGGTCATGAACATCGGCGGCGTGGACCGCCTTGCGCAGACCCGTAACAACCTCGGCCTTTAAGGACAGCACCCATGAAAACCTACCGCACCCTCCGCCCCATCGTCCTGGGTGACACACGCCACGACACCGGCGTGACCCTGGAACTCTCCGACAAGCAGGCCGCCGCGCTGGTGTCCGCAGGCCGCATCGTCCAGGTTGCGCCTGCTGCTGAAGCCGCCGAACCCGCGCCCGAGAGCAAGACTCGCGTCAAGGCCAAGGGGGGCGCTGAATGAGCGTCAAGGTCGAGCTTTCGGAGCCGGTAGACATCGCCGGGGTCAAGGCCAGTACCGTCACCATGCGCGCGCCCAAGGTGCGCGACATGCTGGTCATGGAAAAACTTGGCGGCAGCGATGCCGAGAAGGAAATCCGCCTGGTGGCCTCGCTCTGTGATCTTGAGCCCGCCGTTATCGAAGACATGACCCTTGCCGACTACGGCAGGCTGCAACAGGCGTACCGGGGTTTTTTGTCCTGACGCCCGCCGATGCCCGCGCCGTCTGCATGGCGCTGGCACGGCAGACCGGGTGGGGCTTGGATGCCCTGCTCGACCTGGAAGGCGACGAGCTGATGGCGTGGTTCGGCACGCTGCGTGATCAGATCAAGCGCGAGAACGAAGCCCTCGCACCTCGTCCATGATGGTGGCCACAAGATCAGCCGGGCCTTTGACCAGCCACCCGATGATCAGGCCGGTAAGAGGCGTCAAAGCCACCAACAACAAGGCCGTGCCAAGCATATCCTCCGGCTGAGAGGCCGCCATGACGATGGCCATCAGCCCGATCCATAGCATGGAACCGATGCCATACCATGGCAGGCCATCCACAAACATCCGGTAATGGTAGGGGGTGTCTTTCATCATGAAGGTTGAAGTCGGGCTTGTGTTTGCGGCGCTTGGCCTCGGCGCAACCATGGGCGCGCTTCGTGCCGTGCATGGAAAGATGGACCGGCTTGGCGATGCCGTCAAGAAGGACGCGGCTGAATACCAGCGCCTGGGCAGCATCATCAAGCGTACATCAGAAGGCCCCGCGCTGGACCGCATGCGGCAGAAGCAGGAGCGCCTGGGCGAATCCATCCGCCGCACCCGGCAGGAACTTCGCCGCCTCGCGTCCGAAGACCTCAAGGGCCGCTGGGCGGACGGGCTTGCCACGGTCGGCAGCCTGATGGCCGCGCGCAACATCGCCTTTGCGCAAAACGCCTCGGAAACAGCGCTGCGCAACATCGCCATCACCGTGGGCGTGGCCCGCACCGCGGACGAGGGCAGGCTGGGCGTCATTGCCGAACGCGCGGCCACCGAAGCGCGGCTGCCGATGGAGCAGATGCTGGGTGCCATGGACGCGCTGGCGAAGAACGGCATGAACAGCGTGCAGGCGTTCGAGCAGTCCGTGCCCGTGCTTGGCCGCGCGGCCAAGGCGTGGAACGCCAGCGTCGAGGACATGGCCAAAACGCTGCTGGTCACGCGCAAGAGCATGAATCTGACCGACGACGCCCGCGCGCTGAACATCATTGGCACCGGGGGCAGTCTCGGCGCCTTCGAAATCCCGGATGTTGCCCGTCACCTGCCATCGATTGCGCCTATCGTGGCCAACCTTGGGATGACCGGGGAAAAGGGACTGGCCTCCACCATCGGCTACCTCCAGGCCGCGCGCGAAGGCGCGGGCTCGTCCGAGGAGGCGGCCACCAACTTTGAAAACTTCCTCAACAAGATCACCAGCGCGGAGTTCGCGGGCCGCTGGCAAAAGCTGAATGATCGCAGCCTCAAGCAAGACCAGCAGGACATGATCGCCAAGGGCTACGATGCCATTGGCGGCACGCTCAAGCTGATCGAAACCTACATGGCCAAGGGCGGGCAGGGCAAGCTGCTCGACGCGCTCAAGAAGGCCAATGGTGACGCTGAAATTGAGCAGGCCATGAAGGCCATTCAGGGCGCGCATGGCCTGGGCGAACTCTTCACCGACATGCAGGCCGCGAAGTTCATCCGCGCCGCCATGATGTTCTCGGACCTACAGAAGCGCGTCGCCAGCAAGGCGCTGACCGGCAACCCGCTGGATGAGGACTTCAGCGCGGCCATTGACACCACCGACAGTCGCATCCAGCGCATCGGCAATGCCTGGGCCGGGTTCATGTCCCGGATGTCCGATGCCATCAAGCCGGTCACAGACGGCTTCCTTGACCTCGCCTCCGGCGCGCTGGAGTGGTTCAATGCGGCCATTGATGGGAACAAGGGCATCGCGCAGGGGATGGTGCTGGTCGGCGGCGCGCTGGCCGCGCTCAAGACCGGCAGCATGGCCGTAGGCATCCTTGGCGCGCTTGGCCGCGTGATCTCGTTCGGGCCGGGCGGCGGGCTGGTGTCCGGCCTGTTCCGCCTTGGCGGCATCCTGCCGATGATTGGGTCTGGCGTGATGGGTCTTGCCCGCGCTCTTCCGGCCATGGGCTCGGCCCTGCTGACGGTCGGGCGCTATGCCGCCCTGTTCGGGCGCGGCCTGCTGCTGGGTCTTGGCCCCATCGGCCTTTTGATCGGCGCGGGGTACCTGCTGGCCGCCCATTGGGACGAAGTGAAGTCCGCCGTGGGTGGCGCGGTCGAATGGATGGCTGGCAAGTGGTCCGGCATCCGTGATGCCGTGAGCATGGCGATTGGCGACGCCATCGATTACCTCAAGGGCGTGCCTGGGCGCATGCTCCAGGCCGGGCGGGAGATCGGCGCGGGGTTGATGGACGGCCTGAAGTCCGGTGCTGCCGGGCTGTGGGAGGGCGGCAAGGCCCTGGCCGACTCCGCTGTGACCAGCGTCAAGAACACCCTCGGCATCCGCTCGCCAAGCCGCGTCATGATGGGCATCGGGCAGCAGGTGACCGAGGGCCTGCGGATCGGCATCGAAGGTGGTGCGGGCGGGGTGCTCGGGCAGATGGGCGGTCTGGCGCGCGCGCTGGCCGCGCCCATCGCCGCCGGTGCCGTCGCCATGGGCGGGGCGGCCATGCCTGTGGCCGCGGCACCCGTCGCCATGGGCGTGGCGGCCATGCCAGCCTCGGCAGGGCAGGGCGGCGTCTCCATTCACAACGAATTCACCATCACCATTCACGCCGCGGCAGGTCAGGACGCGCAGGCCATCGACCGCGCGGTCATGTCCGAGATTGAGCGGCAGCAGGCCGCGCGCGGGCGTGCAGCGCTTGGAGACTGGTCATGATGGACTTCAGCATTCACGACTTCATTGAGCGCGAGGCCCGCATCCAGTCTTCGCTCGCGCCGCACCTGCCGCCCGACGTGCGCGACAAGGTCGACGCCTCCATCCGCAACATCGTCCCGGAGTACAACAAGCTGGCAGGCTATGCAGCCAAGGCCGAAAGCCTCGCCCGCGCGGCGGATGGCGTGCTGACCGCGCTGGGCGCTGAGCCGCTGTTCGGCCTGACGGGCACCGACCCGTCCGTCACCCCGCCAGGGTCGCCCCTGCTCATGCTGGGCGAGTTCACCTTCAGCGCGGGCCGCGCCGCCCACCAGACGCTGGAGCGGGCGAACGAGTACCGCTGGGCGCAGCAGGACCGCATGCTGCGCACACCGGCCATGCAGTGGACAGGGCCGGGCAAGGACACCCTACGGCTATCCGGCATCATCTACACCCGGCACAGCGTCTCCACCGGACACATGGACGCACTGCGCGCCATGGCGGCCACCGGCGAGCCGCATGAACTGATCGGCGGCGACGGCACGCTCCATGGCCGGTACGTCATCACCGGCGTGACCGAAACCGGGTCCGAACTGGACGATGCAGGCCTTGCCCGCGTGATCGAGTTCACCGTGGATCTTGCCGCCTACGGGGAGGATGTCGCATGAACTACCGCACGCGCGATGGCGACATGATCGACGAGCTGGCCTGGCGCATCTACGGGCGCGAGGGCATGGCCATGGCTATCTACGACGCCAACCCCGGCCTTGCGGACTACGGCCCCGTCCTGCCCGCGGGCCTGCTGATCGAACTGCCCGATCGCGCCAAGACCGAGCCCGTGGCGACCACCATCCGCCTGTGGGGCGCATCGTGACGCCCGCATTCCGCATCCTTGCCGATGGCGCGGACATCACCCGCCTGTTTGCCGACCGCCTGCTGTCCCTGAGCGTGACGGATGACGCCGGGATCACTGCGGACGCCTTCGAGGCCTCGCTGGACAACCGCGACCGGCGCATCGACATCCCCTCCACCGGCGCGGTGCTGGACGTGGCGCTGGGCTACGCGCCCAAGCCCGTGTGCATGGGGCTCTACACCATCGACGAGGTGGAGGACTCCGGCCCGCCCGACACCCTGACCCTGCGCGGCAAGAGCGCGGACATGGCGGCAAGCCTCAAGAGCCAAAAAACACGCGACTGGGACAGCACCACCCTTGGCGAGCTGGTGAGCGCCATCGCAGGCGAGCACGGCCTGACGCCCGCCTGTCACGCCAGCCTTGCCGACACCCGCATCGAACACCTCGACCAGACCGCCGAAAGCGACCTCAACCTGCTGACCCGGCTGGCCGAAGATCACGGCGCGCTGTTCAAGCCCGCTGCCGGGCATCTTGTGTTCTGCCCGCGCGGCCTGTGCCAGACGCCGGACGGCGCGCCGCTGCCCGTGATCCAGCTTGCCGCCACGGACGTGACCCGCTGGGCATCCTCGCTGACCGAGCGGCAGTTCTACCGCGCGGTCAAGGCGAAATGGCGCGAACAGGCCAGCAGCAACGAGCATTGGCTGACCGTAGGCGAGGGCGAGCCGGTCATGATGCTGCGTCACCCATACCGCAGCGAAGCGGAGGCCCTCGCCGCCGCAGAAGGCAAGCTGCGCGGCCTTGCGCGCGGGCGCTCCAGCCTGCGTCTGGACCTGCCAGGCCGCCCCGACCTTGCTGCGGAGCACCCGCTGCGCATCACCGGCCTTGGGCCGCTGGCCGATGGCGACTGGATCATCCAGCGCGTTGTGCATCGCCTGGATGCCAGCGGCTATGTCAGCACGCTGGAGGCCGTGCGCCCGGATGACCTGATGGCCGACGTGGAGCCGGGCGATCCGCCCGCCAAGGCAAGCAAGGTCAAGTCCAAGCCATCGCCACGGCTGACCGACGCAGACATCGCCGCCATTCCGCCCGCCCGCTGACCAACCCGCCGCAGGCACGTGACCGCGCGCGCGGGTAACGTCGTGCCATCCTCAGGCCAGACGTGATATAGCGCCATGCCCACGGTCAATTATTTGTTAACACCTGCCTGGACAAAGATTATCAGCGACGTTTCCGCGTCCTGGATGGCCTCCATGCACGAACAGGGTCGCGTCGAAATCGCGGTCACCACCCTGGACAATCCGCCGCCTGCCGACCTGCACGGTCACATCCTCACAGCGGGCGACAGGATCGGCAGGGACGCGCTTGGCCTGGGCTACGTCTGGGCCCGCGCCGAGGATGCCGTGGATGGCGTCGTGCGCCTGGTGGTGACGGCATGACACCCCGCACCCGCATCGCCGCTGCCTCCGTAGCCCTGGTCGGCCTCGTGGCCGGGTTCGAGGGCTACCGTGGCACGGCCTACGACGATGGCGTGGGGGTGCAGACCATCGGCTTTGGGCGCACCGCAGGCGTCCAGCCCGGCCAGCGCACCGACCCAGTGCGCGAGGTCATCCACCTCAGCCGCACGCTGGACGCATTTGCCGACGAAGTGGCCGGGTGCATCGGCGACGTGCCGCTGCACCAGCACGAGTTCGATGCGTTCGTCTCGCTGGCGTACAACATCGGCACCGGCGCGTTCTGCCGTGGAAGCATCCCGAAGCTGCTCCAGAGCGGGGATTACGAGGGCGCATGCAGCCGCATCCGCCTGTACACCAAGGCAGGCGGGCGCGTGCTGCCCGGCCTGATCAAGCGCCGGGAGGCGGAATACCGCATGTGCATGGGCGATGCGCCATGAACCCGATGCTCGAAGTTGCCGCCGCCGTGGCCCTGCTCGCCATCATCGCGGGCGGGGCGTACCTCAAGGGCGCGAAGGACGCGCGTCTGGAGGCCGAGGCCGCCCAGCTGGAGGCCGTGCAGCGGGCCATCCGGCAGGCCAGCGAGCAGGCCGCCATCGATGCCGAGATTCTACGCGCCGCAGGCGAGCGGCAGCAGGCCCTCGAGACCCGCACCAGGACCCTGATTAAAACGGTGGTGAAGCATGTTGAGAAGCCTGTTTATCGCGACTGCCGCCTCGATGCTTGCGGCCTGTGCATCGCCCGCGCCGCAGCCGATGGAGCGGATGGCGCGGCCTGCCCCTGCGCCGTTGATGCACCCCTGCCCGCAGCCGGAGCCGCCCATGGACGCGAGCATGGGGGCACTGCTGGAGGCGTACACCGAAACAGCCATGCGCCTGCACTCGTGCCGTGATCGAACGGCGTCGCTACAGACCTGGATTCAAGAAGGAAGGCCTCACCATGGCGATGAATGATGACCAGCACCTGATCCACCGCATCAGCCGAATGGAAGACAAGCTCGACCGCATGGCCGAGGCCATCACCGCGCTGGCCCGCATGGAGGAGCGCCTCGCGTCCCACATGGACGGGATGCAGCGCCTGAGCAACCGCATCGACAAGATGGATGATCGGCTTGGGGCCATCGAGCGCCGCATCGACGAGCTGGAACAGAGCAAGGTGCGGTTTGCCACCCTAGTCGGGGTGGTCTCCGGCGCGGCGGGTCTGCTGGCCCCGGTCGCCTTCAAGTTCATGTTCGGGGTCTGACATGACCGCCGATGATCTTGCCGCCATTGATGCCGCCATCCTCGCCCTGGCCACGGGCGAGCGCGTGACCGAGGCGCGCATCGAGGGTCAGCTGGTGCGCTATGCCGAGGCCGACCTGCCGCAGCTTCGCGCCCTGCGTGCCGAAGTGGTGCAGCAGCTGCGCGGCAGCGGGCGGATCACCTACGCCACACAGACGGGCAGGGGGCTGTAATGGGTCTGTTCAGCATGTTCCGCCGCGCCCCAGCTGCCGATGCGCCCGCCGTTCCGCGCGCCATGTTCGACGGCGCGCTGGCCGCCCGCCGCCTGCTCAGTTGGCGGCCATCCAGCACGGGCCCGAAGGCGCAGAGCTATGCCTATGACACGCTGCGCGCCCGAGCGCGTGACCTGTACCGCAACAACCCCATTGCCCGCGCCGCCGTGGATCGCCTGGTTGCCGATGCGGTGGCGGGCGGCGTGGGCTGCCGACCGCACGCGGGCCTGCCGGATGGCCTGCGCAAGCGCATGGTCGAGGCCTTCGAGGCATGGGCCGCCGATGCCGACGTGGATGGCCTGACGGACTTCTACGGGCTACAGGCCGCAGCCTTCCGGGAGATGCTTATCGCCGGGGAATGCCTGATCCTGCTCGAGCCCATGGACACCCCGGCAGGCCCGCGCCTGCGCCTGCGCCTGCTGGAATCCGACCACCTGCCCTTTGGCGTGTTCGACCTGCCTTCCGGCCACCGGCTGGTGGATGGCATCGAACTGGATGCCGCAGGCCGCCGCGTGGCCTATCACCTCTACCGCCATCACCCCGGCGATGGCGCGGCCAACCTGTCGGACATCATGCGCGTGGATGCCGCGCGCGTGCTGCACCTCTACGCGGCCCGCCGCCCCGGCCAGCTGCGCGGGGAGAGCTGGCTGTCGCCCGTGCTGGTGCGCCTGAAAAATCTGGACGATTTTGATGACGCCGTGCTGGAGCGGCAGAAGCTCGCCAACCTGTTCATGGCCTTCATCCGCAAGCCCGCGCCGGACTACGACCCGGCCCAGCCCGCGCCGGAGCCCGCGCCCATGAACCTGGAGCCCGGCGCGGTGCAGGAACTGCTGCCCGGCGAGGACATGACCTTTGCCGAGCCGCCCGCCGCCGAGGGCTATGAGGGATTCACCCGCGAGCAGCAGCGCCGCATCGCCGCCGCCCTTGGCGTGCCTTATTTCCTGCTATCCGGCGACTACGGACAGGTCAACGACCGCACCGCCCGCGTGGCCCTGACCGCCTACCGCCGTCACGTCATGCAGCTGGTGCGTGGCGTGCTGATCCCGCGCATGGTGCGCCCGGCGCGCGAGGCATGGGTCAAGGCCGCCGTGCTGGCCGGTGTCCTGCCGTCCAACCGCAGCCTGACGGACATGATGCGCACGGACTACGTGCCGGAGGCCTGGCAGTACATCCACCCGGTGCAGGACGTGCAGGCCGAGCGTCTGGCCATCGCCGCCGGGCTCAAGAGCCGGGCGGAGAGCCTGCTGGAGCGCGGACGCGACATCGAGGAGGTGGACGCCCAGCGTGCCGCCGATGCGCGCCGCGCGCGTGACCTTGGGCTTGATGCCGATGCCTCCTGACATCCGCGCCGTCCTTGCCCGCGCCCGCGCCGCCGTGCAGCAGCACCTTGGCCAGCCTGTGACCATCGGCGGGCGCGCGGTGCGGGCCGTCATCAGCGTGACCGAGGCCGCGCCCACCCTGGGCGGCATGCGCCACCCCATGACCGAGCCTGCCTGCCTGATCCACCCGGATGACGCCCCAGGCGTGACCCAGGGCGATGCCGTGCAGGTGGGTGACACCCACTATGTCATTGCCGACCTCCAGCCGCGCGCGGACGGCTGGTGGACCGCCGTGCTCAGGGAGGCCCCATGATCGAGGTGCGCGCTGCTTTTGACGATGCGGCTTTCCAGCCGCTTGCCCGCCTGCTGGATGACGCCAGAATCATCGCCGCCGCCCGCCGCGCCATGCGCAAGACGGCGGGCTGGGTGCGCACCCAGATGGCCCGCGCCCTGGGCAACGAGGCCCGGCTGCCCAAGCGCCTGCTGGCGACGCGCGGCAATGTTTACGACAAAGGATGGCGTGATGGCGGAGACGGTGGCCTGGCCTTCAAGGTCTGGTTCGGCCTCGACCCCATCTTTGCCGACCGCATCGGCACCCCCATCAAGACTACGCGCGGCTACCGTGTCGGCAGGCACCGTTTCGATGGTGCGTTCATGCCCAAGCGCGGGCGCTATGCGGGCAAGCTCTATCACCGCACCACGGATGCGCGCCTGCCCATCATGCGCGCGCGCGTGGAGATCGACGAGCTTGGCAAGCGCGTCTTCGCCCGCCTGGAGCCGCGCATCCCGGAGCGCTTCAACGAACTGCTGCGGCAGGAGATGAACTACGAGATCGCCAAGATGGAGGGCCGCGCGCGATGATCCATGAGCTGCACCAGGCCCTTCTCGACCGCCTGAGCGCCGCGCTGCCCGGCGTGCAGTGCGTGGCCTATCCGCGCCTTGATGGCCGCGTCATCCTGCCTGCCGCCGCGCTGGAACTGACAGGCATGCGCCGTGGCGACGCCCAGCCCGGCACCGGGCAAACCGCGCTGGACTGCGACTTCACCCTTACCCTGATCGCCGCCCCGGAACAACCCGGCGCTGCGCTGGCCCTGCGGGCGCTTGCGGCACGCGCCATGCACGCGCTGGACCGCAGCTTCCGCCCGCTGCCGGGCCGTGCCGGTCATGTCCGCGCGGTTCGGTCGGATGAGGGAGACTTCCGCCCCGAGCTGGACGGCTACATCGTCTGGGCCGTGGAGTTCGCCATCGAACTGTACGTGGGCGATGCCGAAGACCTGACCGTGCCGGGCCTGCCGCCCGCCGAGGTGTGGCTGGGCATCACCCCGAATATCGGCCCTGACCATATTGATGACTACGAGCGCATCGCATGATGAGGCAGCAGCCCCCATTCATCCCCGGTCATAACGCGCCGCTTGGCGTCTGGAACGCCTGGGTGGCCCGTGGCGTGACCCGCGACGAGCGCCGCGCCCGCCTTGAGCGCGTGCCAGCGCCCATGCGCGCGGACGTGGAATCCCACCTGCGCACCGTCTTTGCCCTGCGCGCCGCGCGGAGGCGGCCATGAGCCGGGAACTCTCCGACCTCGCAAGGCGGCTGGACAACCTGATCCGCTACGGCACCATCGAACAGGCCGACTACGCCAAGGCCACGTGCCGGGTGCGCTTTGCCGACGGCAACCTGTCCGCCTGGCTGCCCTTCTGGACCCGCCGCGCCGGTGGCGATGCCGAATGGTGGGCGCCGGACCTTGGCGAGCGCGTGCTGGTGCTCTCACCCGGCGGCGAGCTTGCCGCCGGTGTCGTGGTGACCGGCCTGTTCCACGATGGCCGCCCCGCGCCCGCGTCCGATCCCGACCTGCATGTCGTGCGCTACCGGAACGGCGACGTGATCGAGCACAACCGCGCCACGGGCGATCTGACCATCGCCTGCTCGGGCACCATCACCATCCGCGCGGCAGGCGACCTGATCCTCGCGGGCGCAACCATCCGCGAGAACTGACATGCCTGGGGCCAGCAGGGTAGGGGTTGACAGCGCGGGCGGCACCATCATCGGCAACCTTGCGCCCACGGTCATCACCAACGGCGCGCCCGCCGCCGTGCTTGGCGCAGCCGTGCAGGGGCATGGCAAGTCGCCCCATTCCGCCCCGGTCATGGCCGAGGCCAGCCCGGACATCTTCGCCCACGGCATCGCGCGCTGCCGCGCCGGGGATGCCGCCAGCTGCGGCCACCCGGCCAGCGGATCGCCCAATGTTCTGCTGAACGAATCATTCGCCATCGCATCCGAGCGGGCTGCGCAGGCCCGTCACCGCGCTGCCGTCGCCTCGCGCCCCGCGCCTCCATCCGCATGCCCGCTGGACGCTATCCCGCAGATCATGTCTCCCTTGTTCCCCGTGGGCGCCGCCCTGCTAGCCGAGTGGCTCGCCCGGCCAGCGTCCACAGACCGGGCGTCCGCCGCGCCCGTCATGGTTCCGCTGGCGTGGGTGCTTGGCCATTCCGAGGCGCGATCCGCCTGGGATGATCTGGCGGCCCATCTTGACAACGCCCCGGCCCAGGCCGCGCTCGCCTCCCTGCTTTCCAGGCGCGGGCTGCTCGTGGACGGCGCGGCCTTCGACTTCACCTTGGGCGACATCCGCGCCCTCCCGGACGCCCACTATCAGAGCAGGTCAGTATCCGCCATGCCGGGCACGGACCTCTATGCGGCGCTTGGCGCGTTCAGTCTGCGCGCCAATGCAGCGGGGCGCGTCGCGCTCGAATCAGGCGCGCTGACCATCCATGTCGAGCGCGTGGTGTGCTACCTTCATGACAGTTTTGAGTTTTCTGGCGACCAGATCCTCGGTCTTCTTCCATCCTTGCATTCGGAGTGCATTCTGCTTGGCAACGACGACTTCAGGGCCTTCAGGGCGGAATCCGGGCGCGGCGGCGACTTCTACGTCTTCACCGCGCCAATGGATGTCGGGGGAGCGTTCAGTTTCACGCCCTAAGCCCGGTATGGTCGCCCGCATCGCCGCGCTGGCTCATGTCCCCGCCTTTCTCCTGGCCGCGCTCATCATGGCCGGAGAGGGCGCGCAACTTTTTCAAGCGCCAGGCCCTGAGGCCGCGCTTCTTGTGATCCTCGTGCTCGGCGGCCTGACCGCCGCGCCACTGTACGCCTGGCTGGCATGGCGCGGGCTCGGGCGATGGGTGCTCGTTCTGTCGCTTTTCAGCGGCCCGTTCGCGCTGGCGTCGGTCGCGCTGCTCGGCGCGGCCCTGCTGACCGGCCTGCTCGACATTCCGCCGCCTTTCGTGCTGTTCTCCCCGCGCTGACCAACCCGCCGCAGGCGCGAATCCGCGCGCCTCTTTAGCCTCTCCCTCATATCGATGGGAGAGCGCTTATGCCCAAATCATGGTTCAACGTGCAGGCATCGTCCGGCCATATCGAGGCCGCCATCCGCGGGCCGATTGGCGAGTGGGGCGAAACCGACCGCGCATTTATCGCGCGCCTTGAGGCCGCAGGCGAGGCCAAAACCATCGCCCTGACGATTAACAGCCGGGGCGGTGAAGTCGACCACGCCCTGTCCATTTTCAACTACCTGCGAAACAGCCCGGCGCGCGTGACCGTCCGTATCGATGGCATCGCCGCATCGGCGGCGTCCGTCATTGCCATGGCCGGGGACGAGATCATCATGCCCGCCAACGCCCTGATGATGGTGCACTCGCCCTGGGCGTTCGCCTCCGGCAACGCGGACGATTTGCGTCAGGCAGCGCACGACCTCGAACAGTTCGAGGCCGCGCTGATCGAGACCTACATGGCCCGCACCGGCAAGGACGCGGAGTCCATCAAAGCCCTGCTGGCCGCCGAGACCTGGATGACCGCCGCCGAGGCCGTGGAGCACGGCTTTGCCGACGCGGTGGAGCCCATCGCCCGATCCGCAGCCGTCGCCATGGCCGAGGCCTCCGGCATCCCGCCTGAGGTGTTGTCCCGGCTGGCAGAGCTGGAAGCGCCTGCTGAGCCGGCTGCGGAAGCGGTCACGCCTGCCGAGGCAGCGCCCGAGGCCGAAGCCGATCCCGGCCTGTCCGACGAAGTGACTGCGCTGTGCGCCGCAGCATCCCGCGCTGAACTGGCCTCCGTCATGCTGCCGCTGGCCAGCGCATCCGGCCTCGATGCCGTGCGCAGCGTCCTGGCCACCCTCGCCCAGCCCACCGGCATCCAGCCTGCCCAACCCGCCACCGTTTCCGATCCCGCCGCCGATGCGGCGGTATCCCACCTTGCCCGCCTCGGCCTGCGGGCAATCAACCCGCGCGCCAAACTCTAACGAGGTAGACCATGAACCTTGGCATTTTCACCGACGACAAATTCGGCCTGGTCGAACTGACCGCAGCCATCAACGAGGCCCCGTCACTGCCCGCCGTCATCGGCGGCATGGGGCTGTTCGAGGAGGAGGGCATCCTCAGCACGGCTTTCTCCGTTGAGAAAGACAGCGAGACCCTCGCCCTGATCCCCAACCAGTCCCGCGCGTCCCAGCCGGTAGGCACCGGAGGCGGAGCCCGCTCGGTCAAGACCTTCTCCACCACCCACCTGCCAACCCAGGACACGATCACGGCGGACGAAATCCAGAACCTGCGTGTTTTCGGCGCGGCCTCCGAAGTTGAGACCATGCGCGCCTACGTGGACAAGCGCCTCGCCAAGATGCGCCGCCGCCTGGAGGCCACCATCGAATACCAGCGCGTCGGCGCCATCAAGGGGCTGGTGCTGGATGCCGACGGCACCACGGTCATCACCAACCTGTTCACCGAGTTCGGCATCACCCAGCAGACCAGCCAGCTGGCCCTGAATTCTGCCAACGCCGACATCCGCGGCCAGGTCATGGCCGCCATGGAGCTTTCCGAGGATGCATTGGGCGCGGAACCGAACCAGGGCTTCCACTGCATTTGCGGCAGGCACTTTTTCAGCGCACTGATTGCCCACGACAAGGTGCAGAAGGCTTATGAGCTGTACGAGAGCGGGGCCTTCCTGCGCAATGACGTGCGTGACGGGTTCCCCTTTGGCGGCGTGACCTTCTCCGCATATCGCGGTCGCATCGGCGGCAGCCCGTTCGTCGCAGATGACGAAGCCTACCTGTTCCCGGTGGGCGTGGACTCCATGTTCATCACCCGCTACGCCCCGGCCAACTACGCGGAGACGGCCAACACCATCGGCCTGCCGTTCTACGCCAAGACCGAACCGACCCCGCTTGGCAAAGGCGTTCTGGTGGAAGCGCAGTCCAACCCGCTGTCCATCTGCACCCGCCCGCGCGCGGTCATCAAGCTGACCATCGCGCCGTAACATGGGCATGCAGGCTGACACCGGGATGACCATGGACGGCCTGGCGCACCTTCGCCAGTCCGTCCGCGACATCCTCTCCACCCGCGTAGGCGAGCGCGTCATGCGCCGCGCCTACGGGTCACGCCTGCCCGAGCTTGTGGACGCCCCGCTCAACCGCTTCACCGTGCTCGCCATCATCCGCGAAACCGCGCTCGCCATCGCGCGATGGGAGCCGCGCATCAAGGTCCGGCGCGTGTGGGTCGAATCGGTCGAGGCCGGGCGCGTCTCCATCGCCCTTGAGGGCGACTATATTCCACGTGATGGCACCCTGCGCCGTCCCGTACGGCTTGAAGGACTCGCGCTATGAGCACCTTCACCGCCATTGATTTGAGCCGCCTGCCCGCCCCGCAGGTGGTCGAGCCGCTGGACTACGAGGCCATCCTTGCCGCCATGCGCGCCCACCTGCTCGCGCTGGCCCCGGAGCTTGAGCCCGCGCTCGCCCTGGAGTCCGAGCCGGTCAGCAAGCTGCTCGAGGTGGCCGCGTATCGCGAGCTGGTCATCCGTCAGCGCATTAACGATGCCGCGCGGGCCATCATGCTGCCGTGGGCAGTCGGCACCGACCTTGACAATCTGGCCGCGCGCTATGGTCTGACACGGCTACCTGGCGAGGATGATGATCGCCTGCGCCGCCGTGTGCTGATCGGCTACCATGCGCTGTCTGCCGCTGGCAGCGCGCAGAGCTGGCAGCTGCGCGCCATGTCCGTGTCTACGGATATCAGGCAGGTGGACGTATGGGCGGACCGCCCAGGCCGCGTCAAGATCGCACTGCTCGCCCGCGTCGAATGCGATGCGCGTGACTTGTCCGTGCATGACGAATCCATCGGGCGCGCGCTGTTCGGAGCGCACCCGACCGAAACCATGCGCTGGCGTGTGGCCACAGCCGACGATCCCATCGTGTCTCAGGTGGCGACCGCGCTGCTCGCGGATGACGTGCGCCCGCTGACGATCGACGTGGACGTGACCGCAGCCCGCGCGCTCCCTGTGTCCGTTGAGGCCACGCTGATTCACCCGCCCGGCCCGGATGCGACCATCCTGCACGACAAGGCCACCGCGCGCCTGCGCGAGCTGGCCGGTCGCACGGCTTTCAGGGTGGACCTCACCCGCGCCCAAATCATCGCCGCGCTGATGGGCGAGGGCGTGCGGGACGTGATCCTGCACTCGCCCACGACTGACACCGCCGCTGGAGAGGGCGACATTCCGGTCATCAGCGCCGTCGATATCGCCACGGAGTCGCGCCGTGACTGACGCCAGCGCCGACCTGCTCCCTGCCAGCGCCACGGCTGCCGAGCGCGCCATCAGCCTCGCCATGGGGCCGTGGACGCAGGGTGTTGATGTCCTGGCCTCGCTGGGCGCGCCCGGCAGCATCCCGTCCGCACTGCTGCCGCACCTTGGCGCGGGCGAAGACCTTCCGCCTGTGTGGCCGGATGACGAAGCGTCACGCCGGGCGCTGATCGCAGCCAGCCCGCGCCTGCATGCCCTGATCGGCACGCCGCAGGGCCTGCGGGAGATGGCCAGGCTGGCGGGTGCCCACATCGCCCGCCTGGAGATGCCTCCGGCCAAGACCTTTCTCGGCTACTGGGACGAGGCCAGCCGCAGCCAGTGGCTTGCCGCGCACCCGGAGATGCGGCTGTACACGCTGCGTCAGCGGGCTCCCGCTGAGGGGCTGATGACAGGCGGTGCCTTCGTGGGCACGGAGCCGCCATGCCGCACCTCCGCCATGGCGCGCTCGGCCATCCGCGCCGAGATCGTCTGGCCGGATGGCCGCATCGAGCCGCTGACACAGCATGGCTGGAGCACGGTGGACAGCGAGGCCACAGGGACCGTTGACCTCGCCCGCCGAGCCCGTGCTGTAGGCATGGTTTGCGGCCAGCCGCTGGCCGGGCAGGTCAGCCGCGCCGATGCGTCCGCGCGCTACTGGCGCATCCAGCGTGTGTCCTATCACGAGCGTCAGCACACCCTGACCATGCGCCAGATGAGCCCGTCCATGCGCCCCATCATGCCAGACGGCGATGCCGTGGCCGAACGCGCCGTGCGCGTGCCCGCAGCCTGCCTGGGCGCGCACGTCACGCACACGGCCAGGTCGGATGCATCCGCGCGCCTGTACACCCGCATCCGCATGCACGACCCGTCCGTGGCCGCGCGCCCGAAGCACGGGCCAACGTATCTCGGGTTCACCCGTCTGACCAGTCCGCCCTTCGTGGCGCTTGCCCATGTCCGCGTGCCCGCCCGCCGCGCACCGTTTGCCACGGCAGGCAGCGCCATGCACGCCACGCTGGCAGCGGGTGACGCGCGGCAGCGCATCGCCCCGGTGCTCGACGCCATGGACTGGTCGCGTGCCGTGCACGACAAGATCCTCATCCGTACCAGGCTGCATGTTGCGGCCAAATCATCCCGCATCCACAAAGCCGGAGCCGTGCAGGCCGGTCAAATCGTCGCCAGGAGCTAACCCGTGGAAAAGCAAGTCATCTTTCGTGACCGTCAAGAGCTGCAAGCCGCCGACCTGAACAACGCGCAGGCGTGGGGCGATGAGGCCACCCGCCACCTGGTGGCCGACGCCATCACGCCCGAGCGTCAGTTCGTCGGTCTGACAGTCAGCGCGCGCAGCGCCACCGAGATCGAAGTCTCGCCGGGCCGTCTGTATGACGGGTCGAGCGGCATGGTCTACGCCGTAGAGCAAGCGCAGACGCACTCCGTGTTTGCCATGCTGCCGCTGCAAGACCAGAAATGGCTGGCGGTTTCGGTGTTCGGCCAGACTGAAGACGTTGACATCCAGCCGCGCGACTTCCTGATCGACCTGCAAACCCGCGAGGTCGAGCCCGAGGCCGTGGCCATGCAGCGCCGCCGCGTGGCCGTCGTGCATATCGCGCAGGGCCTGGAAAGCCCGACACCCGAGCGCCCCGAGCCGCCCACCGGCTATACCCTGATCGCACACGTCCGCCTGACACCGACCGGCGTGCAGGAGGTCGTGCTGGCGGATAGCAGCAAGCTCCAGAGCCTGTACGCCGTGGATCAGCGCCTGCGCGCTGCCGAGGGCTGGATCACCAGCGCCGGGCCGCGCATCGCGCACATCATGAGCGACATCGCGGGCCTGGGCGAACAGATGGCGCGCCGTGCCACCATCGACCAGGCCGTCGCCATGGCGCAGGACATCGCGCGCGTCAAGGAACGCCTCGAAATCCCGGATGACTACGCATTCTATGGCGCGGATCATTTCCTGACCGAGGACGAGAGCGACACCGCAGCGAGCGGTTATGCCGCACGACTGGAGGAAGGCATCCGACCGCCCGTCGTGGGCACTGCCACGCAGTCCCTCCAGCTGCTCAACCCGCTGGACCCCGCCGCCCGCGTGTCCGCAGGCGGCCTGCTCATGCCCGCATACACCGAAATCCCGCGCCTGCGCATGGAAACGCGCCGGGGCGAGCTGACCATTAACGCCTACCAGTACCAGACCACGCAGATGGTGCAGCGGCAGATGAGCCGTCAGCGCATCCGCTACGGCGAGACTCGCACGTATTGCACCAACACCGGCTTCTGGCGGCAGGGCTCGTATGACCCCATCACCCGCACCTACCGGCGCGGCGATGAGACATGGAAAATCGACCCGGCCAGCGTGCAGAACATGCTGAGCCAGCACGGCCACGTGCGCGGCACGCGCTTCTGGGTTGACAGCTACGTTGACACCTACTGGGAGGCCGTCACAACCACGCACACCGTGCAGGGCTCCATCCTCGCCCAAACGCTGCTTATGGCACAAACCGGCTGGGTGTCGTCGATCGAACTGTACGTCACATCCGCCGATGCCGCGGCGGGCCTCGACGTGATCCTCTGTGACGCCTCGCTCGGCCAGCCCGATATGTCCCAGGCCATCGCCCGCGCCACGCTGGCCCCTGGCTCGGTCACTGCGGGCTGGCTGCGCATCCCGTTCACCGATCCGGTGATGGTCGAATCCGGCCGCCGCTATGCCATCGTGCTCTCCAGCGCGGGCGCGCACCGCATTGGTTTCACCGAGGGCAGCGAGTACACCCAGGGCGTGCTCATGTACCGTCAGGACGGCCAGTATTTCACCGAGGCGGCGGAGCGCGACTTGATGCTTCGCCTCAACTTCGCCCGCTTCAACAGCCCGCGCGCGGTCATCCAGATGCAGCCATTGCAGCTTGCAGGCGGCATCGCAGACATCGACATGCTCTACGACGGTGTAGTCCCGGACGGCTGCGAGCTGGTCTGGGAGTACCAGAACGGCGGCGGACAATGGGTGCCCATCATCGACGGCACCGAGGCCGGACTGGCCAGCCTGCCCGCCATGGTGCCGCTGCGCGCCGTGTTCGTCGGCACGCTGGACATCATGCCCGCCGTGCGCATCACGGGCTCTCAGGTCGTGGTCGCCAGGGTAGGCACGAGCTTCACCCATATTTCCACGCAGCGCACGCTCGCCACCGCATCCAGCGACATCCGCGTGCGCCTGCTGCTGGAAGACTTCGACCCGGCCTCGCACACGGCAGGATGCCGCCTGCTGCTCTCCGGCGGCCCGCTGGACCCGGCATCGGTGCGTGATGAGATCGTCGATGGCCGCAGCCGCTGGCGCGAGTACCGATTCGCGCCCGGCACGGCGCAGACCAGCTACAGCATCGAGATCACAGGCTCGACCAGCGACTGGCGCAGCGCCTGGCACGTGGCCGAGCGCTACGACATCGCGCTGTGATGGAGATAGCCCATGCCCACGCGCTTTGAGGCATACCGCATGCGAGACGGCGTGACGCCGCTCGCAGAGGACTATTTCAACCCGGTGCTTGCCGACATCGATGCCCGCATCGCGGAGCTTGAAGCCCGCCGCGCCGACCTGCAGGGCGTGGTGGACGAGCTGACGCGCTTTGGCCTGGCCCGCATCGACACGCTCATCGGCCCGGCCATGGCCACGGTCAGCGCCACAATCACCGAGCTGGAGCAGCGCCGGGCCGAGCTGGAGGCAACCATCGCGGACGCAGGTCAGCTTGTGACGCAGCCTGATCTTGATGCGTTCACATCAGGCATCAATGACCGCCTCAGCACCGTCGAAGCGCTCGTCTATGCGGCACTGTAAGAGAGGTTCCCATGTCATATCAAACATTCCGTGACAGTTACTTGACCGAGGCCGAGGCGCGGCTGTCGGCCATTGACACATCAACTGCATCTACTAACGAACTGTTGGCGGCGGGCGCTCTGTACAAAATGGCCGCCGCGGTTTCGGAGTCACAGATCAAAAACGCATTGCTCCGGATGCTCGAAACAACGACTGGCGCTGGGCTTGATGCGTGGCTGAGCGATATCGGCAACAGGCAGGAATTTGAGCAGATGCTGGCCGATGCCCCGACAATGGCAACAGTCGCCGCCAGCAGTCAGGCGATGGCGGCAGTCGCCGCCAGCAGCACGGCTTGTGCTGCCATTCGGCAGTCATCCACCGCCATATCGGCCATCAATGCGTCGTCTGCGGCGCTGGATGCCATGTATGCAGCCGCGACGAAATTTACCTATGCCGGTGGTAGCTGGAGCGCCAACCCGGTGACGCTCGTGACGGGCAACTTCCTCCTGGTGCGTGTGCGGCAAATGAGTAGACTAGCTTCATGGGCCAACGATTACGCCTCCAGCCAATACATCCGCATCGGCGGCGCTGGCTGGACCGCGACCAGCGGGTATTCGACCGGCAACTTGGTCAACAAGACCGCATTGCCGTTTGTCTACGACAACGCCGTACGTCCTGTGAATGACACGTCGATCCAGTATTACCTCTACAACGGCTACGAAATCGCCTATTTGCCGGCATAAGGAGCGCCCATGAAACTGATTTTTGATGCAATCACCCGTGCCTGCATTGGCGCGGTGGATGGCCCGTGGCATGGCGAAGGGGTCGTCGTCGAAGTGGCGTCGATGCCGGACGATCTTTCCATCCTGAGCCTGTCCGAGGCGGGCGAGATCGTCGCTGACCCCACCGCCGCCCTCACCCGCGCCAAATCCGCGCGTGTCTCCGAAATCAAGCGTCAGGCCGCATCGAACATCGAGGCCCTCGCATGGCGCATCGAGCGCGCGCAAGAGCGTGAGCGCCTTGGTCTGCCCGGCGAGACGCTGCAAGAGGTGCTGCTGGAGCGCGAGGCCATCCGGCGTGCATCCTCCCGCTGCGAAGCCGAGATCAATGCAGCGCAGGACGTGACGGCGGTGCAGGCCGTGCAGTTCTCCGTCACGGACGCTGATCGGGCCACGCCTCAGCGCCTGTCCCGTCTGGAGTTCCTGCGCCGGTTCACCGAAGCGGAGATGGAGGCCATCGTGACAGCCGCCGAACAATCTCCGGCGCTCAAGACCGCCCTGCTCAAATGGCAGACCGCCGAGGGGATTGTCGTGACCGACCCAGAGACGGTCGCAGGCGTCAACGCCCTGGAAATCGCGGGCCTGCTGGCAGCAGGGCGGGCCGGTGAGATTCTGTCAGCGTGAACCACCTGACCGCTGCCAGCTATCCTCAAGTTCGCCCGAGCATCCGCTCGGGCGACCTGCTGGCATGGCGTGGCACCGGCCCGGTCGGTCGCCTGATCCGACACTGGACGGGCGAAAGCTGGTCACACGTCGGCATCGCGTGGGCCATCGGCGGCAGGGTGATGGCGCTGGAGGCGCGGGAGGGACGTGGTGTGGTTGCCACGCCCCTGTCCCGCCGCCTGGACTGCCATCACATCCCCACCGGCGCGGAATGGGACGATGCAATGCAGTCCCGCGCGCTCGAACGGCTGGGCGAGCACTACAGCTACATGGACGCCATCCGCGCCGGTTTCGGCCTGCGCCTCGCTGGCAGCGGGTGGCAGTGCGCGGAGTACGCGGCCTATGTCCTGGGCCTTGAGGGCCTGCCAGCATTCACGCCTGGCGAGATTGTCATGTCTTGTCAGAGCCGCTCTCGGTCTTGATCAAGCTGCGCGACAAACCCCGCCGTTCAGGGCGGGGAGGATGTCAAGCGGAACATCTCCAATGCCATCACAGGCATCGATACATCGCTGATATATCATCAGTAAACGCTACTGTAACGCATTGATTTATCGTATCATTTGTCGCCTGTCAGTCCAGTCGAGCATCGGTGCGGTGGCGAGCCGCCGGTGGCGGCGAATCGGATCGGTCATGGGGGAAGGCCGTCAAGAAGGGGCGTGGGCCACCATGCGGGGGACCCGCTCGGTGACCCAGATCATCAGGTCGTAGTAGGCACGGATGCTGTCCACGTAGTCCAGGGTCAGCTGGCGCCGCTTGCGGCCGTAGGCGCTGCCCTGGGATTCGTCCAGCAGTGCGGTGCGGAATGCGTCCCAGCTGAGAGGGGTGCCGTGCGTGCGCTGGTGACGGCGGATCGCGCCATAGACGGTGCCGATGCCGATGTTGTAGGCGGCCAGCGCGAACCACGGCCGCTCGACCTCGGCCAGGTCCTTCGGCAGTTGCTGCTGCAGCAGGTCGAGGTAGCGGGCCGCGCCTTCGATGCTCGAGGGGGCATCGTGCGGGTTCGTGATGCCGAGTTCGAGGGCCGTCGGGGCGGTGAACTGCATCATGCCGCGCGTGCCGCTCGGGGCTACGGCGGCAGGGTCCCAGCGGGACTCCTGGTAGCCGAGCGCGGCGAGTAGGCGCCAATCCAGGCCGTGTTTTTTTGCGGACCGGATGAAGTGCTGGCGGTAGGCAGGCAGGCGGTGGCGCACGTCGCGCACGAACTGCCGGGTGCCGTCGGGATCGAGGCTGTCGAGGTGGTCGAAATAGCGGTCGATGATACGGTCCAGTTCCCCGCTCTGCTTGTTCTCCTCAATGAAGCGGACCGCCAGCGCGTGCAGGCTGTCGTCTGCGCCGGGCGGGAAGGCCCAGGCGTAATCCCTCGGCTCCCCCACGTCGAAGGCCACCTTCACCTCGGGGAAGACCTTCCTGGCCCAGCGCGCCATCGATGAATCGATCAGGGCATAGTCCAGCTGCTTGTTCGCCAGCATGGCGACCAGGTCTGTGCCGGACACCTTCTGCATGGGCTGGGGCACGATCTCGGGATTGCTCCGGTTGAGGTCGCGCAGCGTCTCCGCATGGCTGCTGCCCGCCACCACGCTGATGTAGGCGTTGCCGATGTCCTCCAGGCTTGCGGGATCGCCCAGCCCCTCGCGCACCACAAGCTGCTGGCGGACCTGCATGTAACTCGGGCCGAAATTCACCTGGTGCATGCGTTCCGGACTGACGATCAGCCCCGCAGCCCCCATGTGCACCTGGCCACGGCGCACCATCTCGTAGACTTCGCTCAGGGATGCGGCCGGGATGAATTCGACCTCGACACCCAGTGTGGCCGCGAAGGCCCGGGCCAGATCGGCCTCCAGGCCGCTGACTTCGCCGTTCTCGTTCTTGAAATAGGTGAGCGGGCCCTCGCGGGTGGCGACGCGCAGCACACCCTTGCCCAGTACGTCCTCGACCTGGGTCAGCCCGCCTACTCCGGGGGGGGGACCCCGGTCGATCTCCACGTTGAATTGCAGCATCAGCCAGAAGATGGGCACAACGAACAGGCCGATCAGTCCGATCGGGCTGACCTTGCAGGGGGCAGGCGGGTGCCGTTTGGCGTTGTGGACGGGCCCGTGGGATATCGCCCTGCGAGGGATGTTGCGCATTCCAGCGACGTATCGATCGTCGCGCTTCATGCCGGTGTTTGACGCTTGGACGGATGTGCCATTTGCCGATGATGCCGCAAATTGATAACCTCTCAAACCTTCGGAGGGGTACCGAAGTGGCCGTAACGGGCTCGACTCGAAATCGAGTTGGGGCTTCACCGCCCCACGAGGGTTCGAATCCCTCTCCCTCCGCCATCTGATCCGATGTCTGATTCCAGACCTTCTTCCAAGTTCCTTCTCTCTTGAAAATGGGGTCCGGCGGCGTCTTCTGTCCGTGTTCCTCAAGCCTTGAACCCATGCGGCGGAAATCGGTCTGTGGCTTGTATGAGCGACTGATCCTTCAAGCCCCAAGAGCGTGAACGCAACAAACACCTACACTGACGATCTATCCCTGCTGATCGCCGCCCTCCCAACAGCCCTCCGTGAGCGTGTGCAGGCATTCCCCGCCAGCGATCTGGTGGAGGTGGTGCTGGATCTCGGTCGGGTGCCGGAGGCGCGTTTCGCGGAAGGCGGGCAAAGGCTCGGCGATGAGCCCGTCAGCCGCGATGACCTCAACCACGTGGTCGCCCACCTCGGCGAGTTCTCCGCGGATAACCGCGCCGGCATCGAGCGCACCCTGCACCGCATCTCTGCCATCCGCAACCGCAAGGGCGAGGTGGTGGGACTGACCCTGCGCGTCGGCCGCGCGGTGTCGGGCACCATCGACCTCATCCGTGACGTGATCGAGTCCGGCGCCAACGTGCTGATGGTCGGCCGTCCCGGTGTGGGCAAGACCACCAAGCTGCGTGAGATTGCCCGCACCCTGGCGGACGAACTCCAGCGCCGGGTGATGGTGATCGACACCTCCAACGAGATCGCGGGCGACGGTGACATCCCGCACCCGGCCATCGGCAGCGCGCGGCGCATGCAGGTCGGCCACCCCGACCGCCAGCACGCGGTGATGATCGAGGCGGTGGAGAACCACATGCCGCAGGTCATCATCGTCGACGAGATCGGCACCGCCGCCGAGGCGGCGGCCGCCCGCACCATCGCCGAGCGTGGCGTGCAGCTGATCGCCACCGCGCATGGCAACACGCTTGAGAACCTGGTCATGAACCCCACGCTGTCCGATCTCGTGGGCGGGGTGCAGACGGTGACCCTGGGCGACGACGAGGCGCGCTTCCGCGGTACGCAAAAGACCGTGACCGAGAGGAAGGGGCCGCCCACTTTCGATGTGGTGGTCGAGATCGTGGCGCGCGACGAGGTGATCGTGCATGCCGATACCGCCGCGGCGGTGGATCAGTTGCTGCGCGGCCGGGAGCCCTCCGGCGAACGGCGCGGCAGCGGCGGGATGCCGGACGCGTCCGTGTCTGAGCGCAGGCCCGCGAAGCTCCCGGAGGCCCAGCGCACGACGGTGCCGGTCCAGTCCTCGGGCACGGTGCGCATCTATCCCTATGCCATCAGCCGCGACCAGGTCGAGCGCGTGCTGCGCGACCTGCGCCTCGATGCCCGCACGGTGCCCCACCCGGACGCGGCCGACATGATCGTGGCGCTGCGTTCGCGCGGCGACGACCCGCGCCTGCAGCAGCTCGTGCGCGCCATGGGGATCCCGCTGCACCTGGTGAAGAAAAACACCACTGCGCAGATCAGCAAACTCCTGCGCGAGGTCTTCCACCAGTATCCGGACCTGGAGGAGGACGAGGCGAGGGAGGCCCTGCTCGAGGCCGAGGATGGGATTCGGCGCGCCCTGGAGGAGGGGGTGGTGGTCGAGCTCGCACCGCGCAGCTCCGCGCTCCGGCAGTTGCAGCACAAGCTGGTCGTACAGCGCCGCATGGTCGCGGAGAGCTTCGGCAGCGAGCCGCAACGGCGCCTGGCGATCTATCCTTCCGAATGAGACCGCATTACATCAAGATCCTCTCTATAGTCGAAGGCATGCGGCGCTGATTTCCCGGACCGGGAAAGGGGGAGGGCATGACCAAGTTCTCGATCATGGTGGACGAGGTCCACAGGGTGCTCGGCTGGATACCCGGCCCACGTTCCGAAGGCTTGCAGGAGAGGCTCGTCAGGCTCTGCCGGGAACACTGGCAGGAGATGCGCGGGCCGATGCCGGACACCCGCCTGGCGAAGGCGCTGTGGGGGACGCCGCCCCATCTCGCCTACCTCTTCGCGCATCTGTATGCCACCGGCGACCCGCGCCTGGCGGACGTGCTCGGCCACCTCACCCCGCAACAGGGGCTGGCGCTGCTCGTGCTCGCCGAGATCGAGCACGGCGAGGCCGAGGGTGCGCGCAGCGCCTATGCGGAGATGCACGTGTTTGAGTCCCCCGCGGCGCGCGAGGCCTGGCTGGAAACACTGCGCGCCGGGCCCGGTGGTCATGCGCCGGGGGCGAGGCTGCGGCACGCCCATCGTCCTGTCCTCTGGAGGGCGGTGGTGGAGTTCGCCACCCAGACCGGGCGCTGGGATCTCGATGGCGTGTTGGCCGGTCTCGGGCTGTTGGGGGTGGTCCAGGCCGGGGCGCTTCCGGTGGAGTCTGACGCAGAGCCCATCCTGGCACTGCTCGACGAGCTCGGCGTGACCATCCTCGGCATCGAGGCGGATCACCTGCGCTTTGCGGTGCGCGGCGAGGAGCACGAGCCCGTCCACTTCAAGAAGATTGCGGAGATCCTGGCCGAAGGGCGGGAGGCGGGGCTTGAGGCCTGACTTGGTTCGTGCCCCCTGTCACGGCAGCGTCACAGCAGCCGGTCGCAGCTCTCCACCAGCTCCTGCTGGTGATCTGCCAAGGTGGAAAGGTGCCTGCAAGCGTCGATGGCCTCGTGGGTCTTGCTCCGCGTGCTCTCCGCCAATTCGCGTATGGTGTTGATGTTCTCAGCGATGTTATTCGCGACCATGCTCTGCTCTTCCACAGCGGCTGCCACCTGCATGTTCATGTCATGGATCGATGCCACCGCCTCGGTGATGCTCTCTAGGGCCTGGCTGGCCTGCTGGGCAAGACTCACGACTTCACCGATTCGAGCGCCGTCTTCACGCATGGCATGCGTGGCTTCCCGTGCACGCGACTGGAGGCCTTCGATCATCTGCTGGATTTGTGCCGTCGCCTCCTGGGTGCGGGCTGCCAGAGCACGAACCTCGTCAGCAACCACGGCAAACCCGCGTCCCTGATCACCTGCACGTGCTGCTTCGATGGCGGCATTCAGGGCCAGGAGGTTGGTCTGGTCGGCGATATAGCGAATGACATTCACGATGGTGCCAATTTCTTGGCTGTCCTGTTCCAGTTCTGCCATGAGCGTTTCCGTGTCATGCAGATCTCGCGCGGTTGCGTTGACGGCATCGACTGCGTGCTCGACGATCTCCCGCCCCTCCCGGGCGCCGCGGTCGGTTTCGTGAGCAGATTGTGCGGCCTGCGTGGTGAGCCGGGCGATCTCGTTGATCGCGATGGTCATTTCCTGGATGGCCTCACTGATGTGCTCGATCCGTCCTTCTTGGCGATCGACCCCTTCCGCAGCATCCTGCTCCTTCCCTCTTACCAGAAGCGTATCCCTGCACACGGCTTTGGCATTGATGCGAAGACGTGCGAGGAAGGTTCGATTGTTGCCACGCAGCATGCGAATGGCCATTTCTGCCTCTGCGGCCTCGTCCAGTCGTCCGGTAAAGGCGCACTGGGATACGGGGTTGTCGACGATGCAGCGGGATAATTCGCTGAGCCTCGTCAGGGGTGACAGGATATGGATAAGGGTGCCGAAGCCGGCGAGGCTAAGTACCAGCACGATGCCGATGAGCTCGCCACCATCGTATCCCGCCGCAAGGAGCCCCAGGGTGATGCCCTGAATTAACAAGAAGATCAGCGGGACACGCCGCTGCAGGGGGTGCCAGAAGCGTCTCTTGAACGGCTGATGCCCCCGCCACAGGGCCTTGTACAGTTTCTCCGCCTGAGTGACCAGCCGGCGCTCCGGTGCGACGCGCACGGATTCGTACCCGATAAGCTGGCCGTTGCGGTACAGCGGACTGACATGGGCCTCGACCCAGTAGTGGTTGCCGTTTTTGCAGCGGTTCTTCACCAGCCCAAGCCAGGGCCGTCCGGACTTAAGCTGTTTCCACATGTCCTCAAAGGCGGCGGGAGGCATATCAGGATGGCGGACGATGTTGTGGCTATGCCCGACGAGCTCCTCTTCGGCGAATCCGGACACCTCCACGAAGGCTTCATTCACATAGGTGATCGTTCCTTTGGCATCGGTGGAGGAAACCAGTTGGACGTTCTTGTCATAGCTTGTTTCGATCCCCGTGATCGGAAGGTTCTTTTTCATGGCTTGATGGTCCTTTATCAACTTGGAGTAAAACCATGTTTAATCGATGGTATTCGGGACTCTAACCATTGCCAGACATGATTGCCGATATTTTTTTATTTATGGGGATAAGATTCTTTATTTGGTGGAGGGTCCCGCATTGAAGCGGGCCAATCCCTGCCGATGGTTTAAGGATCTCGATCAGATCCTGCGGCAACCCGCCTCGACGAGGCAGGCAGGGCACTTGAGGCTCGACGGGGCGAGCTTCATCCCGCCAAGCTGCTAGACTTCGCGCCCATGCTAAACCTCAACCATCTTTCCCTCCGCCGCGGTGCGAAGCTGCTGTTTCGCGACGCGAGCTTCCAGATCCATCCCGGTCAGCGCGTGGGCGTGACCGGGGCCAATGGCTGCGGCAAGTCCAGCCTGTTCGCCCTGCTGCGCGGTGAGCTCTCGCCCGATGCGGGCGATGCGGCCTATCCGTCGAACTGGGTGGTGGCGCACGTGGCGCAGGAAACCCCGCCGGATCCGCGCCCGGCCATCGACTACGCCCTCGACGGCGACGGAGAGTTGCGAGCCATCGAGCGCGCCATGGCCGAGGCCGAGGTGGCGGGGGAGGGTACGCGCCTGGCCGAGTTGCACGGGCGGTTGGAGGCGATTGGCGGCTACGATGCCCGCGCTCGGGCCGCGCGCCTGCTGCACGGTCTCGGTTTCGCGCCGGGGGCGGAGCTGCGCCCGGTGGCCGAGTTCTCCGGCGGCTGGCGGATGCGCCTGAACCTCGCCCGCGCGCTCATGTGCCGCTCCGACCTGCTGCTGCTGGACGAACCGACCAACCACCTTGACCTTGAGGCGGTGGTCTGGCTGGAGGACTGGTTGAAGGGCTATCGTGGCACCTTGCTGCTGATCTCGCACGATCGCGACTTTCTCGACGCCGTTTGCACCCACATCGTGCACATCGAGAACGAGGCGGCGATCCTCTACACCGGCAATTACAGCGCGTTCGAGCGCCTGCGCGCCGAACGCCTGGCCACCCGCCAGGCCGAATACGCGCGTCAGCAGCGCGAGATCGCCCACATCCGCGGTTTCGTCGACCGCTTCAAGGCCAAGGCGAGCAAGGCCCGCCAGGCGCAGAGTCGCCTCAAGGCGCTTGAGCGCATGGAGCTGATCGCCGCCGCGCACGCCGATTCGCCCTTCCATTTCGCGTTCCGTCCGCCCGAAAAGCTGCCCAATCCGCTCCTGCGCCTGGAGGGGGTCAGCGCGGGCTATGGCGAGCGGCCGGTGCTGGGCGGAGTGAAGCTGATCCTCGCCCCGGGGGATCGGATCGGTCTTTTGGGCGTCAATGGCGCGGGTAAGTCGACTCTGATCAAGCTCTTGGCGGCCGAGATCGCGCCGCTTGCCGGAGAGTGCCAGCCGGCCAAGGATCTGCGCGTCGGCTATTTCGCCCAGCACCAGCTCGAGCAACTGCATCCGGACTGGACGGCGCTCGAGCATCTGCGCCACGAACATCCCCAGGTTGCCGAGCAGGAGCTGCGCGACTACCTCGGCGGCTTCGGCTTCGTGGGCGACATGGCACTCTCGCCGGTCGCGCCGTTCTCGGGCGGCGAGAAGGCCCGCCTGGTGCTCGCCCTGCTGGTTTACCGCAGGCCGAACCTGCTGCTGCTCGACGAGCCGACCAACCATCTCGACCTTGATATGCGCGATGCCCTTTCGCTGGCGCTGCAGGAGTTCGAGGGGGCCATGGTGATCGTCTCGCACGACCGGCACATGCTGCGCACCACCGCCGATCGGTTGTGGCTGGTGCACGGCGGGCGGGTGGAGGAATTTCCGGGCAGCCTGGATGACTACCCGCGCTGGCTGGCCGCCCAGGAGTCCGCGTCGTGTCCGGTGGCGGAGGTCGCGGCCGATACCGAACACAGCGCCGCCGCGCGCAAGGACCGTCGCCGCAACGAGGCCGAGCTGCGCAAGCGCTTGCAGCCCCTGCGCCGCGAGGTGGAGCGGCTGGAGGCCGAGATGGGGCGTCTCGCCGGGGAGAAGGGGGCCTTGGAGACCACCCTCTCGGATCCCGCGATCTACGCCGAAGCGAACAAGGAGACGCTCAAGCGTCTTCTTGCGGACAAGGTGCGCGTCGATGCCGCTCTCGAGCAGGTCGAGGAGGCGTGGCTAGCGGCCAGCGAGGCACTGGAGGAAGCCATGCAGGTGGCCGAGGGCTGATGCACCCAGGCCTTCCGGCAGCAGCCTGGTTCAGGCCCCCGCAGCGCTCCCGGGCTCGCTGTGCGGATAGGGTTTCGGCGGTTCCGGGGTGAGGATGGTGTCCTCCGGCTGCCCCGGCAGCAGGTCGGGATAGTCGAGGGTGTAGTGCAAGCCGCGGCTTTCCCTGCGCGCCATGGCGCAGCGCACGATCAGCTCGGCCACCACGACGAGGTTGCGCAGTTCGATCAGGTTGTGGGTGACGCGGAAGTGGCCGTAGTACTCGTTGATCTCCCGCTTGAGCAGGTCGATGCGATTGAGCGCGCGTTCCAGACGCTTGGTGGTGCGCACGATGCCCACATAGTCCCACATGGTCTGCCTAAGTTCGTGCCAGTTGTGGCTGACCACGACCTCCTCGTCGGAGTCGGTCACCTGGCTCTCGTCCCACTCCGGGATCTCCGGCAGGGCGTTGGCCTCACGCATGCGGCGGGCGATATCCTGCGCGGCGGCCCGGCCGTAGACCAGGCATTCGAGCAGCGAGTTGCTCGCCAGCCGGTTGGCACCGTGCAGGCCGGTGTGGCTGACCTCGCCGATGGCGTACAGGCGGTCGATGTCGGTGCGCCCGTGCATGTCCACCATCACCCCGCCGCAGGTGTAGTGCGCGGCGGGTACCACCGGGATGGGCTGGCGGGTGATGTCGTAGCCGTACTCCAGGCAGCGCGCGTAGATGGTGGGGAAGTGCTCGCGCACGAACTCCGGCGGCTTGTGGCTGATGTCGAGATAGACGCAGTCCAGCCCCAGGCGCTTCATCTCGTGGTCGATGGCGCGGGCGACGATGTCGCGCGGGGCCAGCTCGCCGCGCGCATCGTAGCGGTGCATGAACGGCGTCCCGTCGGGCAGCAGAAGGCGCCCGCCCTCGCCGCGCACGGCCTCGGAGATCAGATAGGTCTTGGCGCGCGGATCATAGAGGGCGGTCGGATGGAACTGGATGAATTCCATGTTCGCCACCCGGCAGCCGGCGCGCCAGGCCATGGCGATGCCATCGCCGGTCGAGCCGTCCGGGTTGGTGGTGTAGAGGTAGGCCTTGCTCGCGCCGCCGGTTGCCAGCACCACGAAGCGCGCGCGGAAGACTTCCACATGCCCGGTATTGCGGTTCAGGGCATAGGCCCCGACACAGCGGTCGCCCTCGAGCCCAAGGCGGCGGGTGGTGATGAGGTCGATCGCGGTGTGCTGGTCGAGCAGGGTGAGAGTCCTGCGCGCGCGGGCGGCGCGCAGGAGGGTGCTCTCCAGTGCCGCGCCGGTCGCGTCCTGGGCATGGGCCACCCTCCTGTGACTGTGCCCCCCCTCGCGCGTCAGGTGCAGGCGCCCCTTCTCGCGAGTGAAGGGCATGCCCAGGCGTTCGAGCCAGCCGATGAGGTCGGCGGCCTCCGAGGCGATGCGCTCGACCACCTCGCGATGGGGCAGGGCCGCGCCCGAGTCCACGGTGTCCTCGACATGGCTGGCCACGTTGTCTGCCGGATCCAGGACCGCGGCGATCCCCCCCTGGGCCCATTGGGTGCTGCCCTCGAACATGGCGTTCTTGGCCAGCACCCCGACCCGCAGGCCGCCGGGCAGGTGAAGCGCGCAGGTCAGCCCGGCGGCCCCGCTGCCCAGGATGAGCACGTCGAAGGTGTGAGGAGCTGCGGTCATGCGGGCGATCCCATCGTTCGGTCCGTTTACGTTGTATGATTCCAACAATATCGACAATCCCGCTTTGACGGAACCTTCCCGCCCCGCAGCCGTCTATCCCCTTGTGCATGGGACGTGATGCGGGGGTAACCCAGGAATGCAGCACGCATGTCGTCCAGTCCGACCGACCAGCAACTTGTCGCCCGTGCGCGCGAAGGCGACCAGCGCGCCTTTGAGTTGTTGGTGCGCAAATACCAGCACAAGGTGCTCAAGCTCATCATGCGCTACGTGCGGGACATGGACGAGGCGATGGACCTGACCCAGGAGACCTTCGTCAAGGCCTGGAAGGCGCTGGGCTCGTTCCGCGGGGACAGCGCCTTCTATACCTGGATCTACCGGATTGCCGTCAACACGGCCAAGAATCATCTGGTCAGCGTGCATCGCCATCCCTACACGGTGGACCTGGATGCCGACGAGACGGACCAGTACGCCGCCGAGCCGGGTCTGACCGACACCGACACGCCGGAGGGCGAGGCGCTGGGGAGCGAATTGCACCGCGTGGTCATGCAGGCCATCCACGACCTGCCGGAAGACCTGCGCACCGCCATCACCCTGCGGGAACTGGAAGGGTTGAGTTACGAGGAAATCGCCGAGGTGATGGGATGCCCCATCGGCACCGTCCGTTCGCGGATCTTCCGCGCGCGTGAAGCGATCGACAAGCGCCTGAAGCCCTTGCTGGGCTGAACGGGGAGAATGCCAATGAACAAGCCGAGCTTTGATGAAGCCCTATCCGCCATGCTGGACGATGCCCTCAGCCGCCATGAGGTCGACCAGCTGCTCGAGCAATTGCGCCATGACCCGCGGGAGAGTGAGCGCATGGGCCGCTACAGCCTGATCGGCATGGCCATGCGAGGCGAGCTGGCGGAAGCCCCTTCGCGCGACATGACGGCGCGCATCATGGCCAGCATCCGGGCCGAACAGGTTGCGCCGGTACGCAGGGCCACGGTTCTCGACACCCTGCGCGACTGGCTGGGCACCTGGCGTCTTCCCGCCTTTGGCATGGCCCTGGCGGCCACCGTGGCGGGTATCGCCGTGCTGGTGATCCATCCCGCGCAGCAGAACCCGGATGATTCGTTCGTTGTCCTCACTGCCCCGCAGGTGTCCAGCGTCCAGGTCGCGGCCAAGGACACGCAGGAAGTGCAGGAAACGGATGCCATGCCCGACCCCTATCTCGTCCAGCACCTGACCTATGCCGAGGGTGGTCCGATGACCTCCATGGCCTCCAATGTCCGCCTGGTAGCCTACGAGCGTCCCTGATGCCTCTTGTCCTGAACCGCCTGCTCCCCATCGCATTTCTCTTCGGGCTCGCCGGTGCCGCAGGCGCCTCGCCGGGTACCGAGGCGCTCCTCCAGCGCATGGCGCACACCATGCACACCGTCAATTACGAGGGGTTGCTGCTGCATGTGCAGGGGCAGGGCGGTGACAGCCGCACCATGCACATCTTTCATCTCTTCGATGCGCAGCATGGCGAGCGCGAGCGCCTGGTGAGCATGGACGGCCCGGCGCGGGAGGTGCTGCAGGAGGGCGACCGTTGCACCTGTGTCTGGCCGCGTGCGCGGCTGGTGGTCACCGGCCGTACACCTTCCTGGCGCGGGCGCCTGTCCGCCGAACGCTTTGGCGAGACCGTCCAGCTGGCCAAGTTCTACGATTTCGTGCAGAACGGGGATGCGCGCGTGGCCAACCTGACCTGCAACGTGGTCAGGCTGGTGCCCAAGGATGCCTACCGGCATGGCTACCGCCTGTGCATCCACGAGCCGAGCGCCATGTTGCTCCGCCTCGAGGTGCTCGATGGAGACAGGCGTCTGGAGATGAGCCAGTTCGCCAGCCTGCGCATCGTGCCGGAAATGGGCGAGGAGGTCATGCGCTTGAGCACCGACATCCAGGGGTTCCGCGTGGTGGAGGAGCCGGCCGAGGGGGAGCCCTTCGAGCCGCGCTGGACCGCCACGACCTTGCCGCCCGGCTACGCCTTGCGCCATGCGGCCGAGCGCCGCAGCCCGCACAACGGCAAGCTGCTGGAGCATCTCATCTATTCCGACGGCCTGGGTAACGTGTCGGTCTTCATCGAACGCCAGTCCGAACAGATGCCCCCCGAGCAGGCCCTCAGCGGCGCCATGCAGCGCGTCACGCGCGACGCCGACGGGTTCCGCCTGACCGCCATCGGCGAGGCGCCTGAGGCCGCCATGCGCATGATCATCGATGGCCTGCGGCCAGTGGCGGTGCCCTGAGATGCTTGAGGCACGTGGCAGGGTCGTCGCCATTGAGGACGGCATGGCCTGGGTCGAAAGCCCGCGTCAGTCCGCCTGCGGCAGCTGCGCCTCGAAGGGGCATTGCGGCACCGGCCTGCTGGGGGATGCGCTGATGGGCGGCAGGGTCAGTCGCATCGCGGTGCGCGACACGCTCGGCGTGCGGGTGGGGGACGAGGTCGTGCTCGGCCTGCCGGAGGATGGCGTCGTGCGTGCCTCGCTGCTGCTCTACGGCCTGCCCCTCGCAGGCTTCGTCGGCGGCATGGCCCTGTTCCAGCCAGCCGGAGAAGGCTGGGCTCTGTTGGCGGGGGGGCTTGGCCTTGCCGGAGGCCTGCTGCTGCTCGGCCCCCTCGGCCGGCGCGCCGCGGGCCGGCAGGCCGAGCCCCGCATCCTCGCCCGTATCCAGGGTCCCGTGGTTGCCCGCTGTGATGTCCATCCATGAAAAAGCATTTCATTGCCTTGCTGCTGGGTCTGACTCTTGCGGGCTGTTCCGAACCGAAGGTCGCCCTGCCTGATTTCAGCGATCTCGTCGATCGTGCCGCGCCCGCGGTGGTGAATATCAGCACCACCCTCAAGAACACGCCCCGGCCCGAGGCGGCGATGGCGAATCCGTTTCCGGAGGGATCCTCCCTGGGCGAGCTGTTCCGCCACTTCTTCGAGGCACCCGGGCAGGGCGATGAGGGCGAGGACGAGGGCTCTCTCGGCTCCGGCTTCATCCTCGACGAGGACGGCTACATCCTGACCAACCAGCACGTCATCGCCGATGCGGAGCAGATCGTGGTGCGCCTCTCCGATCGGCGCGAGTTGCTGGCGACGGTGGTCGGACAGGATGTCACGAGCGATATCGCCCTGCTCAAGGTGGAAGCGGACGGCCTGCCGACCCTGCGGGTGGGCAATGCGGACAAGCTGCGTGTGGGCGAATGGGTGGTCGCCATCGGCACGCCGTTCGGCTTCGACCATTCCGTCACCGCCGGCATCGTCAGCGCCAAGGGGCGCGGCATCCCGAACGACAGCAACCAGACCTACGTGCCCTTCATCCAGACCGACGTGGCGATCAACCCCGGCAACTCGGGCGGGCCGTTGCTGAACATGCGCGGCGAGGTGGTGGGTATCAATGCACAGATCTACACCGAGTCCGGCGGCTACATGGGATTGTCCTTCGCCATCCCGGTGAATCTCGCGATGGACGTCGTCGCCCAGCTCAAGCGCCAGGGGCATGTCTCGCGCGGCTTCCTCGGCGTGCAGGTGCAGGACATGGATCGCGACCTGGCCGCAGCCTTCGGCCTGGACCGTCCGGTTGGTGCACTGGTGGTGCGGGTGCTGCCCGACAGTCCGGCCGAGCTCGCCGGCCTGGTGCCCGGGGATGTTGTGCTCGAGGTCAATGGCACGCCGCTGATCGATGCCAGCAGCCTGCCAATGCTGGTGGGCCGCATCCCGCCGGGCGAGGAGGCGAAGCTGACCGTCGCCCGGGAAGGCAAATTTGTCACCCTGCGCCTGCGCGTGGTCGAAACGCCTGACGCAGCTGTGGCCCCCAAGGTTCCGGAGGTCGATGCGTCGACCATGCCCACCCGTGTTCTCCGGGGTCATCCGCGGCTTCACGCCGCCTGACATCGCCCCCGCCATGAGGCGGGGTTGCTGGTATACTCCGCGCCTCCTTGCCTACCGATCGCTCTCCATGGATCAAGCCCACATTCGCAACTTCTCCATCATCGCCCACATCGACCACGGCAAGTCGACCCTGGCCGACCGCTTCATCCAGCTCTGCGGAGGGCTTGAGGCGCGCGAGATGGAGGCCCAGGTGCTCGATTCGATGGACATCGAGCGCGAGCGCGGCATCACCATCAAGGCGCAGAGCGTGTCGCTGCGCTACGTGGCGCGCGATGGCCAGGAGTATGAGCTGAACATGATCGACACCCCGGGGCATGTCGACTTCTCCTACGAGGTGTCCCGCTCGCTCGCCGCCTGCGAGGGGGCGCTCCTGGTGGTCGACGCCTCGCAGGGGGTGGAGGCGCAGTCGGTGGCGAATTGCTACACCGCCATCGACCTCGGCCTCGAGGTGGTTCCGGTGCTGAACAAGATGGACCTGCCGAACGCCGACCCCGAGCGCGTGGCCAAGGAGATCGAGGACATCATCGGCATCGACGCAAGCGATGCCGAGCGCGTGTCCGCCAAGAGCGGCCTGAACGTACCCGAACTGCTCGAGGCCCTGGTCAAGCGCATCCCGCCGCCTTCCGGCAAGGAGGACGGGCCGCTCAAGGCGCTGATCATCGACTCCTGGTTCGACAATTACGTCGGCGTGGTCGCCCTGGTGCGCATCGTCGATGGCGAGCTGCGCCTGAAGCAGAAGATCCGCATGATGGGCACCCGCGGGGTGTTCAGCGTCGACAAGGTCGGCGTGTTCACCCCCAAGCGCCAGGATCGCGAGGTGCTGAAGACCGGCGAGGTCGGCTTCATGATCGCCGGCATCAAGGAGATCGACGCGGCCAAGGTGGGCGACACCATCACCGATTTCGAGAACCCCGCCGCCGAACCCCTGCCGGGCTTCAAGGAGGTCCAGCCGCGCGTGTTCGCCGGTCTCTATCCGGTCGAGTCTGAAGACTATGAGAACCTGCGCGAGGCACTGCGCAAGCTGCGCCTGAACGATGCCGCACTGCATTTCGAGCCGGAGGTGTCGCAGGCACTGGGCTTCGGTTTCCGCATCGGTTTCCTTGGCCTTCTGCACATGGAGATCATCCAGGAGCGCCTTGAGCGCGAATACAACCTGGACCTGATCACCACCGCGCCGACCGTGGTGTATGAGGTGGTCACCACCCAGGGCGAGGTGCTGCACATCCACAACCCCGCCGACCTGCCGCCCGTGTCCAACATCAGCGAGATGCGCGAGCCGATCATCGAGGCGAACATCCTCGTGCCGCAGGACTACGTCGGCAACGTCATCACCCTGTGCATCGAGAAGCGCGGGGTGCAGAAGCAGATGCTCTATCTCGGTAACCAGGTCTCGCTCAAGTTCGAGCTGCCGCTGGCCGAGGTGGTGATGGATTTCTTCGACAAGCTCAAGTCGGTCAGCCGTGGCTATGCCTCGTTCGACTACCACTTCCTGCGCTTCCAGCAGGCACCGCTGGTCAAGCTCGATGTGCTGATCAACGGCGAGCCGGTGGACGCCCTGTCGATGATCGTACACCGGCAGATCTCCGAATCGCGCGGGCGCGAGCTGTGCGAGAAGCTCAAGGAGCTGATTCCCCAGCAGCAGTTCGAGGTCCCGATCCAGGCTGCGATCGGCGGCAAGATCGTCGCACGCACCAATATCAAGGCTTTGCGCAAGAATGTTCTGGCGAAGTGTTACGGCGGTGACGTCTCTCGCAAGCGCAAGCTGCTGGAGAAGCAGAAGGAAGGCAAGAAGCGCATGAAGTCCATCGGCCGGGTCGAGGTGCCGCAGGAGGCCTTCCTCGCTGTGCTGCAAATGGACAAGAAGTAAGGCGACGCATGAATTTCGAACTCATCCTGGTGCTTGCCACCCTGTTCACCGGCGTGGTCGTCGGCCTCGACCGGCTCTACTTCCGCCGCGCGCGTGAGGAGTCACAGGGTAAGGAGCCGTTGCTGGTCGAATACTCGCGCAGCTTCTTCCCCGTGCTGCTGGTCGTGCTGCTGCTGCGCTCGTTTGTCGCCGAGCCGTTCCGCATCCCCTCCGGCTCGATGATGCCGACCCTTGAGGTGGGCGACTTCATCCTGGTCAACAAATTCGCCTATGGCATCCGCCTGCCGGTCCTGCGCACCAAGGTGATTCCACTCGGGGAGCCCAAACGCGGCGATGTGGTGGTGTTCAAGTACCCGCAGCAGCCCGAGGTGGACTACATCAAGCGCATCATCGGCCTGCCGGGGGATCGCGTCCGCTATGAGAACAAGCAGTTGTTCATCAACGGGCAGCCGATGCCGCTCAAGCCGCTCGGCATCTACTCCGGTGACGGCCCGCAGGGGCGCATGCTGGGCGCGCATATGTTCGAGGAAGATCTCGCAGGGGTGTTTCACGCCATCCTGCAGCGCCCGGAGGCCCAGGGGCCGGAAGGCGAGATCGTCGTGCCTGCGGGGCAGTATTTCGTCATGGGCGACAACCGCGACAACAGCAACGACAGCCGTTACTGGGGGTTCGTGCCCGAGGAAAATCTGGTCGGCCGCGCTATGCTGATTTGGATGCATTTCGACGGCGAGGCTGTGCGCGTCGATTTCAGTCGTATTGGTACCGGTATCAAGTAATCCAGGGGAGGGGAATCTGATGGGATACAAGCAGCAGCGTGGCATGACCTTCATCGGTCTGTTGATCACCGCCTCGTTCCTTGGCGTCCTGATTGTCGCCGGCCTCAATGTCCTGCCGCTCTACCTCGACGATCAGAAGATGAGCTCCATCTTCCGTTCGCTAGAGAAGGAAGGAAACGGTGAGATGACCCGCAACGAGATCATCAAGTTCATCCAGACGCGCATGGACATCAACGAGATGGACGAGAAGATCGTGCTCGAGGGGGTGCTGGTTGAACCCACCCCGGGCAACGGCAAGCGGGTGGTGTTCGAGTACGAGGCCCGCGCTCCCCTGCTTGGCAACCTGGATGCGGTGGCGACCTTCCGCCATGAAGTGATCGTTCGCTGACCATGGCCGACCCTCTCAAACGCCTGGAGGAGCGCCTCGGGCATGCCTTCAAAGACCCGACCCTCCTTGAACTCGCCCTGCGTCATCGCAGCGCCGGCGGCCGGCATAACGAGCGGCTGGAATTCCTCGGCGACGGCCTGCTCAACTTCGTCATCGCCGACGAACTCTATGCGCGCCGTCCGAAGGCGAGCGAGGGTGAGCTCTCCCGCTATCGGGCGAGCCTGGTGCGCGAGGACACCCTGGCGGAACTCGCCGCCGAGCTTGAGCTGGGCGACTACCTCATCCTCGGCAGCGGGGAGCTGAAATCGGGCGGCTACCGGCGTGGTTCGACCCTGGCGGACGCCTTCGAGGCCGTCATCGGCGCCGTCTACCTGGACAGCGGCTTCGAGCCTGCGCGTGCGCTGATCCTGCGGTTGTATCACGACCGCCTCGAGCACCTCCCCGTGCATGCCGGCCAGAAGGACCCGAAGACGCGCCTCCAGGAGTGGCTGCAGGGGCGCCAGCTTGCCCTGCCCGAATACCATGTCGTTGACACCCTCGGCCAGGCCCATGCCCAGACCTTCGTGGTCGAATGCCGGGTGGAGGGGCTCGAGAGCCCCACCGTCGGCCGCGGCACCAGTCGCCGCCGCGCCGAGCAGGCCGCCGCCGAGGCCGCCCTTGAACAACTCCAGCCCAAGGCACGCGAAGCATGACCCATCGCTGCGGCTATGTCGGCATCGTGGGCCGCCCCAACGTGGGCAAGTCCACCCTGCTCAACACCCTGATCGGCCAGAAGATCAGCATCACCGCGCCCAAGCCGCAGACGACGCGGCACAGCATCATCGGTGTCAAGACGCTGCCGGATGCGCAGATTCTCTACGTCGATACGCCAGGCCTGCATAAGGATACCGGCCGTGCCATGAGCCGCGTCCTCAACCGCGCCGCCCAGGGCATCCTCGAGGGGGTGAACGTGGTGGTGTTCATCATCGAGGCCATGCGTTGGACAGACGAGGATGCCGAGGTGCTCGAGCGCCTGCGCAGCGTGAAGGTGCCCGTCCTGCTCGCGATCAACAAGGTCGACCTGCAGGGTGATAAGGAAGCGCTGCTGCCTTTCCTGCAAACCGTGGCCAGCCGTTTCGACTTTGCCGAGATCATCCCCATCTCCGCGCGCAAGGGCAGCAACCTGGCCCGTCTGGAACAGGCCGTCGCCGCTCGCCTGCCCGAGGGGCCTCCGGCCTACGACGAGGACACCCTGACCACCGCGAGCTCGCGCTTCATCGCCGCCGAGTTCGTGCGCGAGCAGATCACTCGCATGGCGCATGACGAGGTGCCCTACGGGGTCACGGTCGAGATCGAGAATTACACGGTCGAGCCGGGGCTTACGCGTATTGATGCCTTGATCTGGGTCGAGCGGGAAGGGCAGAAGGGCATCCTGATCGGCAGGAACGGCGAGATGCTCAAGGAGATCGGCCGTCGCTCCCGCATCAACCTCGAAAACCTGCTTGGTTCCAAGGTGTTCCTGCGCCTGTGGGTCAAGGTCAAGGGTGGCTGGTCGGATGACGAGCGCGCCCTGCGCGCGCTGGGTTACGGCGAGTCCTGATACCAGCCCGCCTTGAAAGGGGGAGCGTGGCCGGTGGATACACGTGGTGAACAGGGCTACATCCTTCATGCCCGGCCCTGGCGCGACACCAGCCTGCTGCTTGAGGTGATCCTGCGCAATGGCGGGCGGCGCGGCGTGATCGCGCGGGGGGCGCGCGGCAATAGCCGCCTGCGCGCCCGCCTGCAGCCTTTCCGCCGCCTGTGGCTCGACCTCGGCGGACGGGGGGAACTGGCCCAGCTGCGCGCCGCCGAGGAACTGGCCTGCCTGCCGTCGCTGACGGGGGGGCGGGGCCTGGCCTGCGGCTATTACCTGAACGAACTGCTGATGCGCCTGCTGCCGCGCGACGATGCCCATCCCGGGCTGTTCGACCGCTACGCCGAGGCGCTCGAATCGTTGGCCAGCGGTGCGTCCGAAGCCCCGGTCCTGCGCCTGTTCGAGCGCCACCTGCTCGAGGAGCTGGGTTGGGCCCCGGCGTGGGACTGCTGCGAGGATGGCACGCCGGTGGAGGCGGAGGGGATGTATCATGTCCATCCCGAATTCGGCGTGCGACAGGCCTCTGGCAACCCCTCGGCGGTGCGCGGCCTGAGTCTGCTCCGGCTGGCCGACGGGCGCTGCGACGATCCCGCCACCGCGCGCGAGAT
>FWPV01000980.1_pt1 | contig 83941 bp, 71 predicted proteins | sample 2228371 | NCBI WGS metagenome assembly FWPV01 (sample SAMEA103939776, study PRJEB20133) | metagenome
TTTTCTTCGCTGGAAGGAGGAGGGGTTCGTCGGGCCGCCCTGTCTATCAGACGGATACCGCCGAGGAGGACTGGGTGGCCGCGCCTCTTCGGGCAGAGAATGCCGAGGAGGGGCGTTCCCGCCTCTTGTGGGTCGTAGTGGGTCTCGCCGGCGTGATCTTGCTGATGGTGGTAGGGGTGATCGTAACGGTTGCGACAGAACCGGCTCCGGCTGTCTCTCCAGCCGTCACGGAAACCACCTCGCCAGCGACAGTGGCGACGACCGTCACCACCCTTCCCGAGGGTGCGGTGGCGATCATTCCCCCGACGACAGAAACCACCGTCCCTGCAGAGACCGGGCCGACTGTATACACGCATCCCCTCACCAATCCTGTTAGGATCGTGATCCCCGCCATCAGCACGGCGGCCGACATCATCCCGGTGGGGGTGGCCAAAGAAGGAGTGATGGAGACTCCTCCGGCCCGCAAGGCGGGGTGGTACAAGCTAGGGCCGGCACCCGGTGCCCCCGGGCCGGCGGTCATCATCGCTCATAGCTTCTTCAACCATGAGCGCGACGTCTTCTACAACCTGAAGCGTCTGCAGCCCGGCGATGAGATCCAGGTGTATGACGGCAGTGGCGAGGTGGCAGTCTTCGTTGTATTCTCCAAGGAGGAGATCCTAAAGAGCGAGCTTCCCACCGAGCGCATCTGGAACGACACCAGCGAGCCCGTCATCCGCCTGGTCACCTGCGGGGGTACGTTCGATCCCGAGACCAGGCATTTTCTCTCCAACGTGATCGTGTACGGGCACCTGGTGCAGTAGCAAGTCCAGTCATGACACCGGTACGGGGGCGTACTTGCTAGGGGGTGCAATGAGTAATATCGGACGCCGGACACCTTCCCGGGAAAGTCGGGGGCCTTCTGCTCCCAGCCGAGGCCAGACGAGCCGGGGCTGTGGGGCGAGGGAACTGGGCAAAGATGTTGCTTCAGAAGAAAGCAATTTTCGCTAGAGAAGAGGTTTACTTTCTTGGAATTAAGGTTACAATAGAGAGAGCGCGATGGCCGACCGGTCTGCGGACGGCTGTTGCGACCGGGACGCTATGACCTCGAAGGGCGCGATCGGTCGCCCGGGGCTCCTGCCCCCGTCCTCCGAGCGAGCAAGCGGTGAGACCGACCCGGAGCGGTTGCAGAAACCGCGTTGAGTCAAGGTCAAACTGACTGTTCGTAAGGAGGGCGGATGAATAGAGACAAGAAGATCAAAGCATTGATAGTGTTGGGCGTGGTGGTGGTGGCGGTCCTGGTCCTGGCGATGACGGCCCTGGCGGCGGCAGCGTCGGTAACGCCCACGAAGCATGACGGCAACACGCCGGGTGGGTGCGATCTGAAGATCGAGTCTTCCGACCTAGCGACTGGGCCATACCCCATTCCGGGCCATAGCGGCATGTACATAGACATCACGACCGACGGGACTCATTTGTCCTTCGATTCGGATATCCGGGTCGTGAAGGTCTACATGAAGGGCGGCAACGCCTATAACGAGTACAACTATGGGTCGCCCGGCGTTTATAGCGACAGCGGGCTGGTGTGCCCGGATAACCCGAGCGGCGGGCCGGCTGCCATAAGTCACGTCTGCTTCTTCTTCGGCGAGGAAGAGACCACCACCACGACCGAGGCGACCACGACTACCACCGAGGCGACCACGACTACCACCGAGGCGACCACGACTACCACCGAGGCGACCACTACCACCACCGAGGCGACCACTACCACCACCGAGACGGTGACCACGACGACGGAGGCGACCACCACCACGACCGAGGCGACCACGACTACCACCGTGGCTGAGGAGACCTCCACTACCAGCACAACGGTCCAGGAGGAGACTTCCACGACTACTACCGAGGAAGCGACCACCACTACTGTAGGTGGGGAGACTTCCACCACGAGCACCACCGTGCTCGCGGAGACCTCCACCACCGGCGGTCAGACCACGGTCAGTGAGATCCAGACCGGCCTGGGTGGTTCCACCGGACTGGGGGCAGGCATCTGGGCTCTGGGTGCGCTTGCCCTGGCTCTCGCCGGTGGTCTGGGCTGGACGGCACTGCGACCGGCAGTCCGGAAGAGCAAGTGAGAGTAGGTAGGTAGAAGAGGCGAGTGCCGGCCCCGGGGCTCTCAGAGGCGGAAATGCCGGAGAGGGTGGGGTAGGTAGCACAACAAGGGTGAGGCGCCGTGGACTCGAGGGTCCGCGGCGCCTTGTTCGTGGTCCGCGGTACCTCATCCCCGGTCCCCTGCGCTCATGATGAAACTGGTGGAGGGTCGGTCGCTGAGCCACTGTCGGGCTGGCTCTTGCCCTTTGCGGGGCTCCCCGGCTGACTTGCCGCCGGACCATTCCCGGCCATATACTACGGAGCGAACAGGCAGCCCCGCCAAGGTCGGCTCGTAAGGCTGGGGCGTAGCCGGGCTCGAACGACTGAACCAGTCAGCCGGGCAGCGGAAGCGAAGGCTCCGCGGGACGTCCTCGGTCCCGCGGAGCTTTTTGTGTTCGGAGGTGGAGCTCTTGGACGTAGGACAGGGAGTGAACGGTAGCGCGAACGGCCGCGAAGGGGCGGAGCCGGGCGTCGGCGGCTTAGGGTGGAATCCCGGAGGAGCGCCCCAGGTGAGGCGGAAGACTCGGGTCGCGCTGCTTTCGGTGGCTTCGAACACTACCCTGGTGGTCCTCAAGTTGGTTGTAGGGCTCCTGGTGGGGTCGGTCGCAGTGGTCTCGGAGGCCATCCACTCCGGCATGGATCTGGTGGCGGCTCTGATCGCCTTGTTCGCGGTCCGTAAGTCAGGAGAGGCCGCAGATGAGCGTCATCCCTACGGACATGGCAAGTTCGAGAACATCTCCGCCGCCATCGAGGCCCTTCTGATCTTTGGGGCTGCCGGCTGGATAATCTTCGAGGCGGTGGAGCGGCTTCTGCATCCTCGAGGCATTGATATGCCTGTGTGGGGGGTCATAGTCATGGCAGTTTCGGCGGGAGGGAACCTGCTGGTTTCGCGCCGACTGTTCAAAGTGGCCCGCGAGACAGACTCGGTCGCCTTGGCGGCGGATGGCTGGCATCTACGCACCGATGTGTATACCTCTACAGGGGTGATGGTAGGACTTCTGGTGATGTGGGCGGGGAGCCGCTTCTGGCCCGGGGTTCGCTTGGATTGGATCGATTCCGCCATCGCCATACTTGTTGCGCTACTCATACTAAAGGCGGCCGTGGACTTGGTCCGCGGGGCGGTCCGTGACCTCCTCGACGTCAGTCTGCCGGCGGAAGACGTCCAGTGGATACCGAGCTTTGTGACCAGCAACTGGCCCCAGGTGAGGGGGTTCCACAATCTGCGCAGCCGCAAGGCTGGTCCCACCCGTTTCGTGGACTTCCACGTGGTGGTGGATGACCAGATGTCGGTGAGTGAGGCCCACAGGCTGGGGGATGAGATCGTGGCTGCTTTGAAGGAGCGACTGTCTGACTCACGGGTCAACATTCACATCGAACCGTGTGATTTCCAGTGTCCCCCGAATTGCGAGGCCGGTTGCTCTGTGGACGAGGAGCAAAGAAAAGCAGGAATCCCCAGGGCGGAGAACGAGACCAGGGAGGAGGCGCCCCCGTGGAAGAGAGAGAACTGAAACCGGGCCGGGAGATCATTGAGGCTGCCCTCCAGGCGGGAGCCGCCAGCCTTGACGAGCAGGCGGGCAAGCAGTTTCTTACGGCATACGGCATCGTTGTACCTGCAGGCGAGACCGTGACCGGTGTGGAGGCGGCCGTGCGAACGGCCTCCAATCTCGGTTATCCCGTGGTCATGAAGGGCTCAACCGGCCAGGTGCAGCACAAGACCGATCTAGGTCTCGTGATCCTTCGGGTCATGAACGAGATCGAGGTCCGCGAAGCCTACCGGGCGCTTGAAACCCGGGCTGCCGCCGCAGGGGTGGAGCTCGAGGGCGTGTTGGTCGAGCGCATGGTCAAAGGCCGGCGGGAGTTCATGGTCGGTCTGAGCTACGACCGTCTGTTCGGTCCGGTGGTCCTCTTCGGCTTGGGCGGTATCTACACCGAGGCCCTCAGAGACGTGGCCCTGGCAGTCACCCCGCTATCCGACAAAGACGCGCATGACCTGCTGGATATCATCGAGGCCAGGGCCTTGCTGGGTGCGTTCCGGGGCGAGCCGGAAGTCGACCGGGAGGCCTTGGTCGCAGTGATCATGGCTGTCGCCCGTATGGCCCAAGACCATCCCGAGATCGGGGAGCTCGACATCAATCCCCTGGTCATCGAAAACGGCGCCCCAGTAGCGGTAGACGCGCTCATCGCTGTGGGTTCACCACCCTCTGTCTCCACTCGGCCACCGGCGGATCTTTCGCGGCTTGACCAGCTGTGTGCTCCTCGCAGCGTGGCCGTCATCGGGGCCTCCTCCGACACCAGCAAGTGGGGCGGGATGCTGATCGCCAACCTGGAGTTGGGCGGATTCTCTGGGGCCATCTATCCGGTGAATCCCAAAGGCGGGAGCATTCTGGGTCTTCCCGCCTATACGAGCCTCTCCGAGCTCCCGGAAGCGCCTGATCTTGCCCTGATAGCCGTGCCCGCCTCGGCGGTGGCCCAGGCCCTAGAGGACTGCGGCCGCAAGGGGGTCAAAGCCGTGGTGGTGGTCAGTGCTGGTTTCTCGGAGACGGGGCCGGAAGGGCGCGAGCGAGAGGAGGAGCTGGTACGCATCGCCGAGCGCTACGGGATGGGCCTCGTAGGCCCGAACTGCATGGGAGTGATCAACTCTCACCACAGACTCTACGCCACCGGTTTCCTACTGCTACGTCCGCAGCCGGGGGGAGCCAGCATGGTCTCGCAGTCGGGTAACCTGGGTACCCAGCTCCTTGTGTCTGCGGAGCGCCGCAAGGCTGGGGTGGGCAAGTTCATCGGGGTAGGCAACGAGGCCATGATCGACGCGGTGGACTTCATCAACTACTTGCGCACCGACCCCCAGACCAACACCATCGTCGCCTACATAGAGGGCTTCGACGACGGACGCCGGCTCTTGGAGGTGGCCAAAGCCACCACGTTGGAGAAGCCGGTGGTGGTTCTCCGCGGAGGTATGACCGACTACGGGAAGAAGGCAGCCGCCTCTCACACAGGGGCCCTGACTTCTTCCACTGCTGTGTTCGAGGCGGCCGCGCGGCAGTCGGGGATGGTGGTCTCTACCGACCCTGACGAGTTCATGGATCTCACTTTCGCTTTCTCGTATCTCCCTCTCCCCGCGGGCGCCCGGGTGGCGGTGGCCACCATGGGGGGCGGCTGGGGGGTGCTGGTGTCCGACGAGATAGCCCGTTGTGGCCTGCAGCTGGCTACTCTTTCTCCCCAAGTGGTGGCCGACCTCGATCGCTTACTCCCTCCTTATTGGAGCCGGTCCAACCCCGTGGACCTGGTGGCCACCATCACTCCCGGGGTCCCGGAGGCGGTGGTGGAAACGTTGGTGGGAGCTGCCGAGGTGGACGCCGTTCTGGTCATGGGGCTGGTGGGCTCGCTGAGCGAAAGCAAACGGGTCCAAGCCGAGCTGGCCCGCTTGAAGGAAGGCTTGTCCGGGCAGGCGGAAGCTGCACATGGGCCGGCGAGCGGACGCTTACCGGGCGCGAGTCAAGCATACCGGGGGGATGTCCTCGGAGGGTCGGAGCTTGAGGCGGTGAAGGCCGAAACCGAGCCGGCCCGGGTCGAACCGGAAGAGCCGGAACTGAGCGACCGGGAGATGGCCTTCATCCATCGCCTGACCGAACTGATGGAACACTACTGCAAGCCCGTCCTCACCATCTCCTTCAAGCCCTTGAGCCAGGCAGTGTTCTTCGCTGAAGGCCGGTACGCCAGTCTCGTGCTGCCTTCGCCGCTCAGAGCCGTCCGGGTGCTGGCGAAGATGGCCGATTACAGCCGCTATCTGCAGGCCAATGGCCGCAGTCTGCGCTGCTAAGGGCAGGGGTTCACTCGAACAGGGCGATATCGCCGGAGCGCTTCAACTGCATACCGAGCGCGGAGCTGAAGCGGGCCAAGCGATCGAGGATGACGTCGGCTTCCCGGCCATGGACGGGAGCCGGGATCCCCCATGGGTCACTCAGATAGACAGGGATGATCTTGCCGCTGGGGGGGCCGTCTTGCCGGAGGGTCACCTGCAGCACGAAGGCTTCTCCGGTGACTCGTTTGTAGTGATCGAAGACGAAGTCTCCCAGGCTGTAGGCGATGAGCTTGTTCTTGTACACCTCAAGTCCCTGGATGACATGGGGATGGTGACCGAGCACGAGGTCGGCACCCGCGTCTATGACCTTATGAGCCAGGGCTTTCTGTCCCGCGTTGGCTACGCCCTCGTATTCGGTTCCCCAATGGAAGCTGACGATGACGTAGTCGGCCTTCTCGGCCGCCGACTGCACGGCGGCTATCACGCGGGCCTGGTCCGAGGTGGTAGCCACTCCGGGCCGATCGCTGCCAGCGGGGAAGCCACTAGGAATGATGCCCGTGAAGGCGAGCACTGCCACGGTGCCCGCCGGCGTCTCAAGGAGAGCCGGGCTGCGGGCCTCGCTGGCATCGGCACCGGCGCCGGCCCACTTGACACCCACGGCTTCCAGGCGGACGAAGGTGTCAAGCAGGGCCGCCGCTCCATAGTCCCGGGCGTGGTTGTTGGCCAGGCTCACCACGTCTAGACCGGCGTAGGCAAGGCCGGCGGCCAAAGCGGTGCGGCTGCGGAAAGTGAATTCCTTGCCCGGCACCGGAGAGCCCTTGTCGGAGATGGGACTCTCAAGGTTGACAAAAGCCAGATGGGCGTCCTCGAGGTACGGTTTCACCTTAGCAAAGACAGCTTCCCCGCCGTGCTTGTCGATGTACTTGCCGACGTTTCTGTCCCCGTGCACGTCGCCGCCTGCGGCGATAGTGAGCGCGGGTGGTTCAGTGGTGGTCGTCGAGGAGGTCGTCGAGGAACTGGGGGAGGAAGAAGTCGAAGTGGAGCCGTTCTCCAAGGTAGTGACAGTGGTGGGTGGCTCGCCGGTGACGGTCAGGGAGGAAGTGGTACTGCTGTTGTTGAAAGATCCGGTGGGCGAGAGGCTGGAGGGGGGCGACGAAGACCCGGCTGTGCCTTCGAGAACGCCGGTGAAGTAGACGGCGGCCAGCACGGCCGCTAGTAACCACACCCCCAACCCGGAGATGATCCAGCGGCGCTGGCTACGACGGCTCCTGGTAGTTCTCCGCTCGGGGTTCATGGCCATGAGTATAATGGACGAATGCGTCCGGTACGGAAAGGCGATAGAGGAAAACAGGTCGTTGACATCCAGACTCGTCTGGCCGCGCTGGGGTATTTCCTGGGACGTGAGGGGGCTGATGGTCTGTTCGGGCCCCACACTGAGGTAGCCATCCGCACTTTTCAGCAACGGCGGTTGCTATGTGCGCACGGCGTTGTCGACGAGAATACCTGGATGGAGCTGGTAGAAGCTGGCTACAGACCAGGAGACCGGCTGCTCTACCTGCGTATCCCTTATCTGCGGGGAGACGACGTGCTCTATCTCCAGCGTCGGTTGGGGGAGTTGGGATTCGATTGCGGGCCGGTGGACGGCATATTCTCCCCCGCGGTGGAAGCGGCCGTCCTTGACTTTCAAAGGAACGTGGGCCTTAGTGTCGACGGGATCGTCGGCGAGACCACTCTGGAATGCTTGCGCCGACTCCAGAAAGTGGGAGACGAGGTGCGGGCAGCCAACATCCCCGACCGCATGAACGGTTACATGGGACGTCGGGAGATCTCCGGGCTCAAGGTCAGCCTCGACCCGGCTCACGGGGGTCGGGACAAGGGTCATGTGGGACCGGGGGGCCTGCTCGAAAAGGACGTGAATCTGGCTTTGGCCAGGGCGGTCGCTGCCGCTCTGCGGGCGGAAGGGGCAGAAGCCTACCTGCTCCATGAGGGCGACCCCCCCCGGTCACTCTATGAGCGCCTGGAGCTCGCGAACGGCTGGGAGCCGGACATCCACCTCTCCATACACCACGCCTGGCATTCCAGTCCCAAAGCACAAGGGGTGGCCGCTTTCTACTTTGCCAACAACTTCTATGAGTCTCGCTCTGGCAAGCGGCTCGCGGGTTACCTGGTCGATGCTCTGTGTTCGGCCCTTGGCCGGGTCGATCTGCACAAGCACGGTCGCAACTATGCCTGCCTGCGCGAGGTGAAACCTCTTTCGGTGATGGTGGAACCCGGTTTCTTGAGCCACCCCGAGGAAGGTCCCACCCTGGCCGAGCCCGCGGTCATCGAGAAAGAGGCGCGGGCGATCGTGGCTGGTATCCAAGCCTACCTGGAAAGGGTTTGAGCCGGTTTGCGGGAGGGCGGGAAGGGGCTCTCGGACCGCGAGAAGGGGCCGGCTGATTGCCTCCCACGAAGGAGAATGGTATAGTCCAGCGAAAGTCAAGCTGAACGGCACTCTTGCTGTTGCCCGGAAAGCGATCAGGAGGCACCGATCATCACCGGCATGTCAGGCGGAATCGGGCGTCGTTTCATCCCCCTAGTCCTCATTCTTGTCGTCGTGGGCGTGGCTTTGGCCGTGACACGGGTGGCTCTGGCCGAGCCCGCCGCTATCACCCAGGCCAAGAACGAAGCGCAGGCTCTGCGTGAGCTGATAGATGAACTCGACGCGGCTCTGGAAGAGGCCAACGAGGACTATAACTACGCTACTGCTAAGTTGGCGGAGACGGTCGCGGCGGCTGAGCGCACGGCCAAGAAACTAAGCCAAGCCGAGGCCGACCTGAAGGAGGCCCAGGAGCGCTTCAACCGCCGGGTCGTCGAGATCTACAAGAGCGGACAGGTGGGAGTGCTCGACACTCTCCTGGGGGCCTCCTCGTTCTCGGACCTGGTCAATCGCTTCGAGTTTCTCACGCGCCTTAGCAAGCAGGACGCCGAACTTATCACCCAGATCAGCGACTACCGGGAAGAGGTAGCGGCTCGCAAGGCGGAACTCGACAGGCAGGTCGTCGAGCAACGCCAGCTCAAGGCTGATGCGGCCGCCGCCAAGGAGAAGCTGGCGGCCCGGCTTGCTGCGAAGGAAAAAGCGCTCAAGGGCAAGGAAGCGTTGATCGCCCAGCTGGAGAAAGAGGAGGCGGAGCGTCAGGCGGCGTTGGCTGCGGCCGCTAGGAAGGCCGCCGAAGAGGCGGTCCGCAAGGCCCGAGAGGAGGCGGCAGCGCGGGCGCGGGCGGCGACCAGCACCACTACCACCGTCAAGCGCACGACCACCACCAGCGGCGCCACCACTACCACGGCCAAGACTACCACTACGACAGCAAAGATCACCACCACTACGGCAAAAACGACGACCACCACGACGGAATCAACCACCACGACCGAAGATCAGGGAGGCTCGGATCCTCCCGCTGACGATGAGGGCTCCTCGTCCAACGACAGTGGGGTCACCGGAGCCGATGTGGTGGAGTATGCGCTGAAGTTCCTGGGCACGCGGTACGTCTGGGGCGGTTATAGCCCCAGCGGTTTCGACTGCTCAGGATTCACCAAGTATGTCTACGCCCATTTCGACATCTACCTGCCCCACTCCAGCCGGTTGCAGTACGGGTACGGCATCGCCGTATCTCGCAGCAATCTCAAGATGGGCGATCTGCTGTTCTTCTACAGCCCCATCAGCCATGTGGCCATATACATCGGGAACGGCAAGATGGTGCATGCTGCCGGAACCGGCAAGGGAGTGCGCATAGACTACATCTACAGCTCGTATGTGGGCGCACGCCGTCTCATCTACTAAGATGGACGGGGCGCGCCCCCAGTGCGCCAGCATCCCAACAATCGGTGTGAAGGGTACGGTATGAGCATCCCCGTGGTCTTTTATGATCCTCGCTATCTGGACCATGACACAGGTCAACACGTGGAGAACAAGCAGCGTCTGCTGGCTGCGGCGGAAGCCATCGATAGGAGCGACCTGGAAGTGGAGTGGGCGGCTCCTGCGCCGGCGCCGGAGGCGGCTGTCGCGCGCATCCACGAGCCGGCTTATATCGGCTCGGTTCGCCGGCTTGCGGCCGAAGGCGGAGGATGGTTGGACTGGGATACGGCAGTCTCGCCCCGGTCGTATGAGGTCGCCCTGCTGGCCGCGGGAGCGGGACTCGCCGCTGTCGACCGTACGCTGGAGACCGGGCAGCCCGCCTTCTTACTGGTCCGGCCCCCTGGTCATCACGCCATGCCTGCTCGAGGCATGGGTTTCTGTCTCTTCAACAACATCGCTATCGCCGCCGCCTACGCTAGGGAAGAGAAGGGTATCGAGCGGGTCCTCATCGTCGATTGGGATGTTCACCATGGTAATGGCACGCAGGCCGCTTTCGTAGCGGACCCCACTGTGCTTTTCTTAAGTTCCCACCAGGCCGGCCACTATCCGGGGACCGGGCGAGCTCGGGAGGTGGGTACGGGGGCGGGGGCGGGCTACACCGTCAACGTCCCCCTACAGCCCGGAGACGGCGACGGAGCTGTGCGCCTGATTTTCGAATGGCTGGTAGAACCCCTGGGACGTGCTTTCCAGCCCCAGCTGATCTTGGTGTCGGCGGGCTATGATGCTCAAGCCGGGGACCCCCTCGGAGGACTGCGCTTTTCGCAGTCGGCCTACCAGTGGATGGCTGGTCGTCTCACTATCTTGGCAGAGGAACTGGGCGCCGCGGGCCCTCTGTGTTTTCTGGAAGGTGGCTACCGTCCGGACCTGATGGCCCAGTCCATTCTGGCCACTCTGCGGGGCCTGCGAGGCGAGCTCCCCGAGTTTCCTGTTGTGCCCCTGCCGGACGAAGAGGCTGACGTGCGAGAGACCCTAGAGGAGCTCCGACCGTTCTGGAGGGGCGTGCTCTAGCCGGCACTGACTGGGCCTTTCGGCTGCGGTGACCTGTCTAAACGGCTATCGGCCGCGGTGACCTGGCCAAGGCGACGGTCCCCGGACGGCCGGGGGAGCGCGATGGTCGTCCAGCTACCGGGGTTGGGATGCCCCTCAGGGGCCCGGAGCGGAGGGCGACGGCTCAAGCCGGACGCGGTTTTCTCCGAAGAATAGGAAGTAGTCACACGGTCGCCGGTCAAGAGTGTCTGAGCAGGGCAAAGCCTGGGGAAGAGACCGGCTTGACCTGGAGGAGCGGATGAGGAGTATCGACGAGCTCTTGATGTTGGTAAGAGATGCGGGGGCTTCGGACCTTCACCTGAAGGTGGGGAGTCCGCCTGTTATCCGCATCGATGGCGAGCTGACTGAGCTGCCCGGTCCGCCCCTCACCCCGGAGGACACCAAGGACTACGCCGCCTCCCTCATGAGCGAGAAGCAGATACGACGCTTCGCGGAGACCAACGAGATCGATTTTGCCTACAACGCCCCCAGCATCGGCCGCTATCGCGTGAACGTCTTTCGCCAACGGGGGACTATCTCCATAGCCATGCGGCAGGTGGTGACCCGGGTGCCGGACTTTGCCGAGTTGAATCTGCCGCCCGTGGTCCAGAAGTTGGCGCTGGAGCCGCGGGGCATGGTGCTGGTGACGGGGACCACGGGGTCGGGCAAGACCACGACGCTCGCCGCCATGATCGACTACATCAATCACAACTTGCGCAAGCACGTGGTCACCATCGAGGACCCCATAGAGATCATGCACAAGGACATCAAGTGCATCATCAACCAGCGCGAGATCGGCCTCGACACCGAGAACTACGCCAGCGCTCTGCGTCACGTGTTGCGTCAAGACCCCGACATCATCCTCATCGGCGAGATGCGGGACCAAGAGACTGTGCGCACGGCCCTGACGGCTGCCCAGACCGGACACTTCGTGCTCAGTACGCTGCATACTATCGACGTAGCCGAGACGGTCAACCGCATCATAGATTTCTTCCCGCTGTATCAGCAGAAACAAGTGCGCATCATGTTGGCCGGCTCCTTGCGCGGGATCATTTCCCAGCGTCTGCTGCAGCGGGCCGACGGCAAGGGCCGGGTCCCTGCGGTGGAGGTCATGGTGATGACCGGACGAATCCGCGACATGATCCTTGATCCGGGGCAGACCCACAACATCCGGGTGGCCCTCCAAGAGGGTGAGTTCTACGGGATGCAGACCTTCGATCAGAGTCTGGTGGGCCTCTATGAGCGCGGTCTGGTCACTTTGGCCGATGCGCAGCTAGCCGCCAGCAATCCGCACGATTTCCGGCTCATGCTCCAGGCGCGGGGGCACGAGATACCAGTCATAGAGTACGAGGTGAGACCGTAGGCCCTTAGGCCGAGCGGTCCTTACGTTCGCGGTCGCTTTCCCGTCGTGCGCGCGACTGTCTCGGGCCCACCTTGAGGGCCGGTCGCGGTCGTTCTTTGGGCCGGAAGCCGATCAGCCAGTTGATCAGTCCACATAGGAAAGACACCAGGGCGGCGGCAAGGAGTACCCAGGAGAAATGGCTGGTGGTGATCCCGCCTCCTGCCCACACGAAGACGTGTAAGAAGAGGAAATTGGTGAGCACGGTGAGAGCGGTGATCACGGTGGCCTGAAAACGCCTGCTTCTGGCTTTGTAGAGGGGTTTGATGAAACTGTTCCCGAAGCCCAGGAAGACAGCGGAGAGTATGGCCGGGTAAGCGGCTGCCAGATGGAAACGGAACGCAAGGACTGAATCCAAGAGGTAGAGAGCCAAGTAGATAGCCAGCCCGTTGGCTATCCAGCGGACCAAGAACTTCATGAGGCGGCCTCGCCGTGTGGCAAGTCGCTCGCCGGGCCCTCACCGGGGGGCGAGTCCCCTGTTGCGCCCTCACCATGCGCCCGGCTCTCGGGGGAGGCATAGCGCCGTGCCAAGAAGGTGGCCGTCTCTTTGACCCTTTCCCGCACGGGAAGGGGATGCTCCACCACCGCCTGTCCCAGGAAACGCAGAGTGAACTTGACCAACCAAGCTTCCTCCGCATAGGGGACACGAGCGCGCAAGTGACCGTCGGCCAGGCGAGCGTATGAGATTCCCTCCTCCCCCAGATATCGGGACCAGCGGGGATCAAACTTCACCTCGGCCCACCGGGTCGATTGGTCGGGTAAGAAAGCCCGACCGCCTCGCCGGGAGGTAAGGTCTATCTCAGCACGCCGGGAAAAGGACTGGCCGGTGAGAGTGACCGAGCGGATGCGCTCGAGCTTGAAAGTCCGCTCCGACTGGGCGCTCAAGCAGTAGGCTTCCAGGTACCAGCCGTCCGGATTGCGGAAGAGAAGGTAAGGCTCCACTTGGCGTCGAGTGAGCTCTCCGCGAGCCGCTGCGTAGTATTCGATCTCCACCACGCGCTGCTCTTGGATGGCCTGGCTCAGGCAGGTGAGCAGAGAGCGATCGTCGGGCAGGACGTCGTCGACCAAGACTGAAGCCGGGCTTTCCAGCGGACCGACCAAAGCCTCTATCTTCTCGCGCACTGCAGCGAGCGACTCCAGGCCCGGCCCTCCCACTCCGGCTCCTACCAGATCCAGGGCCAACAACAGTGAGCGAGCCATGAGTGGTGAAAGCCTAGCCGGCCGCACGAAAGCATCGGCCATGACATCGGGGACGACCTCCACGCCTTCCTCCTTGGCCTCGGCATAGAGGGCGTAGGTCCCCCCGCCGAAGTTGACCAGGTTGAGAAGCGCCAGATCTTGCTCCACCTCCCGGCGCACGAGTCCCAAGTCCTTCTCCAGCTCCGTCCAGGAGACAAGATAAGCCTCACTTTGCTCTGCTCCCCTCTGCCGCAGCAGGTAGTGCAAGAGAGTGATTGTGCGTGCCAGTCTCTCCGGTGGGATCGGCTCCACACTCTCCCTCCTCCTTCTTGAAGCGAATCCCCTGCGTGGGCTCTCCTGCGGTTCCTGGGCGGCGGCGACGGCTTGGGGCTCTCCAGTGTGCGCGTCGGCCAGCTCCCGAAGGAGTTGCAGCAATCTATCGCGGAGCTCAGGCGGAGCCAAGAGCTCTCCGCAGGAGCCGAGCCCTACCACCCAGGAAAGAAGCATCTCCTCGTCTGCGTAGGGGACCACGAAGTCCGAGCAGCCGGTCTCGCTCGTATCGAGCACCTGGACATGGGGGGCGAAACGCTCCACCAACCAAGCCAGGTCCTCGCTCACCCTTACGGTGGCCTGCCCCTTGACCGCCCCCAGAAGCCAGGGCGGGCGGGCGGTGTAGAACGCTGGATCGTAACCAGGAGGAAGGGAGAAATCCTTGGTCCTCTCGGTGGCGAAGCGAACGGGGCCCTTGATGCGGGTGACGCGGAAGGTGCGGATGGCGTCACGATCGTGATCGTGGCCTACCACGTACCAGTGGCCCTGGGTCAGGAAGAGACTGTAAGGATCCAACGTGCGTTCGCGGTAGGCGGCGGATTCCGGCCCTGTGGGGTAAAGGAAACGCACGGTCTTCTTGCGGCTCACGGCCTCCTGGAGCTGAGCCAATTGAGTCCCCGCGCGTAGGGCGTCCTCGTCGGGAGCGAGGGCGACAGGAAGCTCGTCGAGGTCATCAAAGAGACGGTCGCGCACGCCCTGGAAGATGGCGGTCAAGGCCAACCGGAGCGGACGGGCATAGGCGAAGCGCCCATCCAAGGCGGCCAGGGCCACTGCCAGAGCCTGCAGTTCGGAGGGCGTGAACTCCACCTGGGGCAGGCGGAAGTCCTCCTCGGTGAGGAGGAAGCCTTGGTCTTCCCTGTCGGCCGTGCCTTCCTGGTCCGAAACCACCCGTATGTCGATACCAATGCGGGCGAGATCAGTGCGGTCGGCGTAGAAACGGCGGGTGAAGGTCTCGTCACTCATGTCGGCGTAGCCTTCGACCCACTCTCTGATCTCGTGGGCGGTGCGAGGCCGCGGCTTGCTGAGCAAGAAAGCTACCAGCGAAAGCTGGCGGACCAGTTTTTCTTCCTCCCGGCGCATGGACTTAAGACTAGCGCACATTCCTGTCCGCGTGGCTCTTTACAATGGATTACATGGAAGCAGCCAGGGACAGGACGAGTGCGGATGCGGGCCTCACTCTGCTCGTGGGACCACCCAACGCGGGCAAGCTGGGGCGTGTGCTGCAATGGTGGAAGGCGCGAGAAGCCGCTCAACCCCTGGTAGTGGTGCCTAGCCTGCCCGACGCGCACGCCATCACTCTAGATCTGGTGGAGCGCTTTGGGACTCTGTGGGGAGAGCTGCCTGTGGTCACGTTCGCCGGCTTGCTCAGCCTTGTTGTGGGGCAACGCCTTCCGGGGGCGTCGGCTCTCGTAGGTTCACTCCTTGTCAGCCACCTGCTTGAGGTGGTGCCGTTGCGGTCTTCGCAGCTTCGCGGGGGCGGGGTAGGCAAGGTGCAGGCGGTCCGGGCCTTCCTAGACCGCCTGAGCGAGAGTGGCCGCTCGCCCGAAGAGCTGACACGCGCCCTCGAGCGCTGGGAGCAGGCAGACGGGGCTTGCCAGGAGTTGGCCGACGATCTGAAGCGGCTCCTTCTTGAATACCGCAAGTTGCAGACCGCGCTGGGATTCGGCGATGTCTGGAGTGCGCTGGAGAGGGGGATGGAGGCGGCCGCCGCTTGGCGGCGGCCGCTCGCGGTCTACGGTTTCACGTCGTTCACTCCTTGGCAGCGGCAGCTGCTTGCTGCTTTGGCGGAGAGGGTGGAAGTCCTGCTCACGCTTTCTTACGACGCTTCCCGCCCCGTCAACCTGGTGAGCGGGGCGGAGTACGAGCGCTGGGCGGACATGGCCCGGGCGGTCGCGACCCTGACTTCCCGCAGCCCCGCCTATTCCTCCCCTTCTCTAGCCTATCTGGAGGCGAACTTCCTGGAAGAAAAGGCCGAATCCGGCCCTAAGCCCATGGGCGACGAACTACAGGGTGTCCGTTTCTTGCTGGCCTCGGGGCGTCGAAACGAAGCCGAGCTCGCGGCCATGCAGGTGGCGGAACTTCTGCGCAGGGGTTTTCGACCTGGGGACATCGCGGTGGTGGTGCGGCGCCTCGAACCTTGGCGCAGGCTCCTTGCCGAGGTGTTTGCTTCCTGCGGCCTTCCGTATCAGATGGATGAGCACAGTCTTCTCCGGGAGACTGGTCTAGGCCACGCCTTCCTCTCTGGTCTCCGCGGTCTGCTCGAAGACGACCCCGGGCGACTGCTTGCCTACTTCAGGAGTCCTTACAGCGGACTCTCGTATGACGAAGGCGCGGAGATCGAAAGGCGGTATCGGCGGGGCCTCGACAAGAAGCCGGCGAGGCTCCTGGAAACGGCCGAAGCCATACGCCCAGGGGCGCTCAGACCTCTGCAAAGGGTCTTGACTGGTGACTCAGCCACGGTCGGTCTTGATTTCCGCGGAGCTAGGCAGTTGGCTGAGGAGATGTTCCTGGCGGCGGCAAGCCAGGCGGCTGTGGGGAGTGAGGAGCTCGCTGCAGACGCTCGGGCTCTCCGCTCTCTGGCCAGCGCGCTGGAACAAGTGGAAACCTTGGCCGGCCTTGTCTCCTCTTCCACGCCTTCCTCCGCCTGGTCGCCGGCCTCGCTGCTTGAGCGTCTAGGCGAAGTCCCGGTGTGGACGACCAACCTGGGCAGTCAAAGGGCCGTGCAGATCCTGAGCGTGCAACGAGCTCGTGCCCGCCGCTTCCCAGCCATGATTGTGCTGGGCCTGGTCGAAGGGGAGTTTCCTGGGCGGTCCGATACCCCGTCGCTACTTTCGTCTGAGCAGCGGAGCTCGTTCAACGCGGCCTCCTCAGGCCTCTTGGTCGAGGAGCGCGAAGACGAGACGGCCCTGTTCCTAGCCGCCATCTCTCGGGCCTGGCAGGTGCTTTTCTTGAGCGCACGGGATGCGGAGGACGACGGGACGGCTGTCTATCCTTCGTACTTCTGGACGCGGGCCAAGCAGGTCCTCGGGGTCGGTGACGAGCAGCAGGTGCGCCGCAGCCTGTCCGACCTGGTGTTTCCGGCCGCCGCAGCCCCTTCTCTTCGCCACTATCGGCGGGCAATGGTGGCGGCTCAGACAGCGCCGAGGCCGGACTCTGGGGCGCCAGTCCGGGCTGGCGGACGCAGGCGGGAGGCCGTGCGGCTGCCCCGTCTTTCTTGTCCTGAGGTACTTGCCGAGCTAAGCCAAGCCACTGTTTTCAGTCCCTCTGCGCTGGAGACCTACCTCAGCTGTCCTTTCCGATGGTTCTTGGAGAGGGTGGTGGGCGCGGAAAGGCTGGAAACCGCCCTTGACAATCGCCTGGTCGGCCAGTTGCTGCATGATGTGCTGGCGGACCTCTATCGCTCCTTGGGAGAGAGGGGCCTGCTTCCCCTCACCAAGGACCGCCTCGAAGAGGCCGAGGAGGTGGCTGCCTGGGCGGTCGAGCGGGCCGTCAGAGACGAAGGCTACGCGTTGGAGCCTGCCGACGAGCGACTGGTCAGCTTCCGCCTCCAAGAGATGGTACGCAAGCTCTTCAGGCTGGAGATCGAGATGAAAGGTCGCCTGGTCCCCGAGGCCAGCGAATGGGAGGTGGGCGGAGTAGAGGGAGTCGACATCGGGGGTCTGCGGATCAGGGGTCGTATCGACCGCGTGGACCGATTGGCCGATGGCGACGGGCTGTTTGTCTGGGACTTCAAGGCTGGCAAGGCTCCCGGCTCCAGCGAGTTCGGCACCGAGGAGGCGTTGCAGGTGCCCCTCTACCTTCTGGCTTTGGCTGCGGTAGAGCCGGAACGTCCTCTTGTAGGCGGAGGCTACATATCGGTGAAGGAAGGAAAAGATGGCGGGCGGGTAGGAAAAGTGAGGAAAGACTTCGGGGGGCTCGCGGGACCCGAACTTAAGGGCCTTGCGGCTGTTGATGACGAGGAGTGGACGGTGCTGCTCGAACGGGCCCGCAACCTGGCGGCGCAAGCAGCGTCCGGTATGCGGGAAGGAGTGATCGCCCCCGATTTCAGTAAGGAATGCCCAACCTGGTGCTCGCTGGGAAGGGTATGTCGCCTTCGGCAGGGAGCAAGGCGGCGATGAAGGCTTGGCTTGACCGGCTGGGCTTGTCCGAGGAGCAGGCGGTTGCTCTGCGTGACCATTCGCCTCGCCTGCTGGTTGCCGCTGGCGCTGGGAGCGGCAAGACCCGACTGCTCGTGGCCTTCTTTCTGCAGGCGTTATTGGAGGCTGAACTTCCTATGGAGAAGGTGGTAGCCGTGACCTTCACCCGCAAGGCGGGGGCGGAGATGGCCGTGCGCATCCGGGCTGCGTTGGAAGATCTGGGCTGTCCCGCGCTGGCTCGTGCGCTCGACTCCGCTGTCATCGGGACCATCCATGGTCTTTGCCACCGCATTCTGCGGGACCAGGCTCTGGCTGCGGGAGTGGAGCCCGGCTTCGGGGTACTGGAGAGTGAGGCGGCCAAGCTGGTCAAAGACCAGCTATCCCGTCAGGCTTGGGCCGAGGCGGTGGAGGCTGCCGCAGAGGACGAGCTTCGGGTGTTTGCCGCCAGGGGGGACGCCTTCCGCAAGGAAATGGTCGGGCTGTACGACCGCCTGCGTGGCCTAGGATTCGTGTTTCCCCAGGTGGTGATAGAGCCCGACGGTTCTTGCGGCGGTTCCGGCGTGTCCGGTGACGGTGAGGCTCGGCCGAGCGACGGCGATGCCGAGTCGACTCTCCAGGAGCTTATCGAGCGGGGCCAGGAGCTACTCGCCAAGGCCCGGGATCAGCGCAAACCATCCGAGACCCTGTCGGACAACTGCCAGAAGGTCGAACAGTCCTTGAACTACTTCCAGCGAGTGACTGCGGGCCAGGAGCTCGAGGCGTTGGAAGCGAGTAAGGACTTCTTCCTGTCGCAAAACGTGTCCGCAGATCTCAAGCCGGCAGTGGAGACCTTCAACCAAGCGCTTACTGCTCATCGTAACGCTCTGGCCCAGGTCCCTCTCCGTGCGCTGGTCCGGGCCATGAACCTGCTGCTCACCTCTTTCCATCGCCTCTACCGAGAGTTCAAACAGGCGCGTGGTGTACTCGATTTCGCCGATCTTGAGCTCTACACCAAAGCGCTCTTGGCCAGCCGAGCAGCCTCGGAGGCGACGCCGCCCCTTTTCGAAGGGGCCTGGGTGCTTGTCGACGAGTTCCAGGACACCAACGAGCTCCAATGCTCCATCCTCGAGAGATCGGAAGCGGCCCGGTTGATAATGGTGGGCGATGAGCGTCAGAGCATCTATCGCTTCCGAGGGGCGGACGTCGAGGTCTTTCGTCGCCGCCTCGAGAGCATGCAGCAGGGCCTCCATCAGCTCAATATCAACTTCCGGAGCCGGGGGGAGGTGCTGGCATTCGTCGATAGGCTCTTCGCTCACCATGAGTTCTTCGGGGCAGAGATGAGGCCGATGACGGCATGGCGGGACCTTGGCCCGGCCGCTTCACAAACGGCTTCTTGCTCGGTGTGGCCACCAGTGCAGATTTACCTCGTGGAGCGTTCTGCGCGGACTCAAGGCGCGGAAGGAGAAAAGAGCTCGACCTCCTACCAGGAGGCGGAGGCCGCCGTCGTGGCGCAAGTGGTCGGACGCCTGCTGCATGAGGACGGGTTGTCCCCGGCTGACGTCGCTCTTCTTCTGCCCGCCATGAGTCAGGTCGAAGCCTACGAGGAAGCCCTGTCGGCCGAAGGTATCGAGGTCTATGTCGTCCGGGGCAAGGGTTACTTCTCCCGCGAGGAGGTCTACGACGTAGGTGGCCTGCTCAAGCTACTCGTGAATCCCCATGACGACGTGGCCTTCTGCACGGTGGCTCGCTCTCCGCTCGTGGAAATGTCCGACGACGCCCTCTATCTGCTTGGGCGAAGGGCCAAGCAGGTCGACGCTCCGTCTCTGTGGGCGGCGCTTGCAGAAGGGGGCGAAGAGGTGCTTCCTGTGGCTGATCGGGGGGCCGCCTCACTTCTACGCGAGCGCCTGGGAGCCCTGCGGAAATGGGTGGGCAGGCCGGGGCTCTCCCGATTGATCGACGAGGCGGTCAGCCTGTTCGAGTACGACCTGCATCTACTAGGCCGGGAGGATGGCAAGCGGCGCTACGCCAACGTGAGGAAGCTCATGAGGATGGCCGCCAGCTTCGAGGAGTTGAACGGGCCCGACCTGGCCGGGTTCGTGGAGCTTCTGGAAGACATGGAGGAGTTGGGCGACGACGAGGGGAGTGCCCCCAGCCTGTCTGAGAACGAGCAGGTGCTTCGGATCATGACTGTTCACCAGGCCAAAGGGCTGGAATTCCCGGTGGTGGTGCTGGCCGGTCTGGGTGGAGAGCTGAGTAAAGATTCTCGTCCTGACATCGTGGTCGGCCAAGACGGGCGCATGGGGGTCTTTCTCCGACATTCCAAACGGAAGACCTACGAGGATGACGATTTCTGTGCCGGGCCGGCCGCGGCTATCTGGAAGGAGCAGGGGGGCCTGGACGAGCAAGAGGCCCTGCGGCTTCTCTATGTAGCGATGACTCGGGCCCAGGACGCGCTCATCTTGGTGGGGGCGCTGCCGAAGGCGGGCTCCAAGGAGGACCGGTGGATAGGTCGCATCCTAAAGGGTCTTGACCTCGAGGCCGAGCCCGTCCCGGGAGAGACAGTGCAGGTGCCGGGGCTTGAAGCCACGGTGACGAAGGCAGTGCCCGAGGAGAGGTCGACCCGTCCGCAGGGCGAGGTGAGCGTGGCTGGCGCGTCGGCCCCCCGACCGCCGCTCTCCCCTGCGCATCTCTCGGGGTCCGCCGACGAGGAAGCGGGTCCGAGCAGAGGCCTCTCGGCGGGTGTGCCCGAAACCGAGGCGCCCGGGGTCCTTGTGTTGCCGCGGACGACCGGCGGCCTCAGGCGCTTGAGCTTCTCGGCGCTCGCCCTCTATCGCGAATGCCCGCGGCGCTTCTACTGGGAGCGGGTGCTAGGCCTAGGGCCACTCTCTGCTGGCAGACCAGAGGAGGGTCTGCAGGCCGGGAGTGCCGAGTCTACCAGTCTTGCTGGAGGCGGCGACAAGGCTGGCCAGTCTGCCGGCGGAGAGCCAGAGCTATCCCCGTCGGAGGATTGGCCCGACCTGGTAGTGGACGGGGCAGAAGCCGCCTCCGGGCGCGACGTCGGGTTGCTGGTCCATGGCCTCCTTGAGGTTCTTGACCTACAGGGGCCCGCACCTGCATCTGACCGGAGCGAGCTGGCCGCTCTGGCTGAGGCGATCGCACAAGAACGAGGCCTGGTCATCGGTCGCGAGGCCCAGGAGCGCGCCATCCGTCTGGCCGCGGACTTCTGGCGGTCACCCGTGCGGGCGGACCTGGTCCGGGCGGGGGAGGAGACTGTGCGGCGCGAGTTGCCGTTTGCCTGCCAGGAACAGGGCATGCTCCTTACGGGAGTATACGACCTCACTTGGGAGGAGCCAGGGGAAATCCGTCGCATCGTCGACTACAAGACCAACGCGCTCGGCGGTCGAGCGCCCGCTGAGGCCGTGGAGCCCTATCGACTGCAGGCTGAGGTCTACGGCTTGGCCGCGCTGCGAGGAGGAGCTCGGCGAGTCCGCCTGGACTTCGTGTTCCTGGAAAAACCGGAGGAGCCCGTCACTTTCGAGTGTGCCGCGGCTGACGAAGCGCGGCTTGCCGAGTCGGTTCGCGCGCTACTAGCTGGGATCCAAGCTGGTCAGTTCCCGGCTGTGCGGGGCACGCACTGCCCCTCTTGTGTAGTGAGTCGGGTCTGCGCGGCTAGCAGCGACCGGGTATAACGACACCCTCGCCATGGTATACAATAGGCCGCCGTCCTCGATAGGCCGCGGTCTGTGATGGGGCCCGTCCTGGGCAGGGCCGTCGTGAGCAGTGGTGTGAAATGACGGGGTGTAGCGCAGCCTGGTAGCGCGCATCGTTCGGGACGATGAGGTCCCGGGTTCAAATCCCGGCACCCCGACCTCTGGTTTTGTGTCCGACTTGGCTGGATGCGCCTTTTCGCCTTCTCCCGATTGCTGTTTTCCGAGTCGCTGCCTTTCCGGTCCCTGCTGTCGAGGTCGCTGCCTTGCCGGTGACTGCGCTGCGGGTCTCTCCGGCGGTTGGCTCTACGACCGAGTCGTCCGCGGCTGGCCCGGCGTGCCTAAAGCAAGGGCAGGTCACGCAGACTTGGGGCAGGGCGACGCAGCCCTGGACGACAGGGCGACGCGCTCCTTGCTAAAGAAGGCCTTGCTGAATGTAGATGATCAGCAGGATATGTTTGCCGCCTTCGTCGGGCAGGGTGGTCGTGGTGGCCTGACCGCCACCTTCGGAGCCGCCGGCCTCCGGGGCCAAGGTGGAGGTGGTGAAGTTGAAGCCCCAGGTCGCGGGTTGGGGGGCGCGCGAAGCTTCCAAGACGGGGAACCGCGCCTTGGCGGCTAGGAGCCGGGCGACGCGGTCGCCGGCCAGCTCGGGTGGATCGAACGTCAGCATGACAGAGAGGCCGAGGGAAGTGCCGATGGAGCGGACGAGGTCTACCAGTTCTTCGCAGTCGATGCGAGGCACATAGGCAGCGTAGGTGGGGCCATCCAGCCAGAGCTCCCTGTCAAGGGGCTCCAAGCCTGAGAACTGAGCAAGCTGCCCCTCTACCTCAGCGGCCTGCTCCGCCCTCACCGCGGTCTGTTCGCCGTCGGTATCGCTGACCTCAGGCAGGAACACCACGTAGGCGGGGGACTCCGCTGTCTCCAGGCCTTTGATCATCTGCTTGCGCTCGGTGGTGCCAGCCACCGTGGTGGCGGTGGCCGTGGTGGGCGCGGTGGAGGTGGCGGTGGTGGAAGCTCCGACCCGGGTGGTGGTCTCGGTGTCGGGAGCAAGCCCGGTCGCCGGAGCGGCGAGTTGGTTCACGTCGCCTTGGTCTGGAGAGCCTTCGGGAGCGCCGGTCTCGAGCGAAGCCGAGCTGTAGGTGCGGGCATCTTCTGCGACGGGGACGGCTCCTTGCAGGCCCGAGCGCACGACTCCGTAGCCAATGACGGCTGCAAGCAGGGCGACTACAGCTACGCTCACCGGTATCCAGGGGCGAAGCCGAGCGAAGAGACGCGAGGACCAGGAAGGTCCTGGACGCCCGCTTTCCGCGAAGACGGGGACGGTTCCCGGTGAGGGGAACACGAATTCCCCGAGAACCCGGTACTCCAGGTCTTCAGGCGGCGGGTAGAGAGGGGCGTTCTGCAGGAGGTGGGTGACTCGGTGCTGTTCGGTCAGACGGCGAGTGCAATCGGGGCAGACCGCCAGGTGGCGTTCTATAGCCGCTCTGGTCTCAGGGTCGACCCTACCGTCCAGGTAGTCTACGGCTGCTTCGACCCACTCATCGATGTGCTGATGTTCCCTGATGGTCATCCTTCGTCCTTCGTGACCTCAGTCTGTGTGACGTCGGCCCGGCGGGTCTGGTTCCGTTCCGCCTGCGGCCCATAACCGGCCTCGCGAAGGGCAGCGGCGAGGGCCTCACGAGCCCGGAAGATACGCGACTTGATCGTGCCTTCCTGGACGCCGAGGATCTCGGCTGCCTCGCTGTAAGGGAAGCCCAGGAGATCACACAAGACCACGGCGAAGCGGAAGCCCTCGTTGAGGCTCAGCAAGGCGTTTCTCACGGGGTCGCTGAGGCCGTCCAGCGCAGGGTCGAGACCTTCCCGCCCGGAAGCGACGGCCTCTGCTGGGCCGGAAGGGCCGGACAGATCTTCGAGGACCTCCCCGTCCATAGGCTCCGGACGTCGGCGGCGGAGGAAGTCGTAGGCTGCGTTCACTACGATGCGATGAAGCCAAGTACTGAAGAGCGCGTCTCCCTTGAACGAGTCAAGGTTGCGGAAAGCCTTGATGAAGGCTTCTTGGGTCACGTCGGCAGCGTCCCAGGGATTGCCGATAGTGCGAAGGGCAAGGTTATAGGCTCGGCGCTCATGGCGTCGGTAGAGGTCTGACAACGCCTCAGTGTCGCCCTCGCGAGCGCGCTGGACGAGGTGGCCGTCAGGATCACGTACCTGGGAGTCGGTGCTCACTCTTGCCAAATTCTCCTGTTGTCCGCGCGGGGGCGGCTTGGCCCCGGCGCTTCCCCATTCTAACAGCGGAGACTGTGGTAACGTCCCTAGGTGCTGATGCAGGTACCAGTGGATCTCCCTGAGGCAAGAGGAGGTGAGTAGTCGTGGTTGAAGAGAAGGGGAGCCACCCGGAGTCAGAGCCACAGGCCGAAGAGGAGACGATCAAAGGTCTACGGGCCGAGCTGGACCGTCTCACTGTGGCCGATCACCTGGTGCTGATGCTGCAGTCACTCTCCACCCTGGCTCTCAACCGCCTAGGTCTCACCAAGGAGAGCAGAGGTCGGCGGGATTTCGAGCAGGCCCGACTGGCGATCGATGCCTTCAAAGCCTTGGTGGGGGTGATGGAGCCGGTCCGTTCCGAGCAGGAGATCAGAGCACATAAGGCTGTGCTGGCTGAGCTGCAGATGACCTACGTAGCCACGCTGGACAAGGCTGCCGGCAGCAAACACCCTGGCCACGACGCAGAACAAGCCGGCAGTGGCCAAGAAGCCCCAGGAACGCCAGAAACAAGGAGCGAGGAAGCATCATGAGCGTACGCATCGGGATCATCGGCGGGAGCGGGCTCTACGACATGGCGGAGCTCACTGACCGAGAAGAGGTGAACTTGACCACTCCGTTCGGCGACCCCAGTGGGCCCTATGTCCTCGCGACTCTACGGGGGCGGAGGGTAGCCTTCCTTGCCCGGCACGGGGCGGGTCACCGCATCCCGCCCTCGGAGCTCAATTTCCGCGCCAACATCTTCGGCTTCAAACTCCTGGGAGTGGAACGTATTTTCTCGGCGAGCGCCGTGGGCAGTCTCAAGGAAGACTATCCGCCTCTAGATGTGGTGATTCCCGATCAGTTCTTCGACCGCACGAAAGGCCGGGTGAGCACTTTCTTTGCCGGACAGGGCATGGCAGTACATGTCTCGTTTGCCCATCCGGTCTGTCCGGAGCTCAGTCGGATCGCCTACCAATCGGCGGTGGCGGCGGGCGCGCGTGCCCACCTCGGAGGCACCTACGTGTGCATCGAAGGGCCCCAGTTCTCCACGGTCGCTGAATCGCAGCTTTACCGGAGTTGGGGGATGGACGTGATCGGTATGACGAACTTGCAAGAGGCCAAACTGGCGCGCGAGGCCGAGATCTGTTACACCACCATCGCTTTGGTGACCGATTTCGATTGCTGGCACCCCGAACACGACAGTGTGACCGTGGATATGATCGTGGCCAACCTACTGCAGAACGCGCAGACGGCCCAGCGCCTGATCGCGGAAGCGGTCTCTCGGGTCCCAGAGACTCGCGCCTGCTCCTGTGGAGAGGCTTTGGCCACGGCCATAATAACCAGCAAGGAAGCCATCCCGGAGGAGACCAAGCGGGACCTGGCTCCTCTCCTCGCCAAGTATCTGCAGTAGCGGTGGGGAGACGAGAGTCGGTGAGGATGTCGGGTGAGGATGCCATGAACCCTGTGCTTGCGGTAGGTTCCGTTGCTTTCGACACCATCAAGAACCCGTTCGGAGAGGCTACTCGCGTGGTGGGGGGCTCCGCCACGTACTTCGCCCTGGCCGCCTCTTTTTTCACCACGGTGCGATTGGTGGCTGTAGTGGGCGAGGACTTTGCGGAAAGGGGGAGCCACGTCTTTGCCGGCCGCTCCATCGACCTCGAGGGGCTGCAGACGGTCCCCGGAGAGACTTTTCGTTGGAAGGGCGAGTACGGTTTTGACCTCAATGCCCGCGAGACTATCTACACCAAGCTGAACGTCTTCGAGGGTTTTCAACCGGTCATCCCTCAGACCTACCGCTCATCGCCGTTTGTCTTCTTGGGGAACATCCACCCCCGGCTCCAGCTGGAAGTGTTGGAGCAAGTCGAAGGTCCGCGCCTGGTGGCGGCGGACACCATGAACTACTGGATAGAGGGGACCCCGGACGAGCTGCGTGAGGTCCTCAAGCGGATCGATGTCCTGATCATCAATGATTCCGAAGCTCGTGAGCTGTCTGGGCAGAGCAACCTGGTCAAGGCGGCCAGGGTCATCCGCTCGCTGGGACCTGACACGGTGGTCATCAAGCGGGGGGAAAACGGCGTCCTCATGACCTGTGCGGGGGAGGGGGAGTTCTTCGCGGCTCCGGCGATGCCCTTGGAAGAGGTCTTCGATCCCACAGGCGCTGGAGACACCTTTGCCGGTGGTTTCCTTGGCTCCCTTGCGGCCTCCAACACCCTCGACGAGGCGGCTCTCGCGCGCGCCATCATCTACGGGAGCACTCTGGCCTCATTCGCGGTGGAGGATTTTAGTGTCGATCGCCTTCTCAGACTGACCAAGGAAGAGCTGAGAGAGCGCTTCCGCTACTTCAAGCGCCTCACCCACTTCGAGGAAGCGTGAGCGTCACGCAGGCTCACCGTCCTCGCTCGCTGCAGGGTCCTCGCTCGCTGCAGGGTCCTCGGTTGCGGCAGTGTCCCCGGTCGCGGCAGGAGAGTCCTCCTTGACCGGTGAGGCGGTCTCGGGCAGAGAAGAGCGGTCCGGAAGCGGCAGGCCGGCAGGTGCAGTATCCACTTTCTCAGCCGTGTCGACGGGGGAGGCTACTTCCTCCGCTGTCCTGGTTTCCGTCGAAGGCTTGCTGTCGTTCCCAGAGGGGGCTGCGGCCGCCTCAACAGAGTCGGAAGCCGCGGCAGAGGTCGGGAACTCCACCACGAGCGCCTCTCCTTCGCGGCGGATCACGGTGTCTCTGACGTAGGCCAGGACGGAGGACTTGCGTGTGTCATCGGTCTCGCCGGCCAGTCTGATATCGGCATCGAGCACACTACCATACAGCCTTTCTACCAAGCCGATCGCCTCTTCCGATGTAAGTTGCAGCGGCTGGAGGAGAGCGGCCACTTTGGACAGTATGGCCTTCAGTGCAGCGAGAGAGTCGCTTTCCTGCTGGTCCCCCTCGCTGCTTCTGCCCAGGAACTCCTCATCTGCCTGACCGTTACGACGCTCGTGACGGTCGCCGTTGCGGCGGTCTTTCTTGCTCATCTGCCTTTCCTCTCGGTCTGGGCTCGGTAGAACTCCACGGCGCGCCTTACTCCCTCGGGCAAGTCGACTCGCCAAGCCCAGCCCAGCTCATCGCGGGCTTTGCTCGCGTCCAGGGCGATGCGCTCGACTTCGCCGGGTCGAACGGGTGCGTAAAGGGGCTCAGCGTCCACGCCCACAGCTTTGCGCACGGTCTCGAAGATCTCCAGATCACTTACCTCGATCCCTCGCCCCAGATTGTAGATGCCGCTGGCTTGGGCGTTAAGAGCTAGCACGTTGGCCTCGGCGATGTCGGTCACATAGCAATAGTCCCTGGTCTTGGTCCCATCGCCGAAGATGGTGCACGGCCGTCCGTCCAGCATGGCCAGAGCGAAGATGGCCACTACCCCCGCCTCGCCGTGGGGGTCCTGGCGGGGTCCGTATACGTTGGGATAGCGAAGCACCACGTAGTCAAGACCGTGGTTGACCTTGTAGGTGTGGAGATAGTGTTCAACGGTGTGCTTGCTGACACCGTAAGGGGAGACGGGCTCGACCGGGTGTTGCTCGTCCACCGGCAGGTACTTGGCCTGACCGAACATGGCTCCCCCGGTGCCGGCGTAGATGATTCTGCGCACCCTGAACTCCCGGCAGCATTCCAAGAGATTGAGAGAGCCGAGGATGTTCACCGAGGCATCATAGGCAGGTTCGCGCACGGAGGCGGTCACGTAGATGTGCGCGGCATGGTGGATCACCGCGTCAGGCTGTTCTTGTTCGAAGACCCGGCGCAGCCCTTCCTCCCGGATATCGATCTCGTACAGGGTCGCCCTGCTGGGAGCGTTCTCCCGCTTGCCGGTCGAGAGATTGTCGACGATGACTACCTGATGGCCGTCCGCCAGTAAGCGGTCGCACACGTGGGAGCCGATGAAACCGGCTCCTCCGGTCACTAAGACCTTCACGATCAGTCCTTTCTTGCCTTTTCTGCTGGTGTCCTCGCGTCTGCCGCTTGACGAGCTCCCTACAGTGTAGTCCAGAAGCGGGTCAAGGGTCAGCAGTCCGACCCATAGGGGTCCGGTCGATAGGGTATACTCTCGCGGCCGAGGCCAAAGGAGGGAGGCTGTCGGGACGTGGCGCAGCCTGGTAGCGCACCTGCTTTGGGAGCAGGGGGTCGGAGGTTCAAATCCTCTCGTCCCGACCATGGTCGGGCGCCAGGCAGTAGGCTCGAACAGGCGGGCGTAGCTCAGTTGGTAGAGCGTCAGCCTTCCAAGCTGAATGTCGCGGGTTCGATTCCCGTCGCCCGCTCTCTCGCCGGCCGCAGGTTGCGGTGGTAGTGAGCCGGTGCGCCTGTAGCTCAGTCGGATAGAGCAACGGACTTCTAATCCGTGGGCCGCAGGTTCGAATCCTGCCAGGCGCGTCTCCGGCGGAGCGGTCGCGGTGAACGTAGCTCAGTTGGCAGAGCACTGGGTTGTGGCCCCAGCGGTCGCGGGTTCGAGTCCCGTCGTTCACCCCTTTGGTATCGGCGGGTGTGGCGGAATGGCAGACGCGCATGACTTAGGATCATGTGTCTTCGGACGTGGAGGTTCGAGTCCTCTCACCCGCACTCGGGAAGCCCGCTCGTACAGTTGAAGAAAGGAACGAAGTGAAGACGACCCTCGGCGAGCGCGAAGGTAACACGGTCAAGTTCACGGTCGAGGTCTCCAGCGAAGAGCTGCAGGAGGCGTTTGACAATCGCCTGAAGCAGTTGGCGAAAGAGGTACGCATCCCCGGCTTCCGCAAGGGGAAAGTCCCCCCGGCCTTGGTCCGCCAGCGGCTCGGGGAGCAGGCTGTGCTGGTGGATGCCATAGAGGAAGCGATGGGCGGGTGGTTCGCAACTGCCGCCATGCAGCTGGACCTGGACCCGGTGGACCGGCCCCAGATCGAGTTGCTGGGCGAGGAGCCGCCTGCGCTGGGCCGGCCGCTGGGCTTCACGGCGTCGGTCACCGTCATGCCCGAGGTCGTCCTTGGCCAGTACAAAGGACTGGAAGTACCCAAAGACCCGGTCGAAGTCACCGACGAGGAAGTCGACGCCCAGTTCAACCGGTTGCGTGAGGAGTTCGCCGAATTGCGGCCGGTGGAGGACCGCCCGGTGGTCCAGGGTGACTATGTGACCGTGGATTTCCAGGCTACCCATGAGGGTGAGAAGGTGGAGGGCCTCGACGCCTCCGACTACGTCTTCGAAGTCGGAGGCGGCCGTATGTTCCCCGAGGTCGAAGAGCAGATGGTGGGGATGGCCGCCGGCGAACAGCGGACCATCGTGGTAGCCCTGCCGGAAGATTTTCCTCTGGAACAAGTGGCGGGAAAGAGCGTGGATCTCACGATCACGGTCAAGGAGATCAAGGAGAAAGTGCTACCTCCGGTCAGCGACCAATGGGTTTCGGAGATCAGCGAGTTTGCCACCTTGCTCGAGCTGCGCAACGAGATCCGCAACAAGATCCGAGCGGGGAAGACTTACGCCGCCGAACAGCGCTTCCGCTCACTGGCTGTACAAGCGGCCGCCGACAACGCCACACTCGATCTGCCTGAGGTCATAGTGCGGGAGCAGGCGGAGGAGATGGTGAATGATTTCAGACGATCGCTGGAGTCGCGGGGCGGGTCGTTCGAGGCTTATCTGGAAGCCACCGGTACTACCTTGGAGCAGATGGTCGAGAACCTCAAACCCCAGGCGGCCAGGAATGTGAAAACCGGTCTGGTGCTCGACGCCGTGGCCAAGGCGGAAGGACTGGTGGCCAGTGACGAAGAAGTCAGTACTTTGGTCGCTCAGGCAGCTCAGGCCGGCCGGGTCGACGCCAAGAAGTTCGAGGAGCAGCTCCGGAGGTCGGGCAGGATCGAGACTTTCCGTTGGCAGATATTGCGCGACAAAGCGGCGGACTTCATAGCGGCGAACGCGGTGGCGGTCACCCAAGGTGAGGCGGCGGTGGCCGAGGCCAAGGCGGCGCTCGCCGCGTTCGAGGGTGAGTCGCAGGCAGGTGCGGCCGGCGGTGTCGCGGCGAGCGCCGCTCCCAGCGCTGCCCCAGAGGCGGAGGGGGCGGAGCAGGAAGGTGCCGCCCCGGCTGACGGCGAACAAGAGGCGTAGAGCCGAACGAAGGAGGCAGCGGTGAGTCCGCTCATCCCTATGGTTGTAGAGCAGACCAGCAGAGGCGAACGGGCCTTCGACATCTACTCGCGCTTGCTGGCCGAACGGATCGTCTTCTTGGGCACTCCCATCACCGATCAGGTAGCCAACCTGGTCGTGGCCCAACTCCTTCACCTGGAGTCGGAAGACCCGGACAAGGACATCTCCCTCTACATCAACAGCCCCGGGGGGAATGTCTATGCCGGTCTCGCCATCTATGACACCATGCAGTTCATCAAACCGGACGTGTCGACCATCTGCGTGGGCATAGCCATGTCGATGGCGGCCTTGCTCCTGGCCGGCGGGGCGAAAGGTAAACGCTACGCTCTGCCGAACTCAAAGATACTGATCCATCAGTTGTCGGGCGGATTCGAGGGTCCGGCCACGGACATCGAGATCCATGCTCGGGAGGCGCTTAGCCTGCGCAAGAGACTGGACGAGATCTTGGCCAAGCATACGGGACAAGACTTGGAGAAGGTTCAACGTGACACCGAGCGGGATTACTTCATGTCCGCAGAGGAGTCTCTCGCCTACGGGATCATCGACAAGATCATCGAGCACAGGTAGGGGGTCGACTCGTGCCGAAGATGTCCGGAGGGTCGGAGCAGCTGCTGTGCAGCTTCTGCGGTAAGAGCCAGCGCCAGGTCAAGAAGCTGATAGCTGGCCCGGGAGTGTACATCTGCGACGAATGCATCGATCTCTGCAATGAGATCATCGACGAGGAGTTCGCTCCGCGTGCCACTCTTGACCTCGAACAGTTGCCGAAGCCTAAAGAGATCTACAAGGTCCTCTCGGACTATGTGATCGGGCAGGAAAAAGCCAAGAGAGTCCTCTCTGTGGCCGTCTACAACCACTACAAACGGGTCTACATGGGGGCGGATGCGGACGACGTCGAGTTGCAGAAGTCCAACATCCTCCTCTTAGGCCCTACCGGCTGTGGCAAGACCCTCTTGGCCCAGACGCTGGCCCGCATTCTCAACGTGCCTTTCGCAATCGCGGATGCCACTACTCTTACCGAGGCCGGCTACGTGGGTGAGGATGTGGAGAACATCCTGCTCAAACTCATCCAGGCCGCCGACTACGACATAAAACGGGCGGAGACCGGCATCATTTACATCGATGAAGTGGACAAGATCGCCCGCAAGGCTGACAACCCTTCGATCACCCGGGACGTGTCGGGGGAGGGGGTACAGCAGGCTTTGCTCAAGATCCTGGAGGGCACCACAGCCAGTGTTCCGCCGCAGGGCGGTCGCAAGCACCCCCATCAAGAGTTCCTGACCATCGACACCACCAACATCCTCTTCATCTGCGGCGGGGCCTTCGCCGGCCTGGAGAAGATCGTGGAGCGGAGGATCGGCAAGAAAGGTCTGGGCTTCGGGGCCGAGATCGAGAGCAAACGGGAGAAGGACGTGGGCGAGCTCTTCGAGCAGGTGCTGCCGGAGGACCTGCTGGAATACGGACTCATTCCCGAGTTCATCGGTCGTCTGCCCGTCATCTGTCACGTCCATCAACTGAGTGAACAAGACCTGGTCTCCATCCTGACCGAACCGAAGAACGCACTCACTAAGCAGTATCGGAAGTTCTTCTCCTACGACGGCGTCGAGTTGATCTTCGCCCGGGATGCCCTGGAGGCTATCGCCCAGGCGGCTATCCGGTTGGAGACCGGGGCCCGGGGACTGCGCTCCATCATCGAAGAGGCACTTATGAACGTCATGTTCGAGCTGCCGAGCCGCCGGGATGTGACCAAGTGTGTGGTCACCCGGGAGGTCATAGAGCAGAAGATCGACCCGACTCTAGTGACGAGCTCTGCGCACGAGGAGTTGGAGCTGGGTCAAGAGTCCGCGTAGGCGGGCAAGAGCATGGTCGAGCTCGATCGGACCGCCGCCCTGCTTGTCACCCGTGACCTGGTGCTGTTTCCGGGCACCCTGGCTCCCATCTTTGTGGAGAGGGAGAAGGGGGTGCGGGCCTTGGAGCAGGCTCAGCAGTCCGGGGGTCTACTGGTCCTGGTGGCCCAGAGGACGCCCGCCACCGAAGATCCCCAGCCCGACGAGATCTTCAAGGTGGGGACCTTGGCGAAGGTGGTGCAGTCCTCCCGGCTGGCCGACGGTACTTACAAAGCGCTCATCGAGGGAAAGCAGCGGGTGGCCATCGTTGAGTACGTCTCCACGGTCCCCCACTTCGTGGTGCGCTACGAGCCCCTCGAGAGTAGAGCCCCTGCTAAGTGGCCCCGCATGCGCGCCCTGATGGATTCAGTAGCGCGTGAGTTCACAGCCTACGTGGGGCAGACCCCTCAATTGCCCGAGGAGGCCGAGACGGCGCTGGAGACAGTGACCGACCCGGAAAGCATGTTGAACGTGGTGGGTTCTAACCTGTTGATCGCTCCCGACCGCAAGCAAGAGCTCCTGGAGGGCGAGGAGCTCGAACCCAGGTTGCTTCTGCTGTTGGAGACCCTTATTCAGGAGAACGAGTTCATCGCCCTCGAAAACGAGATCGCGGAGCGTGTCCACGACAGTTTCGAACGTCAGCAGCGGCGGGTTTTCCTGCACGAGAGGCTCCGGGTGCTGCAGGAAGAGCTGGGCGAGGAGGGCGAGGCCGACAGTGAGCGGGGAGCCTACCTCAAACTGCTCGAGAGCAAGAATCTGCCGGAGGCTGCTGCCTCCGCCCTTACCAAGGAGATCAAGCGCCTGAGCGACCTGCCCCCGCTTTCGGCGGAGGTGGCCGTAGCCAAGACCTATCTGGATACCGCCTTAGGCCTGCCCTGGGGCGTGCGTTCGGGTGCGGAGGTGCCCGATGTAGCGGCGGTGGCCCGTATACTCGACGAGACCCATTACGGCCTGGAGAGTGTCAAGGACAGGATCATCGAGTATCTGGCCGTAGCCTCTCTTCGGGGTGGCACCCCGCCCAACACGATCTTGTGCTTGGTGGGTCCGCCTGGGGTGGGCAAGACCTCGGTCGCTCTGGCCACTGCCAAGGGGTTGAACCGACCGCTTCAGCGCATCAGCTTGGGAGGCGTGCGTGACGAAGGGGAGATCCGAGGCCATCGCCGCACCTATGTGGGGGCCATGCCTGGCCGCATCATCGATGCTCTCAAACGAGCGGGGGTAGACGATCCGGTGATCGTCCTGGACGAGATCGACAAGATGGAGAGCGATTGGCGTGGCGATCCAGCAGCAGCGCTGATGGAAGTGCTGGACCCCGTGCAGAATCGTGCCTTCCGAGACAACTACCTTGAGTTGGAGTACGACCTTTCGCACGTGTTCTTCATCGCCACCGCCAACTACGAGGAAGACATACCTGAGACACTGCACGATCGGCTGGAGATCATCCGACTGCCCGGCTACACAGACCGCGAGAAACTGGAAATCGCTACCCGACATCTGGTGCCCAAGATCGCGGAGGAAAGCGGTCTGGCTGAGCTGGGCAATGTCTTCACACCCGCCGCACTGCGGCTGCTCATCCGCGAATACACCCGAGAAGCAGGTGTACGAGAGCTGGCGCGTCTGATTGGCAAGGTCTATCGTCGCCTGGCCCGGCGGAAGATCGAGGGCAAAGCCGTCCCCAAACGTATCGGCCCGCGTGAGCTTAGACGTCTGTTGGGGCCGGCGCCCTATCTCTCACCGCGGCTTAGCAGCGAGCCTCAGGTTGGGGTGAGCCTGGGTCTGGCCTACACCGGGGCGGGGGGTGACGTGCTGCGGATAGAATGCGTGGTCACGCCGGGCAAGGGTGACTTCCATCTCACGGGACAACTGGGCGAGGTCATGCAGGAAAGCGTGACCGCCGCTTGGGGCTATCTCAAGACCTCGCTGCCGCGAGATCCGCTGCTGGTCTCGCTTTGGGTTTGTTCCACCGGCAGAGCCTATCTGCTCGAGAACTACGAGGCGCCTGAGTCCGGGGAGGAGGAGGGACGACCGTGGCCTGCCAGCGAGGGGCGGTCGCCGGCTCCGCGGAAAGGCGAAAGGAGGGGGAGGGACAAGGTTTCTGGGGTCGAAGAACGGCGAGGCGAAGAGGCCTATACGCAGCCTTCGGACCACGAGCTGCTCTCGGCCCTGGAGGTGAGGATGCACTTCCCAGAAGGCGGGGTGCCGAAGGAAGGGCCTTCAGCCGGCATCGCCGTGGCGACGGCGCTGTTGTCGGCCTTGCTCCAGGTGCCGGTGGTACCGAAGGTGGCCCTCTCGGGCGAGATAACCTTGACCGGTCAAGTGCTCCCGGTGGGCGGCCTTAAGGAGAAACTGTTAGCCGCGCTCCGCGAAGGCGTTGAGAAGGTCGTGCTTCCGGCGAGCGTGAGGCCGGAGGTCCAGGAACTGCCCGACGAGCTTAAGAAGGGCCTGGACATCGTCTATGTCGACACGTTCACAGAGGTGCTTCCCCACGCGCTAGTGGGACTGGCAGACGAGCGGGAAGGAACGGAGGAGTGATGACCGTGGCGGACATGTCGGCGCGATACGAGCCGCATGAGGTCGAGGAGCGACTGATGAAGCGCTGGCTGGACCGTTCGGCCTTCCATCCTCGGACCGACGATCCCCGGCAGGCTTTTGTGATAGCCATACCACCGCCCAATGTCACCGGTTCGCTCCATATGGGGCATGCGCTCAACAACACCATCCAGGACGTTCTCATCCGCTATCAGCACTTACGGGGGCGGAACACGCTATGGATCGTGGGTACCGACCACGCCGGCATCGCTACTCAGAACAAGGTCGAAGCCCAGCTGGCAAGCGAGGGACTACGCAAGGAAGACATCGGGCGGGAGGCCTTCCTGGAACGGGTTTGGAAGTGGCGGGAGGAGTACGGTTCGACCATCATCCGCCAGCTCAAACGACTGGGCTGCGCTTGTGACTACGAATCAGAGCGCTTCACCATGGACGAGGCGTACCAGAAGGCCGTCATCAAGGTCTTCGTCGAGCTGTACCGCAAGGGTGACATCTACCGGGACCTGTACCTGGTCAACTGGTGCACGCGTTGCGGCTCCGCCATCTCCGACCTGGAAGTGGAGCACGAGGAGAGGGCGGGGAAACTCTACTATGTCAAGTACCCGCTGGTGGGGTCCGACCAGTCTCTCCTGGTGGCGACTACCCGGCCGGAGACCATCCTGGGGGATACCGCGGTGGCCGTAAATCCCAAGGACCCCCGCTACGCCCACTTGGTGGGACAGCGGGTCCGGGTTCCTCTCACCGGTCGGGAGGTACCCGTCATCGCCGACGAGCACGTAGACATCGACTTCGGTACCGGAGCGCTCAAGATAACCCCTGGGCACGACCCCAACGACTGGGAGATAGGTCTGCGTCAAGGCCTGCCCAGTCTCTCGGTCATCGGCTTTGACGGGATCATGACGGAAGAAGCGGGGGAGTTCGCGGGACTCACCGTGGCGGAGGCGCGCGAGGCGGTGCTGGTGCGGCTCGCTGAGCAAGGGCTCTTCGTCAAAGCTGAAGATCACAGCCATGCCGTGGGTACCTGCTATCGCTGTGGGACCACCATCGAACCCCTTCTTTCTCTGCAGTGGTTCATGGACATGAAGCGTCTGGCCGCTCCTGCCATCCGGGCGGTGGAAGAAGGCAAGGTGCGTTTCTGGCCCCCCCGGTGGGCCGAAGTGTATCTGGAGTGGATGCGCGGCATCCGGCCTTGGTGCATCAGCCGGCAGCTCTGGTGGGGTCACCGCATACCCGCCTATTTCTGCGTGCAGTGTGACCACATCACGGTGACCGAGACTGCACCCTCTGCTTGTGAGCGTTGTGGCGGACCCGTGCGTCAAGACGAGGACGTCCTTGACACCTGGTTCAGTTCACAGTTGTGGCCGTTTGCCACCTTGGGCTGGCCCGAGGAAACGGAGCGCCTCCGGGTCTTCTATCCCACCGATGTGCTTTCCACTGCCCGCGACATCATCTACCTCTGGGTGGCGCGCATGATCATGATGGGCCTTGAATTCAGGGGTGAGGTCCCGTTCCGCGATGTCATCATCCACCCCACGGTCCTAGCCGCCGACGGTAGGCGCATGAGCAAGAGCCTGGGGACCGGGGTCGATCCGCTGGAGCTGATCGAGGCTTACGGGGCGGACGCTACCCGCTTCGGCCTCATCTACATGAGCTCCGTGCAGGATGTGCGCTTCAGCAGCGAGCGCATCGAGATGGGGCGCAACTTCGCCAACAAGATCTGGAACGCCTCTCGTTTGATCCTGTTGGGCTCCCACCCCGCGGCGTGTCCGGTGGTCCGCCTGACCACTCCCAGCGACCGCTGGATCTTCAGTCGTCTCTCCAAGGTGGTGGGGGAGACGGCCCGTCTCTACGAGACGTACGAATTTGCGGACGTGGCTCGGCTGCTATACCGGTTCATCTGGAATGAACTCTGCGATTGGTACCTGGAGATGGCCAAAGTCCGCCTTTACAGCGAAGAAGAGGAAGAGCGCCTATCCGTCAGCGGTAATCTCCTGTTCCTGTTGGAACAAGTCATGAAACTGCTTCATCCGCTCATGCCCTTTGTGACCGAGGAGATATACGGCTACCTGCCCCAGGTGGTCCGGGGCGACCGACCCTCGAGTCTGTTCGACGCCGGTTGGCCGACGGCTCCATCGGACTGGAGCGATCCGGCCGCCGAAGCTGCCATGGAGGCTTTCATGGCTGTAGTGGCCGGTCTGCGCTCCACCCGAGAGGAGCTAGGCCTGCCCCGCGATTTGCAGGCGGCAGTAGTAGTGGTGGAAAGAACCCCGGGAGCGAGCGAAGCGCTGAAGGAGGAGAAAGAGGCTTTCCGTCACTTGTGCGGATTCACCGTGGGGGAGATCGTTTCGGGCATGGCCCGGGTCGAGAGCGAGTCCGCGATCGGGGGCACAAGCGAGTCGGCAATCGGGGGTGCGAAGGAATCCACGCCCGGAGTTTCACTGCCGTCGGGAGTGGAAACGCACTCGGAGCTGGCTCGCGCTGCCTCTGTGGAAGGACCGGGGGTGCGGGCCTTACTGCCGCTTGAGGGCCTGGTGGACGTGGAGCGAGAACGAGAGCGTCTGCTGGGTAAGGCGCGTAAGGCCCAAGCCGAGATGGCCAAGGCCAAGGCTAAGCTGGCAAACCCCCAGTTCGTGAGCAAAGCGCCTGCCTCCGTGGTGGAAGAGGAAAGGAACCGACTGGCCCAGGCGGAGGAAGTGCTTGGCGAGGTGCGTCGTCAGTACCGCGAACGGATAGGAGCAGAGCTTCCGCTCGAAGTAGAGGCAGCGAGATGAAAGCTTCTGATTCTGCTTACGAGGAAATCTGGGCCTATATCGGCGGTCTGGAGAGGGTGGGGGTCCGGCTGGGACTCGAGCGCATCTCTCGGCTGGTGGAGGCCCTAGGTTCACCCCATAAGGCCTATCGGACTGTGCACGTGGTGGGCACCAACGGCAAGACTTCGACCACCCGTTTCATCGCCGCCCTGCTGAAGGCGCACGGTCATAGGGTTGGGGCTTACGTCTCGCCCCACCTGGTCAGCCTGGCAGAGCGCCAGATGGTGGACGGCGTACCGGCTTCGGAGGCGGAGTTCTGCGATTTGGTCGCGCGGGTGCGTCCAGTAGTAGAAAGGCTGGAGCGCGGGTTGCCTGATGACGACAAGTTCACCCAGTTCGAGGTCTTGACCGCTGCAGCCTTTCTCTATTTCGCCGAGAGCGGCTGCGATGCGGCTGTGATCGAGGCCGGTCTGGGTGGCCGGTTGGACGCCACCTCCGTGATCTCTTCGGAGGTGCAGGTTCTGACCAGTATCGGGCTTGAGCATACGGAGTTCCTGGGAGATACCTTATCGGCCATCCTCCGGGAGAAGGCCGCTGTCATTCCCGAGGGCGGTCGAGTGGTGGCGGGGGCGCTCGCCCCGGAGATCAAGGCGGAGCTCAAGGAGATATGCATCGGGCGTGCTGCCCGCTGCCATTTCCTCGGCGACGACCTGCTGGTGTTAGCCGGCCGGGAGGGGGAGATGTTCGATGTCTTTGGGCTGAACGGCTGTTACAGCGATCTGCGGCTCAAAGCCCTGGGTGACTACCAGCGCACTAACGCCGCGGTGGCGGTGGGGGCAGCTGAGCTCTTCGAGCAGGGGCAGCTCGACGAAGCAGCCGTGCGGACGGTCCTAGCTACCACCGTGATCCCTGGGCGTTTGGAGATCGTGAGCGAGCAGCCGCTTTGCATCTTCGATGGGTCTCACAACCCCCAAGGCATGGAAGAGACCATGCGTTCCCTGGACCGCATCCTGGAGCGACGGAGGCTCATCGCTGTAGTCTCGATCTTGAAAGACAAGGACGCTCGCGAGATGGTCAAGTATCTGGCCCCTCGCTGCGACTTGATCTTCGCCACGCAGTCATCCAGCCCTCGTGCCCTCCCCGCCGAGGAGCTGGCCAAGCTCATCTCAGGTCTGGGGAAGCGCCACGAGGTGTTTGTCGATGAGGATCCCAGGTCTGCGCTGCACAGTGCTTACCGCCTGGCCACGTCCAATCAGGTTGTCTTGGTGACCGGGTCTTTCACTCTGGTCTCCGACCTGAAGCGGGAGCTCCACTAGACGGTGTCGGCAAGCAGGAATACGGAGGCAAGAACCGGCATGGGTCGGCCCAGGCGTGGCCGCAATCGTCTGCTTACCGTGCTGCTGCTCGTGCTCATCGTCGCCGTGCTATTCTTTACGCTCGGTTACCTCCTGGCCCGGGCGCTGCTCTAGGAACCCAGCATGGACGATCTCTTCGAGACCATCAATAAGATCATCAGTTCGCCGCTATGGACTCTCGCGCTCTACGTCTTCCTGTTCTTCCTGGTGATCTTCTGGCTGGTCCTGGTCTTCTGGACGTTCAAGGACGCGAGGAAGCGGATCGATGATCCTGTCATTGTAGGAGTGGCGGTGCTCACTTCGCTCGTACTCCCCTACATGGGCACGCTGGTGTACACGATCCTGCGTCCGGCTGAGTATCTGTCAGAGGCTCGGGAGCGTGAGCTCGAGATGCGAGCCATGGAGCAGGAGCTGCAGACACTGAGGGCTTGCCCTTCTTGCGGGGGAATAGTCCGTCCTGACTACCTTGCCTGCCCTAACTGCCGTCGCCCGCTGCGCACAGCCTGTTCGCACTGCGGTCGGGTGCTTGAACCGGGCTGGAAGCTCTGTCCGTATTGTGGCCGCGACGCCGCGCAGCGGCGCGTGCCCCCTCCGGGGGGACGAGATGCGGAATGGGGTAGAGAAGATCGTGGCCAGTTCGAGGCCACTCTCAGTGAGGGCAAGCAGCCGTCGCTGGCCGAGGCTGAATAACGGCCGTTGCTCGTGTTCGTACCGTGATCGCGCAAGTCTTGCGCCCTAGAAACTGGAGGAGTCTGTGGAGCTCGAACGCACGTTGGTCCTGGTCAAACCGAACGGTGTGGCCCGTGGGTTGATCGGCGAAGTGGTCGGTCGCCTGGAGCGTCGTGGCCTTGAGATCAAGGCCGCCCGCATGTTGATGGTGAGTCCTGAGTTAGCCGGTCGGCATTACGCTGAACACGTAGGTAAGCCCTTCTACGAAGACCTGGTGCGGTTCATTACTTCCGGGCCTGTATTCGCCATGGTGGTGCAAGGGCCGTCGGCCATCCGAGTGGTGAGGACCATGATGGGGGCCACCAACCCCTTGGACGCGGCCCCGGGCACGGTGCGGGGAGACTTCGCTCTTGACGTGGGAGAAAACATCGTCCACAGCTCGGACGGCCCCGAGAGCGCCCAGAGAGAGATCGCTCTGTTCTTCTCTCCAGAGGATTTGGTGCCATAGCGTGCTGGATCCGGCTCGTCGCTTCCCCTCCGATTTCCGGCTCTACTTGGCGTCGCAGTCACCGCGGCGCCATTCCTTGCTGCGCGAGATCGGGGTTCCCTATGAGGTCGTGGCGACGCACGGCGAAGAAGAGTCGACCGGTAGGCAGCCAGCCTTGGTGGCGGAGCAGAACGCCGTACGCAAGGCGAAGGGGGCGGTGTTGCCCTCCGACGCGCCGAGGGGTGCGTTCGTGTTGGGCACGGACACGGTGGTCGCTGTCGACGGGATGATCCTCGGCAAGCCGCGCTCCCAGGAGGAGGCTCGCGACATGCTGACGACTCTGCAAGGGAGGACCCACCAGGTGGTATCAGGGGTCGCACTGTTGCGTGTTCCCGGCTCGGGCGGGGGCCGCAACGCCGCTCTGGGTTCCGGTTCCGACCCGGGGCGGGCCGACCTCCAGAGCCGAAGGAGCGGCGAAGCTCAGATCTGGGTCGACCATGCTCTCACTCGAGTGACTTTCCGGCCGCTAGAGAGCGAAGACATAGCGGCCTACATCACATCTCGGGAATGGGTGGGCAAGGCCGGTGGGTATGCCATCCAGGGTTTGGCTGGACTCTTTGCCGAGTCGATCGAGGGGGAGTACAGCAACGTCGTGGGTCTGCCCCTCTGTCTCTTGCGCGAACTCTTCCGTCGGGCTGGCTTCGACCTCTTAAGGGGGCGGTGGGTATAATACGCCGGTACCTGAAGCTGCCGGTGGACCCCGACTAGGTGGATAGGGAGGTCGCGACATAGGCTTCTTCGACTTCATAACCGGTTTCGCCGGGCGCGACATGGCCGTGGACCTCGGTACTGCCACCACTTTGGTCTATCTGCGCGGCCGGGGCATCGTTCTTGCCGAACCCTCGGTGGTGGCCATAGATTCGCGTACAGGTGAGGTCGTCGCTGTGGGCACGGAGGCCAAGCGCATGCTGGGGCGCACCCCAGGTACCATCACCGCCATCCGGCCGCTCAAGGACGGGGTCATCGCGGACTTCGATGTGACGGAGCAGATGCTGCGCCATTTCATCCAGCGGGTGCATCAGAACCGCTGGGCTCATCCGCGGGTGGTGGTATGCGTTCCCTCGGGCGTCACCGGCGTGGAGAGACGGGCTGTGGAGGAGGCCACCATCAGCGCTGGAGCCAGGGCCGCCTATCTCATCGAAGAGCCGATGGCCGCCGCCATAGGGGCCGGTCTTCCCGTGGCCGAACCCACTGGCAGCATGATCGTTGACATCGGCGGGGGCACGACCGAAGTCGCCGTGATCTCCCTGGCGGGGATCGTGGTCTCGCAGTCTGTTCGGGTGGGGGGCGACGAGATCGACGAGGCCATCATTTCTTACATCAAGAAAGAATACAAACTGATGATCGGTAGCCAGACGGCCGAGGAACTCAAACTGGAGATAGGTTCAGCTTATCCTCTGGAGCAGGAGGAGGAAGCTGAGATCCGAGGTCGGGACCTGGTCACAGGTCTGCCCAAGAACCTGGTGGTCACCTCTGAGGAGATCCGTGAGGCCATCGCCGAGCCGGTGGCTGTGATCATCGATGCTATCAAGTCGACGCTTGACAAGACGCCCCCTGAACTGGCCTCCGACATCATGGACCGCGGGATCATGTTGGCTGGTGGCGGTTCATTACTCAGGGGGATGTGCGAAAGAGTGCGAGAGGAGACGCAGATGCCAGTCAACCTGGCCGAGTCGCCGCTCACCTGTGTCGCCGTAGGCTCAGGTCGCTCGCTGGAGGCGTTCGATACGCTCTACAGGGGTCCGCAGAGGAGTAGAAGACGCCGCTACTAGCTAGCGGAGGTCACGTATGCCACGGAACAAGCTAGCGTGGCGACGGGTTGTCTTCGTCGTCCTTATCATAGCCTCGCTGGCGATCCTCACCGTTTCCTTCCGGGAGTCGGAGTCGGGCCCGGTCCATGCCGTGCAGCAGTTCGCGGCTGGTCTGCTCTCGCCGCTCCAGACCTTCGGGGCGAGAGCGGCTCAGCCCTTCAAGGACGGGTACGAGTGGATCCGCACCTTGTGGTCGGCTCACAAGGAGGCTGAACGTTTGGCCGCGGAGCTCCAAGAGCTGCAAGGCCAGGCGGTCAAACTGCAGGAGCAAGCCGAGGAGAACGAGCGCTTGCGGGCGCTTCTGGAACTTCGGGAGAAGGGCACTTTCCCGGAAGGTACGCAGTTTGTCGTAGCCAAAGTCATCGGCAAGTCTCCGACCAAATGGCAGGCCTGGATCCAGATCGACAAGGGCTCTCTGGACGGAGTCAAAACGGACCAGGCGGTCGTAGGCGCTACCCCTAGTGTGGGAGAGGGGTTGGCGGGCAAAGGACTGGTGGGGAAAGTCATCGGAGTGACTCCGCATACGGCCAAGGTGATGCTGATCGTCGATTCAGAGTCGAGCGTAGCGGCCAAGGTGCAGGGTTCCCGCGCCGAGGGCGTGGTGGAAGGCTCGGTGTCGGGGCGGCTGATCATGGACTACGTGGACCGCGACGTGGCAGTCGACCTTAAGCGGGTGGTAGTCACTTCCGGCTACGGTGGGGTCTATCCCGCAGACATACCCATAGGGATCGTGACCAGTGTGGGGGAACAGGACGTCAACATCTACAAGCAGATAGAGGTGCAGCCCTTCGTGGATTTCCGCGTGCTGGAAGAAGTGATGGTGCTTCTGGTGCCTGGCAGCGGTCGAGAAGGGGAGTGAAGAAGGGTTGGACCGCAGGCGGCTCACTATCGCGGCCAAGGTGATAGGCGTGCTGGTCATCGCCGTGGTTCTGCAGGTCTTCGTAGTCTCGCAGGTGAGCGTCCTAGGGGTCACTGCTGACCTGTTTCTGATCCTCACCACGGTCGTGGCTGTCACCCGTGGTCCTCTAGAAGGGGCTATCTTGGGCTTTGTGGCTGGTCTGGTGGCAGACACGGCCTATTTAGCGCCTTTGGGCATCCGCTCCTTGGTATACGTGATCGTCGGCTACTTCGCTGGACTGGCGGCTGCGCGTCTGGCTTTCTCCAGTCCTTGGGGAGTGGCGCTGTTGGCGGGGGCTGCCTCTTTTTCAGCCCAATTCGTATTCGGTCTGTTCGAGTTCGTCATGGGTCCGCGGGCGGCTTTCCTGCTGATGCTCGGGACCCAGATGTTACCAGCAGCTCTTCTCGACGGTCTACTTACCGCGCCGATCTACGTCTTACTGGTGCGGCTGCGCTTGTTGCCCCAGGCGCGGGGCGAACCGTCCAGGCCGGGAGGTGGAGCGACGTGATCTTGGAGCCTGCTCGCAAGAGACGGCCTCCTGAGGACGAGTCGTTCGTCGGCATCCGGGTAGGGGTGCTGCTCGTGATCGCCTGCGTGCTGTTTGGGGTGATCGCCTTCCGCTTGTGGTATTTGCAGGTCCTCTCGGGAGACTCCTATACGGCGGTGGCAGCCAACAACCGGCTGCGAGAGGTGAGAGTGGAAGCGCCGCGCGGGGTGATTTATGACCGAAACGGCAAGATTTTGGTCGACAACCGAGCTGGGCTTACAGTGGGCATTCTGCCGATGGCCATGTTCAACCCGAAGAAGCAGCCCGAGCAGTTCGCGGAGGAGATCAGAAGGCTTTCGGAAGTTCTTGAGGTGTCTGAGGCAGACCTCCTTGCCGCCTATGAGAAGGCCAAGAAAGACCCTTATGTGACTTACCCGATCAAGGAAGACGTCCCCAAGGACACGGTGGTGGCCTATCTCAAGGAGCACAGCGACCAGTTCCCGGGGGTGCAGGTGGAAAAGGCCTTCGTACGTCGATACCCCTACAAGTCGCTGGCCACCCATGTGTTGGGGTACGTGGGCGAGATCTCGCAGACCGAGCTGGGTCAGCAGGAGTTCGCGACCCTGAAGATGGGCGCGCATATCGGCAAAGATGGGGTTGAGCGCACCTACGACTCCTACCTGCGCGGCACAGACGGCTGGAAGACGGTGGAGGTGGATGCGGCGGGTAGGCCCAAGCGTTTCTTGGACGACGTGGCTCCGACACCAGGAGCCAACCTGGTGCTCACCATAGACGCCGATCTTCAGCAAGCTGCAGAAGAAGCTATCGTGGAAGGCATACAGCGGGCCCATGAGCAGGGCTTCGTCAATGCCTCGGGCGGGGCGGTAGTGGCGCTCGATCCACGCAACGGGGAGATACGGGCCCTTGCCTCTTTCCCCGACTATGATCCGTCGCTCTGGGTCGGGGGCATGAGTAAGGATAAGTTCAGTGAACTGACTGCCTCCGAGGCGCATCAACCCCTTTTCAACCGGGCGTTGAACGGCCTTTACCCGGCCGGTTCCACTTTCAAGCCCTTCGTCGCCGCCGTGGCGCTGAGTGCAGGGCTCATCACTCCGGAGACCACCTACGACTGCGCAGGCAAGTTCTCGGTGGCGCAGCAGACCTGGCGGGACTGGTTGAAGCAAGGGCATGGTCCAGGCATAGACCTGCTGACCGCGCTCAAGGAGTCCTGCGACGTCTACTTCTACAATCTGGGCAACCTGCTCTATTCACAAGAGGGTCCGGTGCTCCAAGACGGTCTGCGGCAGTTCGGCTTCGGACAGAAGACGGGTATCGATCTGCCTGGGGAGACAGACAAGACCCGTGTTCCCGACAAGTACTGGAAGAGGGAGCAGGGCAAGTCCGCTGAGGATAAGCTGTGGAAGCCCGGCGACGAGATCAACTTGGCTATCGGCCAAGGCGATCTGCTGGTCACGCCTCTGCAGTTGGCGGTCGCGCTATCGGCAGTCGCCAACGGGGGGACTCTATGGGTCCCGCGGTTGGGCCTCCGTATCACCGACGCCTCGGGCAACGTGGTACACCAGTTCGAACCCGAGCAGCGGGCGCAACTGGCAATCGATCGACAAATCCTGGAACTGATTGAAGAAGGCATGGTGCTGGTCACCTCCAGTGTAGGGGGTACGGCCAGGATCGCGTTCGAAGGCTTCCCCATACCAGTCGCGGGCAAGACCGGGACTGCCGAGAAAAGACCCGAGGACGACTATGCTCTCTTCATCGCCTATGCACCTGCCGACCCCGCTAAAGAGCCTGAGATAGTGGTGGTGGCGATCGTAGAGCAAGGCGGTCACGGCAGTTCGGTGGCCGCGCCGGTAGTCCGGCGCGTCCTCGAAGCCTATTTCCATACCGAGAGCGGCGGCGCGCAGATCATCCCGGCGACGGAGTAGCAAGCTGTGAACACGCCTATCCCCATCCTGCAACAAGCGACGGAACGGCGGCAGCCGCTCGGTTTCTCCCTGGGGCGTTATCTGCGCAGCTTGGACTGGATACTGTTGGGTGCGGTGCTGGCGTTGGTGACTTACGGGCTGTTCCTGCTCTACTCGGCTACCCACGCCGACTCCAACATCTCCAGCCCCTTCTACTACGTCCGTTCTCAAGCCGTCGGTCTGGTGCTGGGTTTCGTCCTCTTGATCATCATCAGTCTGTCCGAATATCGGTGGTTAAGACGGTTCCGGACTTACATCTACGGAGCCAATCTCCTGGTACTGCTGCTCACCCTGCTGATCGGTTCGGGGAGTCAAGAGGTGGGAGCCAACCGCTGGATCGAGCTCCCCTTCTTCTCGCTCCAGACTTCCGAGCTGGCCAAGCTCCTTCTGATCGTCAGTCTGGCTGGTGTCCTCTGCGAGGGAGCGGAGTTGCGTCACCGTTTCCGGTTCGTCGTGTTCACCGTCATCTACGTGGCTTTTCCGAGTGTGTTGGTGTTTCTGCAGCCCGACCTGGGTACCGCCTTGGTCTTTGGGGCCATCCTGGTCACCATGCTTGTCATCTGGGGCATCCGCCTTTCCCATCTGGGGATCCTGGGGGCGGGAGCGGTGGTCGGAGCCGTCCTTGTCTTGCGCGTTTTACCAGCCCTTGGCCTCCAGGTGCTCAAAGACTACCAGCTCAAGCGATTGACCCTCTTCTTGAACCCTGAGAGCGACCCCACGGGGCTGGGCTACCAGCTGACTCAGAGCAAGATCGCCATCGGCAGCGGTATGTTCACCGGCAAGGGTTACCTGAAGGGCACTCAGACCCATCTGAACTTCTTGCCTGCGCACCACACCGATTTCATCTTCGCCGTCCTCGGGGAGGAACTCGGCTTTCTGGGCGCAATGCTCCTTCTGGGCCTGTACCTGGTCGTGATCTGGCGGTGCTTACGTATTGCTCGGTTATCGACTGATCTTTATGGGCGTTTGATCGCCGCGGGGGTAGCCGGTGCGATCATCTTCCAGGTGTTCGTGAACGTGGGAATGACCATCGGCATCATGCCGGTCACCGGGATCCCGCTTCCTTTCGTGAGTTTTGGCAGCTCGGCCCTGGTAGTATTCTTGATGGCGATCGGCTTCCTGGAGAGCGTCCATGTCCGCTCGGTGGCCGGTCAGGAAAGGTGATGCCCTACCAGCCCGAGCTTTGGGCCGTCAAGTCTTCTAGGAGGCCGAGGTGCCGAAGTTGCCACTGCAACCAGCCAAGATCGTCGCGACCTGGCAGGAAGCGGCCGCCCAGGCCGAGACCGCGCTTTCCTTGGTCCTGGCTGGGGAGTCTAGGCTGGTTGCCGAAGCTCAGCATCAGTTGGGAAGGGGAGCGGTAGCGCCGGGCGTCTGGGCGGGGGAGGTGATCGATCTACTCGGGGCCGGCCTCAGTCCCGGCGAAATCGCGATGATTTTCGCCGAGCCGCAGGACGAGGTTCGTGTGGTCGAGGCTCTCGGTCACTCTTCCTCGACCTTAAGGGTACTGCTGGCCGTTGACGAGGGTGTGCAGGCCACCGGCCGCACCGCAAGACCGTTGTCCAACTGTGTACGTTTATCTTTCTCGGATACGCCAGACGGTTGGCGCCGACTCTTTGCAGCCTGCGTGGAGCTGGCTGGGGAGAAGGCAGTGGCTCTGGGGCGTCGTTACCCTGCTCTCCGTCAGCCGGCGGCTCGGCGAGTGATATGGCGGGCCGCTCAGGAAAACGGGCTGATTGGAGCTGCCTTCTTCATTCCGGGCTCGGACTGGCCGCCCCTGACTCTGAACCAGGTAGGCATGATATTGGAGCTGGCTGCTCTGTTCGGGCACCCGGTGGACTTGGAGCGGGCCCCGGAAGTGCTGGGCGTCATCGCGCTGAGCCTTGGCTTCCGGAGGCTGGGCCGGAAAGCGGTGCCGCGGAGGCGGGGCCTGAAGTGGATCGCAAGGGGGCTCACTGCCTCGGTGGCGACTGCGGCACTGGGTCTGGCTGCCATCGAGTACTACGAGCGCGGTGCTCCTCTGTCCACCAGCCGGGTAGTGGCCGGCCTCGGGTCACTGAGAGGGTGAGGACGACTACTCCGCAAGAAAGGTTCGCGCAGCTGCTCGCCCGGGTCAGACAGCCAGCGCGGCTGATCGGAGGCGAGTTCGGCTCCGGCGGAGGCTTCAGCGACGATCGCAGCTGTCTCCGGGTGGTTCTGGGCTTTCCCGATACGTACGAGATCGGCATCTCCAACCAGGCTATCCAGATCCTCTATCACTTGGCTCAGCGGACGTCTGGAGTGGAGGTGGAGAGGGTCTATCTGCCCCGAGTCGAGGTCATCAGCGAGATGCGGGCAACGGCGATACCCCTCCTCACCCTGGAGACGTGGACACCTGTGTGCGGTGCCGACCTCGTGGGGATCACCCTGCAGCAGGAGCTCCACTTCACGAACGTCCTGGAGCTGCTAGACCTGGCTGGGATCCCCCTGCACGCCGCCGAGCGCGGAGAGGAGGATCCTTTGCTTATAGGAGGGGGTCCCGCCTGCAGCAACTTCCTCCCCATGAGCAGTTTCTTCGATGCCTTTGCCCTGGGTGACGGTGAGGAGATGTGGCCTGAGGTCCTGCAGGCACTGGTCGAAGCCAAGCGAACCGGCCGGTCTCGAGCCGAACGTAAGGCCAGGCTTGCGGCAATAGAGGGGATCTACGTACCTGGCGTCAGCCGCACCGTGCGCAGACGGGTCCTAAGACGACTGGAAGGGGCGCCCTACCCGGCTGAGTGCCTTGTCCCGCTCACGGGCGGAGTCCATGATAGGGCCTGGGTGGAGGTGATGAGGGGGTGCACCCGGGGCTGTCGGTTCTGCCAGGCAGGGATGTGGTACCGGCCCGTCAGAGAGCGCCATCCGCGTTCGGTGTTCGAGTTGGCCCGTACTCAGCTCAAAGCTACGGGGTACGGAGAAATCGCCCTCGGCTCTCTATCGACCACCGACTACAGTGGCCTTGAGGAAGTGCTGAAAAGAGTAGCTCGCGGTCTCCCCGAAGTCCGGGTCTCGCTGCCCTCGCTGCGGGTGGACACTGCCGCTGTACGTCTGGCGCGACTCGCCTCACCTACAGGGGCGTCCTTGACCCTTGCCCCGGAGGCGGGAAGCCAACGCATGCGCGACCTGATCAACAAGAACGTAACCGAGGAGGACATCTTGGCGGCAGCGAGGGAAGCGGTCCGCAGCGGTCGCACCACGCTGAAGCTGTATTTCATGATCGGACTGCCGGGCGAGCAAGATGAGGACGTGGCGGCTATCGCTGACCTCTGCCTGCGGATCCGGGAGCAAGGACGGGAGCTGCTAGGGGATAAGGCTGGTCGCTTTCAGCTCAACGTGAGTGTGAACTACTTTGTGCCGAAGCCGTTCACACCTTTCCAGTGGACGGGCATGGCGCTCCGCGCGGTGTTGCTGCGTCGGCGGGAGCTGTTGTTCGCCAGACTGGCCCGACGCGGGATCAAGCTGGTCCTGCCCGACCTTGAGTTGAGTCACCTAGAGGCGGCCTTAGCGCGCGGCGGGGAGGAACTGGGGCCGGTGATCGAAGCGGCGTGGAGAGAAGGCGCCCGCTTCGATCCTTGGACAGAGCACTTCCGGCCTGAGGTATGGCGTTCAGCTTTTCGGGCGATCGGCCTGGAGATGGAAGAACTTGCCACTCGGGATCTGCCTAAGGACACCCGTTTGCCGTGGGAGGTCATCGAAGGCGTCGTCGACAAGGAGTTCTTGTGGCGAGAATGGGAGGCGGCTGAAGCAGGGCTCACTACCTCCGACTGCCGGTGGTCGGGGTGCCTGGACTGCGGAGCTTGCGTCGATGTTCCCGGAAATGACTTAGCGTCCACACAGGGACGCCCTGGAGGGGAAGCCGGGGAAGTCAGCGGTCTCCGGGATCAAGAGCAACCCGGGGCCAAGCCCACCGGGTCGCGTCTTCGTTATGTGGCTACTTTCTCTGTGGAGGGCCGGGGCCGGTTCTTGAGTCATCTGGATCGCCTGGAGGTCTTTCGGCGCGCTGTGCGGCAGGCAGGGGGGAGACTGGCTCTTTCCTCTGGTCTACGGCCCAAGCCTCTGCTTAGTCTGGCCTTGCCCCTCGGGGTCGGCATTGAATCCATGGCGGAGTGGTGCGAGTTTGAATTGGCAGAGACGCCGCCACCAGATTTCTTCTTGCGACTCTCTGCGGTGCTGCCGGCTGACATGAAGCTGATCGCCGTGACCTTGCGGCCGACTGGTCGTTCCTTGGCTGCGCAGGTGGCGGGAGCAAGCTACGAGATATGGGTGGAAGAAGCCGAAGCCGGTGCAGAAGCGAGGGCAGGGGAAGAAGCGGAGGCAGGCGAAGAAGCGAGGGCAGGGGAGGCTCAACGAGGATCTCTCGCTTTGCCTGAAGCAGTTCGTCGTCTTAACGAGGCTCCCTCTCTATCCCTGCGCGAAGAGCGCGAGGGGCGGGTACACCATGTCGAGTTGAAGCGTTTTCTTCAGGGAGTGGAGGTGACCCCGACGGGGGAGACAAAATGGCGCGTCACTTTTCGAGCGGCGGTGACGCCGTCAGGCACGGTCCGTCCCGATCAAGTAGTGGAGGCCCTGCACCAACTGGGAGCCGCTCCCCTGGCGGTGAAGCGGGTTGTCCGTACAGGGATACATCTGCGTGGCGAGCTGCGCGATGAGCTCCACCCAGGCGATGAGGGTCAGGCCGGCATTGAGCTTCTGCCCGGAGACCAGTCACCCGGCGAGAGAAAGGCGGCCCTATGAAGAGCATGGCCATCTCTTCCGACGGCGCAGAGACCTGGGTGGCTGTTTGCGAGGAAGGGCGGGTCGCGGAGTTGTATCTGGAACGGCCGGGCCAGCGTTCGCTGGTCGGCAACATCTACAAGGGCAAGGTGGAGACCTTCCTTCCCGGGATGGAAGCGGCTTTCGTGGACATCGGGCTGGGTCGTAATGGCTTTCTTTCCGCGACTGAAGTGGTGGAACCGGACCTCAAGCCCCGCAGTCGTGGGCAGGGACGCCACTTGAGAGCGGGGAAGACCGTACTGGTGCAGGTCACCCGGGACGCCATGGGCGGCAAGGGTCCTCGCCTTACCACTGACCTCGGTCTTGCCGGTCGCTATCTGGTGTACATGCCTTTGTCAAAGACCACGGGAGCCTCCAAGCGACTGGCTGACGGGGAGCGTAACAGACTGCGGGCACTGCTCCGGGAGCTGCGCCCGGAGAAGGGGGGTCTCATAGCAAGGACGGCTGCGGAAGGGGTAGACCGGAGCGATTTGGAGCGGGATCTCCGCTTGTTGCAGCGACAATGGGGAGCAGTGGTGCGCAAAGCAGCGCGGCTGGAGGCTCCCGCCCTGGTCCACCAAGAGATGGATTTGGCGTTGCGCTGCGTGCGAGACGCGCTCAGTGCCGATTTCGAGAGCGTTGACGTGGACGACGCCACGGTATTCCGGCGGGTGCGCAACTACCTGAGAGCGGTCGCTCCCGAGCTGGCGGAGAGAGTGCGTCTTCACAAGAGGCTACCTCGGCTGTTCGAAGCTCTGCATCTGGACCAGGAGATCTCCCGCGCCTTACAACGGCGAGTGCCACTCCCCTCGGGGGGCTATCTCGTCATCGAGCAGACGGAGGCTATGACTGTTATCGACGTGAATACCGGCCGCTACGTCGGAGGGAAGGCTTTGGAGGACACCATTCTGCGGACGAACCTAGAGGCCTGCCGAGAGGTCGTCCGGCAACTCCGCCTCCGCGATATAGGGGGGATAATCGTCATCGACTTCATCGACATGGCTTCCCGCACCAACCGGGAGGCTGTCTTGGCGTTGCTGAGAGCAGAGTTGGAGCGGGATCGCACCAAGACCTACGTGGTGGAGCTCTCCCCTTTGGGCTTGGTGGAGATGACTCGTCAGAACGTGACTCTGGGCCTTCGTGAGATGCTCACCGTGTCTTGTGAGCGTTGTGAGGGCGAAGGTCGCGTTCTGTCCGCGCAGTCGGCGTTGGCCCTGGTGCGCCGGCGTGTCCGCCAGCTGGCGGCGAGTGTTACGCTACCGATCTTGCGAGTGGAGGTTCATCCCCAGGTGGTCGCTCTGCTCAACGAGGAGCAGGGCACAAGGCTCTCCGAGTTGGAGGCGGAGACCGGAAGGCGTCTACTGGTGGAGCCGGCCAGTCCGGCAGTCCCTGTGGATCATGTGGCCCTCCTTCCCGAGTGAGTCTCAGGTCCTCCCTTTCGCGACTGGATCGTCGGGTACTCCCGGTCTGCCCAGAGGCATGGGGTGAATGAGTCTGCCTGGGCTTTGCGGGTGGCAGACCGACACCGGCCCTGGTATACTGCCTAGCTCGCGGCCGAGCCGCGGCCGCGTTACAGCCAAGTTCGTCATGTCACGAGGAGCAGCAGGGATGTTCGCCATCGTCGAAGTCGGTGGAAAGCAATATCGGGTGGAAGAGGGGCGCGAGATCGTCGTCGATCGCCTTGATGCTCCCGAAGGTTCCACCGTAGAATTGCGTTCCCTATTGGTAGCCGACGGCGATGATGTGCGTCTCGCTGCGGACGGCAAGGAGACTACGGTCACTGCGACCGTGGTCGAGCACTTTCGTGGTCCCAAGATCAGCATCCTGCGCTTCAAGCCCAAGCGCGGGTTCAGGAAGAAGACCGGCTTTCGGGCGGCACTGACCCGCCTGGAAGTGCGGAAGATAGGGTAGGAAGGACTAACCATGGCTCACAAGAAAGGTGGCGGGAGTTCCCGAAACGGCCGTGACTCCCAGGCGCAGCGGCTGGGGGTCAAGGCCTTTGCAGGTGAGAAGGTCAAGGCTGGGGCCATCCTGGTCCGCCAGCGCGGCACTCGTTTTCGCCCGGGCGACAACGTGGGCATCGGGTCTGACGACACCCTCTTCGCTACCGCAGCGGGCAGGGTGGTCTTCTCCCGGCGCAAAGCAGGGCGCATCGTAAGCATCGTCACCGAGTAGCAGCCTTTCGGCTGCCTCGGTCGACCCCACTCCAGGCCGCCCCATGTTCTACGACCGCGCCAAGATCCATGTGGCGGCTGGCAGGGGTGGAAACGGGTGCGTCGCGTTCCGGAGAGAGATGCACGTACCCCGGGGGGGTCCGGACGGCGGGGATGGGGGCCGAGGCGGTGATGTGATCCTCCAAGCCGACCCGCAGGTCCGGGATCTGAGAGCCTTCGCGTACAAGATGCACTTCAAGGCGCAGTCCGGAAGGCCGGGGTCGGGAGCGCGCAAACACGGCGCCGACGGAGACAACGTGGTGATCCCGGTACCCTTGGGCACCCAGGTGTGGAGCGAGGGCCGGTTGCTTGCCGATCTGGTGCGGCCGGGTCAGCGGGTGGTAGTGGCCCGCGGGGGGGCGGGGGGCAGGGGCAATGCGCGTTTTGTCACCTCGGTCCGCCAGGCTCCCCGGTTTGCCGAACTGGGGGAAGAGGGCGAGAGCCGGTGGCTTGACCTCAGTCTTAAGCTGCTGGCCGACGCCGGGCTGGCCGGGCTACCCAACGCCGGCAAGTCGTCCCTGCTTCGTCGGCTTTCCAACGCCAAACCCAAGGTGGCCGACTACCCTTTCACCACCCTGGAACCGATGTTGGGGGTAGTGGACTGGTCGGGGGAGGGTGACTACTTCACCTTGGCGGATGTGCCTGGGCTCCTGGAAGGGGCGAGCGAAGGGGTGGGGCTCGGTCACGAGTTTCTCGCCCACCTGGAAAGATGTGAGCTGATCATGCATGTGGTCGACTTGACAGGTTACTATGGCACTGAGCCCCTTACTGCGTTTCGGACTATCCTTCATGAGTTGCAGGCTCATGCTTCGTCGCTGGCCCACAAGCCGCAGGTAGTATTACTGAACAAGATCGATGTTCTGGCGGCCGACGAGGTGGCCGAGTGGCGCGAGCGCTTTCTGGTGGAGATCCAGAGGCTTCGCGATGAGGGGCATCCGGCGTTCACCTACCTGCTTGGTGACGAGTCTCCTGCTTTGGAGCGGCTGGTGTGGCCGGTCTCGGCGGCTACGGGAGCCGGGCTGGCCGCCCTTTTGGCCTGGGTGGGACCGTTGCTGCGGACCATGCGAGCGAAGACGCTAGCGGCTGGACAGGGTGAGCCTGGCCTTGCGGGGGAGGAGATGGCGATCTTGGAGGCGGACGTCACTGAGATAGAAGACGAGACCGGGCATGTCACCTATCGGCCGCTCCCGGCTCGAGGGAGGGGTTTCACCGTGCGAAGAGGTCCCTCGGGGTTTATCGTAGAAGGACCGGCGGTCAAACGGTTGGTCAGCAGATTCGACCTTACGGATGACGAAGCCGTCCGGTATCTTCAGGAGAGATTCGAACGCATGGGCTTGCAGGCGGCGCTTGAAGCCCAGGGTGCCCAGCCGGGCGACGAGGTCGAAGTCGAAGGTCATGTCTTTGAGTTTGAGTGAGAGAGGAAGAAGGGCAGCGCATGGAGACGCCTGACGGCCGCAAGCAGCCCGACCAGAGAACGAGCAAGACCATCGTAGTCAAGATCGGCTCCAGCACGCTCACCACCGAGAGGGGCACCTTCCGCCTGGCTCCGGTGGCCGGCCTGGTGTCCGAGGTATGCGAGCTCCACGCGCAAGGGCATCGCATGCTGCTGGTGAGCTCAGGAGCGGTCTCTTCCGGCATGGGTATCCTTCGCCGCAAACGGCGCCCGACGGCGGTGGTGGACCTGCAGGCGGCGGCAGCGGTGGGTCAGGGGCATCTCTTCCACATCTACACCGAATTGTTCGCTCACGAGCACGTCATAACCGCCCAGGTCTTGCTCACCGCTTTCGATGTCGCGGCTCGGACCCAGTACCTTAACGCCCGCAACACTCTGCGTCGCTTGCTGGAGTGGAGGGTGGTGCCCATCATCAACGAGAACGACACCACGTCCACCGACGAGCTCTGCTTCGGGGATAATGACACCTTGGCCGCCCAAGTCGCTCTGCTGGTGAAGGCGGATCTGTTGATCCTGCTTACCGATACCGACGGGGTGTACACAGCTGATCCGCGCGAGGACCCTCGCGCGCGGCTCATCACCCGGGTGGAAGATTTTGAGGCGCTTGAGTGCATACAGGTGGGGACCGCGGGACCCTTGGGCACGGGTGGGATGGCCACTAAGATAAACAGTGCCCGTATGGCCACCAGTGGAGGAGTGGAGACGGTCATCGCCCGGGGGGACCGTCCTGGCGTACTTAAGGCCTGTGTGGCTGGCGAAGAGGTGGGGACCCGCTTCTTGCCGCGTCCGCTTGGTCTGCACGACTTCAAGTTGTGGTTGCTCTATGGCAAGCCTGCCCGCGGCACGCTGGTCGTCGATGAGGGAGCCGCGAAGGCGCTGCAGGGCAAGGGAAGTCTACTTCCCGTGGGAATAGTAGAGGTCAAGGGTGAGTTCGCTGCCGGCGACGCTGTCATGGTGGCCGACGAGAACGGAGTGGAATTGGCCAAAGGCCTTGTCAACTACTCCCGGGAGGAGTTGGAGCGGATCAAAGGCCTGAAGAGCGCTCAAGTGGCGGAGCTTCTCCCGCAGGCTTCGCCCGAAGCGATACACAGAGATTACATGGTACTGGTGTGCTAGCGGATCGGGAGGGGACTTGGACACACGAGAATTAGCAGCCCGGGCGAAAAACGCCTCACGACGGCTGGCGACGGCCAATGCCGTCGAGAAGAATCGCGCCTTGCTGACTATGGCGGACGCCCTCGATCGACGGGCTGCCGAGATCTTGGTCGAGAATGAAGAGGACGTGGCTGAAGGGCGCAAGAACGGTCTTTCTCCCGCGCTTATCGACCGTCTGCTTCTGGACGAGGAACGTTTGGCCAGCATCGCTCGCAGTCTGCGCGACATCGCCGCTCTACCCGACCCTGTAGGGGAAGTGGTCGCCGGCTGGCGCACCCCGGAGGGTCTGGAAATCCAGAAAGTCCGGGTGCCTTTCGGAGTCATCGCGGTGGTATACGAAGCCCGCCCCAATGTGACTGTGGATGCGGCCGCACTCTGCCTCAAGACCGGTAATGCCGTCATCTTGAGAGGGGGAAGCGACGCCTATCGATCCAACCGCATCCTCACCGAGGTCATCACTGGAGCAGCGCTGGAGGCGGGGCTTCCCGGCGATGTCATTCAGTTCGTACCCAGCAAGGATCGAGCGGTACTCATCGAGTTGCTGCAGTTGCGCGAGTACATCGACCTGGTCATTCCGCGGGGCGGCGAGGCTCTCAAGGACTTCTTGCTGGAGCACTCCAGGGTCCCGGTCATCTATGCAGCTGGCGGCAATTGTCACGTCTACGTGGACCAGTCCGCGGACTTGAAGCAGGCCCTCGATATCACTATCAACGCCAAGTGTCAGCGTCCGGGAGTCTGCAATGCCGCCGAGACCTTGCTAGTGCACCAGGCTGTGGCACCTGCCTTTCTCCCTGTGGTACTCAAGGCCTTGGACGAGCGCAAGGTCAAGCTGTACGTGGACGGTCGCACCCGCGACATCGTGGGGGAGACCGAGCTCCGGCTCTACCGCGCTACTGACAAGCACTACGCTACCGAGTTCCTGGACCTGGAGATGGCGGTCAAGGTAGTCGAGAGCCTGCAAGAAGCAGTCGACCACATCGCCCGCTTCGGCACCGGTCACTCCGAGGCTATAGTCACGCAAGACCTGGAAGCTGCGCGTCAGTTTGCCCAGATGGTGGATGCCGCCGCCATCTACATCAATGCTTCCACCCGTTTCACCGATGGCGGTGTCTACGGGCTGGGAGCCGAGATCGGCATCTCCACCCAGAAACTGCACGCTCGGGGACCGCTGGCGTTGAAGGAGCTGACTTCCACCAAGTACGTCGTCACCGGCAGAGGACATACCCGCTAGTCGTGAGACTGGCCGGGCTCGGAGGGGCCGTGGCTGAAGACGCAGTGATAGCTCGCCTGCGAGGCCAGCGCGGAGTGCGACTGGGGATCATGGGCGGGGCCTTTGACCCCATCCATATCGCTCACCTGGTGACGGGGCAGGAGGCGCTCCATCGGTACCATCTCGATGAGGTGGTCTTTCTGCCCAGCGGCATGCCTCCGCACAAGCGACGCGAACTGACCTCCGCAGAGTTGCGGTACCTCATGGTGGTGTTAGCCACCGCTTCCCATCCCAAGTTCTCGGTCTCTCGGCTGGAGATAGATCGGCCCGGGATCGGTTACACAGTGGACACCCTCACGATCTTGGCTTCGCTCCTGGGCCCCGACAGCGAGATCTTCTTCATCACCGGAGCGGATGCCGTGCTGGACATCTTGACCTGGAAGGAGCCGGAGCGAGTGTTGGCTTTGTGCACGCTCATAGCAGCGACGCGGCCCGGATACGATCTGGGGCGTCTTGCGAGTGTGCTCGCTGCGCTGGAGCCGGAGCTATCACGGCAAGGACAGCAAGTTCGCGTGGAGGTCATGGAGATCCCTGCCCTGGGCATCTCTTCCAGCCTCATCCGCGAAAGAGTGGCGCAAGGGCTTCCTGTGCAGTACCTGGTGCCGGAGGCGGTCGCCCGGTTCATCGACAAGAACGGTCTTTACCGGGAGGCAGGTCAGCAGGCGGCAGGTCGATGTGGGCACTCGGGCTCCGACTGTGCGACCGCCGCTAGATAATAGAGAACGGCGGGTGACGGGATACCATTCCCGCTCCGAAAGGCGCCTCTCTCGACGGGCGGCCCGCCGTCGCCGTAAGGCCCGACTATGGACTGCGGTGGGAGCCTTGGTGCTGCTGGTCGCGGCGGCCGTGGCGCTGGTCGTTCTGCTGGGCGGAGGCGCGGAGGCTCCGTGGCCGACCTCCTCCAGCGAGGTGCTGGGGTCCGGGCAGGGGGCCGGGCCGGGGCAGGGACCGGGGCCGGTGGGGAGCGGAGACTCGCCGCTCGAGAGTCAGGCGGGGGTGTCTCAGCTGCTCCTCATTCGTCAGGACGAGAGGATCTGCGGAGGTCTACTGGTTCAATCGAGGGCCACGCAGGGAGTGGTGGTAGGTATCCCCGGGATCTCGCTGCTACGCTCGGGAGACCGTTTCGTCACTCTGGCGGAGCTGGCCGACAGCGTGGTGAGCGGGACTTCGGGGGTGGGGGGCGGGACTTCGCTGACGGAGGGCGAGACCGCAGCAACGGAGGGCTGGGTAGCCGGCCTCAGGAACGCGCTGGGCGAAGCCCTGGGGCTTTCCACGATGACGATCGCCAGTGCGGAATGGCTAGAGGTCCTGGCCAGGCTGGAAGGCGAAGGGGTCCTTGCCTTACCGCAAGGGACGGTCTTGGGGGCGCTTATCAGGACTCTTGATCCGGAAGGAGCCGACATCGGGCAAGCGGCCCTGGCCCTCGCCGGGTGGCTCGGAGGGGCGCGCGAAGCCGGAGCGGACGATCCCTGGCAAGGGTTGTCTCTGCAGGGGGAGGTCGAACGGTTTCGGTCGGCGAGCCCGCTGCTGTCAAGGGTGGACTCCTGGTCTTACGGCGTGGTGACCGGGAAGCTGCACGGAGGGGAGACTGCGCGTTATCTGGATCCCGCGCTGGCCCCAGTGAGGGACATGCTGGCCAAGGCCTCAGGGCAGCCTCTTGCCCGAGTGGAGGTGCAGAACGGCTCCGGAGTGGTGGGGGCCGCTGAGCAGGCGGCAGAGACGCTGGCCGGTCTCGGCTTTGAACTCCTTCCTGTGCGTAACGCCCCCGGTTTCCCCGACGTAGTCGAGACCATGATCGTGGCGGCGCCCGACGTGGAGCTGCAATCTCTGGTGATACATAAAGTGCTGGGCTTGGGTAATCTATCCACCGACGCGTCGCTTGGGGAAGGGTCGGTTGTGGTGATCGTGGGCCGCGACTACCAGGTGAGAAGATGAGGGCACGAACAGGGGATAAAGTGGGGGTAGGAGTGTTGCGGGAGCAGAGACGTCCTCGACGCGCGGCGCAACACAAGCAGTCAGCCCGTAGAGCTTGAGTATGGAAAGCGCACACAGCACTGACGCAAGGATCGCTGACCCCAGGATCACCGACGGTCTTCATCGTTACAGTCGGCAGATGCTCGTGCCCCAAGTGGGCCGGGAAGGACAGGAGAAGCTTCTGCAAGCTCGCGTAGGGCTGGTGGGTTGTGGAGCACTGGGATCGGTCATCGCCAATCATCTCGTTCGCTCGGGGATAGGTCTGCTGCGCCTCGCTGACGGTGACTGCGTGGAGCTTCACAACCTGCATCGCCAGATGCTCTACACGGAGGAGGACGTACGCAAGCGGCTTCCGAAGGCGGAAGCGGCGGCTCGGCATCTACGCAAGGCCAACAGCGAGGTGGTCATCGAGCCGGTGGTCCAGGTCATCGATGACCAGTCCATCGGCGAGTTTGCGGCGGACCTCGATGTGTTGGTGGACGGGACCGACAACTTCGCCACCCGGTTTGTCATCAACGATTACTGCGTGCGGCGAGGTCTCCCGTGGGTGTATGGGGGTGTCATTGCCACGACCGGGATGTCCATGACCATCGTTCCAGGCGAAGGGCCGTGCCTACGCTGTTTCCTCCGCGAGTTGCCCAGTCGTGAACAATCCCCGACTGCTGACACGGCTGGAGTCCTCAGCATCACGGTCGCCATCATCGCCAGTGTGGAAGTCGGGGAGGTCATCAAACTGCTTCTGCAACCGGAGGCTCGCAACCGGGGTCTCTTGATGGTGGACGTGTGGGAGCTGGACTTTGAGCAGCTTGAGATCCCGCGCGATCCCGCTTGCCCAAGCTGCGGTCCGGTAGTCGTAGGGGGTCAGGGCGGCGACAGGGGACCGACGACGGGTCAGGTTGGTGGCAGGGGACCGACAACGGGTCAGGACGGCGACACGGGGCCGGCGAGAAAAGCGCCGAGCTCGGGGTGGTGAGGACGGAGTGAAGGCTGAGGAAGAACGGCTGCGCGCCCTGGTCCGGGAGCTGGGCAGCGCCCTGGTGGCCTTCTCGGGAGGGGTGGATTCGACCGTGCTTCTCAAAGTGGCTGTGGAGGAGCTGGGCGTAGATTCCGTCCTTGCTGTCACGGCTGTGGGGGAGGTATATCCCGAAGCCGAGAGCCGCGCCGCCTCCCTGGCAGCCGCTCGGCTGGGGGTGAGGCACCGGGTGCTAAGACAAGACAAACTCGCGATCCCGGGCTTCGCCTCCAATCCGCCCGACCGTTGCTTTCTATGCCGGAGCGATCTGTATCAGGCGCTGCTCGAAGTGGCCGCGGAGGAGGGGCTGGCAGCGGTGGTGGATGGTGCTAACGCTGATGACAAAGGTGATTATCGGCCGGGGATGGCAGCGGCAGCGAAACTGGGTGTGCGCAGTCCCTTGCTGGAGGTCGGTCTTACCAAGGCGCAGGTGCGGGAGCTGGCCAGACGACTTGGCTTGCCGGAGGCGGACAGGCCGTCGTCCCCTTGCCTTGCCTCCCGCATCCCCTATGGGGAGAGCATCTCCACTCATAAACTGCGCATGATTGAGCAGGCGGAGGCTTTTCTCCGTCACCTGGGTTTTGCCCAGGTAAGGGTGCGGCATCGCGGTGAGCTTGCCAGCATCGAGGTCGAAGAAGCGGACCTGCCCCGCATCGTCGAAGAGTCCGTGCGACGTGCTATCGTTCACCATCTGCGTGAACTGGGTTTTGGGTATGTCACTGTGGACCTCCAGGGTTTTCGAAGCGGGAGTCTGAATCAGGGGCTGGCAGCAGCGAATCAGGGGCTGGCAGCAGCCAAGCCCGTGACTCGAAGCGGCCACGGTGTGTATTGCGGCCAAGAGGATGATGAGCATGAAGTCGGGTAATGCCAGCGGATCACGAGCCGGAGGGGCTTCGGGCCTACTCAAGGTGGCCCTGGCCGCCGGCGCAGCCTATGCTTATCTTCGTTTGACCAACACTGGGCGCAGACTGGCGGCGACTATGGCGCGGGACATGCAGGCCATCCGCGAGCGCGACCCGGCCGCCCGGAACGACCTGGAGATACTCACCTGCTATCCTGGCCTGCATGCCTTGTGGTTCCACCGCCTGGCCCATGCGCTGTGGCGGCGCAGAGTGCCGGTGCTCCCCCGCTTCGTCTCGCAGGTCAACCGTTTCCTGACCGGCATCGAGATCCATCCGGCGGCTACTTTGGGCGACGGGCTCTTCATCGACCATGGGGCCGGAGTAGTGATCGGCGAGACCTCGGAGGTGGGCGAGAACGTCACTATCTATCAGGGCGTGACCCTGGGGGGTACCGGCAAGGAAACCGGCAAGCGTCATCCGACCATCGGCGACAATGTGGTGATAGGCGCTGGCGCCTTATTGCTGGGATCCATCAAAGTGGGGGATAACGTCAAGGTGGGCGCAGGCAGCGTGGTCATCCATGATGTGCCCCCCAACTCGACCGTGGTAGGCAACCCGGGGCGTACCGTCATCACGGACGGGGCCAAGGTGGGCATACCCGACATCGACTACACCCATCTCCCCGACCCGGTGGCGGAAGCCATGCGCTGCTTGGTCCGCCGTGTGATCCAGCTGGAGAGTGAGCTCGAGGAACTACGCGCCGTGTGCGGAAAGCCACCCAGCGAGAGAGTCCCCATCGGTGAAGAGGTATGCGATCTCTTGGGTGACGACGCACAGGATGCCTGACTCCCTGCTGGAAAGACTCGCAGCCGACCTCAACGAGAGGCAGCAGGAGGCCGTGTTTCACCCGGGGGGACCGCTGCTCGTCCTGGCTGGCGCCGGGTCGGGTAAGACCCGCGTCCTTACCTATCGGCTGGCCTATCTGGTCCTGAGCGGTCGAGTGCGGCCTTACCAGGTACTTGCCATCACCTTCACCAACAAAGCTGCCGGCGAGATGAAGCAACGGGTGGCCCGCCTACTGGGAGGCGGCGCCGACTGGGCCTGGGTCGCTACCTTCCATTCCGCTTGCGCGCGACTTCTGCGGCGGGAAGCGCCCCTGCTCGGCTACGGGAGCAATTTCTCCATTTACGACGAAGAAGACTCCGTCCGGCTGGTCAAGCACTGTTTGGAGGAGCTGCACGTCGACACCAAGCGCTTCCCGCCGAGAGGGGTCCACAGCGTCATCTCGGAGGCCAAGAACAGGTTGGTGGACATCGACGAGTTCGCCCGGGTGTCGGTACCCGCTGCCGGGGGCGCAGCAGCAGGGAGGCGGGAGCGGGACTACTATCATGACGTGGCAGCCGCCGTGTATCAGAGATACCAGGCGCGGCTTCGTGCGCTCAACGCCATGGATTTCGACGACCTTCTGATGCGCACGGTCGACGTCTTCCAACTTTTTCCCGAGCGCCTGGCCTTCTACCGCGAGCAGTTCCGCCACGTGCTCGTGGACGAATATCAGGACACCAACCGGGCGCAGTATGTGCTGGTGAAGCTCCTCACCGAGGAGCACCGGCAGGTCACTGTAGTGGGTGATGACGACCAGTCGATTTACTCGTGGCGAGGGGCCGACCCCACCAACATGCTGAGTTTCGAGAAAGACTTTCCCGAGGCCACTGTCATCCGCCTGGAGCAGAACTACCGTTCGTACAGCACCATCCTGGACGCGGCCAACGCGCTGGTTAGCCACAACCGCGGGCGCAAGCCCAAGAAGCTGTGGACCGACCGCGGCGTCGGAGAACCGGTGGTGCTCTTCGAATGCCGTGACGAGCATGAAGAGGCGCGTCTGGTCTGCGAAGAGATCGTGGATCTCTTGGACGAGCGTCCGGCCTCCGATATCGCTGTCTTCTACCGCGTCAACGCCCAATCGCGGGTGCTGGAAGACATGCTGGTGCGGCAGGGAGTGCCGTACCGGGTCATCGGGAGCATGAAATTCTATCAGCGAGCCGAGATCAAAGATCTGCTGGCTTATCTACGCGTGGTGGTGAACCCTGGTGACGATTTCTCATTGCTTCGGATCATCAACACGCCTCGGCGCGGACTGGGGGAAGCGGCGGTGGGGCGGCTGCAGTCGATGGCGACGGAAGCGGGGATGCCGTTGCGAGAAATCCTCTTGTTGGCCTCCCGGATCGAAGGTCTCTCGCCTTCCGCTCGACGTGCCTGCGAACGCCTGGGAGAAGACTTCACCCGGTGGGAAAAAGTCGCCCGGGGGCAAGCCGAGGGAGGAAGAAAGACCTCGGTCGCCGCAATCACGCGGCAGGTGCTGGAGGAAAGTGGCCTGAGGTCGGCTCTTGCTGCCGAGAAGACCGTGGAGGCCGAGGGCCGCTTGGAGAACCTGGACGAGTTCATCGCCGTGGCTGAAGAATACGACCGGTTGAACCCCGAGGGAGATCTTGAAAGCTTCTTGGAGGAGATCAGCCTGTACGCGGAGGCGGACAACGTCCGAGAGGGTGAGCCGGTGGTCACTCTGATGACTCTTCACAACGCCAAGGGCCTGGAATTCGCAGTGGTCTTCATCACCGGGCTGGAGGAGGGCCTCTGCCCGCACTCGCGCTCATTGGAAGAGCACAGGCTGGAGGAAGAGCGCAGGCTCTGCTACGTGGGGATCACCCGAGCGCGCGATCGTCTCTATTTGTCGCACTGTCGAGCCCGATCTCTTCACGGAGGGGGCGGTTTCCGCTTCCCCAGCCGTTTCTTGAGCGAGATCCCTGGGCACTTGGTGGAGCGGCGGCAGGGAGAACGGACGGCAAGCACCCCAGTCCCTGCCGGCCGGGCCGGGTTCCCGGAAAGAGGCGTCTACCCGGTATCGACCGAAAGCAGGGCTGCTTCGGGTTACGGTTTTGCCACGGGCGACAGAGTCCTTCATGCGAAGTTTGGAGAGGGCGTGGTGCTGGGAGTGGAGCCTGGGGGAGTGGTCAGGGTCTACTTCGAGGAACTAGGCGCAGAGAAGCGCCTGCTTGTGGAATACGCGCCCCTTCGGCGTCTGTAGAGGGTCCCGACCTCGCAGGATTCATCCAGCCAGGCCTGCAACGGCCAAGCGGGGCCAGGGTTGAGCGTGCGGGTAGCTGAGTCCGCTCGTCCTGTACCTCCAACCCTCGGACATTGACAGAGCCGCTCCTTTTCTGATTTCCAGTCCACCGGCTTCTCCCGGCCGGCCCCCCAGCGCGCTCACTGTCGCCGTTACCAGACGGTAAGGAAGGCCTTTCCGGCTCCCTTCTGCATGATTTGTTGCGAAACCAGATTAGGCATTATTCATTGCAAAGTCCGGGCCCGGCTAGACGCCCATCGCGAGCAGCGGTGAAAAGGGTTTTGGCCCGCTCCGTGGAAGGTTTGTGGGAAATTGTGTTGCATTGTGTCAAGAAGTGGTTTAAAGTGGTGACTATGCAACGGATCTTGCTGTCAGGGACCTTTGACCACTCCTTGGACGCGAAGGGGAGAGTCACCTTGCCCGCGCGCTATCGTGACTATTTCCGCGGTGGCGCCGTTCTAGTTCGCCTTCGTCCTGATGAACCCTGCATACGGGTGTATCACCCTGCTGCCTGGGAGGAGTACGACAGTCGTTTCATCGACCCGCTGGACACTTTCGAGAATGATGATCACAGTTGGCGGACGCGTCTGATCTACATGAACCAGGATTTCGTCGAGCCCGACGGCCAAGGTCGAGTCCTGGTACCCGCCAAGCACATTGAGGAGTTGGGACTCGCGGGCAAGGTCACGATCATCGGCAACCGGACCCACTTGGAGATCTGGAATCCTGAGACTCTGACGGCATTGGTCCAGCAAAAGGTGGGTGATCATGCCTAGCGCTGCAGCCTCTTTTCATGTGGAACGGGAGCTGGCTCACGTGCCCGTCCTCCTCGAGGAGTTGCTCACGGTCCTCGCTGTGAAGGAGGACAGCCGGGTCTTGGACTGCACCTTCGGGGCGGGTGGCCACGCCGCCGCCATCGGGCGGTCGTTGGGACCGCAGGGCCTGCTGGTGGCCTGCGACCGAGACCCTATCGCGGAAGAGTACTACGGGACGTTGGCAGAACGGCTGCGCTGTCCGAGTCAATTCCTGGCAGGTGATTTCGCCGATGCCCTTGAGACTCTCCGGGCTGAGGACATGACTTTCACCCATGTGTATATGGACCTGGGCGTGAGCAGCATGCAAATTGACACGCCGGAACGGGGCTTCTCATATAGTTTCGATGCTCCGCTCGACATGAGGATGGACCCGAGTCTGCCGGTCACGGCAGCGGACATCGTGAACGGCTGGCCGGAGAGAGACCTAGCGGATCTGTTCGTGCGCTACGGGGAGGAGAGACATTCCCGGCGCATCGCTCGGGCGATCGTCAGGCGGCGGACCGCGGCCCCTTTCCTGCGCACTGCTGACTTGGTACAGGTGATCAAAGACGCCATCCCCACTCCAGCTCGTTTCGGGGCTGGCAATCCAGCGCGCAGGGTTTTCCAGGCCCTGCGCATCCAGGTGAACAATGAGCTGGAGAGTCTGAAACGGGCACTGCCGCTCGCCTTTGCTGTCCTGGAGCCGGGCGGGGTCCTGGCGGTCATCAGCTTCCATTCTTTGGAGGACCGCTTGGTGAAGGAGTTCTTTGTAGCGAAGGCGCGGTCCTGCACCTGCCCGCCTGAGTTCCCTATCTGCGTGTGTGAGGGGAAACCCTCGGGTGAACTCATCACGCCTAAAGCGATCGCCCCTACACCGCGGGAGGTGGCGATGAATCCTCGTTCCAGCTCTGCCCGGCTACGAGCGTTGAGGAAACTGTGATGGCCGTCGGCTCACGCGCGACTTGGATCGAAGCTTGGGAGGCCGATTTGACCCCCTCGCCGGCCGCCTTGCGGAGTGCTGCTCGGGTGGAGGCGCGTATGCGCGCGACTCGGTACTACGGGTCGGAGGCCGTCGCCCGTATGCCCCGGCCGGTGGCAAGTGCGGACGCACCTGTTGCGCCACCGCAGCTCCGAGTCGTCACTCGGAGGCGCCCGCGGTGGGGGCTGCTGGCGTTCACCGTCGTGCTGGCCGTTCTGGCCCTGGCGGGGGCCGTGGTCTGCCCCATGCTTCTCAGTGCCGTGGTGACCGACGTGGAGTCCCAAGGAGCCCGGGCAGAAAGGCAGAGGCAGGAGCTAGCGGCTGAGGTGGCCGCGTTGTCGGCCAAGATCTCCGCGCTGTCGGCTCCCGACCGCCTGTCCGAGGTGGCCGCCCAGCTGGGTCTGGGCCCGGCTCAGACTGTGCGCTATCTGACCTCAGACGGCCTACCAGCCGAAAAGCAACCGGTCGCAGGCCAAGGGGAAACGGTCATCGCTGGTCGATGAACCATGAAACGCGCAAACTTGAGACTCGGACTTCTCATGGGAGCGGCCGTCATCTTGCTGACGGCCCTTTTCTTCCGAGTCTTCTATGTCCAGGTGATCGCTTCCCCTCCTCTGCAGCAAAAGGCGGAGGAACAACAGGTGCGGCTTGTGGAGCTGCCTGCACCGCGGGGAACCATCTACGATCGCAACGGCGAACTGCTAGCGGTGTCAGAGGCCACGGCCACCGTCTGGGCCAATCCGCGACAAATCAAGGCTGAGGAAGCCGAGAGGACTGCCCGGGCTCTTGCGCCCGTGATAGGCCTTTCGGTGGAGACCATCCTGGCAAGGCTGCGGAGCGACTCCGGGTTCCGGTACCTGGTCCGGCGGGTGAGTCTGGAGGTGGGAAAGCGTGTGGAGGCGCTCGCCCTGCCGGGTATCGGCGTGCTGGTCGAACCCAAACGGCTGTACCCCAAAGGGTCGCTCGCCTCCCAAGTCCTGGGATGCGTAGGGGGAGACCACTACCAGGGACTGGAAGGGATCGAATTCCAGTACGATCGGTTGTTGGCTGGCAGCCCAGGAGAGATGCGGGTGGTCAGTGACCGCACGCGTACGCGTCGTCTGCAGACGGTGGTGACTCGGGAAGTAGAGCCGGGAGCCGACCTTCGTCTTACCATCGATGCCCAGATCCAATTCGAGGCGCAGAAGGCGCTGAGTCAAGCTGTGGCGGAGACTGAAGCCAAACGGGCTTGTGCTGTAGTCATGGATCCCCATACAGGCGAGCTCCTAGCGCTCGCGGTTACGCCCACCTATGACGCTAATGCCTGGGCAACCGCGGAAAGGCAGGTGCGTCGCAACTGGGCTGTGACCGACCAGTATGAGCCGGGTTCGACATTCAAGATGGTGGTGGTAGCGGCTGCCCTCGAGAGCGGCCTGGCGGAGCCAGACACCGTGTTCACTTTGCCTCGTGAGCTCGAGGTGTTCGACAAGACCATCCACGAGGCAGAGGAGAACGTGCCCGAGGTCAGGCGGCTTACAGTGGCTGAGATCCTGGCCCAGTCCTCCAACATAGGAGCCGCTCTTCTGGGCAAGGATCTCAGCCACTGGCGGCTGGTGGCCATGATCCGCCGCTTTGGTTTCACGGACAAGTTAGGCGTGGACTTTCCGGGTGAGGCCGGGGGCCAGATGCTTTCGCCGGACAAGTGGAACGGTCTGACCATCTATAACGTTCCCTTGGGCCAGGGAATAGCGGTGACCCCTCTGCAGCTGGCTGCGGCCTACGCGGCCATAGCCAATGATGGGGTCCTGGTTCAGCCACACCTGGACAGCGACAAGAGCGGGCTATGGACCCGCCGGGTGGTGAGTCCTGAGGTGGCCAGTGAGCTGCGTGAAATGCTCAAGATGACGGTGGAAGCCGGGACGGGCAAACAGGCTCGCCTCCAGGGATATGTGGTGGCCGGGAAGACCGGCACCGCCCAAAAGCCGGAAGCGGGCGGCTATTCCCATGAGAAGGTCTACGCCTCTTTTGTCGGCATGGTACCCGCCGACGATCCGCGCCTGGTGATCCTGGTAGTGGTCGACGAGCCGACCACAGAGCGCTCGGGCGCCCTGGTGGCGGCTCCCGTCTTCGCCAAGATCGCTGATTTCTCACTGCGCCGTCTGGGTATCGCCCCTACCCTCGCTCCGGTTCAGTGACCAGGCCGGGATGGTAGAATCACGCACTGTGAAAATCAGCGCTCTCTTTGCCGGGGTCGAGGCCTGGCAGGTGATTGGTTCGACCGACACTGACATCCAAGCCTTGACCTACCGCAGCGACCAAGCCGGACCTGGCTCATTGTTCTTCTGCGTTCCTGGCCATGTCAGAGACGGCCACGAGTTCGCCCCCCAGGCCGTAGCGCAGGGGGCTGCTGCCCTCTGTGTAGAGCGGCCCCTGGACCTGCCGGTCGTCCAGGTGGTAGTGCCTTCAGTGCGGGCCGTCATGGGTCCGGTGGCGGCTGCCTTCTATGACTACCCCAGTCGCCGGCTGCTCACGGCGGGAGTGACCGGTACCAACGGCAAGACAACCTCGACGTTTCTGGTGGCCCATCTCTGCGACTGCTCCGGGCTGCGGGCAGGTCTGATAGGCACGGTAGAGCGCCGTATAGGCGGTCGGAGTCTTCCGGCGGGGCGGACAACGCCCGAGGCCGTCGACATCCAGTGTGATCTCGCCGAGATGGTCACCGCCGGTGACCGGGTCGCCATCATGGAGGTCTCCTCCCACGCCCTGGACCAAGGCCGGGCTCGTGGGCTTGAGTTCCGGGTGGTGGCCTTCACCAACCTCACCCAGGACCACCTGGACTACCACGTGACCATGGAGGAGTACTTTGGTGCTAAGAGTCGGCTGTTCTTGGCTCCTGAATTCGCCGCCTCCAAGCCTCTCGCCGTGCTCAACCTGGACGACTCTTGGGGTCGACGTTTAGCGAGCGCGTGTGGAAGGGAGCGGGTGTTGGGCTATTCTGCCAGACCCCCCAGCCGACACCGCCGCACGGAGGCGGAGTGGACGGCGCTGCCGGATTTGGAATGGAGCGATTTCCAGATCACCCCTCAGGGTAACCGTGGGGTGCTGGTCCTGCGGGGGCCTGCTTTGGAGCTGGCGGGACTTTCTGCGGAGAAGAGTCGAGATCGGCGGTCCGGAGCAGAGGCCCGCTTTCCCATCGCTACTCGTCTGGTGGGGGGCTTCAACGTCGCGAACACCCTCACTGCGCTCGGGGTGGGGCTTGGTTTGGGCCTCGATTTCGAGAAGATGCTCGCCGATCTGCCCTCGTTCCCGGGAGTCCCCGGGCGTATGGAGACAGTCGATGAGGGGCAGGATTTCTTGGTGGTGGTGGACTATGCTCACACCCCTGATTCTGTGCGCAACGTGTTGGTCACAGCTCGGCAGCTTACCCGAGGCCGGCTGCTGGCGGTTCTTGGCTGCGGCGGAGATCGTGACCGAAGCAAACGGCCCCTCATGGGAAGAGAAGGCGAAAGCAACGCTGATGTCCTGGTCGTGACTTCGGACAACCCCCGCAGCGAGGACCCTCTGGCGATCATCAACGACATCTTGCAGGGCCTCCGTTCGCCCTCCCGAGCGGTGGTAGAACCTGACCGCAAGCAGGCCATCGCGACCGCAATCAGCTTGGCCGAACCCGGCGACGTGGTGATGATCTTGGGCAAGGGCCATGAGAGGGGCCAGGAGTTCTCCGGTTTCACTCTGCCTTTTGATGACAGGGAAGTCGCGCGAGAAGCTCTGCGGGCCCATTTGGGGCAGGTCGAGGGGAGACGCCGCCCGGGGAGTAGTGAAGCTGTCGGCGCGCGGAGAGCAATGACCGGCCAGGAGCGAACGACAGAGGGGGAGGGCGAATGATCTGCCTCTCCGGGGAGGAAGCAGGCCAAGCCCTGGGACTACCACCGTTGCGGGGGGACGTCTGTGGAGTGAGCATCGACAGCCGCGCCCTGCGACCGGGAGAGCTGTTTGTTGCTCTGCCGGGCACCCGCTTCGATGGCCATGACTTCGTGGTGGCAGCGCTGCAGGCCGGTGCCTCAGGAGCAGTAGTGCACAGTGACCGACTGGAAGAGATGAGAAGGCGGGTAGCGGACGCTTTCGGCTACCCACCAGAGGAGACGAGCGAGGGCTTAGCCGCCGCGACGGGTATAGCCCAGCCCCGACTGTACCCGGTGCCGGACACGCTCCAGGCCCTCTGGGCCCTGGCTCGAGAGGTGCGCAGAAAAGCGGGAGTTCTGGTCATCGCGGTGACCGGCAGTGTAGGCAAGACCACTACGAAGGACATCCTAGGCGCGCTGGTGGGGCGATGCCGACGGGTACTGACGACGTTCTCCAATCAGAACAATGAGATCGGCGTCCCCCTTACGCTCCTTGCCCTCGAGCCTCAGACCGAGGCGGCGATAGTGGAGATGGGTATGCGACGGCGGGGGCAGATCGCTGCTCTGGCAGCCGTCGCGGAACCGGACATCGGGGTGATTACGAACATCCATCCAGTGCACCTTGAGCTTTTGGGCAACCTGGAGAGTATTGCTGAGGCGAAGGCTGAGCTTCTGTGCGGCCTCAAGCCCGGGGGAGTGGGGGTGGTGCCGGCCGACTGCGATGTCCTAGTCCGCCCCGCCGCGCGCGCGGCCTGCAGGCTGGTGCGTTTCGCGGTGGAAGAGAGCGGTGGGCCGGGTGGAGAGCGAGTTGGAGCTCGACCAGACAAGGGCCGGACGAGCAGGGGCGTCCTGGGCCTCGAGGCTGAAGTTAAGGTCCGACTTGAGAGTACAGGTGCTGATAGCAGGCTTAGCCTAAGGGTGAGCTGGCCGGAGGGTGAGGCTGAGGTCGAGATGGAGCACCTGCCTAGGTACCTGGCGGAGAACGTGGCAGCCGCGGCCGCGGCGTGCTACGCGGCGGGGCTGCCGCTCACCGAGTGCTTGATGGGATTGGAGGGCGTTCGAAGCGGCCGCGGCCGCGGCCAGGTCTTGTCACTGCCGGGTCTTACGGTCATTGACGACAGCTATAACGCCAACCCGACTGCGGTCAAGAGGGCACTGGAGAACCTAGTCGACTTGTGTGGGCGAGTAGGGGGACGACCGGTGGCGGTATTGGGTGACATGCTGGAGTTGGGACCAAAGGAACTCGCGTTCCACGCGGAGGTGGGTCGCTACGCCGCCGAGGTGGGCGTGGCGGAGTTATGGGGGGTAGGTGAGCGGTCCCGGGCGACCGTCAAGGGGTTTCTGGAGGCCTCGGGGGGAAAGAGAGCAGGATATATCGAGTCTGCTCTAGAAAATTCCACTGTGTTGGCGGCCCTGCGACCAGGAGACGTGGTGTTGGTCAAAGCTTCACGAAGTCTGAGACTGGAGACCTTGGTGAGCGCGATCGTCGAATGCGCCCAGCAGGGTCTCTGGAGAAGTAGTGTCGGAGAGGGCTCTCGGTCATGATCACCATCCTGGCAGCGACCCTGGTGGCTCTGGTCATCGCCATGCTTGCCGGCCCTCGCTACATCCGTTGGCTGCAGAAGAGGGGTATAGGGCAGAACATCAGGGAGTTGACTCCGGAACGACATGTGGCCAAGCAGGGGACTCCGACCATGGGCGGAATCCTCATCCTGGTGGCGGCCATCATCCCCTATCTTGTTTTTGGCAACCGGTCTTGGCCCAGCCTTATCGTGATCCTCCTCGGCTATGGCTCTGCAGCGATAGGCTTGGCTGACGATCTCATCTCGAAATGGCGGCGGCGGTCCTTGGGTCTTAACGCGAGGGCGAAACTGCTTATGCAGGCGGTGCTGGTGGTGGTCGGAGTCTTTCTCGGCCTGCGCTATGCAGGGGTTGACACGCGCCTTGGCGTTCCCCTGGTGCGCGGCACTCTGGACATCGGTTGGGCGTACTACGTGTTTGCCTTCTTCCTCATCGCCGGCTTCTCCAATGCGGTCAACCTGACCGACGGCCTCGATGGGCTGGCCGCCGGCAGTGCAGCGGTGGCGTTGTTCGCCTACGCCGGCATCGCCTTTTTGCGAGGCCAGACCGATCTGGCCATACTGGGATCCTGTCTTACCGGGGCCTGTGTGGGTTTCCTATGGTACAACTCGCACCCAGCTGCGGTCTTCATGGGGGATACGGGCTCCTTGGCCCTGGGCGCAGCTCTGGCGGGCATGGCCATGGCGACGGGCATGGAGGTCTTGTTGCTGCTCATCGGGGGCCTGTTCGTGCTAGAAGCCATCAGCGTGATGATCCAAGTCTTTAGTTTTCGGGTGTTTCACCGGCGGGTGTTTCTCATGACCCCCATACATCATCACTTCGAACTGCGCGGCTGGTCGGAGACCAAGATCATCGTCCGCTTCTGGATCATTGCTGCCATCCTGGCTGGGGCGGGCTTCACCCTGTACTACCTGCGCAACATGACGTTGTGAGGAGGCTGTGGACACAATGAGCAGGCCGCACACCAGGTTCGGAGCAAGGAGCTGGGGAGCGCTTGAGTCATGACCGGATTGAACGGAACCGAGAAGAGATCGGCTGGTCCGGAAATCGATCCAGGCGCGTCTCGCCATGCCGTGATCCCTGATGCGCGTCTGAGGACCGCCCAGGGGCTCGCTGCTGAGTTCCGGCGGGTACTGGTCTTGGGCGCCAGCCGCTCGGGCATCGCAGCAGCCGTCGCTCTCTGTCGACTGGGGCGTCTCGTCACCTTGAGCGACCACAAGCCACGCGAGTCGCTTCCGGGTGTGGAGGAGGCACTAGAGGCAGGAGCCCAGTTGGTGAGCGAAGCCGTCCTTGAGGAGTATTGGCCCGGGTTCGACCTGGTTGTGAAGAGCCCTGGCATCCCCGCGGAGGCCGCCCTCGTGCGCAAGGCGAGAGAGCGGGGCGTGCCGGTCTGGAGTGAGTTGGAGTTGGCCTACGTCCTCCTGCCCAACCCTTTCCTTGCCGTGACTGGTACGAACGGCAAGACTACTACCACGGCCTTGCTCGGCCACCTGCTCCAAACCGCTGGAATCCCCGTGCGCGTTCTCGGTAACATCGGGGTGGCCGCTACCTCTGTGGCGGGCTCTGTGGGTGCTGAGGAGGAGCTGGTGGTGGAGGTCTCCAGTTTCCAGTTGGAGGACACCCACCGGTTCCGCCCCGCGGTGGGGGTGTTTCTGAACCTGACCCCCGACCACCTTGACCGGCATGGCTCCATGCAGAGGTACCTGGAGTGCAAAGCCAAGCTGTTCGCTAACCAGGGGCCGGAGGACGTGGCGGTACTGAATCTGGCCGATCGCGCCGTGGCCAGCGTGGGAAGGGATCTTGCGGCCAAGCCGGGCGGTCCGCAGGTGAAGTATTTTGCTGTTCGTCCCTCGGCGCTTCTGGGAGACGAGGCCGGGGCCACGCCAGCGAAACAAGGCAAAGGCTACGGCAGGGGGGCGACTGGGCTGGCCAGCAGCCTGCTTGACTCCTGGGTCGAGGCGGGGTGTTTCGTGTTGGACAGGCAGCCGCTTCTTGAGATCTCCCACATACGGCTTCCCGGCTCCCACAACCTGGAGAACTGCTTGGCCGCCGCCACGGCGGCCTCGGCTCGGGGGGTCGAGCGCCAGGCCATCGCTGAGGGGCTCCGGACTTTCACAGGTGTACCCCACCGTCTGGAACGGGTGGCGGTAGTCTCGGGTGTGACCTACGTCAACGACAGCAAGGCGACCAACGTGGACGCAGCCTTGACCGCGCTGAACGCCTTCCCGGAGCGTACCCACCTCATCCTGGGCGGCAGGGACAAAGCCTCTGACTATAGTCCGCTCGTCCGTCGCTCTGCCGCCGCTTGCAAAGGGGTCTACTTGATCGGCGAGGCCGCTCCTCTGATCACTCAGGCTTTCGCGGAGGCGAAAGGCAGGGACGACCGGAAGAGCTGGCCTGAACTGCATCAGTGCGGAGACCTGGAGCGAGCGGTCTACCTGGCGGCGTCTCTTGCCGAGCCAGGGGATGTGGTCTTGCTGGCACCCGCCTGTGCCAGCTTTGACCAATACCGCAACTACGAAGAGCGGGGCGAGCACTTCCGCTCCCTGGTCTTGGCCTTGGCCAAGGAGAGGACATGAGCGCCGTCGCTGCCGGCAGATCCGCCCGGAGGTCTCTTGACCCGCGAGAGACCGCGGTATCGCCTGGGACGCGGGTCCGCTCCTCCCGTCCTGTGCGGCGGTTGCTGTTGGCTTCGCTCTGGTTGCCACCGGCCCTCTTGGTGGTCTTCGGGCTTTGCATGATGCTGTCCATATCTTTCTCGCTAACAAACGGCAGCGGCCGGTATGGTCTGCTGCGCGACCAGGCCATCGCGGTGGGGTTGGGTCTTGTTCTGCTTGTGGTCACGACCCGCTTGAACCCTCAGCGCTGGCGCAAGCTTTCCCTGGCGGTCTTCTTTGTGGTCTTCCTATCGCTGCTTGCTGTGCACATACCGGGGGTAGGGCTGGCCAAGAACGGGGCGCGGAGCTGGATCGGCCTCGGTGGTCTGACCTACCAGCCCTCAGAATTCGCCAAACTGGCTGTGATCCTTCTGGGCGCGCACGTTCTGACCAGTCCGCGAGTAGCCAAGGCGCGCTTTTCTTCCTATATGTGGCCTTTTGGGGTTCTAGGTCTTGGGGTGAGCGGCTTGGTGTTATTGGAGGGCGATCTGGGGACTGCCGTGATAATAGGTGGGCTTGTCCTCGGCCTGCTATGGCTGGGAGGGATGCGTCTTTCTCATTGGCTATTGGTCGCGGGGGCTGGCTTGGCCAGCTTCATCGTGGCCGTAGTGACGAGCGAGGAGCGGATGAGCAGGGTGTTCGGTTTTCTCCATCCCTTCGCCGATCCGTATGGCTCGACTTTTCAGTTGGTACAGTCTTTGGTGGCCCTCGGGCGCGGCGGCCTTCTGGGGGTCGGTCCAGGCCAGAGCGTCCAGAAGTTCCAGTATCTGCCCCAGGCGCACACCGACATGATCTACGCCATCATCGGCGAGGAGTTCGGGCTGGTGGGGACGGCCCTGGTCGTGATCTTGTTCGGGGTCTTCGCGGTGGGCTGCTGGCGACTTGCGCGCAGTGGCAAGGAGCCGATGGGCCGGCTTGTCGTCGCGGGCTGTGGAATGCTCGTAGTCTTTCAGGCCATAATCAACATCGGCGGTGTGATCGGCGCGCTGCCTTTGACCGGTGTTCCCCTGCCCTTCGTGAGCTATGGAGGCAACAGCCTGGTGGTGATGATGGTAGCCGTCGGTCTGGTCTTCTCTGTAGCCAGGACTACCCCGCGGGGGGCGGTCCCGTCGCGACTCCCGAGGTATGAGAATGTCACTAGTCTTGATCGCTGGCGGAGGTACAGCGGGGCACGTGGTGCCCGCGCTGGCTCTCGCTGATGTGCTTGTGAAGCGAGGTTTTAGCGTCGCTTTTGGCGGCACCCAAGAAGGCATGGAAGCCCGCCTGGTGGCTCGGTCCGGCTATGCCTTCCATGCTGTTCGTGTCCGGGGTTTTGAACGTCGACTGGGGGTCAGTACCCTCCGCACCGTGGGGGTCTTGCCCTTGGCGGCGATGGATGCAGCCAGGTTGATCAGGCGATTGCGGCCGGCCTGTGTAGTGGGCTTTGGGGGTTATGTCGCTGGCCCTCTGGTGAGTATGGCGGCGTGGCGTGGTATTCCCACGGTGGCCGTGGAAATGGACGCTCATATGGGGTGGACCAACCAGGCGCTGAGCCGCTGGGTGGATCGGGTGTGTCTATCTTTCCCCGATCCGGACAGACTGGGTCCCAAGTATGTGGTCACCGGCAGACCCTTACGTCCTGGTCTGCTGGAGGCTCGGCGCGAAGAAGGCATCGCTCGTTTCCACCTCGATCCAGAGCGGGCGACCCTGCTGGTCTTCGGCGGCAGTCTAGGGGCCCGGAGCATCAATGAGGCGACGGTGGCTGCTTTCGCCAGGACCGTCACTCCTTTCCAGATCCTCCATGTGACAGGCGACCGTGACTACGAGGAGGTCCGGCGAACCCTGGCCGAGACGGGAAGCAATCCTCGCTACCAAGTCTTCTCCTTCCTGGATGATTTTCCCTTGGCTCTAGCGGCGGCCGACGCAGTGGTGGCCAGGGCGGGGGGTTCGGTGGCCGAGATCTTGGCTCGCGGCCTCCCCTCGCTGCTCATACCGTATCCGTATGCGGCCGGAGATCACCAGACGAAGAACGCCAAACGGGTGGCGGAGGGGGGAGCAGCACTCACCCTGTCCGATACGGAACTCAGTCCGGAACGCCTGGCCGCGGCGGTCGCCACTCTCCTCGACCCCGAGGTGAACCGGAGCATGCGGGAAGCTGCGCTAAGGTTGGCTCGACCGGACGCCACGGACCGCATTGCCGACGTGGTAGTAGAATTGGTGGCCGCCTCGCGCCGTTATGGCGCTTCGCACTGACTGGTTGCGGCGGATTCATGGTGCGTGCACGAAACGTTGAAACTGGAATTGGGAGCGGATGACTGTTTTGCGTGATACACCTGGCGGCCGGGAAACCCTTGCGGAGGGATACCGCAGCCTGCACTTCGTGGGCATCGGGGGAGCCGGGATGAGCGGGATAGCCCTTGTGCTTCACAAGCGGGGCTTCCTCGTGACCGGCTCCGATCTGAAGCCTTCTCGATACACCGCTCTGCTTGAGAACGCAGGCATACCGGTGCAGATAGGCCATAAGGCGGGCAATCTCGATTCCCCGGATGTGGTAGTGGTGTCGTCCGCCATACCGCAGCACAATGTGGAAGTTCTGGAGGCTCGGCGGCGGGGGGTGCCCGTCATCAAACGGGCCCAGGCCTTGGCCTGGTTGGTCGGCTCCGGTCGGGGCCTTGCCGTGTGCGGGACTCACGGCAAGACCACCACCACCTCCATGATCAGCCAGGTCTTGGTGGAGGCAGGGCTGGACCCCACCTTTCTGGTCGGCGGGGAGCTGAACGACATGGGCTCGAATGCTCGCCATGGGGAAGGGCAGTTCGTAGTCTGCGAGGCCGACGAGTCTGACGGGAGCCTCCTATGTCTCAGGCCAGAGGTGGCGGTGGTCACCAATATCGAGTTGGACCACCACAGCCACTACCTTCATGTGGAGGAGATGGAGAGGGTCTTCGTCGCCTTTGTGCGCAGTCTGCCCAGCGACGGTCTACTAGTAACCTGCGCCGAGGACCCGCGAGCGCGTCGTCTGGTCGACTGGGCTCCGTGCCGTGCACGAACATATGGTTTTTGCCCGGAAGCGGATTATCGGGCGCAGACGATAGACCAGGGCCAAAGGAACAGCTTCGAGATATGGCGAGAAGGCAGACGCCTGGCCCAGATCAGCTTGCGTGTGCCGGGCCGGCACAACGTTTTGAACGCCACCGCCTGTTTTGCCGCCCTCACTGAGCTGGGGGTGAAACCCGATGTCATAGTGCCCGCCCTTGAATCCTTCACCGGAGCGGTACGGCGCTTCCAACTCAAGGGCCAGCGAGACGGGATAACGGTGGTCGATGACTATGCTCATCATCCCACCGAGATCAAGGCCACATTGGCTGCCGCCAGGGAGGGCCGGTGGTCGCGCATCCTGGCGGTCTTTCAACCGCATCTCTACTCGCGGACAGAGTATCTACAGAACGAGTTCGCGGAGGCTCTTCTTGAGGCGGATATCGCCATCGTCACCGACGTTTACGGAGCCCGAGAAGAGCCCAAGCCTGGTGTGAGCGGAAAGCTCATCGTCGACTCCATGTTGAAGTTACAGCCGGGCAAGTTGGTCGTGTACTTGCCCAAGATGGCCGCCATAGTCGATTATCTAAGAGCAGAGGCGAGCTCAGGCGACCTGGTGCTTACCATAGGTGCGGGTGACATTCATCGAGCGGGCGAACGCTTCCTGGCTTCTTCCTGACGTCTTTCTCGCAATTGGAGAGGCCCATGGATAGCTTTGCAGAGCTCCTTCAGTTGTTGCGCAGGCTTGACGGCGTGCGGGTATGGAAAGACGCTCCCCTTGCCCCCTTCACTACCATCGCTACCGGGGGCAGGGCCAAGTTGCTGGTCACCGTAAGCGGGGTGTCGTCTTTGGTGCGAGTCCTGGCCGAAGTGGAAGCGCGGGAGCTGGACTGGTTCTGCCTGGGGGCCGGCTCCAACCTTCTAGTGGCGGATCAGGGTTACCATGGCGTGGTGGTCAAGCTCGACCAGAGCTTCCAGTACGTGGAAGGACTCCCTGACGCAAGGCGCCCCGCGGAGGTGAGTGAGGGGCCAGCTGGCCGAGGCCCCGTGGTTCTCACAGTGGGGGCAGGTGCGTACCTGGCCCGGCTGGCCACGGTGGTGGCAGAAGCGGGGCTCACGGGAATGGAGCATGCTTGCGGCATTCCCGGGTCGGTAGGCGGGGCGGTGGCCATGAACGCCGGCGCCTACGGCTGGTGCATGCGGGACGTGGTGCAGGAGGTGCAGCTGGCCTCGGCGAGGGGCGCGAGGTGGCTGCTGGCCGAAGCTCTCGAATGGGGATACCGGTTCTGTCGACTTCCTGAGCATTCAGTGGTGACCGCAGTACGCATCCGCCTGGAGCAGGCGGACCCTCGGGAATGTCTCGCTCGTCAACGCGTCTATCTGCGCCAGAGAAGGGAGAAGCAGCCCCGCTCGGTGCGCACGTTCGGCAGCGCCTTCAAGAACCCGCCGGGTCAGCACGCGGGTCGACTGGTCGAAGCCGCTGGTCTCAAGGGATTGCGGCGAGGAGGGGCTGAGATCTCGAGGGTCCATGGGAACTTCCTGGTCAACCTGGGAGACGCGAGTACGGCAGACTTGTTGGTGTTGATGGCTATGATGCGCGAGGCTGTGGAGCGGACGAGTGGCGTGGTGCTCGAGCCGGAGGTGAGATTGCTCGGCTGTAAGTTCCCTTGGGAAACCGACAGTCCAGAGGAGAGCAAGCGACCACGGCGTCTCGAGCCTTGCCGAAGTGATGATGGATGAGAGACTGCGCAGACGGCGCCGACTTGTGCGACGGGAGCGAGGCGGCCGCGTCGCCGCCCTCCTTTTCTTGGGGCTGTTCGTGGCGGCGGCCGGGGGGCTGTTTCTGTGGCTGCGCTCCTCGGATGTCTTTGCCGTGCGGGAGGTGACCGCCACCGCCACTCAATACGTCGATCGTCGTGATATCGCCAAGATCGTTGCTCGGGCGCGAGGGGCCAGTCTCTTAGCTCTGACTACGGGCCCGTTGGAAGAAGCTCTGGAGGGCTTGCCGTATGTGCGTGAAGCTGAGATATACCGGCTTTTCCCTCATAGCTTGGAGATCCGCATAGTGGAACGGCGGCCGTTAGCCAGGCTGGACCTGGGTCGGCAGGGGGTGTGGTTGATCGCGGAGGACGGCATCCTGCTCGAGAAGTCAGCCGACCCGGGGTTGGGGGAGACTGGTGCTACTCTCGGGCCGCCCCTGGTGCGGGCAGCCCATGTCGTCGAGGCGCTGGCGGGGAAAGCGGCGCCGGGGCCCGTGGTGGAGTCGCTGGCGGTGATCTCCTGGTTCCAGACCACTCGGGGCACGCGCGAGATTCCTCCCGTTAGCCTGCTCACTGTCCAAGCAGGGGGCGAGGTGGTGGTCGAGTTGGAAGGCGGCTGTAAGATACTGGTCGGCCTGCCCCAGGACCTCGACCAAAAGTTGACGGTCTCGGCGGCGATCATCGAGCAGTACCTGAGGGACGGAAGGGCCCTTGAGTATGTGGACGTGCGGGTGCCTGAGCGGGTAGCTGTCAAGGCGGAATGAAAGTGGTATCGTGCCAGTGTGCAGGAAAATGCAGACGAAGCGCGTACTGTCGGAGAGTGACGCTTCACAGGAATCTCCGGTCGTCATCAAGCTTGTAGCACCGAGGTGAAGTGACGCTAGAGGTCTTCCTTGGAAGGCTGGAGTTGGAGTCCTGTGATCACTAGCAGTTTGGAGGATCAGTCACTATGGGCGACACGGGATCCAGCTATCTTGCCGTGATCAAAGTGGTGGGGGTGGGAGGCGGCGGTACTAACGCGGTCAACCGGATGGTGGACGCTGGGCTGAAAGGCGTCGAGTTCATTGCGATCAACACCGATGCTCAGGCCCTCCTGATGTGCGATGCGGATGTGAAACTCCACATAGGGGGGAAGATCACCCGGGGACTGGGGGCGGGCGCCAACCCGGAGGTGGGGCGAGCGGCAGCAGAAGAGAGTCGGGACGAGATCCGGGAAGTCCTCAAAGGGGCCGACATGGTCTTCGTGACGGCGGGCAAGGGCGGAGGCACAGGCACCGGCGGCGCGCCTGTCATCGCTGAGATCGCGCGGGAGTTGGGCGCCCTCACCGTAGGGGTGGTGACTAAGCCGTTCAGTTTCGAGGGCCGCAAGCGGGCGCTCCAGGCCGAGGCGGGGATCGAGGCTCTGTCCAAGAAGGTGGACACCCTCATCATCATTCCGAACGATCGTCTGCTCCAAGTGGTGGAGAAGCGCACCCCCCTAATTGAGGCCTTCAAGGTGGCCGACGATGTGCTGCGCCAAGGGGTCCAGGGCATCACCGACCTTATCACGGTCCCCGGGCTGATCAACCTTGACTTCGCCGATGTCCGGACCATCATGCGCAACGCCGGCTCCGCCCTGATGGGCATCGGTGTGGCCAGCGGGGAGAACCGGGGGGTCGAGGCAGCGAAGATGGCAGTGTCCTCGCCGCTTCTGGAATCCTCCATCGAGGGGGCTACCGGCATCCTGCTCAACATCAGCGGAGGGCCTGACATGGGCCTCTTCGAGGTCAACGAGGCGGCCGAGGTCATATCCAAAGCAGCTGACTCTGAGGCCAATGTGATCTTCGGGGCGGTCATCGACGAGTCCCTCCGCGATCAGATGCGAGTGACGGTGATCGCCACAGGTTTCGACCGCATGCGTAAGGCCGAAAGGGAGTCCGAACGGTCCATCGAGCGGCCGGTGCCTCCGGTGGCCGACATTTTGGGGAGCAAGGTCGAGGCCTTCGAAATGGATGAAGATGTCCTCGACATACCGCGCTTCCTCAGAGGCAAAGACCGCTAGCAACCGCAGGCCCCCAGCGGGGGCCTGCGGGTCAGCATCGGTATTGAGGGGACGCTTGGCTCCGGAGCTTGCCCCTTGGTTCACGGTAGGCGCGCTCTCCGGCGTGCCCGTCATCGAGGCGAGACTACCCGCTCCTTTCCGGGTGGTTTTCACGACTCGTCTCGGCGGTGACAGTCACGGTAAGTTCGCTTCTTTCAATCTGGATGACCGCAGCGGGTTGGATCCTATGGCGAGTGGGAACCGAACCCTTCTCAGTCAGGCCATCGGTCGGCAGCTGGTGAGCCCGGCTCAAGTCCACGGTCTGCGGGTGGTGGGGACCGCTGAGTACGCGGCCGGTAGCCCTGACGAACCATGCGACGGACTGACTCTGCATCCGCTCTTGGACCAGGGCTTGGCCCCGCTCCTGCTGTTTGCAGATTGTCTACCCATTGTCCTCTACGGAGAGGCTGACCTGGCTGTCATCCACGGCGGCTGGCGCGGGCTCCTAGGAGGCATTGTACAGCGGGCGGGATCGGCCATGATGAGCGCACCTGGGGGGATGATAGTGGGACCAAGTATCGGTCCCTGCTGCTTTACGGTGGCGCAAACGGTGGCCGAAGCTTTTGCTCGCCGCTATGGCGAGGCCGTCATCAGGTCGTTCGCGGACCAAGTCCTGGGGGTGGTATACAGGGTTGACCTATGGGCGGCGGGAGAAGCAGCCGCGTCTGAGATAGGCATCCCTTCCTCGCGCGTCCGCAACCTCCGGCTGTGTACCGCCTGCAATCGCGACTTGTTCTACTCCTATCGGGCGGAAGGCCCGCTTACGGGGCGCCATGGCTGCCTGGCCTGGGCGGAGGGACAAGCATGACGAATCATCTGACCGAGAGAGTGCGAGCCAACTTGGCTCGAGTCCAGGCCAGGGTGGCCGAGGCGTGTGCTCGGGCCGGACGCACCGACACGCCCCGGTTGCTGGTGGCCTCCAAGTACTGGGATGTGGACGGGATGGCTTCGCTCGCAGAAGCAGGAATCCGGCTCGTGGGGGAGAACAGGGCAGAGGAACTAGTAGATAAGTGGGCTCGTTGGCGTGACGTTTTCGAATTCCATTTCATCGGACACCTCCAGAGTCGGAAGGCGCGCAAGGTCCTCCCTTGCGTGACTTTGATCCACTCGGTGGAGTCCATCTCACTGGTCGAGGAACTGAACAAGCGGGCATCCGGGGAGGTAAGGGCGCTGCTAGAGGTCAACGTGAGCGGAGAGGAAAGCAAGTATGGTATTCTCCCTGCGGCCGCTGAGGCTTTTCTGGAGCGTGCGGCGGCCTTCGAGCGGGTGCGGTTCGTCGGTCTTATGACTATGGCCCCTCTCGTGACCGATCCCGAGTCGGTGCGGCCGCTCTTCCGAGAACTCCGGAAGCTCCGGGACAGGCTGGCTGAGGTCTTCAGCGGCCGTTACGAGCTCTCCGAACTGTCGATGGGGATGAGCAACGACTATGAAGTGGCCGTAGAGGAAGGCGCGACTATCATCAGGCTGGGGAGCGCTCTCCTCTCTGGGACATAAGGAGGAAGGGATGGCCGGTGGTTTGTGGCATAAGACCCTCGTGTACTTCGGACTGGCAGACGAGGACGACGAGTACTTGGAGGAGGAAGAGGAGCTCCCCGCTGGACCGCGGCAGGACTACTCACCGCGACCCGCAGTCCGGAAAATAGAATCCAGGCGGCGCCGGTCGCGGTCCGACGATTTTGATGACATCTTCCCCGAGGATGACCGGGGCTACAGCCTGCGGGGCAGTTCTCCGTCTGCGCGCACGCCGACGATCCGTCCCGTGCCTGACTTACCTGAGCAGCAACCCGTGCGGGTCCATCTGGTGGTGCCCAAGAACTTCAACGACGCCCAGATCGTCGCTGACAAGTTCAAAGGTGACATCCCGGTGATCCTCAACCTGCAGACCTGCGAGACTGAACTTGCCAAGCGCCTGATCGACTTCGCCAGCGGCCTCACCTATGCCCTAGATGGAGGCATGCAGAGGGTCGCTGACAAGGTGTTCTTGCTCACGCCCAAGAACGTGGAGGTCTCAGCTGAGGAACGGCAGCGGTTGATGGAAAAGGGTTTCTTCAACCAGTTCTAACCCCGCTGGTGGTCTGAAAGCCACCCAAGGGAGCTTCCCAGAAAGGGATTCAGGTGGCCGGTGCACGTCAAACAAGGTGGGAGAGTCAGATCCAGGGCCTGCCGTCAGAGCTGGTGGACTGGCTGGAAGAGGGGGAGGCATTGCCCCCTGAGTCGCCCCCCCAGGCGGAGGCGGTAGCGACGGTCGGCCCGGGTCTGCTGGCTCTCGCTCTCCAGGGCATGGAAGCAGGCGCAGTGGGAGCCGGCCTCTCTCCGGAGGTGGCCCGGCCGCTCGCGAGACAGACTCTCTTGGGTACTTCCCTGCTGCTCCAAGACGAAGCGGGGTCGCCCGCCGAGCTCAAAGATCGGGTGGCTTCCCCCGGAGGGATGACGATAGCCGGCCTGGCGGTGTTGGAGGAGAGGGCCGTGCGCGGCGCCTACCTACGGGCGATGGAGCAGGTCTGCCGCGAATGGAAGCCCAGACCCGGACCGGAACTTGACAAGGGTTTGGCATAGCGAAGGGAGTCACAGGTGAAGGTCACGCCTCTCGACATCCGGCGGAAAGAGTTCAAGCGGTCCATGAGGGGCTACTCGGACGAGGAGGTCGATCTCTTCCTCGACGAAGTAGCCGATGAGTTCGAGCGCCTTTTCCAGGAGAACATCGAGCTGCAGGAGCGAGTGCAGCGGCTCGAAGAACAGATGGCCGCTCATGCCCAGCTGCGGGAGGCCTTGGAGAAGACTCTCATAACGGCGCAGATCCAGGCCGACGAGATACGTGCGAACGCCAGGAAGGAAAGCGAGCTCATTTTGCGCGACGCCGAACTCAAGGCGCGCGACATCATCGGAGAATCCTACAAAGAGACCCAACGCGTGCAGCAGACCTTGATCCAGCTCAAGCGTCTCGAAGAAGACTTCCGCTTCAAGTTCCGGTCCCTCCTGGAAGGACATCTGAAGCTCTTGGATGAGGCTCCCATCGGGGTACCGAATCGGGAAGGGGTCGGGCGAGTCTCCGTCACTCCGGTGGAGGCTGCTGCAGTCAACGCAGAGTCAGCCCCTTCTGAGGCCGAGGCTGCCCCTCCGGCTGGTGGGGGGCGCGAGCAGGGGGGCGGGACACCCATCCCTCGGTCCGAGGAGCCGTCCTCAGCCGAGTCGACGACCGGGGAGCTTTCGTCAGACGGCAAGGAGTCCCCCGCCGACGAGGCGGCGAACGAGGAGACTACGGTGGAGGAGATGCCGGTCGCCGAAGTACCGTCGCAAGCGGAGGGGGCCCGAGAGGAGTCGGGAGTAGTGTTCGGTCGCGGACTGAGTGAGTTGGAGGTCGGCTTTTTCGCTCCGCAGAGGACGCGAGACAAGGACCGGGACTTTGAGTGGTGAGGGCAGGGCTTTGCACGGCCGAGTCATTAAGAACCAAGACTCTGTCGCAGCGCTCCAAGTGCGAGAAAGCGGAGGGGAGCTGCTCCTGGGAGTCCGCGTCATACCAGGCGCCCGGATAACTGGGCTGGTGGGGGTCTATGGTGACCGACTGAAAGTGGCGGTGACGGCCGCGCCCGAGGACGGCAAAGCCAACCAGCGGATGCTGGCCATCCTAGGTGAGCGGCTTGGCCTGCCCGCCACCGGGCTGCGCATCCAGTGCGGCCACGGAAGCAGAGACAAAGTGGTAGCCTTTGCTGGCCTTGCTGAGGCCGAGTTACGTAGGAAGTTGGCTGAGGCTTTGGCTGAGGTCGGGCTGGAGAAAGAAGGCACTTAGGGTGGACCTGGAAGCGTTGAAGGCACTGCTACTCGCCGAGCGCGATCGCTTGAGCCGAGCGGTGGCGGAGCTGGATGCCGGTCTTTCGCACTCTCTGGAGGATTCTTCTGAGGAGAGTCCCTACGATCAGCACCTGGCCGAGACCGCAGCGGTGACCCTTGACCGGGAGATAGACCTGACGCTCGAAGCGAATGCGCGGGCTGTCCTTGCTCAGATCGACCGGGCATTGGACAGGCTGGAGGCAGGCACCTATGGTATGTGTGAGAAGTGCGGGGCGCCCATCGGTGAGGAGAGGTTGCGCGTGGCCCCGTTTGCGACCCTTTGCGTGGAGTGCAAGCGTCGAGAGGAGCGAAGCCTGTGAAGCCGCAGACCTCCGGCCGCCAGGCGGTGTACAAGTGGGGACTGCTGATCGTGGTGGCAGCGATCGCTGCGGCCCTCGATCTGTGGACGAAGACTCTGGCTGAGGAGCGTCTGGCTTTGGGCCAAGTCGTGGAGGTCCTCCCCTTCTTCTCCTGGCAGCGCACCGCCAACAGTGGGGTAGCGTTCGGTCTCCTCTCCGACCAGGGCTGGCTGATCCTAGTGGCCAATGGCGTAGCTATCTTGGTCGTGCTTATCTACGTGTTCATGGATCGTCGCTGGCTGCTTCCTGCCTGGGGCGGGGGTCTCATAATCGGGGGCAGCGCCGGGAATCTCTTTCAGCGCCTTACCGGCGATGGTCAT